>ERZ1034928.205-NODE-205-length-37174-cov-10.441499_pt1 | contig 37174 bp, 59 predicted proteins | sample MGYA00520627_ERZ1034928 | MGnify/ENA primary metagenome ERZ1034928 (study PRJEB33766, sample SAMN09781755) | gut metagenome | biome: gut microbiome | host: Homo sapiens | place: Madagascar | study: EMG produced TPA metagenomics assembly of the PRJNA485056 data...
AACAAAAATAAAAAAGGTTAATCTATTTCGAAGGTGATATATTGAGTAAACTAAATAAACTTTATACACAAGCTGATGAAAATGGTGTTACAGTAATAGATTATGCTTTTAAAAGTGATAACATAAAAGGCTTATACTGCGATAACGTTATTGCTTTGAAAAAAGGTTTGCCAGAGGCTGAAAAAACCTGTATTCTTGCCGAAGAGCTTGGCCACTATTATACTTCCGTCGGCAACATACTGGATCAGAATAATGTAAATAATAAAAAGCAAGAACTTGTTGCTCGCCGATGGGCAACCAACATACTGCTCTGTCCTGCCGACCTTATAGAAGCTTGTAGAGCCGGCAATGAATATATTTCAGATATAGCGGAGTATCTTAGTGTAACACCGGAATTTCTGATTGATGCCATTAATGTTTTCTCTGCAAAATACGGTCCGGTATATTCTGACGGCGAATATGAAATAAGATTTTGTGAACGTGGATTCAACTTAGCGAAATTGAAAAAAAATCATTTTAAAAATTAAAGGAGGAATTTTTTATGAAAATAAATAGAGCGCTCATCTGTTTATTTGCTTCTGTATCTTTTTCAACAACCGCATTTGCCTATACATCTATTGATGTAGATCTTGCTATGCGTGACTATCTTAATAATATTAATTCAGAACAATCGTCCACATCTAACAATAACGCTATACAATCATCTGCATCACCCCAAACTGCATCAAATGTCAAATTAGTTGTTAATGGCTCTGAGATAAAAACAGATGTACCACCGGCTATAATTGATGGCAGGATATTAGTTCCGTTAAGAGCAATGTTAGAAGCTGTTGGTGCATCAATTAATTGGGAACCATCTACACAAACTGTAACAGCAAAAAAAGATTCAACAACAATTAAATTAATAATCGGTAGCTCTTCCGCATACGTAAATAACGTGCAAAAGAATCTTGATGTCCCTGCAATGATTATAAATGAACGAACAATGGTTCCAGCCAGATTCATTGCTGAAAATTTTAATTATAATGTAAAGTGGAACAGTGCTTCAAATACAGTTAATATAACTTCATATAATGATGTTAATGACCACCCCGAAATTGCAGCACATAATGTTTCCGGTGTCCCGGATGGATGGGTACCATGTAACATTGGAACACTTAATTCAGCCGCACATGCAATAGCGGATGGCAGCGTTGTTTATGTAAATGGTCAATATTGGTGCTCACCAGAATATGCTAATGCTCAAACAAATGAATCCGTTGTATGGGTAAAGGATGTTGCTGAAGGCAATAATTCTCAACCTATTTATGATACACTTAAACCGGATACGGTCATAGAATATATCAATGCCGATTGGTCAGACATATCAATACTTAATAAGTATAAATCTGAGCTTATATACAAAAAACTGATTGAAACCCAAGCAGCAACAGCGATTATATCAGATTATGACGTACTTAAATATGTAATTCCGTCATTACCTTCAAGCTTTGCTACTAATCCAACTTCAGGAGAATATGAAGGAATAAGAATAAAAGTTGAAAACGGAAAAATTTATATTTGCAAAAGTGATTTAGCAGCTAAAGGGATAATTTAATTCGTAAAATTAATTATGCAAATTGAAATGTATGTCACCTGTACTCAGTTAAAATAAAAGAAGAGGTTTATATGAAAAAATCATCTCTCAACAATTTATAAGGATAATCCTTTTGGTATGGGATCTGCCCAAAACGCAAATAAATTGAAAATGAAGTCTGTAGCACAGAGTATTGATAATGACATAAACAAATAAAAAAATCCCTCTGTTCCGCTAAGACAGAGGGCGATAGATACAGCGGTCTAACGCTATACCTTACTTCGCAAATAAAGTATATCATAAGACCGCCTTATTTGCTATACATTTTTTCCAAATAGGAGGTCTTTTTTTAATGCGAGTAGGATTATATACAAGGGTATCTACACAGGAACAGGCTCAGGAAGGTTATTCTATTGATGCACAATTAGAACGCCTTACAGCCTATTGCAAAGCTAAAGACTGGCACATAGTACATACTTATACAGATGCAGGTTTCTCCGGTTCAAATTTAAACCGTCCCGCAATGCAGCAGCTTATTAATGACATTGATTCCGATACCTTCGATACGGTATTGGTGTACAAGCTTGACAGAATAAGCAGAAGTCAAAAAGATACACTGTTTCTGATCGAAGATGTATTCCTTAAAAATAATATTTCTTTTATATCGGTGAATGAGAACTTCGATACTTCAACAGCTTTCGGCCGAGCAATGATAGGTATTCTTTCGGTTTTTGCACAGCTTGAGCGTGAACAGATTAAAGAACGTACACGCATGGGCCTTGAAGAACGAGTTCGCAAGGGAAAGCACCATTCTTTTGCTCCCTTCGGCTACCGTCTTAAGGATAAGGAACTTGTTATCTGCGAACCGGAGGCTGATGTAGTGCGTATTGTATATGACATGACCTTACAAAACAAAACGGCCAAGGTCATAAATGATTATGTTGTGGAAAACTATCCCGAATACAAAGCATTGTTTACCACAAAAAATAATAAAGTTTACGATATTATCCACAATATTACCTATGGTGGCTATGTTAAGTTTGGGGATAAAATTTCTAAAGGCTCACATGAAGCAATTATTGACGACATAACCTATGCAAAGGTACAAAAATTATTGAAGAAAAAGGCTGAAATATGGGAAACCAGCAGAACAAAGAGAACCGGAACACGAAGCTATTATCTATTAACCGGATTTGTATTCTGCGGTAACTGCGGAGCAAGACTGCGAGTTATCAAACCGTCCTCCGGAGGGAAATACTCTTGCTATTCTCGTATCGGTAATCCGTCATACATGGTAAAGGATCCGAACTGTCGTCTTAAGGTATATGAGCTAAGCGAACTTGACAATATTGTACTTGATGAGCTTAAAAAGCTTAAAAGTGACGAGGAATATTTCAATTCACTTTGTCGTCCAAACATCGTAGAAAACAAAGCAGATAAAATTTCAAAAGAATTAAACCGTATCGAAATTCAAATAAACAAATTACTTGACCTTTATCAGATGGATGATATTGATGTATCCCTGCTGACAAACAGGATGAAGCAGCTTAACAACAAAAAGAAAAAGCTTGAAAACGAAATATCAGCTTCAAAGCAGGATTCATTGCCAAAGCTTACATACCGGCAGGCTTTGGATATTCTCTCTGATCTCGATTCATACATAGAAAAAGGAGCAACTGACCAATTAAGGGAGTTGCTCCAAATGTTAATAGATAGAATCACCGTATACGATGACCGAGTTGAAATAAAATGGTCGTTTAGCTGATCATTCCGGCATCAAATTTCTTTCGTGCCTCTTCTTCCAACGTCTTTTTTCGCTCTATATCACGCTTATAACAAAGGTCTTTGACCTTAGTAAATGACTTTTGTTATTTTAATCAAAAATCAAACTGCTTTTGTAAAAAAAGAAGGGGTACAGCCTCAGCCGTACCCCTACAAATCAATAATTCTTAATAATCATCTTCAAGCCATAAATCTTGCCCAGATAACCAAGGTACGCACCATATCCTCCGACAAATCAAGATGGCGTGCATCAGCAATCGCACCCTTATTGATTAACTGCTGTATTGTTGCCTTACCCCATTCGGGCACTTCATTTATGTTGTTATATCTTTTTTCCATCTTTTTCACTTCCTCTGTTTTTGGAGCTTTCCAGTTTTCTGATACTTCAAAATGTGGATAGTCCGGCGACTTATCCCAAGTACCGCCCCACGTTATCCCCAGTTTTGCGGCTATTTCTCCACATTTTCTTAATACTGACATATTGTAAAGGTCTTTTCCTTTACAAGCTATATCCCACGCCCTTCGGCTGGTGTGACGGCTGTGCTTAGTCCATGTCACTACGTTTAATCTTTTGCCGTTGCTATCCCAGAGCTTTGTTCTGCCCTGCTCATATAGTTCGTTCTGTCGCTCCTGTGAGCGATATGTTTCAGTAATGAATATATTTAATCCCGACTTTTTACATTCATTTAAAAAAAGCCTACAAGCCGTCTGTGCGACGGCTGTAAGCTCGTTGATGTCCCTGCAAGTCATATAATCACTCCTTGTTTATCAGATTTCTAAACATTTCATAAAGTCCTGTACTTGCAAGACCGCTAAAAAGACCGCCTAAAAGGATTTCAGCGGTGAAAACTTTGTTTACCCATACATTTATTAATACACCTACAATTCCCATTACAAGCGGAATAAAGCGGTTAATATTGTCATTAGGTACAATGTTTTTGATTATGTAACCAAGGCATAAACAAATGCCAACAATAAGCGGTATAGCAAAGTTAGTTAAAAATGTAATATCCATACTTCATCTTCCTTTCTGCTGTTCAAGTTTTTCCAAATCGTCAATTCTATGATTAGCTACTTTCATCTGTTCCTCAAGAACCGGCACACGTTTTGCAAAATTATTATGCTCTCTTACCTCTCTTGTAAGTTCTTTCAGTTTTGTGTCTGTTACTGCTTGTGACTTACTATTGGCAATTAATACGCCAAATAGCGTTATTGCCCCTGTTATAAGTGCTACGACTATATTCTCCATATAACCTCCTTGAATGTCAGTACTCCTTCAACTTAACCCCCAACTCTGCCGCACTTTTTATACGCGTATAATGCGGATATGACTTAACCGCCTTGTAAGCAGCAAGTTCTTCGGCTGTGAGTGGTGTTTCGATAGGTGTGGTGAGTATGTATATAACGCTTGAACCAGTTGTCAATTTTCCCGTTGTACTCATATACTTAGTAGATAGTTGCTCATTATTATAGGATGCAATCCTTCCTATTCTCTTAACAAACACATTCTTCTCAAAATCCACTTCATCACATACCCACTGTTGCCCTGTACTATCTGTATAATTACCGCCGGCGTCAACAGGTATACCGCAAAGTCCATTAGGTGTATTGATTGTAAGTGTTTGGCTATTGCCGTTATTGTCTGATACCACTACATCTACACTGCCGCTGTCACCTATGCTGTTGATTGGCTGGGGATAGTCGGGATTGGGTGATGGTATGCCGCCAGTATAAGGCTCGTAAGCGGTCAATATACTGCCTTTCTGCAACATCGGTTTTGTAAAATAGTAATTTCCACCCCAATTAGAGAATGCTATTATTACATTATTTTCACTTTCGTCAAAATCCTCTGGTAATGTAAATGTTATACTATATCTTGTATATTCTTTTATCTGTGACGGAATTTCAACTTCTAATCGGCGAGCAGGTCTCCATAAAGAACCATCAATTCTTGAGATAAATACATTTATTCTAAATAAGTTTTGAGAGTTAAAACTTCCTTTTACATATCCAAACGTTGTATATGTTTCACCGACTTTGAATTTAATATTTTCTGTACGAAAATTAGGTCTAAACAATATGCCCGTATTTTTATTACCATTTTCCACATCAGCATTGACCTGCCATTCTCTGCCAGCAAAATCCGTATCTGGATTTACGATTGCTATTTTAGCATTATTTTGTGGGCCAATATAACAAGTACTATTAACCAGATTAGCCCCCGTAGTCGTTTCTTGCCAACTTCGTCCGTACATGTGTAGTCCCAACTCTGCACGATATGTATTCGCTGCCTCTATATCTGTGCCTTTATATTCGTGTTCTTTTACATGGTAGCGATTGTTGCCATGCAGCAATAACATATTATCACTTCTCATACAATCACCACCCTTGACCAGTTGTAATAACTGCCATCATACAAAAACGTATACTGATACATACCGCCTGTTGGCAAGTCCATATAGTCATAGTCGTAAGCTTTCTTGCTGTTTTCCGGCAGTGTTATATCTAAGTCTGTCAGTATAAGTCCGACTGCTCCGTTATACACGTTACCGATACTTACAAGGTCAGCAGTAAGCTTGATTTTGTCAGCCGCCGAATAATCCCACACACCATCATCAACAATCACAAAACTCTCATATCGTTTAGGTTTGTTAATCAAGTCGTTATAACTGCCTGTTGTTGCGACAGTGGCAAGCTGTAAGATATTAAGCAGGTAATCCTTAGACGGAGCAACAAGCTGTATGTCAGTCAGCCATACCCAAGTAGGATTACTTAACGCCGTACCATCTATTGCCGTTGTATAGTACATATAAGCAGATTGTACATCACCCAGCACAAAACAAATGTCCTTTTCTTTCGGATTTTCAATAGCTCTCATCTCGTCAATGGTCTGTGCAATGTATATTGTTGGCATTAAGCCTATAAGCTTACGTTGCTCTTCGTGGATGGCTCGGCTTTCCGTAACCATTTCAGACACCTCTGTCTTATCTGTGCCGACCTGTTCGGCGAGCTGTTTTGTTGTAGTTACGTTGGTATCGGTCTTATCCTTGTTGAGTGATGCTGAATTGGCTTGTTCAACGGCAGTATCTTTAGCTATTACTGCATCGTTTTTGGCTGCAACAGCTGTGTCGGCATTAATTTTAGACGATTCCACATAAGACTGTAATTCTTCTTTGGATATATTTAAAACATATACAACATCAAAATCCGCTTCAATATAACTTTCGGTTGTATCAATACTGGGTATGTTATTTTCGATAATTTCGGTGCCAATAGTTTCTTGTACAAAAAATATTTCGTAATCTATCTTACTGACTGATTTATTTGTAAAATTTATCTGTATGCCAAAATAAACCATTTTCATACCCAAAAAGTTAAGGGTGTCCTCTTGGGTGTATGGTACATAAAAATATCCGTTGTTAAGTTGTACTTCATCTGAGCCATCTTTTTTATATGTTTTAGTGATAGTAGGATTATTGTCTTTTGTGCGAGATAAATAAAACTGTATACTATCTACAGTATCTATTAAGATATTATTCAGATTTACTTTTAACATTAACGTACTACCTGGGTTAATTACGTGCACATTATCACCTCTTTACATTAAAAAACGGTGGTAAATTAATACCACCGCATATGAATTTATCAAATAAGCATTGAATATATCTCATGTAAAAGAGTATAAGCAAAATAATCGCTTCTCTGGTTCGGGTGATCCACCTTTGAGCCATCTTTGTTTGCAGAAATATAGAATTTATCACCCTTGTTAGATACAAGCACATAGTTTTCGCCGATGCCCCAAATATCATAAGGCTTGCCATTAATACAAGGCTTGCCAATCTTTGATGTAACCTCATCTGTTACAACAAACTTGCCGAATACGTTACCTGCAATATCGGGATATTCCGATACCTTAAGCATACCCGACTTTGTGAGATAGCAAAATACAACTCCGTCATCGGGGATAGCTGCCTTTTTACCGTCTTTATAAATAAAGTCGTGATGTCCGTCTGCCTGTGTTGTTTTCATTTCAATAAGTTTCTTCATAAATATCTACCTCCTTAAGCAATAGCGTTTCCGTCTGCATCTAAACCGAGTGCTTCAAGCTCTGTAAGCACTTTTTCTCTGTATCTGACGGGAACAAGCGGTACAGATTTATTTTCGGGGTTGCAAGTTCTTCTGCCTGCGATTACGAGTGCTAAGTACATATCTACCATATTTAAAAACCTCCTTATAAATAAAAAGATAATAAGTGACTTTTGATTACTGAATATTTCCATCATCGTCATAGCCTTCATTTTTTAACATTTCTGAAACGGCTTTTCTGTAAGTAACTGGTACAAGTGGGACTGCTTTGTTTTCCTCATTGCAAGTTCTTTTGTGTGCTAAAACTAAGTTAAAGTACATCTCTTTCATTCGGCTGTGCCTCCTTCGCTTAATGCCAATACAGCTTCATAAATTGTGGCTTGAACCTCTTGGTCGTTTAAACGGTTCTCCAGGTTCTGCTCGTACTGATCAGCTATTGCCTCCATAATTGTGAGCAAGCTGTTTTCATTGTTTTTTGTTTTTTCTTCTATTCGATCAGCTTGTGTTGGAATATAAGTAGGGCTGTATTCTGAAAACTCTTTTGTTGTGGGATTGTAAATCATACCAACCTCAACACTTTCGTCACACTCAACGGCAATAACAGGGTTGCCTATTTGGTTAGGCGGCCACGAGGGAGCTGTTTCTGCATTAACAATATCAATAACTCTGTATTCGTTTATCATAGCGTATAACATTATTTATACCCCCATTCGATTTTTGCATAACCCGGCGCACCATCAATTCCATCTGCTGTTCGGTTTTGTGATGCTATATAGCCTCTGCCGCCGCCACCACCGCCGCCGCCTTTTGTCGGATTAGTACCGCCGCCGTTTCCTGTTTGCCCACTGCCACCATTTCCTATTGAGCCGCCACCGCCGCCGCCAGCGCAGGCAGCTGACGCATATGCGCCAGTAGTCGAGCCTACAGGTAAAACTCCACTTCCTCCCGAACCTATGAGGCCATTTGTTCCATCGCCACTTGGCGTTGTTATTTCAGTTCCTCTTGGCACATATTTACTATTACCACCAGCACCGCCGTTTCCAACAGCTACAGCTCCTTGTGCATTGCCTTTGCTGGCAACTGAACCGCCATTTCCTCCTCTAAGTGTAACAAGCGAACCAATTACAGTTGAACCGCCTGCTTTACCGGCTGCATTATCACTTCCGCCAGCTCCGCCAGCTCCTATTGTTATACTTAGCTGACTTTGCGGTGTAACAGAATATTCCTGTTCAACTATAGCTTCGCCGCCACCGCCGCCGCCACCGCCATCGTTGCTACCGCCGCCGCCACCGCCAGCTCCGCAAGCAGTTACTTTTATTTTTGTTACTGTTGCAGGTATCTGTAATATATAGGTGCCGGCTGTTGTATATTCAAAAACATTCCCCACAACCGCCTGTAAAATTATTGTGTCTAAAGGTACCGGATTATTTGTACCAATTGTACTATTCAAAAGCGGCATTTTATCTTGTATTTCCTGCACAGAGGCTTCCTTTGCAACGTCTTTTAACGCAACCTCGATTGCGCTACCTACGTTGTTTACTTCGGTCTGTGTGGCGTTGACCTGCTTCATTAAATAGTTATAACCATGTTGCTCTGATAACCCTACTTCTGTACCATTCGGGCTGATGATTTCGCCCTGTGTCCAGTTTTCGGGTAGGTCTGCCGGTAATTTAGCCATTTGTTATCGCCTCCTCGATTGGTAAATAATGTGTGAAAACAGCTTCGTCTGTGATAGGTACATAAACGCCGGATGTTGTTAATACATTGCCGTTTATGTCCAGTAATTCAATCTGTGTAACTGTTTTCGCCTGTGCCTCTTTTACTTTGTATTGAATAACCGCTTTGTTTGCTCTTGTTTCTTTTGTAAGTGTATTAATAACAGTTGTGCCGTTTATCCTTGCTGAATTTACTATATCAATAACACTTTCAGCCGTTGAATTTAATAATTGCTGTTGTATGCTCTGCTGTGACGGCAAAACTAACACCTCCTTCATTCGTGACGTAACAAACGGATTTATGCCAAGTCCCCACGCACTAAGTCTATAATTCCATTCCAGTTCTGACAGCTCAACGCTTTCGTCAATGGTCATAGCCGATGTTGTAAAAGGCTTGTTTATGTATGCAATATGAGCTGGTTTTATCTTGTTTATCGTATATAAAACCTCGTTATAATACTGTTGGTTTTCTGAACTGCTCTCGATATAAAGCGTGTAGTTGGGATAGTCTATTGTTACCGTCCACGCTCCAACACCTATTATTTCATCAAGCTTTTGATACAAAAAACCGAGTGTAAACGGCGGTTTAGTAGTAAGTCGGTTTAAAACTCTAAATCTGCGGAAGTCAAGCGTTTCTACTGTATAATCCGGGACTATACCGAATATCTGCTCCCACATATTAACCGCTTTCTCGTCCATTGTTTTAAAAAAGAAGTTGTCTGCTACTGCGTGGATTGCGTTTGCAAGTGCTTCGAACTGCTCTGTTTCAGTCGCACAAATCTCTTGAAAATCGGCTATTTGTTTAAACCAGTCGGGTAAATATTCGATTATATTTGAATTAAGCTCCCACATTTAAACTCACCGTCCCCATAACTGGCACTTCCTGTGTTGTGCTCGTCTGCGTTAATACAATATCGGCTGTATTGCCGTTTACAGTAACATTTGTGGCGTTTATAACGCCTGTTACGTTTAAGATTGCGGCTATAATCTGTGCAATAAATACATTTGAGGCGTATTCAATACCGCCGTTCACAATCGGCTTTGCCCAGTTTTCACGAATACTAAGCAAATAATTTTTTATCGCTGTTTCGACCGGTTCTTGCACCTGTCCGATTTCATAAGTTGGCAATAAAGTAAGTGTAGCTGAAACATTGATTGTTACTGCCGTAGGTGCTACAACCGTTACCTTTGCACCGATGGGAGCCATACCAAGCCCAAGCCCCTGATTTGGTGGTGGGTCAACTGCGTTCTGAACATTATTGATTAATGTTGTCGAAGCCGGTTGCCAGTCCGCACCGATGACCGATAATTTAACAGTACCGCCGCCATTCCAAGTGGGATAAACTTGAACACCGCCCACACCGTCAAGACCGCCGACAAATTCACGATATGCAGCCACATTACCGCCGAAGGGCTTTTCATTCAACGTTGTTATAAGGCGTTCTCTGAACTCGTCATCGGTTTCTTCATCGTCACCGGGTACTAAAATATCGGTTATTTCGGCTTTTGAAAGACCTTGTATATAAGTAATCGGTAATATCTCGCCTGTGTAATCATTTCCGATTGTGCCCTTTGTTTCAGCTGTTAATTGGAACTGATTAGGGTTATCCGTTTTTGCGGTTACTATAAAATTTATACTTGCCTCGCCATTGATTGTAGAAAACCTTGAACCAATCGGGACTGGCTGATTAAACACACCCAATCGAATAGCTGGTGAAGCTGGGTATCTTTTTATATTTGCGATAACAGCAATTTTATCAAGTGATGTCCCTACTGCCGTTTGTACGAATGAGGCACGCTGAACTTGATTTAAAGTTAAGTAAAATTCTTCAAATGCGTATGAAGCCGGACCGACTGCCGTTTGTATAATACTGCCTTCTCGCTTGTCATAAGAATTTGGGACTTTATCCAACATTTCTTTCAGAATATTTGAATATATTTTATTGCTAAAATCTATCACGTCAGCCTCACCTCCATTTCTTTTTTAATATTTCCGTATACTGTATTAACAGTTAAACTCGCTGTCATAACATCTTTATCAACAGAATATGCAAAGTCACTTATGCCTGTTATTCGCTCATCAACCGAGAACGCATCTAACAACCTTCTTTGCAATTCCGAAGCTACAAAGCCGTATGCTTCACCAATCAAGCCTTCCCATTGCATACCGAAATACGGTGTGTAAATCTGCCATCTGAAACGCTCGATATTTAAAATTATCTCAACCGTCTGTTTAACGGCTGTATAACCATCACACATCCCCGCTATTTGGTGCGTTATCGGGTCAACATACCAAGTTTTTGTCGGGGACTGCCGAAACACAATGCCGTTTTTTAAATTAATATTGCTTTCAGGTAAAGTTGCCATTTCACCACCTCTATTCAAAATCAAAAATTCGGGATAATATAATAAACTTCTGCCCTTTTTGGACTTTTAACAACAACACCTTATCCCCGACCTTTAACGCACGATTAAGAATTATGAAGCCGTTTTCAATAGGGAGTGGCTTGCCGTGTTCATAACAAATAATGCTTTGGGTCTGATCACTACCGCCGTTTGATAACAGCGAAGTTAAAGTTTGATATGAGCCTGTTAAATTAGTTGATGTAGTGCCGTCCGGGCTTGTGTGCTTATGTCCCAGTGTGTTTATATGGTGTGTATGATCAAGGATCGGAATTTTCTTTTCAACAACATTCTCCGTCAAAATTAAAACAGCCTCGGTCAACGGGGCTTGTGCTACATCTCTTGTTATGCTAAGAGGATTTACAGTTGCCACCGTACCTACGTCTAAATCACACGGCTGGCTTGCTTTTGCTGCGCCCTCTGCCACCATAACCAACGCATCTACCAAGTTCATATTTATCACTTCCTAAATTTCGTATAATTCAATATCCATCGTGTGTTTATCATTTTCAAAAGTGTGTGTTATTTTCTCGATTAAAAGCCATTGATTTAAGTTTATATCACCCAAATTATCAATTTGCATTAAAATCATTTGTCCTGCCCTTAAACCAAGAACGCCGAGCGAAGATACTTTTAATGTTCGCAAACGGCGGTTATAATAACTCAATGTTGCCTCTGCCTGTGCTTTTAGCTGTGCTGAGTTACTGTCGTTATCAACTTTTTGATATAGCTGTAACAAGCCCCAACGTGCTATATTATCGGTGTCCCGTGCTACATAAACATCTGCTTTGCCTGTTTCCTCGTTTGCCATTGCGATTTTAACGGAATTATATGTTTGCTCGTCTATGTCGGTTTTATAGGTGTAGTCTAAAACAAGTGATTTATCACCAATCATAATATTAGACTTCATATCCTCCGCAGCCGTTAAACACAAACCGTCACCGTTATCATAAAAAACGTATAACTTGCCTGTGTTTAATAACGTCTGCTCAACCACACCTTGAATAATGTCAAGACAGCTTTGGTCAGTTTCGATTAATGAAGGTATTGCAAAACCTGTGTCGGCAATATCTGCGGTTTCAAGCTGAAAGTCTTCTGCAATCTGCTTTATAATATCCCCAGCGGATTGACCATAAAAGCTATATGATGCATTCGCTTTTAAATACCTCATACGGTCATAGCACGTTACATCAATATTGCCCCAACGGTCTTTAGATTTAGTAAATACCCAACCAAAAAATATAAGTTTACCATCTACACTAAATCTAACAACATCACCCTCAACAAATGAGAGTGTACCGCTTTTCAGCACAGTAAATTTTAACGTGCCGGGACTGCCTGTGCGGTTAGTCTCATATGTTATATTTGTAGTGGCGTTTGAAGCGTTCCATATCTTGCCTGTGCGTTTTTCCGCTATTATTAGTTCAACCGTCATTTATCACTCACCACCGTTAAACTACTTGCTTTGACCCATCCGAGAGCACCGCCGTTCTCGCTATTGATGTGGATTGGATATTCTTTGTTGGCATCTTCCATAATTCTTGAAACAACGCAAGTTCTGCCGTTGCCGTTGCCGTGCGGTTCATCACCATTGCTTGAATAATAGAAATTGCCATTAACCTTACATTTTGCGCCGACATACAACTGACCTTCTGGAATACTCCTTGTCTGCTCTGTTGTGGCTATCTGTGCGCCTGTTTCGGTGTCCGTTTCGCCTGTCATTGTTATTTCAAGCGGTGCATAGTCTTTATACTCCGTCAACTCCAATTCGAAATAAAAATCACCTGTTTCCCCGCCTTTTTCAGTATACTCAAAATGAGTAACAAGCACATCAAAGCCTGTGTCCTGTGTCATATATGGCACACCGTTTTCGTATGCTCTAACGGGGGTATAGGTGATTATCTGTTTTTGCAGCATTGCTGTTTCAAAAAAATTAATATAAAAATATGGTTCTTTGAAAGAACCACTTGTTAAAGTCATTAGGTCTACTCTGCCCGGTAAATAGCTTTTAATTGATATAGTCCTTAAACCGGGTATTCGGGGTATCATGATCGGACCCAAGCCGAGGACATTCTCATCATCGTTTTCGGTTTCCCTTACAACAGGAAGTTCTTCCGGGTTTATCGGGAGGCGAATAACAAGACCATCCGTCTTTCTTGAGAAAAATAATCCGTATTCGATCGGCATTTTCCAAACCTCCTTTTAAACCGGCATAGCTGTGCTTCTGTACGAAGATGACGCCGCCTGTTCAACTATAATGTCCTTTATGGCATCCGCAAGGGCTTTTCTATCGGCTTGCGTGTTGCCTGTGTTCTGTCCGCTTACATTGATAATTGGTGTTTGTGATGTCAGATTGACTTTGTTTATATACTGCCTTGTAGCCATATCAACAAGCGATTTTGTATCTTCCTTTGACATATCAACGTCTTTTGCTATTGAAGCGGTTGAACCTTTGATGTCCTTTAAATCGTTTGCCATACCACCGAGACTTGATGATTGGAATGTTGAATAATCAAAGCCACCGCCACCACCGCCAAACAAGCTAAAGTTTGAGCCTTTATCATAGCCAGCGCCGTACGCTCCTGTTAAGTCTTTATAATCCATTGACTTAACATATTCTTTCCAGCCGGACTCACTTTTTGTTTTTTCCGCTGCCGCTGAAAACTTGCCAATCAAGCTATCAATGCCAGATGTTAAATTAACTTTTACACCCGGTATGGCATTTAATAAATTTTGCAGCCCTGATGCTATACTCTGTAAATAGCTTAAAACAGTAACAGCCATGTCATAAAATGCGACTTTAATGGCGGCAATCGGGTTATTAAATACATTGCCTATGAAGTTTGCAAATACTGCAAACTGATTCCACATTCCTGCAATTATGTTATATACAAATGCACCGAGCGTATAGACCGCACCCATTATAATTCCTGTTGCCGAAACCGATGAGCCCGAAAAATGGTTGAAGGCTGCCACACCTGCATATAATGCACCAACCAACAGCATAACGCCCATAACTACCCATGTTATCGGTGAACCAAGCAACGCACTGTTAAAAAGCAATGTTGCGGCCGAAGCTGCCTTTGTTGAGCCTGTTAAAACGCCGTATGCGAGCGATAAAAAGTCAACTGCAAAATTATAAGCGTTTGTAACTACTGTTGCTATTTTCGTCCAATTCGCCGCTATTTGGAATACTGCAAATGCTCCTGCTGCCCCCAAAACAAGTGGACCGATTATTTCGATGTTATTAGCAAGCCACGACAATGCCGTCAAAAGCGGCTGCAACGCTTGAATTGCATAATTGCCAAACGTAGTAAATACCTGCGACCACGTCATTGGCATTTCTGCGAATTTTGCGTTTGTCTCGTCCGCTGCCGAGAACATAGCACTTTTTACAACGTCTGCTGTTATTGCGCCCTGACTTCCCAACTCTCGCAGTTCACCGATCGACACGCCTAAATAATCCGCGATTGTTTGAGCTATAACGGGAGCTTGTTCAAGCACCGAGTTTAATTCCTCGCCTCGTAAAACGCCCGAAGCTAACGCCTGTTGGAGTTGGAATATGGCAGCACTCGCACTTGAACCACTTGCACCCGAAATAACAAGCTGTTTATTTAACAATTCGGCAAAAGCTACTATTTCCTGTGACGACGAAAACGCATCCTTCGCCATTGAGCCGAGCTGTGTAACAAGATTGGCTGTCTCAAGATATGAACCTCGTGAACGCTGTGCCGAGGCAAAAATCATATTGTTTAACTCTGCTGTGGTCTGTAAGCCGTCGTTCATATTGTTTAAACGTGCTGTTACACTTGAAACGGTGTCCGACAGCTCAAGCATTTTCTTTGCGCCTTGAAAGCCTAAATACGCTCCTGCAAGGTTTTTAACTGTTGACATCAAGCGTGAAGTTGATGTTTCCGCTCTTTCAGTGTAGCCAAGATACTGCTTGTATACATTCGAGAACGCATCATTTAATTTCAAAGTTTCAGATATTGTTGCCAATCTTCTCCACCTCCTCTCTCTCTTTTTGTCGTGTTTCTAAATCTCGTAAAATAAAATTTAAGATAATTAGTCTTTCATTATATGGTAAATCGGTATAAAAAGATGGAGTCCAACCGAAATTTACAAAGCAGTAGTACGCTCCTAAAAAATCCGGGTCGGACTCGTCAATTAGTTTTTTACGTCAATTCCTTTATCCGCGCCTGATAACTTAGCGATTGCATCAGCTAATTTATTAGCCTCGCCAAAAAGCAACATCTTTGAAACCACTTCTATTGGGTCAAGTGTGCCGTAAGCATCGCAAAGCTCTGCGTTTTTGAAATCAGGTCTAACAGTGGCTTCAACGATCATTGCATTTCCAAGCTCAACATCAATATCAAAGTCTTTGCCGGCGTGTTTTGCTCTGCACTTGCGTGCTAACTGCTCAACCTTACCCTTTGTTAATGCACGGATTTTAAAAGGAATTACATTACCGTCTTTATCCTTAAATCTTTCAGAAACTACAATTTCTTCTGTGATTTCTTCAGGCTTTATCGGATGTAAAAAAGCATATAAATCTTCACTCATTGTTTATTCCCTCCTATTAATTACCAAGCTCAACAGGGCTGTTGAACGACTGTGTTCTTGCTACATCTGTATAAGTAAAGTTAAAGTCATAGTTAAGCATAGCTTCTTCATCATTTAAGATTGAAAGCGGAATAGTGCCTGTGAGCTGACATCCGTAATAAGCCATTACCTGACTGCCGACTGTTGTTGTTGGGTCGTTGTTAGTTATCTGTATGTCAAACTGGGTCATAACGCCTGTGTTGATGTATTTAAGCACCATATCAGTAAACAGGTTTGAGCCATAATAAATATTGCCTGTGCCCGTCAGCTTTGCGCCGTTTGCTTTATTCTGAATTTTTCGTGTGCCGATAACACGCATATCATTTCCCTGAATTTCAGCGTTTGTCTGTATGTTTTTCATACAAGCAACTTCTATATTCTGCCCGTCAACAGTAATAAAGATTTTGCCTTCTGCGCCGTTTATTGTATCTTTAGCAAGTAAATAAGACATCTTTTTACCTCCTTTTTTGCATAATAAAAGCACCTGTCTTTTTGGGACGGTACAGTTACCTCAGATCCACACTTGACAGATGCTTTTTACTTTTAGAAATTCGCCTTTAAAAAAGCTTTATAAACCTTTTCGTCTATTTCAATTAAACTATTTTTCCCATCTTTAAACTTAATTGCAATAGTATATATGCCTTTGTTCTTTGCTGACAGCCCAGCCAAAAGCCCTACCGGTCCAAGCAATGTTGCACCAACCGCGCCTCTTATAATGCCGCTTGAAGCACTTTTTCTCGTTTCTTCTGTTAATACCTCATATGAATCTATTCCATATTTATCAAGCATTATATAATCTGAGGCTTTAAAGCTAACTAAAATATTTGGCATTCCTCCAACAACAGAAATTCCTTTTCCCTGATAATCACCAGCAATAACCATATTCTTTGCTCCCATAAAAGCACCCCCCTTTTTATTTAATTGTATAAGGTTAAGTGCTAAATGTAAAGCTACTTTTGTTTAAGAAACTGTAATTGTCATATAAATCTTTTCAGTGGCATCTACTGCCTGTATAGCAAGATTTATAACAACACTATCAATATCGTTACCGGGAAGGACTTCAACGTCTTTTTCCGCATCAAAGTTCTGTATACCCTGATTGTTCTGCACCGTGATTAAATACCCAACAATAACGCTTTTGAATAATGCTCTGCCGACTTCGTTGTTATTTACAACGCCGATAAATGATTTTGAGAACTGCTGATAAATATCATTTGCTATTGTATTGCAAAGTCGGATTATTCTATTCTTGCGATATACCTTTGAAATGTTTTCTGTATATGTCACAAGTGAGTTAATATCGGTTTCCACTTTAACGGCTCCGTCATAGGGTACAAGTGTAAGCTGTCCTGCAAGGATTGAAGCTTCTATTTCCTCGCCTGTCATTCGTGGTGTAACATCAACGGCGTGCGGATACTGTGCATAGGTTAAAGACTGGTTATACTGTGCGCCTGCCTCTGCTCCACCAATCCACCAGCAAGCCTGCTGTGGAGTAATGGTAGTGCCGTTATCAAGCACGATCGAACCGACATTGACATTAATGCAAAATCTATCATCGGGGTTTGTCATATTTGAAGCTACTAACTGGCAGTACATACCCTCTTTTGTAACAAGCCTATCAACAAAATTCTGCATTGCCAACATTGTTGTGCTGTCTGTGCCGTCATAAATAAGCACATCAAAGTTATATGCCTCAAGTGCTGTTAAAAATGTTGTATATGCTGCGTTCTGTACTGTACCGTCTGCACCACCTTTAAGCGGTGTTCCTGCTGTTGCTTTAAGTGCGCCTGTGCCGCTGAATTTAACCCAGTCATTTGCTTTAAGGTCTGCAACAACCTTGCCTGTCTGCGTATCAACAACCGCTCCGTCAACAACTGTTTTAACAGTAAATACGCCTGTGTTATCGACATCTTCAACTATAATAATTGAAATGTCATTTCCACGAACCCCGGGATATAATGCAGTAATTGTAAGTGTGTCCGCTGTTGCTGTTGCCTCTTTTGAGCTATCGGCAGCGGGTCTATATAAGAGCACCTGTGTCGGACCGTTTGTTCTGTTACTGCCCTTAAAAATTTCGTTTAAAAATAATGCCTGTGGCGCATAAATGGGATAACCGCAGTAAGGCGTTGTATTAACACCCGACTCAATCTTCATGATCTTTCCAACAGGTCCCCAGCTCATTGGTTCGCAAATAGCGACAGTTCCGCGCTGACCAACCGAAAGCTCAAGCTGTGTTTTGCTATCAAAGTTAATATAAACGCCCGGTCTTATTTTATTTTGTGTTGTCCAGTTTCCACCAGCCATTATTCAACACCTCCTAACGCTTTTTTAATTGCCTCCTCGGCTTCCTCTATTGTGTAATATTCATTCGTCAGAATAGCTTTTAAAAAGTCCTTCTGGACGTGAGCAAAGCGTTTGCTATTTAATAACGCCTCTCTCGAATATGTCTTTTTTTCCTTCATTTACCGAACCTCCTCATTTAAGTTTTGGATGGTTTGCATTTTTACTTCTTTTGTGGGTATTATTACCCTCTCTTGTATTTCAAATTTATAGTGTAGTGCATCTAAATCAACGCGCCATTCTCTATCATGTGTTCTTATCAATGTTTTTTCAGTGCTTTCACCGTCTGAATATGGAAAGTATTCCATATTTAAATCAAGGACTTCCGCAGTCTGTTGATATAACTCCTGCAAATTAACAAGGTTATAGTTTTCAAGATAAGTCAAATCAAGACCAATCTTACGATAATAGCAACCGCCTGTCTGCAATTCGATGTTTGAATAACGCTGTTGTAAGAACATACACGGCATATTAACACCGTTTTCATTGGCGTTCTGCTGTGTCGGGTTCTGCAAAAAGGTTACATTCGGCAATAACGGCTTTAGGTGGTTTGCTAATGACTTCGCTATTGTATTAACTGTAAAATTCATTTGCTCACCTTCCTAATAAGTTTATCCGTTTCCATTTTTACAACTCTTTTATATTCCTCAATCGCTTTATCTGTCATAAACAGACCGTCGATATATGAAGTTTTTGTGCCGACAACAATACCGCCTTTGCCGTTTGGATTATATTCAAGCATTCCGCTATATTCGTTTATCACAAGACCGGGCACAAAATGTCTATCCATTCGATGACCGTCATTAACATATGAGGCATACTCCATATTATTGGCAAGCTTTGTTTCAAAGTCGTTGCCCTTTTTTACAGGTTTTATCTTGCTATCAGTTGCCCAATGCTGTTTCAATGAACCTGTTCTGGTGTTCGTGCCCGACAGGTCGTTCATCGTCGGCGGTGTTAGGTCTGTTGCCTTCTCCACAGCTCGCATAGTTGCGCCTTTAGCAATATTGGACAGTTCCTTGTCTAAAGCTTCAATATGCTTTTTTAACGCCTCTGCACGCGTCTTAAGTGTGTAATCTGCCATAAGCCTACACCCTTTCTTCTTGCAATAACCTAATTTCGATATGCGATAGACCGGGCATAACAGCCCCGAACGGCTCAAAATAATAATTCGGGGCTGCTGCAAATGCACGAATGGCGGCTGGAGAACACCCCAAACCACCACCACGCTTTATTATTAACTGATCTCCTGCCTTAACGTCAACATCAATTCCACACATCAGCTTATCGTTTTGCTTTATGCTGGATGATGTCTGCTCCATCGAAATCGGCTGATTATCAGTCTGATAAATGCGACACGGCACATTGTCCGCAATCTTAACACGTTTGTATGAAGTTAAGTCCTCGTCCTTTGAGGGAGTGTTCCGCCATATTTCCATTCTATCGGTATACCAATCCGCATAATTCATATAACGTATGTTCCCCCCATTCCTATTAAACGTGCCTCTGTTGCTAACATCTGACCGTATTTTGTCGCATTTAAACTGCCCCAATCGGCTGTTGCTTTTGTTAAAGCATCGGTGTCATAAGTAACGGAGCTGTCACCTAAAGTTGCTGATTTTATAACACCTACAAGACTACCAGTTGCCGAGGCTTGTGACGGCGTTTCAGAGATAGGTGCATAAGTACTAAGGTACATAGCACTGTAATGCGCTATATACAAGCCTGCGCCATATTCCCACGCATCCTGCCATTTATCAGGCGTTATCGCCTTATTTGCTCTATTGATAAACATTTTTAAAACAGTTTCGGGCACTAAGCATTTCCCATAAACATTGAAAAACTGCGGGAAGTTCTGCTGAAACTGCTCTGCCGTATAATTTCCCTCGGCTGTGCCAATGTTTGTAGCCATGGCACGAACGCCGTAAAATTGTGGTTTTTCGTTATACATTCCCGCAACCTCCTTTATGCCTTTTTTCTTGTTTTTCTTGTGTTATCAATAACGGGTGCTTCAACAGCCTTATCAATTACTTTATCCTTTGTGGTTTCGGTAATAACAATCTTGCCGTCTGAAACAAGCTCTTTAAAGTACTTAGTTTCAGTAACCCATTTGTCAATCGTGCCGATATAGTCCTTTGGAATGTACTTGCCTGTTACGCCGTCAGGTGAGGGAATTACAACATTTCTTTTACAAAGTATTATCATATTTCCACTCCTTAAATACCGTCAAAATATCCGATTGTCTGAGGGTAAAGCACCTGTACCTCGGAAATGTTGGCAGCGTAAGCTGTATCATAACAGAAATTAGTTGCGTTAGGCTGTGTCATGGCTCTTGTGAGCGGTACAAGCTCATCAACATTTACATATCTCTCGTGATTTACATAAACAACCATTCTGTCTTTCTGTCCTGTTCCTGCACCCTTGCACCACTTAGTTCCTCCGATGTAAAGGTTGCCGCCGTTTTTGGCAGCTACATTGTTTCTAAGAATGAAATCAAGAATTGTTTCTGTTGCGAGTGCCGTAACAGGTGTATTCATAATGTACACATACTGCTCATAGGGTAAAAGAATATGGTTAGGCATTGCCTCTGTATCATATTCAGCAGCCGTCCAAACCTGTGTTATTGCATTGTTGATGTCTTTTAAGATTTCATCAGGTGTCTTGTCTGCCCATTTTGAAGATGTTCCTGCGCTGTTGTTAGCAACCGTTGTTTCTACTGCATCGGGGTTATTTACAAGACCTGTTGTGTCATAGTCCGAAAGGCCAACGTAAACATTGGCATCCATGTGTTTATCATATGCAAGTCTAACGCCATCCGAAAGAAGCTGGTCAAGGCTTCTGCCAATGTAGTTTGATTTCTGCATATCAACAAACATTATTCTTAATGCTGTTGCAAAAACGTGGGCTTTATACACGCCTTTATCAACATTAGCCTGAACAACGGGAAGTCCATTTGCTCCACCTGCTGAAACCGGACCGTTTTCTGAACCGCCTGTTAAACCGTAGCCGACCGACATAGCTGATACAAAGTCAACCCAGCCACCGCCAACATTAATATTGATGTCTCTGGGATATGTTACAGATGTAAGTGGCTTTCTAATGAGTGGGTCACGCTTTTCGAGCTCTGATGCTAAAAAAGCACCGCCCGAAGCAATACCTGCCTCGTCCATTGTAAAAGTACCGCCGTTGCCCATGCCTTTTGAAACAACAGGTGCTGAATTAATTGTTCCTACATTTTTAAACATTTTATCGCCTCCTATCAAGTTCTATCACGCATTTAACATAGTAAGTATTCTAAGCTCTGCAATGCCGTTTGCATCTGCTGAACCTGCCCACTGTGCGTTTGTAATTTTTACGCTGTTTGTTGTGTCTGAAACTGCCTCAAAGCCACCGACAACAGCTTTAGGGAATGATGTATTTGCTTTAACACGAACATATACATCAGCACCGATTTTAGGGGTGCCGTTCTGACATTTAACATTGATTGCGCCTCTCTGGAATACAGAAACCGCATCACCGGGCGCATACTGTCCGACGCCCTGTTCAAGATAGTTAAGTGCTGTGTTAATCTCTCTTGAAGCTACGCCAATAAACTGATCTGCTGTGCTTGAAGCTGTTGGAAGTACTACATTTTTGTTTTCATCGTACACAACCGCAAGACCAAAATTAATAGGGCTTTCGCCGCCTGCGGGTCTTGTATTGATAATCATATCCGGCTGTCTTGCATAAGAACCTGCCTGACCGTGGGGCATAACTGCACCGATTGACTGTGGATTTAATTTTGCCATTATATATCACTCCTTTTTAATTAGTTAGTTTTCTTGTGTGGGTTACGGCCATCATAGATTTTCTGCTGTTCAACAATCGCTCTTTCGGGATTGCTCTTTGCAACATTTTTTGTAGCCGAGTCCTTTGTTGCTGATAAAATTTTTGAAATCTGGTTTTCGCTTCTTACTGATGACATAAGCGCATCAATTACTCTTGCTCTGTCGTTTTTATCTTTGATTGCTACAACCGCAGGTCTTACGCGTTTAAGCAGTGCAACTGCATCATCTGCGTTACAAGCATCTGACATTTCCTCTGCCGGAATTGTAACAGCTTCTTCGCCATCCTCGATTTTTTCACCGCCGTCAAGTCTTTCAATAAGCTCGTCAAGATCATCTTCGTCTGTAAGTTTTCGGTCCATTTTTTCCTCGCGGTCGTTTTTCTTTTCAAGCTCCTCAAGCTTTGCAAGAATTGTTTTTAACATCTCGCCGTATTCGTCAGTTGTTTTTTCCATTTCGTCTTTCACTTCCTCCTGTTCTTTTTCCTCTGTTCCTGCATCTATTGCATTTGCTGTTGTTTCTGCCATTTCGTCAATCTCTTCTGCGCTGGCATCTTTTGTAGCTGTTCCAAAAACTTTTAACAGCTCTTTTGTAAACTTGCTCATTTTTACTCCTCCTTTTTTAATATTAGATGTACTTTCATCTTTAATTGAAACCATATGCCCTGCCCTGCCTCTCGGCACAACAGCCACATGATTACCTCGTATTTTGGTTTGCTTGTAGTTATCCCCATCGGGAATATACTCGCATATATAGCCACACGACACTTCTCTTTTTATGCCGTTGCGGACATCATTAATTAAATTTGGGTCGTTGATATACAAATCAGCAACCATAAAATCGCCCTCACGTCTTACCCTCTGCATATGCCCTTTTGCATAGCTCGCAAAGTTGGACGGCTCAACCTCCTCCGGTGGGTGTCCATCAGTGACAGGCTTGCCTTCAAAGCTTGCAAGCGTTGCCGGCTCGAAAACATCTGCCTCATATCTGTTTACTTTGATTACACGCTCCGGGTCTCCGTCAAGTGCTAAATCCCTTGCTAAATATTCCTGTTCGCCTGTTCTCGCAATAGGAACATTTTTGCAAATTAAAAAGCCCTCAACCGTTTCTATTTGGTTTGGGCTTATCTCATTACCATAGTAATATATCAATTTTTATCACCTCATTCGATATTTGTAATAAGTTTTGTTTGGTCTGCCGACTCTCCTGCTGTTGCTTCCAATAGTAAATCAGCGATAATTGCCTGATGGTCGGTTTCATCAGCATTTAACTCTAAAAATTTATCAATCGCACTTTTGGGAGCTATCGCAAGCAAGGCGGTATACAGTCTGACCGTCTCCGTTTCCATCGCAAGTGCTTTTTTGAGAAGTTCTATGTATTCCATAATTCAAACCTCCTATGCTTTTCTAAATGCCTCTTTCCATTCCTTATATTTTTTATCATTAGCCAGTTTATGTTTTTGGAATGTCTCAAATCGCTTTGGTGCTTTATCACCTAATGCAATTTGTAAATCTTCCCATTCTCTATAATCCCTCAACCATTTTGCTCTCGCCGTTTCCTTTTTGCGATATGCTTTAATCTGTTTTTGTGTGCGTGGATCTTTGGTCGGTGGGTTTTTCTTATAGCTTGAGAAGTCCTCAATCTCTTTTATTTGTTCATCAGTCAAGCCCATAGGTGTCCACGGGAGCAAAACGTGCAAGCAATTCGGATGTATATTTAAATAGCTATTACTCAAATCATCTGGTCCGTTCGGGTCTATCTTACCGAAAGCTGACGAAAGCGGTGGAAATATTGGGTGCTTTCCGCTTTTACTATATACACGTCCCTCAAACGGTGCACAAATTTTACAAGTTGTGCCGTGTGAACTTATTTTATATAAATCCTGTTCTTCATCGGCTGTAAGAACTGCTAATATTTCAGCTTGTCTTGAAGTCGTGCGAGTTACCATATTTGCATATGTGTGTAAGCTCCAATTTCGCCCGGCTTTATCGACAAATGCCGTTACACCTTCACGCATTAAGGTATTAACAAACTCATTTACTGTGGCTTGTGCACCGCTGCCGATAGTCTCTTTTTTTGCGATTAATTCAAGACCTGTTCTTCTGAACACATCGTTCTCGGTGCGACCTATCAACGCATTTTTTAAGGTTGACATCACAACCTTTTCTGCTTCGACTATCTCACCCATTAAGTTTACAATCAAGTTATCCACAATATTATATTGTGTGGCTGTCAATGCCTCTGCGTTTGCATAACCTGTTTTGTGCTTTTCTACCGGCTCTAATATCCTGCGTGCTTCCGGCACTCTCACATAAAACTGCTTTTCTATCATCTGCGGTACATATTTCCAACATTCTGTCTCCATCTGCTTTAATATGGCTTGCACTCTTTCGAGTGAAGCAACAGCATGATAATCAATATTGCCCATTGTCCGCAGTCTGCCAATCTCGTTTATAATATCCGTTTCAGCTTTCAAGAATATCTTTCGTAGGGCTTCAAGCTCTTTTTCGTTTGGTGCTCTTTTTATCATCGGCATATTTTATCACCGCCTTTTTTGCATTAAAAAAACGCCCTAAGGCGTTTATAAATACGATTATTCTTCTTCCGGCTCTCCCAGTTTTGTCACCAAACCGACTGCTATTCTTCCTTTTTCGGTCAATTCTTCAAGTTTTGCAGATTCGTAAATTTCAAATTCACAAGCTTCTTCCCAAATTTTTTCTAATATATTTTCGTCATTTTCTTCATCTGCTACTGCAATTCCAAGTTCTTCGTTTATAAATTCAACTTCTTTTTCGGTAAACTTCATTTTCGTTTTCTCCTTCTCATAACCGAAATAACTTTTCCGTTATTAAAATTTACAACCACACGAATACCATTGTTATCATATTCATTACAGACGGAATCTTTTTTAGACAAAGTTGGGGCTGCTTTAATTGCTCCGAGAATTTCAGCGGGAGATATATTTCTTTGTGCTGCTCTGTCATATGCGTGACTGCTTAAACTCTTTATTATGACATTATCTGATGTTCTTTTTCCGATAAGTATTTTATCATACCTTTTTCTTTCTCTGCTGTCAAGAGTTTTTTCACCGTTTTGATTTGTTATAAACCCCGTCGGTTTATCATATACTCCGCCGCCTGTCCATTTTCCGTCTTTATCTCTCGGCTGATCGGGAGAGTAATCAACGGTTATTTCATCATCGGTGGCTAAATCAAAAGGGGGTTCAGCATCTCCATAGCCTAATCCCATTAATGGGTCTCTCAACGCGGTTATGTCTTGAAATGTTTTGCCTTTGTTTTCTGCTATCTCCTCGTCAGATATGCTATCAAACATATCCGTTTCTTCTGATAGCTTTTTTAGTTCTTTTTGTGCTGTTGCCTGGTCAATTAATCCGGCTTGAAACACCGAAATTATGCTTTCGGTTTTAAACTTCGCAATCTCCGCTGTTTCCCTTGCGGTTGGTGTCCAAAGTGCCGGGAATGTTATATCTAAATCATCGGGCATTGCGCCCCACGCCGACATTGCCATAACAGGGAGCAGTTTATAGATAATAGGTTTTAACACGCTCTCTCGGAGGGAGTCGATATAGTCATAATAATTTCTTAAGTCGCTTTCGCCTGTGGCGTTAAGCCCGGCGGGCGCACGCCCGAATAATTTAGTAACTGGTATTCTCGAAGCTCCTGCAAGGTCAAGACACATACTGTCATAGACCTCTTGAAGCCCTGTAAACGTGTACTGCGTGTTTGTTATATTATCATCTTTATTCACAAGCTGTACGCCGAAATTGCTTTTACAAACTGACTGTGCTTGCATTACGTTCCAAAATCTTCGCTGTTGCTCGGCAGAGGCAACCGAGAACAACTGGTCAAGATTTTGAACTTCCATTGTATCAACATTCGCTCTAAACGTGAGTGCTGCCATGTTCGTTGATACGTTGTCGTGTTTAACGACATCTGCATATAACGCTTCAACTTCGCTCTCGCCCCAGTACATTTCTGCTATTTTTTCAAGATACGGCAGCTCACGTCCGATAAATCTTATTATTCGTGAATGATGCACTTTAGCATAAATTCTGCCTTCGCCGTCCGTTATGTTGTAATACATCGGCAATCCAAAGTCTGGGTCTGCTATATCCATTACAAGCTCACTGTCGGGAGTTATGCCGCTCCATCTATCTAAAATATGCAAGCCTTTAAACGTGTTAGGGTATATCATTTCTAAATCAAGCGGCTTGTCAAACTCGCCTTCCTGCCCCTCTATCATAATCAGACCGGCCGAACCGCCGTACAATCTGCCCCATTTCAAGCCAAGATTGATTTTATCTTTTATCTGCGTTATTCGCTGTACTCTCTCAAACAGTGCTATGTATTCAGGTGATAGACTTCCTGCAAGCGTAAACCAGCTTTTTGTCATATCATCGGGGATAATGCCCACAACATTCTGAACAACCCAGTTTCCACGATAAAGCGAATTTAACAAGGCATAATCATAAGTCATTCGCGTTAATGGGTACTCTGTACTTTCAAGAGGCGATTGAGAACCAAAGCCGAGCCTAAACAATGAATTTGAGAACGCATCGGTTGTCATTTTTTTGTTTTCTATTTTTTTGCTTTTTCTTGCCATCTTCTCACCTCCCTTTTATTCAAAACGCCAGTCCGGCAGATAATTTATGTAATATCTAAGTGCATCTAAACTGTGGTCATTCTGCTTTACCGGTTGCTCTTTGCCATTCAGCGAAGCTCGCTCATCCCACACATAAACGCCCATTTCATCCAACACCGTTTCGCAGGTGTTGCAAACTAAAATTTTTCTTTGCTGAATTAAGGTTGACGTTTTTCGTATGCCGTCTAAAACCTCATTCTCCGCAGGAATTACATAAACACCACGGCTTCGTAATTCTGCAATGAATGAAGCTGCCGAAGGGTCAACAATGGCAGCACAATAATTCTCGCCCATGAACTCCATAAAATCATCAGCGTATTCCTTATCCGTTTTCTGTCTGTGTTCTTTACGGCTATCCCAGTTATACTCGTCACAAACACGAACAATGCTGCCATCGTCCCATATATCCAAAAAACGCATTGGGTTTGTTGTACCGTAGTCAATAGCTATTGTTCTTGTTGCCACCGACCGCATTCCGACAGGTTCTTCTCCTTTTTGGAACGTGTTCTCGGTCTGGTCAAACATATCGTAAATTAAACCCTCGGACATTACCCATTGTCCCAGTATATAACGCTGATAAAACACGCCAGTATACATATTCTTATAACGCTGCCGTGTTCTTTCATCCAAACTTGGGTTATCATCCATCAAGAAATGAATATGCTTTGCGTTTTTCTTCGGCGCTTGTAAAATCCATTCCTGTCTGAACCAATGCCGAGGATTTTCGGGGTTACAGTTGAACCACAACTTCGCTCCTGACACTGAACATCTTGCAAGTGCCTGTTCGACAAACGATCTCGGCATTAAAGCGACTTCATCCAGCATTACCCCTGCAAGTGTTACACCCTGAATTAACGTATACGAGCTTTCGTCTTTACCTCCGAAGCAATAAAAACGGTTTTCTTTGTCTCCTCGTTTTGCAATAATAGCGTGTTCGCTCCTGTTATATCTAACATCAAATTCCTGTTTTAGATATTGGATATTTAACAGAGGCATTATTATATTTCGCTCAACAGCTCCAACGGACTTACCGCAAAAAGCAAATGCACACTTGTCGAAATTACCCATTCCCCATAAAAAAAATGACAATGACATTATAGATGTCTTGCCACTTCTAACGGCGCCGTCGCAAATCAGCGCATCAAAATCACTGTATGCAAATTTTAATATTTCCTTTTGCTTATCGGAGAACGCCATCTTTGAACTCCTCTTTTAATGCTTTTGTAATGGGATCGTCCTCAGCCCGGCTATTGCTTTGTTCAGCTTCTTTTGAATGTTCTGTCCAGCCCTTAAAGTTATTGATAAGTGAAAACTTTGCACCCTGAACGCCATCACGGTCAAACAGCCTTCTTTCGGCATACTCCTCGACATAGCTTTTCGCCCGTGTAATCGTGTCATTAAATTCTTTTTTACCCTGATAATTAAGCAATGCCTGCCGGCTGTTAAAACCGAGTGCCAGCGCCAAACCGGTCACTGTCGGAGGTTTCGGATGTATCTTGTAGACAACATAGCCTTTATCTGTAACCAGCGGCTTGCCGTCATCATCAAAAAAAGGAATGCCTTCGCATTCCTTGAAATAATCCTCTATAAGCCCTTCTATCTGTTCCTTGCTCGTATACTTCGGCGGTCTTCCGCCTTTGCTTCTCGGCATTATACCGCCCCTTTCATGCAAAAAGGGCGTCCGATTTAATCCGGTACGTCCTTAATCAATTTTCCATGCTATTATTCTACCACAGATGAATGTATACTTGTGTATACTCTTTTGAATTCCAACAAAGCTTTTCCATGATTTTTTCTTATCCAGATATACGAATAATTCATCTCAACAGCAATCTCCTCAAGCGATTTATACTCTACATACCGCTTATACAGGATGCTCACATACACCGCATTATCAAGCGACTGTATCTCATTTATTATTTTATGCTTAAGCTGCAAAAACCTTTCAATCTTGCGGCTTATATCTGCCTCCAGCTCTGCCCGTCTTATTACTTCATTCGGTATGCTGTCCGCCGATGGGGAAGTCTGAACTCTCTCACCGTAATCAATGGCATTGCAGCCGATAAGCTCTCTCAGCCGGTTCAGCTCCTCCTGCCGCTGTTCGATACATACCTCAAGCCGATGGAGATGTCGTAAATATTCCTTTGGGTTTTCCGGTGATGTCAATTCCTATCTGCCTCCTTTACTTTAATCTCTCCGTTGCTTTCGTCAACTCTTCTACTATCTGTTTAAAGGCTGTTACAGCTTCATACAGCTCTATATTTTCTTTAGCTGTTAATTCCCTACACTTTATTTTTCTTACTGCTTCAATGCAATTAGCGATATTAGAATAATATCCAAGTGGTTTATAGATGGTATTTCCTTTCTTGTCTACGCTGTTTGTTTCTTTAAGTAGTGTAAAATCATAATTTCCGCCATCAACATAAAATTTATCTATTATGTGTATCATTCTATTCTTCTTCCTATCAGAACGGTAAATCATCGTCTTTAACGTCATCATCTATCGGATAGAACCCTTCGCCGATACCGTTATTTTCGGCATCGGTTTTCTTACTTTCCGCAAAGTAATTTTCCTCTACGACAACATTTACTGCTGTACGTCTTTTGCCGTCCTTATCCTCATAGCTGTTTACATTCAGCCTTCCGACTATGCTCACAAGCTGTCCTTTATGAAAATATTTGCTGACAAACTCGCCCTGTTTGCCGAAGGCAACGCAAGGAATATAGTCTGCATCCTGTTCGCCCTGGCGTTTAAATCGTCTATTAACCGCAAGTGTATATCTGGCAATCGCTTTCGGTTCTGCACCCTGCGAATACCTAACCTCTGGATCTCTTGTTAATCTCCCCATCAAGATTATCTTATTGAGCATTTTTTGTTACCTCCAAGCTTAATTTCTCACTGTTTTTTATTAACAAAGCCTTGACCGATGTCGGTATAGCTTCAAAGTCTTTTCGCTCTTTAACTTTTGCTTTATAGCTTCGCATAAAGTTACTTGCAATCACTGTTTCGGTACTCTCATCATCAGCCAATGCCCATTCTCTGAGCACATTAGCACTGCCGATTGTGGCTTTTATATCGTCAGGCAGTCTGTCAAATTCCTCTGCTGAGTGATAAGCACTATTCCTAATCGCTGTTTTGACAAGTCCCCACGCTTCAACCTCGGATAATCCTTTTTTTGCTGTAAGCTGTCCTATTCTTGCAATGACATCCGCTATCGTTGGGGGATATGGGCTTGTTGCTATCAAAGCTTTAACAGCAGCGTTTACAAGCACAACCGGGTATTCCTCAAGCATTGTATGCCATAAGCTAATAGCCTTCCCGATTTCATCTTCCGTTTTTCCGCTGTAATATCTGGGATAAGCAGTCTTAAAAACTGCCAAAATCGCTGCTGTATCCGCTTTCGTCATTGTTCTCTTCCTCCTCTTTCAGCTTGTAATACATATCCATAAACGGATTACCACCGCCTCCGCTTGCTCTCGGCTTATTGTCATAATTACCGTCAAGCACTTTCGCCATATTGGCATCTTTTATCAGCCAATCAAAGTTCGCAGTCCAGTTATTATTATTCGCTCCAGTCAAAAAACTGCTTTCGTTGGCTTTTTCAAACAATCGTTGGAAATCATCAATGCCATAATGATTGAGCCTTGCTCTTAAAGCCTTCTTTCGGCTTTCAGAAAGCGTGGTACACTTAGGCAACGTCACGCAAGTGGCGTTATACATATCAGCTATTAGCTGATAACTATGTTTTTTATTAACATCAACATCTTCATCAACATTAACATTAACATCTACATTAACATCTACATCATCATCTACATCTACATCTTCATTAACATTAACATCTACATTATCAGGTTGTTTTGCTTGTTTTTGTTCATTAAAATAACCATTTGCTTGTTTTGCTTGTTTTTGTGCGTTGGTGTTCCCCTGTGGTGCTCCGCCTTTTTTTCCTGATTCTTTGCGTTTTTCGACTGTTTTTTCGTATTTTTCAGCATCACGGTCAAGCTGTTTTTTGATAAACGCAAATGCCATTAACACCATTCCGTTAAGCTCCGGTGCTACACCTGTTTCGGTGTACTCAAAAATAGCCATAATAAGCTGACCTGCTTCTTCGTAACTAAGCAGTTCAAACTGATCTTTATATTCGTTGTATAAAACAAAGCTGTTTTTCATTTATGTTACCTCGCTTATCTGTATTTCTGTCCTCGGCTTTTCTGAATACTGTTTTTCCGCAGCCACTTTAATTATTTTGCTATCGTCTGCATACGCCAAACCGTTTAAGGCATCCAGTACCGACTTTATCAAATTATCAATATCAGGCTTTTTTGTATGCTTTAATCTACCGTTTAAAATCTCCGCTCTTTGCTTTTTAGAATAGCTTTTTGGTATTGGCATATAAAATACTATGTTCATCTCTAACGGTTGCTCTGCCGGCTGAATAGCACCGTATTTTGCCACCCAACACATTTTGACGTATTCCTCATATTCCTGTGTCTTTTTCGGTGTGTATGTGCCGTATCTGCCTAACCTCGGTCTGCCTTTTGCAACTGGCACACCGTCTATTGTTAATTGCTTCATGTTTGACCTCACAAATAGTTTCTACCTATAAGCTGTATAAACTCTTGTCTTGTATGTCCTGCTTCTTCATAAGCCATTTGGCAAGCCTGTTTCAGCTCTATATCTAACTCATGACCATTCTTTCCATGTACTCCGCTTGTTCCTCTGTGATATTCGGGTATCAACCAAACCCAAAAGCCGTATTTATCGGAAATAGCACGCCCCTTAACACCATAGTAACAATGGTGCTTTTCAAGGTTGTCCGTTCTGCCGGTTATGTAACACTCTTTTACCACGCCTTGCAAAACAGATACTTTATGACTTCCTTTCACTGTCCCACGCCCTTTTCATTTCTTCTAACTCTGCCGGCGTCAATGTTTCTATGCCTTGTTCTTTGCAATCGTTTACAACGGCATCTATCAGCCTTGACATTTGTTTTGTATTGTAACAGCTACTTCCGTAATAAAAGTTGACTAATACAAATCCTTTATGCTGTCCATGGTCTAATCTGTCCGCTATCCAGCCTAAACCGTGTGACTTCCACATATATATCATTGTATCGACCGCTTTTTCGTCAATCTCGACCGTTCGATAGATACCGAGGTCTTTTATGTACTCCCAGTAGATTTCTTCTTTTTTCCGGTTCAATTTTAACGCAAGCTCTCCAACCAATGTCCAGAAGTAGCTGTTGGCATTAAGGCTTCTTTTTTTGCGGTATTTACTTATCTTTATTGTAAGTGCTTCTCCCGCTTGCTCCAAAGCCGCCTTAATGGTGTTTTTATCTCTGGTGCTTAATCTATCGACTGTAAAGGAAACTTCGGTTTTGCCACTTTCAAGCGTTTTAAACGATATACTGTTTTCGGTTTTTAAAGTAGCAAGACCTTCCATTGGTTATTCCTCCTGTTTTTTTCTCCAAGCTTCTATCTCGTCAATTTTTTTCTGTGCTATATCTTTTGGCAATCTCATAATTGCAGTAACACCGTTTTTGTTTAAGAATTTATCAAGCTTTTCTCTTTTACCTTGATATTCTTTAGTGAGCTTTGCAATCTGTTCTTCTGTTGCATACTCGATTTTTGGCTTGCTTTTCGTTTCCGGCTTATTCTGATTATTAAGTGCATTCTGCAATTCTTCTGCACTGCAAACACTTGTATCAATTCCAAAGCCGCACATTCCTAACGCTCTACCAACTGCCGATGTTTCGCAGTTTTCGATGTAGCTCGTTTTATTTATAAAAGTAGATCCTTCTTTCTCCTGTGCAAATCCTGTTCCTAAGATTTTACCTTCGTTCATTGCGGTTGCTTTCATTGTACAAACGCCATTTTCAAGGCTTATTATTTCAGTGTTTATCGTTCCTTCCGGATAAACCATTCTAAAGGCTTTTATTCGCTGATTTACTTCTGCATAGTCTTTACCTTTAATATCCGTTGTAGCTATTGTGTCATTAGCCTTTTTTATATCTTCAAAAGTTATCATTTAATCAACCTCCGCTATTTTAATATCAATTTCCACAAGAAGCTCTAAGAGTTCGTGTACTGATAAAAGTTCGATACATTCAATGTGGTAACGCTCGTCATTGATTTCTACAAACTGTTCACCTTCCAGAATAGCTTCTTCGCAGTATTTACACCGATAAACTTCTTTAGGCTCTGGTTCGTTCGGGCAACCTGCTTTGTGAGGGTTGCTGTGACAATATTCGCACATCAAAACTCCTCCTCCGGTACTGTCGTTGCCAATAACGCATTGTATTTATCTTCAAGCATTTTGTATTCCCACTCAAGCTTTGCCATTTTCTCATTCATTTCCTGGTAATTGTTGTACCATAATTCTTCGCTATCACTGATTGTTGAGATTTTATCTATAAGAGCTTTTTCAAGTTTTGTTAATTCCATTATAATCACTCCTTTAACTCCGCAAATAATTGTGCTATACTATAAGTGCGTTTTTGTGTCTGCCGCTCACTGGGATTGCCGTCCCGGAGCGGCTTTTCTTCTTTCATACTCTTGTCCCGACCGACGCATAAATTCGTCTTTGTGTTCTTCGTAGTATTTTTTCTTGTATTCCTTAATCCTTTCTTTGTTCTTGATTGCGTATTGACGTTTATACTCTTTCTGCTTTTCTGTATATGGTTTTGTTTTCGTTTTTCCTTTAGGTTCTTTTGCTTTAAGCTCTTTATCTGTAGGACAACCTGCGTTCCTTAACATAAGACCTTCTTTCGCTGTCTGGGAACCATCGTATTTACAATCATCAAATATACAGTTGAAGCAGTCCATATCACAAATTTTCTTAGGCATTTTGATAACCTCAATCCGTTTTTTTAAACTGTGTACACGCTACTCCTCGCCCTCTTTCGTAACAAAGTACTGCGTAATAGCACTTTTTACAGTCGTTTGATAGCTTCTTTTTCTTCTTTTTCATTTTCTTCGCTTTAACACTCCCTCGTAGCTCCCTAAACTGGCAGCTCCCCATAAAAACTCGTCTAATATTTGCTCGTGTTTTTTCTTTTTCTTGATTTCGATTTTCTTCAACTCCTTGATTAGTTCTTTTTCTTCCGGTGTTATGTCCCGAAGCTTGTCCATCACTCACCCACCTTTACAACAATTTTGCCATGCTGTTTACGCTCTCTGCTTAACTCTCGTTTAAGTCTTTCGCAAGCCCATTTTTCGGACATAAGCTCCATCAGTAACATAAAAATTCCAAACAATATGTAAATAAAACCGCCTTTGTCGTTTTTAATTATCAGCCCTGCACCGATTAAAAACCAAAGTGCTGTATAGCCGATTGTTAGTAGTACATCTTTATGTTTCACTTTCTCACACTCCTATTATTTTTATTACGCTTTTTCATCTGAATTGCAGCCCCACTGCGTAGCCATTGCCCTGGCAACCCCCACAAAAGTTTTAGAACGATTTCGAGACCTATCTTTAGTGACTTTTTCTTCCCATGTATAGGCTTTTCCGTTTGCTCTCAAGCCAAATAACTCTGCATTATTCGGACGCTTTAAATTATTTGTTTTTAATTTTTCTAAATTTTTAAGCCATAAACAAGTTCTTTTAGTTACATAATCAAAATCATTTTCGTCTTTCGCAAATTGATACGGCTCTATTATTTGAGTTGGCTTGCAATACGCTGTATTCATGAATCCCACTGGATTTTCTATACATATTTTTTCGATTGGAGCTAATACAAAATACATGAAAAAAACTGCCGCTAACGCCCTGTTTTTCCATCGTTCAGCAACTTTTTCTGGTGGAGTACATCTCAAAGAAAAACCTCTTGTACACACATTGCTCAAATATGTGCAAGGTGGATGAGCAATAAGCAAATCCCATTTTTCTATGTAATGTTCCGTGCCATCCATTGTTGTAAAGTGGCAATAATTATTCAATAAAGGGATAACATTTTGTTTGATATGCCATTCCGGATATCCGCCCGAACAATCTACGATGTCACAGCTGTAAGCCTCATGCCCAAGATTACGAAATTCTTTGCAAACCGTTTGACTTTCCTCACAAGCGATTAATACTGTCATTGTTATCCTCCTATTAACTTTATTACGCTCCCTATCCCATAGCCGATGAACCATGCTATTAACGCCCACAACATAAGGAGTATTATTATTGCTGTCTTTCTCATTGCTTGTCCCTTCTATACGGTCTTTCGACCGCATTAATATGCTGCATAATATTCCGGGTGTTCCTTCAAAAACTTTCTTACCGATTCGGGTACTTTCGGGCTATTGAGTTCTTCCTCGGTCAGCTCCTTATATACCTTTGTCGGTTTATATCCGGGCGGTGCCGGCTTAAGTACCGATTTAGGAAGGGACAATATAATTCTTCGCCGCTCTTCCTCGCTTATGTTTCTCGGATTAAGGTTAATGACCGTATATTCTTTGGTGCATCTCTTTCTTCCCATAGCTTATCGCCTCCCTTTTTGTTATTTTATGCGGCATTGCCTGTCCTTTTGCCGGATTAGCCTACAACCTTTTTGCTTTCCATTTTTGCAAGCTCACGCTTATGGCGTTTGATTACGTCATATACCGGATGATCTCCCGGAACGACTGCTCCGTCCTCCGGAGCAAGTCTGCCGTCTGCCATGTAGCAGACAACCTCTACCTCTACACCTGTTTTAGGCAGATATACTTTTCTCATGGCTGTGCCTCCTTTTAACATCCAAGATGATTTACAATATCCCTTATCATTGCCGTTCCGCTGTCCATAGCTACGTTAATTTCTCTTTTGCCACCTGCAAAAACGGCTGTTACAACTTCAAGCTTTGGGTCATAGTCCAGACTTACTAAATCATAAGCATCTCTTGTAAGCTGTAATACTTTGCAAAGCTGATTGCAAATTTCCACTTTATTCTCCATTCAATCTCTCCTATTCTAAAAGTTTGCTGTTAAAGTTTTTACTTTAATAAAAATATTTGTTATACTAATTTAGAGGTGAAATTGTCATGTTGACCAAAACAGAAAAACAAATTCTAAAATCCGTAATAAAACTTAGTAATAATGGTTTAAAACCTGTTAACTATTATGAAGTTTCTTCTGACTTAAACATTCACCCAAATATCGTAATCAATGCTATTCCTAATTTAGTCAAATCTGAATTGTTGAAATATGTATACCAAATTGATACAAATGTGCCTGTTGCTTTTATGCTAACTTCATATTCTCAAAATTTGAAAGAGTACAAATTACTTATTATAAAAAAATTTTTAGCAAATAACCTTATAGGAATATTAGCTTTAATCGTTGCTGTCATTGCTCTCTTTTTACCTGCATAAAGCAATAATCATATTCAATATGAGAACAAAAAAGGCATATATTTTAAATCCATATCCTTTACCTCCCCACATATATCTGTAACAGCTTATACAAAAAACTATTATTCCTGCTGTTATTTCTAACAGTGCCAATCTTATTATTTAAAACACCTCTTCTTTTCCACCCCCTTAGCCTATATCCTCTGAAAAAAGATAGTCGATAGGTTCATTTGTACCGAGTATTTTCTTGATTTCGACACATTCGCTAAGAGACAAATTGCTTTTACCATTTAATTTGAAAGATAAAGTTGTTGCTGTTATCCCAAGCTTTTCAGACATTTCTCTTTGAGTTATACCGGCACGAGCCATTTCTGCCTCTAAATTTCTATACATATTCTCACCTCCTATCGAAATATCGTGATTTAATTATGAGTATACTCGAATTTTCGATATTGTCAATATGTTTATCTCGATTTTTCATAATTTTTTAAATATAATTTTAAATATCGTATTGATTTTTCGATATTTTAGTGTTATGATTGCAACATAGAGATTATTTAGGAGGATACATAAGATATGGAACCATTAGAAGCTGCGTTGAAAGATTTGATTATATCTCGATACGGGAATTTAAAAAAATTTACTGATACAATAGGAATGCCATGGACAACTCTTGATAGTATTCTTAAAAGAGGCGTAGCAAATTCTAATATTTCAAATGTATTAAAGATAACACGAGAGCTATCAATAGATGCCGAAAAGCTTGTTGACGGCAAAATTGTTTCTACAAATCAACAGCCGGAGACTATTGCAGCTCATTTTGAAGGCGACGGATACACAGAAGATGAGCTTAACGAAATAAGGC
>ERZ1034928.207-NODE-207-length-37096-cov-6.419724_pt1 | contig 37096 bp, 27 predicted proteins | sample MGYA00520627_ERZ1034928 | MGnify/ENA primary metagenome ERZ1034928 (study PRJEB33766, sample SAMN09781755) | gut metagenome | biome: gut microbiome | host: Homo sapiens | place: Madagascar | study: EMG produced TPA metagenomics assembly of the PRJNA485056 data set...
TCCATGGGTTATACCCTAAGAGCAAACCACCCGCTATGCGGGTGGTCCTGATTTCAAGGTGGCTTGCGTTCGACTGGCTGCGGTCCCGCGGTTTTTGGGGGCGGCTTGGGCTCGACTGGCTGCCGTGTCCGCGGGCATTCGGGGCAGATCGCGGCTAGACGGGTCGCTCGCTTACCCTCAGCGCTCTTCGTAGCGCTGCGCCACCCATGTGCGCGCGATCTGCACGAACGCACGCGTGGCGGCCGAGGCGGTGTCCGCAGATCGCATGGCGATGGATATCTCCCGCCGCATCTTCAGTTGCGGCGGGAGCACGGTCAAGGGGAGCGTTGCGTCTTCGAGCAACAATCCCGGCAGTATGCTGAAACCCAGCCCTTTGCTCACCATGTTCATAACGCTGTAGTCGCTATCGACGGCGAAACGCACGTGCGGTTTCACCCCACTGTTGCGCAGCAGCGCTTCCGCTTCCTGTATCGATCTGCTTCGCGGCTGGATGAAAGGCTCCTCGGCAAGCGTTCGCACGGGGACGCGGTCGGCATGTGCGAGCGCATGGTCTGGCGGCAGCAGCACCACGATCGGGTCGTCGCGCAAGGGGATGGCTTTAAGCGCCCGTTTCGCGGGCGCGACCAAAAACCCGCAATCGGCATCCCCGTGCCATAAGGCGCGCTCGAGCTCCGCTTCGTCGTCGATGCACATCAGATGCAGCTCCACGCCGGGGCATTTCCGCTCAAAGGCCTTCACCATGCCGGGAAACCAATGGGTGGAAACGCTGGTGGGCGCAGCGACGTGTACCACGCCGCGTTCCAGGCGTCTCAGCTCGGCAATGCGGCTTGCCAGTTGCCGCTCGCCGTTGCAAACGTTGGAGATCCACGGCAGCAGGTCCTCGCCTTCGGCTGACAGGTGGGCTTCCCTGTAATCGCGTACGACCAATTGCACGCCCATTTCCTTTTCCAAGGAAGATATCATGCCGCTGATGCCCGATTGCGAGTAGCCGAGGTCGTACGCCGCTTGCGTGAAGCTGCCGGTTTCGGCAACGCGCAGCAGGGCATGGTATTTCTGGTTCACCATATGATGCTCCTTTGTGGGATGCAGCGGTTTTCGCTTGCGGCGGCGATGGTCTCGCGCCGCGACGATGCGGACGGGTCATCCACACGTGCGAGCCCGGCAAGTTGACACGATAAATGACTGGGGGAGGCCCCCCAGCAATTGAGCATTGTAGCCGTAAGGGCATCTGCTGCATCCGGCAAGGCAAGGGTGAAGGCCGTGAAGCTCCCGTTTACGCAGGGGACCGGCATCACTCCTGCTTTTAACGCGACCGTCGAGGCGCGTAAGGTATCGTTTCGGCTTCAACTTCGCGCTTGAGGTCGCCTGGGCGGCCGGGCGTGTTGCATTATAGGTACGTAGGGGCTTGCCGAATGTGCGAGCGTATCGAAAGGGGAATCTGATATGGCAACGATTGGCGATGGTTTCAAGGACATCTTCTTGGCTGGCGTGGGGGCTATGGCCATCACGGGCGAGAAGGCCACGGATCTGGTGAGCACGCTTATCGCGAAGGGCGAGCTTACCGTCGAGCAGGGCAAGCAGATCAACACCGAGCTTGCGCATAAGGCGGCCAACGTCGCGCAGTCCGTGCGCTTCGATGCGCTTGAGGCGCGCATGTCGGTCATGACCCCCGAGGAGCGCGAGGCCTTCGCCGCGAAGGCGGCCGAGATCGCCGCGTGCCCGGCGGCGCAGCCTGTGCAGGAGCAGCCGCAGGCGGAGGACTCCCAGGAGCCTTCCGAGCAGGCTGAAGCGTCTGCCGAGCAATAGGAGTCGCGTGCTTCCATGGCCGACAACACGATGTTGAAGTACTTCTTCTCGTCGGGTTCCGAGGTGGACCCCGAGGGGCAGTTCAACCTTACGCGCAAATCGCGCACGCAAAGGCTGCGCGAGATATACACCATCATGCAGAAGCATCACTTCACGAAGGGGTTCACGCCCGAATCCTTCCGCAGCATGCTGGAGGGCCTGGGCCCCAGCTTCGTGAAGATCGGGCAGACGCTGTCAACCCGTTCGGAGATCTTGCCCAAGGCTTATTGCGATGAGCTGAAGAAGCTGCAGGCAAGGTCGAAGCCGCTTCCGTTTGATGAGATGCTTGCGGCCATGGACTCCATCTACGGGGACGAACGCGAGAAGCTGTTCGCCGAGATCGACCCCAAGCCGCTCGGAAGCGCCTCCTTGGCGCAGGTGCACAAGGCGCGTCTTGCCGACGGTAGCGTGGTGGCGGTGAAGATCCAGCGGCCGGGCGTGCGCGCCACCATGGCGCAGGATATCGATATCATGCGTATCGTGGCTCGGCAGGCGTCGCGGTTCATCAAAGACGGGCAGATGCTCGACTTGCGCGATGTGGTCGAGGAGCTGTGGGCAACGTTTCTCGAGGAAACGGATTTCAAGCGCGAAGCGGCCAACTTGCAGGAGTTCGCGCTGCTGAACAAGGATGTGGCCTTCATCGCATGCCCGAAGGTGTATCCCGAGCTGTGTCGCGAGAACATCCTGGTCATGGAGTACGTTGACGGCATTCCCATCGACGATTTCGAGAAGCTGCGCGCTGCAGGATACGACTTGCAGGAGATCGGCGAGAAGATCCTGGACAACTATGCCACGCAGGTGCTGGATTTCGGCTTTTTCCACGCTGATCCGCATCCGGGCAACATGTTGGTGCGCGACGGGAAGATCGTTTACATCGACCTTGGCATGATGGGCCGCCTCTCCCCGCGCGACCGCGCGGGGTTCGGCTCCATCATCAAGGCGGTGGGCATGCAAAGCGCCTCGGAGCTCAAAGATGCGCTGCTGGCGTTCGCCATCCAGCGTGACAACAACGCCATCGACCATACGCGTTTCCTGGCAGACCTTGACCTGCTGTTGAAAGACTACGGTTCATGCGACGTCAGCGCCATTGACGTCGGCCAGCTGCTCTCGGATATCCTGAACCTCACGCGTCAATGCAAGGTCACGCTGCCGCCGTCCATCACCAGTGTGTCGCGCGGCATCGTCACCCTTGAGGGCACCGTCATGCCGCTCATCCCCAATGAGAACATGGTGTCCATCATCAACGCGCATATCCAGCGTACGAAGGATATGAAGGCCGAGATGATAAGCGCCATGCAGGAGCTGGCGTTGGCGTTGCGCGCCGCAGGCTCGGGCACGCTTGACACGGCGAAGTATGCAGGTCAGGCGCTGCATATGCTCACGCGCGGACAGGTTAAGGTGAACATGGAGGTTTTGGGCTCCGAGGCGCCCATGCGCAGCCTCTCGATCATCATCAACAGGCTGTCGCTGGGCATTATCGTGGCAGGTCTGTTTATCGGCTCTTCCATGGTCGCCCTGTCCACCATGGAGCCGCGCGTTCTCGGGGTTCCCGTGCTGTCCTTCTTCGGGTATCTGGGCGCGTTGGTGCTGTCCATCTGGGTGGTCACGGATATCTTGAGAAAGCGACGTTAGCGCTTGTTTGATAAGGACATGCGCGCGATGCTCCCTTTGGGGGAGTGCGGCGGTTCGCCGGCGTGCGCATCGGGAAGCGTTGGACGATAGGACCGTTTGGCAGGAGCTCCACCGCGAAGACCTCCCCTTCCCATTTTTGCTTGATTGACATTGGGGAGCGCATGTTCCGCAGAGATGCGGGTTTGTTTTATAAGCCAAAATAGCGCCTTTTCAGGCGCTATTTCGCGGCGTTCTCGGTTTTGCTTATCGGCAACATGCCGCTTATTACGACTTCATCTTCGTCTCCGTCTTGCATTTCGGGCATACCACGCGCATCGTTCCTTTCCCGCGGGGCACGGAAAGCTCCTGCCCGCAATTCTTGCAGCGGAAGTACTTCGTGGTCTTGCGGTTGGACCATTTCTTCTCCGCAAGTTCGTAGCTGCGGCGGGGTTTGGCGGACAGGCGCAGGTACTTCTGGTTCTCTTGACGGCGTTTCCCGATGTTTTTCGAGCAGGTGCGCCAAATGGCCAGCGCCATCGCCGCAAGCGCGACATAGGAAAGCCACCCGCAATGCGGCAGGATGGAAGCTAGCATGGTGATGATGCCCAGCGCTACCAGCGCGTTGCAAAGGTCGTCGTTGCCGTAACGGCCTTGCATCCATACGGCAGTGCGTTGAGCCAATCGTTGGAAGAAGTTTTTCATGAAATGCCTAACGTTTCGGTGGTGCGACGTATCGCGCCCCGTAAGGTGAGTTTGCGGCCTTCCGGGGCGCGGTGTCTACTGTATTGCTCTTTGCCTAAGGGGCGGGGTGCGTGCTGGTGGGCGTTACTTAATGGTTCCCTTTTTCAACACGGTTTTGTGACAGAGGCGAATCGTTGTGGGGCGACGCGTCCGTCTCCGGCTCCGACCAAGCCCGCGTCTTATCGCAGGGACGAGCTCGCTCGATCCAGGATATCCTTCACCGTCTGCGGCTGTTGGTCGCATAACAACGGGAAGGGCACTGGGGAAGCGGGGTCGTCCTCGAACCGGTCGGTCAGGAACTTCACGTACCAGGTGACATCATGCCATTGGCCGCTTTTGAAGCCGGCGTGCCGCTGATGCCCCATCACTTCGAAGCCAAGGCTTTCATGCAGGCGTTGGCTAGGGTTGTTCGGGCTGGTCACAATGCCGTATACCGCTTTGATTCCCTGCGCGGCGCATAGCTCGATGAGCGCGCGGTACAGCACGGCGCCTAGCCCATGGCCCTGCGCGGTGGGCGCAAGATATACGGAAAGCTCGGAGTTCCATCGATAGGCGCCGCGCTCGCGCAGCTCGTGGGCATAAGCGTAGCCCACCACCTTGCCGTCAAGCTCGGCAACCAGGTAGGGGTGGGCGGCAAGCACGCCGTCCGTGCGAGCTTGGAACGCCTCGCGCGTGGGCGCCTTCTCCTCGAATGTTATGGATGTGTCTATATAGGGCGCATAGATTCCCAAGATGGCGTCGGAGTCGGCGCTGGTCGCAAGGCGGATGACGGGAGTGGTCATGAAAAGGGCTCCTTCTCGTGTTTCGATCAGGAGCCCATGGTACTACTGCTTTGCGGGGGTTGCGTGACGGTCAAGTCCCACGTTTAGCCCCTATGCCGGGTTTTTCGCCGCCAGAATCAGCTCGACGTCGCTATCGGTCAACTCGTAGTTCAGGTACGTCTTGTAGAAGTCCTTCACCTTCGCGTTGATGTCCAGGTCGCTGAACAGCTCGGGGTGCAGCGTGGCGGCGGCCCACTGGATCTGCAGCAGCTCCTCGACGCCGTAGCGGTCCCAGCCGAACACGCCCTTGGGGTTGACGAAAACCTTCTTGTTCTTCACTGCGTTGATGGAGGCCCAGTTCGGGTCGTTGAGGATCTTGTCGACCTCGTCGGCCTTGCCGGTGATGATCACGTCAGGGTTCCAGGCGACCACCTGCTCCAGCGTGAACTTCGCGGAGGCGTTGCCCTTCGTGGATTCGGTGACGGCGTTCTTGCCGCCGGCGGCCTTGATCCAATCGTCGATGATGGTGTCGGTGCCATCGATGGTAAGCGTGTACACGCTGTTGCCGTGCATGACGCTTACGCGTTCGGAATCGGCCAGCTTGTCGGTCTTGGCCTTGGCGTCGGCAAGCACCTGCTCAAGCTCGGCGTTGTACTTCTTCGCGATCTCGGGGGCATCGCCGCCGAACACCTGGGCGGTCAGCTCGATGGACTTCTTCATCTCGTCGAACGTCTTGAACATGCAGTTGACCAGCGGGATGCCCACCTCGGCGGCCTTGTCGCGCAGATCGTCGGTGGAATCGAAGATGACCTGCGGCTCAAGGGCGGCCAGGTCCTCGAAGTTGAAGTCATTGCCGAAGGTCGCGGTTGCCTGGCTCATGCTCGGGCACACCCTGTACATCCACTGGTAGTCCTTTGGCGCGCAATGCGTCGCGACCAGGCCCTCGGCGCCGGTGAGCATGATGGTGATCTCGTTGTGCGCGAACCAGCCATCGGCGTATTTCGTGGGATTGACCGGGACTTCCACCTGGTTGCCCGTCATGTCGGTGACGGTTTGCGTCTTAGGCTCATCGGCCTTGGAGCCGCTTTCCGATTCCTTGGAATCTGCGCCGTTCGAGCTGCATCCGGTGAATGCTCCGCCCATGGCGGCGGTGACGCCGGCGACGCCCATCAGCTTGAGGAAGCTCCTGCGCGAAATGGCGCGTACTGCGTTTTCCTGGTACGAATCGTTCATGTCCGTCAAACCTTCTTTCCCTTCTTTGATATATATGCATACCGCGTGAACGGATGATGCCGAATAGGCTGGTCGTGTTCGGCTGATGCGTGCGCGTCCGGAAGCGCTTCGCGGACGCTACGTCAGCGTGGGCACGCAGGTTTTCACCGGTCCGCCGTTGGCGCCGGGGGCTTCGGTGATGCGCACGTCGATGCCGTAGGCGCGCCGCAGGTTCGCCTCGGTCACCACATCGTCCACCGTGCCCGACGACACCATGCCGTCGGGAGTGATCAATATGGCGTCCGAGCAGCACAAAAAAGCGTGATCGGGGTTGTGCGAGGTCATGATGATGCCGTGGCCGCGTCCCGCCATGCCCTTGATGCACTGCAGCACGGCCACCTGATTGCCGAAGTCGAGCGCGGCGGTGGGCTCGTCCATCATGAGGATGCGCGCATTCTGCATGAGCGCCCGGGCGATGAGCGCCATCTGCTGCTCTCCGCCCGAGATCTCGGTGTAGGAGCGGTTCGCCAGGTGCTCGATGCCAAGGGTGCGAAGCGCCTCGGTGGCGCGGGCAAGGTCTTCACGGCTCGGGGATTCAAGCGGTCCTAGGTGCGAAATGCAGCCGGTCAGGACCATATCGAGCACCGGGTAGGAAAACGGCGGCTCGTGGGTTTGCGGCACGTAGGAGACCTTGCGTGCGAATTGCTTGCGCGAAAGGCTGCTGCGCGGGATGCCGTCGATGCGCACTTCGCCCGATAGGGGAGGCAGCAGGCCGAGCAGCGTTTTGAACAACGTGGTCTTGCCTACGCCGTTTGGGCCGATCAGGCAGGTAACCTGTCCGCTTTCCACGGAGAGCGAAACATGCTCGAGCACGGGCTTTCCCTTATATCCGCAGGTCAGGTCGATAGCTTCAAGAACATGATGCTCGCCTGGCGTGCAGGTGCATCCGGACGGGATCATCAGCGGATCCCCTTCCGCGTTTTCAGCAGGATGGCGAAGAAGAACGGCGCGCCGATGATGGAGGTGAGGATGCCGAGCGGGATTTCGGAGGCCATGAACGTGCGGCAGGCGGTGTCGACGGCGATCATGAATGCGGCGCCCACGACAAGCGATAGCGGCAAGACGATGCGGTTGTCGGGGCCGACCAGGAAGCGCACAATGTGCGGGATGATGAGCCCGACCCATCCGACGACGCCGGCAACGGCGACGACCGCCGAGGTGAGCAACGTTGCGCACGCGATGCAGATGCCGCGCAGAAGCGAGGTGTTCACGCCCATGGCCTGCGCCTCCTCGTCGCCGAACGACAGCGCGTTCAGCCGCCAGCGCAAGGCGAGCAAAGGAATGCCGCCCAGCACGAAGGGGATAAGGAGCAGCTTCAGGTCGTCCCAGGTGATCTTCGCTATGCTGCCCATCAGCCAGTAAGTGATCTCGGGCAGTTTCGAATCGGGGTCGGCGGTGTATTTAATGGCGGAGACGAACGCCTGGAACAGCGTGCCCACGATCAGGCCGCATAACACCAGCAGCAAGATCTGGTTCGCTCCCCGGCCGATGCTGCGCGCGCTGAAGTACGTCAGCGCCACGGCTACGAAGCCCATGGCGAACGCCATGATCTGCACGGCGCGGTTGTCGAAGCTCCATAGCAGCGCCAACGCCGCGCCGAACGAAGCGCCCGCGGATGCGCCCAAGATGTCGGGCGAGACCATGGGGTTCTTGAATACGCCTTGGTAGCTTGCGCCCGATATGGCCAGCGCCGCGCCGATGAGAAGCGCGGCCGTGACGCGCGGCAGTCGCACGTTCAGCACGATGTTGGTCGCCATGTCGGAGAAATGGCCGTCCGCGCCGAGGAATCGGTCGGCAAGGATGCCCACCACGTCGCCGGGCGCCACGCCGGCGCGCCCGACCCCAGGCGCCGCGATGAACAGCGCAAGGAGTGCGGCGCAGCAGATGGCTGCAGCCGCAGCGTTTCGCCTTCCCCGCGCGGCGTATGCCGTCAGGCCGTTTCGCGGATCTTTTGCCGGCGCCGCCTCGCAGGCGCTCGGTTCCGCAACGCTTTCGGATGGCTTCTTCGAGGCCGATGACGGCTCGACCTCGAAGAAGCCATCGGGTAACTGCGTCGTCATGGCTTCACCTCTATTCGCTTCCAGATAGCCTTGAACGAATACCGAAGTGTAGGACTATGAATAATTATTGCAATATGAAAATAACCGCATGCAAGGATAATTAACAAGACGTCAACAAAGAGACGACCGGTTTGGATTTGCGGGCGAGCGGGAGCTGTCCGATGGCGGCGACGAGGCGATGGACGACCGCTCCGGCTGGACGCTCCTTGCGCAAGCGACGCGTGCGCGGGGTGTGAAGTTGACGCTGTTTCGGCGTCTTTGCGGTATACTCCGTAAGCACATGCATGGACGAAGACAGCGGCGCGCATCATCGCGGTCGGCAGAGACGGGTCTCATCGGCTGAAAGGACCCGGACGGCAAGCGCGCTGATTCCCTTCCGAGCATCATGGCTGAAAGCGGGGCGCGGCAAGTGCGGACGTTTTAGTAGGCCATGGCGGCGGCCCTCCGTTATCGGGGCGAATGAAGCGGGCGGTTCGCGCAGGTGCGCGTCCGTCAACCAAGGTGGTACCGCGAGAGCCTTCTCTCGTCCTTGGACTGGGTGAATCCCAGGCCAAAGGCGAAGAGGGCTCTTTTTTGTTGGCCGCATACGGCGGCCATCGGCAAATGTGGAAAGGATCGGACACATGGCAATCGTGGACGAGCTGTCGGCGTTGCGCACGAGCACGCTGGCCGCCATCGAACAGGCTGCGGACACTTCCGCGCTCGAGGAGGTGCGCGTGGCGGTGCTGGGCAAGGCCGGCACGCTGACGGGCTACCTGCGCGGCATGGGCCAGGTGGCGAAGGAGGAGCGCGCCGTTGTGGGCAAAGCGGTGAACGAGGTGCGCGGCGCCGTGGAGGCGGCGCTCGAGGAGCGCAAGCGTGCGCTTGCCGCCAAGGAGCTCGAGGCTGCCATCGACGCGGCGGCCGTCGACGTCACGCTGCCGGGCCGCGGCCAGCAGGTGGGCACGCGCCATCTCATCAACGCCATCACCGATCAGATCTCCGAGATCTTCCTGGGCTTGGGCTACACCGTGGCCCAAGGTCCCGAGGTGGAAACCGACTACTATAACTTCGAGGCGCTCAACGCCCCGGCCGATCACCCCAGCCGCAGCATGCAGGACACCTTCTACGTGGTCGACCGCTCCGGCGAGGAGTCCGCGGTGCGCGGCGAGTCCAAGGTGCTGCTGCGCACGCAGACCTCCGGCGTGCAGGTGCACGTCATGGAGCAGCAGGAGCCGCCCATCTACATCATCGCCCCGGGCAAGGTATATCGTCGCGATGTCGCCGACCCCAGCCATCTGCCGCAGTTCACGCAGATCGAGGGCCTGGTCGTCGACAAGGGCATCACGTTCGGCGACCTGAAGGGCACGCTTGACTACTTCTGCAAGCAGATGTTCGGCCCCGATCGCAAGACGCGCTTTCGCGCCCACTACTTCCCGTTCACCGAGCCGTCCGCCGAGGCCGACGTCAGCTGCGGCGTGTGCGGCGGCACGGGCCATCTGCACGACGGCGAGCGCTGCCGCATGTGCAAGGGCACGGGCTGGCTGGAGATCTTGGGCTGCGGCATGGTCGACCCCAACGTGCTCAGCATGTCGGGCATCGATCCGGAGGAGTATTCGGGCTTCGCGTTCGGCGTGGGCGTCGAGCGCGTTGCGTGCTTGAAGTACAACGTCCCCGACCTGCGCATGCTGCTCGAGGGCGATATGCGCTTCCTTCGCCAGTTCTAGCCCCGTTTGCTCGACGGCGGCGAAGTCGCTCGACGGCGCGGATCGGCGGAACCTAGCTTGGGTTTTCCGGTTTCGGCGCACGGGCGATGGCCGTGCTCGGCTTGGTCGGATGCGTTTGATACGGCGCTTCGCCATCTAGGCCGATTCCGGCAAGCTCGGCCGTCCCACTGATTTTCATCGGCCTTGGCCGATGTCATAGAAAGAGAATGTCATGAAAGTATCGCTGAAATGGCTGAACGAATACGTTGAGGTCCCTACGGACATCAAGGCGTTCTGCGACAAACTTGACCTTACGGGAACGGGCGTGGAGGGCGTTGAGACGCTTGGCGCTGCGTTCGACCATGTGGTAACCGCCAAGGTGCTCAAAAAGGAGCATCATCCCGACTCCGATCACATGTGGGTGTGCTCGGTCGACGTGGGCGGGCTCAACGTCGACAAGGAAGGCAACCCCGAGCCGCTGCAGATCGTCTGCGGCGCCCAGAACTTCAACGAGGGCGACCATATCGTCACCGCCATGGTGGGCGCGGAGCTGCCCGGCGATGTGAAGATCAAGAAGTCCAAGCTTCGCGGCGTCGTCAGCTTCGGCATGAACTGCTCCGCGCGCGAGCTCGGTCTGAGCGGCGACCACGATGGCATCATGATCTTGCCCGAAGACGCCCCGGTGGGCGTGCCGTTCGCCGAATATGCCGGCCTTACCGACACCGTGCTCGACCTGGAGATCACTCCGAACCGCCCCGACAGCCTCTCCATCGCCGGCCTGGCCCGCGAGGTGGGCGCGATGTATCGTCGCGACTGGAACGACCCGCTGGCGGAAATGGCCGCCAAGCTCCAGCTCGACGCCTCCGCAGCTCCCGTTGACGAAGAGGTCCAGATCACGGTCGAGGATGCCAAGCGTTGCCCGCGCTACACGGCGCGCGTCATCCGCGGCTGCAAGGTGGGCCCCAGCCCCGACTGGATGGTCGAGCGCCTTGCCGCTATCGGCCAGCGCTCCGTCAACAACATCGTCGACGTCACGAACTACATCCTGTTCCTGTTCGGCCAGCCGCTGCACGCGTTCGACCTGGACAAGCTGAAGAACGCCGATGGCCGTGCGCACATCGTGGTGCGCGCCGCGCAAGACGGCGAGCCGCTGACCACGCTCGATGGCGAGAAGCGCACCCTTACCAGCGACATGACCGTCATCTCCACCCCCGAGCAGGGCGCGGTGGCTTTGGCCGGCGTCATGGGCGGCCTTGATACCGAGGTGACCGACGATACGGTGAACATCCTGCTGGAAGCCGCCACGTTCGAGGCGGGTCGCACCAGCCGCACCAGCCGCAACCTCGGGCTTATCAGCGAAAGCTCCATGCGCTACGAGCGCGGTGTAGACGACCACGGCATCGAGGCGCGTTCCGCTGCCGCTGCCGCGCTCATCGTGGAGGTCGCCGGCGGCACCGTGAGCGCTGCCGCTGCCAACGATCAAGGCATCATCGACGTGTGGCCCGAGCCTAGCACCGCCGCGCAGTTGAAGTTCCGCATCTCGCGCTTCCGCTCCATGATGGGCGCCCAGATCCCGCGCGAGTTCATCGTCGAGATCCTGGAGCGCTTGGGTTGCAAGGTCGAAAATACCGCCGACGAGGACGTGCTGGACGTGGTTTCCCCCACCTTCCGCCCCGACCTGCCGCGTGAAATCGACCTGTACGAGGAGGTGCTGCGCCTGTACGGCATGGACCTCATCCCCGAGACGCTGCCCGGCGGCCGCGGCCGCTTCGGCGTGCGTTCCCATATGGAGCACGTGCTGGATACCGTCAACCGCACCATGACCGCATCCGGCCTCAACGAGACTATGACGTATTCCTTCGCCGAGCCTACCGAGCTCGAGCGTCTGCGCATGCCCGTCGAGGGGCTGGGCGATTCCGTGGAGCTCATCAACCCCATGAACTCCGACCAGTCGGTCATGCGCCAGAGCATCATCCCGGGCCTTTTGCGCTCGGTGGCGCACAACCAGGCTCGCGGCGTGAAGAACATCCAGCTCTACGAGCAGGGCATGGTGTTCTTCGCTCACGAAGGCAAGAAGCAGCCCAAGGAGCGCCGTCGCCTGGCCGGCGTCATGGCGGGCGCGTTCGGCGACCCGGCCTGGAACGTGCAGCCCGCGGCGTTCGACTTCTTCGATGGCAAGGGCGTCGTGGAGAACCTGATGCGCGAGCTGGCCATCCCGAAGGTCCGTTACAAGGCGCTGTCCGCACAGGAGGCCCCGCATCTGCAGCCCGGCCGCGCCGCCCAGGTGCTCTCCGGCGGCACGGTGCTCGGCTGGGTAGGCGAGCTGCATCCGCTGGCTTGCGCCGCCTATGACGCGCAGGCGCCCGTGGTCGCCTTCGAGCTGGACGTCGAGGCGCTCGCCAAGGCCTGCCGCCCTGCGCGCGACTACGTTGACGTGCCCACGTTCCCGGCCGTTTCCATCGACCAGGCGTTCGTGGTCGATGAGGATGTCACGCACGAGCGTCTGGAGCAGTGCATGTCGTCTGCGGGTGGTAAGCTGCTGGCCGAGGTGCGCTTGTTCGACGTGTACCGCGATTCCGAGCGCATCGGCGAGGGTAAGAAGTCCATGGCGTATGCGCTGACGTACCGCGCCGCCGATCGCACGCTTACCGGCGAAGAGGTCGATAAGGCCCACGCGAAGCTGGTGAAGAAGGTCTGCGGCGCCACCGGCGCCGAGGTCCGCGCGTAAAGGCGATCAGCCCACGCGCTAGGGAAGCCGCCGAGTTCATGCCCGGCGGTTTCCTTGTTTCAGGCGGATTCTAAGACTTAACCATGGCTAACAGCGTTACAATGAAGCGCAAACGAAAGGATGCGGTATGTACGATAATCTGAAAAGCCCCGGTCGCAACGACGAATGCTGGTGCGGCAGCGGGCGCAAATACAAGAAGTGCCACCTTGATTTCGACGAGCGTCTGCAAAGCCTCTATGAGCAGGGTTTCGAGGTTCCCCAGCGCAGCTTGCTGAAAACGCCGGAGGAGATCGAGGGCATCAAGAAAAGCGCTGCCATCAACATCGGCGTGCTGGACCTTGTGGCCGAGCGCATCGGCGCGGGCATCACCACCGAGGAGATCGACAAGTGGATCTACGATTACACCGTCGAGCATGGCGGCATCCCGGCCGACCTTGATTACGAGGGTTACCCGAAAAGCGTCTGCACCTCCATCAACGAAGTGGTCTGCCACGGCATCCCGTCGCCTGACGATGTGCTAAAAGACGGCGATATCGTCAACGTCGACTGCTCCACCATCCTGGACGGCTACTATTCCGATTCCTCGCGCATGTTCTGCATCGGCGAGGTGTCCGACGAGAAGCGTCGCTTGGTGGAGGAAACCAAGAAGGCGCTGGAAGCCGGTCTTGCCGCGGTGAAGCCGTGGGGATTGCTGGGCGATGTGGGCGCCGCGGTGCACGAATACGCGCACGCGCAGGGCTTCTCGGTGGTCCGCGAGTTCGGCGGCCATGGCATTGGCCTGGAGTTCCATGAAGATCCCTTCGTAAGCCACGTGTCCGACCCCGGAACGGGCATGGTGCTGGCTCCGGGCTGCTGCTTCACCATCGAGCCGATGATCAACATGGGGAGCCATGATATCGATATGACCGACCCCAATGGATGGACCGTCCGCACCGCGGACCGCAAGCCCTCCGCTCAGTGGGAAGTGCAGCTGGTGGTCACGGAAACCGGCTATGAGCTTCTGAGCTGGTAATCTTTCATCCCGGCAGGGGAATTGGGCAATAGCGTCCTCCTTTGCCGGGATTTTTTTCCAACTTTATAACGAACAAACGTACGAAATCATGTTATACTCCCGTCAACACATCAGAGCCAGTGCAAGCGCCTCCTTCCAAGGTCGTCCGTAGATGGTAGCGGTGTTCCTCGCTGCCCGTTCCACGCTTGCAAGATCCTCTCCGTTTTTGGAACAATCGAAGAAGGTGTTTGCCATGTCCGGTAACGGGTCTGCGTCTTGCTGCGCGCAACCAGGTGCATTGGTGGTTATAGCGGCACTTCCGCTCTGCCAGTTGCACGATGCACTCGATTCAATGGAGTATCAGCTGTTCGAAGAGGGCTTTACCCCGGTGGGATACGACGGAGAAGGCGCTCATGATTGGCCAGATCTCGATCATCTGGAGTATGGATCGGCCCTCGACCGGGTTTTGCCCGGTGCTTTCCCGCTTCGGTGCGCATGTGTTATGGATTGCGCCGATGCCGTATCCCTTGTACAGGAGGTCGGACATGTTGTGCTCTGATCTTCTTTGGGATGCGCAGTCAGTGTCTCGAAAACAGGTACCCACGTTACAGGATGCCTTTCTGTGCTGCGATAGGGAAACGCTGCTTTCCGTGGTCGAGCAGGGCTATGCACGTCGTTTGCCGGGGTGGGGTCAGGCAACTCCGCAGCAGCGTCGCGTTGCCCGCAAACGCATGGGCCGCGCTTTGAATGCCATGCTCGATTGCGCGGTGAAGCGCAAAAGCGGCAAAGCCCTGTGCATATTTCCCGAAGAGCGCTTCATCGTGCATGCGCGGCGGGGTCAGGCATGCATCGAGCGTTTGGTGCAGGCGCGCGTGGTGGATCTGTCTGCGGGCGCTGTTCGGCAAGATGCCGCCGAAGGTACGTGCCTGTTCGGCTGCGCTCCCTGGTCGCAAGTTCTTTCGTATCGCGTATGGCTCGAAGGCCCCTGGGATTGCTGCGAGCGCTACATGGTCCTTGCAAGTGCGTTCTGGCATCTGACGCATCAAACGTCGGTGTCGAGGCAAGGTGAATCGAGCCTCGGGATTCTCGGTGCCTCCTCGGAAAGCGCGTCCTCTAAGGCGGGGGCCCAATCGTTGCCTCGTTGCGATTGTTCGTTCGCAAGCTGCGAAGGCGCGTCCTCTTCGGCCGACTCCGTTGGCAGGCTTGCGGCGGTGCGAGCCGCGTCCATGGGATTGTATGTTCCCGATGCCTTGGAAGAAGCGTGCCAAGAGCGCCTCATCGCCAGGGTCGATAGGCTTAATCAGGCCTGCGAGGGGGATTTTCTCAACAGGGTGGAAAACCTTATGGGTCGGCTTCAGGCAGCATAGCGTCCTGCAATGAAAAGGGCCGCTCGAATGAGCGGCCCTGAGGTACCTTGAAAAGCTATGTCGACTAGTCTTCGATCTCCACCAGCGTGATCTCGAAGTTCAGGTCCTTGCCTGCCAGTTCGTGGTTCATGTCAAAGGTTGCCACGCCGTCTTCGATCGACTGCACGAACACGGGGAAGATCTGGCCGTCGCCGCTTTGCATGTACACCGTCTGGCCAACGGGAAGCTCGTTGCCGTTGGGAATCTGATCCAAGGGGATGCGCTGCACCAGCTCCTCGTTGCGCTCTCCATAGGCGTCGGCAGCGGGGATGTGCACGGTCTTGGTCTCGCCTTGCTCCATAAGCTCGACGGCGGCATCGAAGCCGGGGATCATCTGCCCAGCCATGCACGTGAACTCCAAGGGCTCGCCGCGATCCAGGGAAGAGTCGAACTTCGTGCCGTCGTCCAGCGTGCCGGTGTAATGAACCTTGACCTTTTTGCCTTTGTTGCTCATCGAAACGTCTCCTGTCGTATGGGTATTTCGCTCGGTTAAGTCTACCCGACAAACCTGAAGCCGGGCTCGGTAATGACGGGGGAACCGCGAAAAGTTCCTTTGCTGTTGCTTTACGCTTCCTTGGATTCCCTCTCTGCTAGGTCAGCAAGCGTGACCCGTTGGGCTACAAGGCGGGAAAGGGGTTCAAGGAGCACGCGGTCATCGGGATCCAGGCCGTTTTCGGCCAACCTGATAACGCGGTCGCACAGGTCGGCTACCGGCGCTCCGTAAACATGAGCGTTGTAGCCACACTCCATTAGGGCATCTTTCGCCCTCTCGAAAGCGTCGGCGTCTACATCGGCGAAAAGGGCTTCAAGCTGCTGCAGGTTGCCTTCGTTGTAGAACAAACCTTTGATAAGGGCGGCATAGGCGATTACGTAGGGGACGGGCATAGAGTCTGCCGGGCGGATCTCTAGGTACGTTTTCAGCCGCACGTCGGGGAATTGCATGGAAACCGCGTGCTCGACCTGCTTTCGGGTCATCGGCTCGTCGGCGTACAGCTGTCCAAAGGTTTGCTCGCAGTACCGCCAGCCCTCGTTCTCGTCGGGCGCTACTATAGCGGGCGTGTCCAGCACGTACTTCGCATAGTCTTCGAACGTGAAGCCGCTCGAAAGCGCGCCGGGCACGAGGCCGCATCGGTCGCTGTCGGTGTGGCGCCATATGTCGGTTCTCATCAGCTTATGTTGGCGCGGCTTGCCTTCGAATATCGGCGAATTGTCGCAAATCAGGCTCAAGATAGGGGTGAGCGCATAAGCGATCCTCATTTTTCGGAGGCAATCCTGCTCGTTTGTGTAATCGATGGAGATCTGCGTTGAAGCGCTGCCTCGCATCATGCAGGGGCCGTAGATGTCCTTTGAGCCAAGGTATCGGTTCATGAACGCGTAGCGGCGTTTAGGTATCAAGTCCAGGCTGCGCGCCGTGGCGGTGGGATGATAGCCTTGCGCTACCACGTGCATGCCTTTGGGGGCAAGCAGGTCATCAAGCGTTTTCCGATATGCGGCAAACGTCTCCCGGGCTTTTTGCAGGTCATCGAACGGACCCGCCGATAGCTCGATTTGGGCGGCAGGTTCGATGGTGATCGCTTCTCCTGGGCGAGCTACGCCAAGAAGGTCGCCTTCTTCATCTACGGTCGCTTGCGGATAGGATTCCCTTAGCTGTTCAAGCAGATGCGCAACGCCGTTCTCCTCGCTATAGGAGACAGGGGAGCCGTCAGCGCGCACAATGGTCTGTTCCAGCTCGATGCCCAGTTTCCCGTGCGATTCAGCGGGTTTTATGCCGCTTCGGAAGAAAGCCGTCAGCGCTTCGATATTGTGGTTACGAGCAGGTTGGGAGACGTCGCCGGGGGTGGCGTCGGTATGGTTTTCGGGGGCTGGAATATTCATGTAACAAGCTCCTTGGCCGGTAATATCGCTGCAATCATACGCCAGTTTGGCTACAATAGGCCTTCAGTCGGCAGCCTTTGTAGGTAATCTGACACTATGAACTGTTCTATTTGAAGATGAAGACGGGGCCGGGTTTGGACGTGCATATCACAAAAAGAACAGCGCTTTTGTTGCTGCTCGACATCATCGCCACGTATCTGTCGTATTGGCTTGCATCTATTCTCACCAACGTTAAGGGAGAGGTGTTCGTCAATAACGAGATTTACTTCGTATTGGGCATTCTCGCGTTTATCAACGTCGTGGTTTTGGCGACGTTTCGCCTGTACAACAATTTATGGGAATATGCCAGCATCGATGAGGTCATCCAAATCGTCGGCGCAACCGTGCTCGGCACGTTGGGTGGCGCCGTGTTTCTGTGGATTATCGGCACTAGGCTTCCTATCAGGGTTTTCGTCGTTTCGTGCTTCCTTTTGATCTTCTTCATGGGCGGTATCCGCTTCGTGTTCCGCTTCATGCGCCAAAAAGGAAGAGCCATCGCCTCGTCGCAGCGCACATGCGACCGCCCGCGTACGCTGGTGGTCGGTGCGGGCGAAACGGGCTCGCTGGCAATCGGACGCATGGCGTCGAAAGATCCGCTCATGCCCGGTATCCCCATCGTTGCCACTGACGATGACCCTGCGAAGCGGGGTCAACGCATCCATGGCGTGAAGGTCTCTGGCGGAACCTTCGACATCGTCGATCTGGTTGATCGCTATGACATCGAGCAGATCGTTGTGGCCATCCCCTCGTCCACGCCAGAGGAACGTAAGCGCATATACGGCGAATGCACGAAAACGGATTGCCGTTTGCGCACGCTGCCTAATGTTCGCGCACTATCCCTCGATGAAATCGGGGATGTAAGCCTGCGCGACGTCGATGTGGCGGACCTGCTTGGTCGCGAGGAGATCGTTCTGAACACTCGTGCGGTTTCCGGCTATATCGCGGGTGAAACCGTGCTGGTCACTGGCGGCGGCGGTTCCATCGGCAGCGAGCTGTGCCGTCAGCTGTGCACGGTGGCGCCTGCTCGCATCGTCATCTTCGACATTTACGAGAATGATGCGTACATGCTGCGCAACGAGCTTCTGTCCGAATATGACGACATCGATATCGTCATCGAGATCGGCAACGTATGTGACAAGGAGCGCGTCAACGAGGTGTTTGCGAAATATCGCCCGGGCGCGGTGTTTCATGCGGCTGCCCATAAACACGTCCCTCTTATGGAGCATTGCCCGCGCGAGGCCGTTCACAACAACGTATTCGGCACGTTGAATGCCGTTCGTGCCGCTGACGCATACGGAGCGGCGCGCTTCATCTTCATCTCCACCGACAAGGCGGTTAACCCCACAAGCGTCATGGGGGCGACCAAGCGCATGGGCGAAATGATCGTGCAGTACTATGCTCGTACGTCGAAAACCATTTTCACCGCAGTGCGTTTCGGCAATGTGCTCGGTTCTAACGGCAGCGTGATCCCCGTCTTCCAGCGCCAAATCGCCGCCGGTGGGCCTGTTACCGTTACTCATCCGGATATCGAGCGGTTCTTCATGACCATCCCCGAGGCGTCGCGATTGGTTATCCAGGCGGGAGGCATGGCGCATGGCGGCGAGATCTTCATTTTGGATATGGGTGAACCCGTCAAGATCGTCGATTTGGCAAAAGGCCTTATCCAGCTGCAAGGCCTTACGCCGGACGTGGATATCAAAATAGAGTTTACGGGTCTGCGTGAAGGTGAGAAGATGTACGAGGAACTGCTCATGGACGAAGAGAGCACGCTTCCCACCGATAACCAGTCCATCATGATCTCCACGGGCCAGGAAATCAGCTATGATCAGGTTGCCTCGAAGCTCGATGAGTTGGAAAACGCGCTTTCGGCAACTGATGGGGAAGCTATTCGCATGCTTGAACAGGCGGTCCCAACGTACCATTACACCTCGAATGGGAAGGGCATAGTATGAGCATCAAATGCGGTATTGTCGGTGCAGCCGGCTTCGCTGGCATAGAGCTGGTCCGAGTTGCGCTGCGGCACCCCGAGTTTGAATTGGTCGCCGTTACCTCCAATGAGCTTGCTGGAACTCCCGTGGCCAAGGAATATCCTTGCTTCACGGGAGCTACCGACCTTGCCTTCTCCAGGCATGACGACCCGGTTCTCGATCAGTGCGATGTCGTGTTCCTTGCCGTGCCTCATACCGCGGCAATGGCAATGGCCCCTCGTATCGTCGATCGCGGGGGCGTGGTGGTCGACCTGTCCGCCGATTTCCGCTTAAAGGACCCTGCGGTTTACGAGCAGTGGTACAAAGTTCCTCATACTCAAACCGAGCTGCTCAAGCGCGCCGCCTTCGGCTTGCCCGAGCTGTTCCCCGACGACCTTGTCGCCGCTGCGCAGCAGCGCAAGGAAGGCAAAGGGGCGGTCGTCGGTTGCGCTGGCTGCTATCCCACGGCAACCACGCTTGCTGCAGCGCCTGCCGTGCGTCTCGGCCTTGTCGACGACAAAGCTCCAATCGTCGTAGATGCCATTTCGGGTGTGACGGGTGCAGGCAAGAAGGCTACGGCGCGCACTCATTTCTGCTTCGCTAACGAGAATCTCGAAGCTTACGGTGTGGCAACGCATCGCCATACGCCTGAAATCGAGCAGATCTTGGGCGTTTCCGACCGCTTGGTGTTCACTCCTCATTTGGCGCCGCTGAACAGGGGCCTTCTGTCTACGGTGAACCTGCCCTTAGCAGCTGGCGCAACGCGCGATGTGGCGAAGATTGTCGAGAGCTATAAAGAGTTCTATCAAGACAGCGCGTTCGTAACCGTGCTCGATGCAGGGGTTATGCCCAAGACGTCTTCCGTCGTGGGCACGAATTGCGCTCATATCGGGCTTGCCGTCAATGAGAGGGTTGGCATGCTTATTGCCGTCGGAGCCATAGACAACCTCTGCAAAGGCGCTGCTAATCAAGCTGTTCAGTGCGCTAACATTGTATTCGGGCTGCCAGAGGACCTTGGCCTCGATAAGGTGGCGGTTCCCGTATAGCCAATCCGCCCGCCGTTTCGGCGGGCGTTTCAGAAGGAGGGCGTAATGACTCATGCAGTTTCCGCTGCGTCTAAGGGGGACGCGGTGAAGCCTCTGCATAACGCAAGCACCGCCGACTCCTACGCGGATCTGCCGTTTTTGCCGGCAGGCGGCGTTGCGTCGGCGAAGGGTTTCAAGGCTTGCGGCATCCACGCAGGATTCCGCGCCGACCCAAAGCGTTTGGATTTCGCATTGGTGGCAGCCGATCAACCGGCGGCGTGTGCTGCGGTGTTCACCACGAACGTGTTCTGCTCGGCTCCGGTCACGGTGTCCAAGGAACATCTTGATGGCGCAGGGTGCGGCATCGCACGTGCGGTGGCCATCAACTCGGGTATCGCAAATGCGGCTACCGGGGATAAGGGCCTTCAGACGGCGCGTCAATCGTCCGGTATCGTTGCCGATGCCCTCGGTTGCCCGGCGCAGGAGGTTTTGGTGGCGTCCACGGGCGTTATCGGCCAGCATCTGCAGATGGAGCCGTTCGAAAGCGGTGCGCCTGTGGCCGTCTCGGCGTTGTCTGCTGCGGGAGGTGCCGATGCGGCTCGCGCCATCATGACCACGGACACCAAGCCGAAGGAATTCGCCGTAACGTTTAGCGGTAATGGCTTGGGCTATGACGGATGCATGTTCACGGTGGGCGGCATGGCAAAGGGCTCGGGCATGATCATGCCCAATATGGCCACCATGATCAGCGTTATCACCACCGATGCGCCCGTGGCTGCAAATCACTTGCATGAGGCCCTTTCGAAGGCGGTCGGGATCAGCTTCAACAAGATCACCGTCGACTCCGATACCTCCACGAACGACTCGTGCTTCCTTATGGCAAGCGGTGCGGCGGCACCGCAAGGCGCTGCGTGCATGCAGCCCGGCACGCCTGCCTTCGACGCGTTCGAAAACGCGCTGCGCACCGTCTGCGTCGCACTTGCTCGCGAGATGGCGGTCGATGGCGAAGGCGCCACGCGCCTCATCACCGTTAACGTAGCGGGGGCGGCGAATCCGGAGGATGCGGACAAGGCGGCGCGCACCGTGGCCAATTCGCCGCTGGTGAAAACAGCGGTTTACGGGCACGATGCTAATTGGGGCCGTATCGCCGCAGCGCTTGGCAGGTCCGGTGCGACGTTCTCCCAAGGCAATGTGGCCATCGACATCATGGGGCTTCCGGTATGCAGAAAAGGCTTAACCGTGGAATTCGACGAGGACGAGGCGCTTCGTCGTTTCGAGGAGCCCGAAGTGGTCATCGACGTCGACCTTGGCGTCGGTAACTGCGCAACAACCATGTGGACATGCGATTTCTCGCACGAATACGTCACTATCAATGGAGATTACCGCTCATGAAGTACGCAAAGGATACGCGCCCCGAGGGCGCATCAACGGAGGCAGCTAAGATCCTCGTCGAGGCGCTGCCGTGGATCAAGAACATCACCGGTAAAACCGTCGTCATCAAATACGGCGGATCTGCCATGGTCGATGAGAAGCTGCGCGCTGATGTCATGAGCGACATCGTGCTGCTCAAGATCGTCGGCGTGAACCCCGTCATCGTCCATGGTGGCGGAAAGGCCATCACCAGGGCGATGGATCTCATGGAAATCCCCGTTGAGTTCAAGGACGGCCAGCGTGTTACCACGCCCGAGGCCATGAATCTAGTCCGCACCGTCCTTATGGGCGAGGTCAACCAGGAATTGGTCGAGGCCTTGAACCATCATGGCAATTTTGCCGTGGGTGTCTCCGGTGCTGATGGCGGCGTTATCGTAGCTGAGCAGGCAAGTCCTGATTTGGGTCGTGTCGGCCGCATCACGCGCATCAATCGCCCTCTGCTCGACGACTTGGTGGCATCGGATTATATTCCGGTTATCGCATCGGTCGCAATCGGAGAGGACGGCGGCTTCTACAACGTCAACGCCGACATGGTCGCGGGCCACATCGCCGCCGCCATCGGCGCTCATAAGGCGGTGTTCCTTACCGACGTCGACGGCCTGTACGAGAACTTCGAGGATAAAAGCTCGCTCATCTCCAACCTCACCGTGTTCGAGGCGCGCTACATGGTCGAGAACAACGTGGTGTCCACAGGCATGATCCCGAAGCTGAAGTCGTGCATCCATGCACTGGAAAACGGCGTGCAGCGTGCGCATATCATCAACGGGACCACGCCTCATTCTCTGCTGCTTGAAATGCTTACCAGCACCGGTGTCGGCACGACCATGCATTCCACCGAGGAGGCCTATCGTTTCGACAGCCACCCTCTGGGCAAATTCGCTTCGAAGCTTCTGGAGAACCGTGAAGAAGTCGAGGCTGCTCAGAAGGCCTCTATCCAGAGTTCTTCCGTACATTAAAGCAATCGTTACCTTACGAAGGAAGTTGATAGCATGTCGCTAGAGCAACAACAGGAACTTGAATCGCAATATATGATGCATACGTTTGCTCGTAAGCCTGTCGAACTCGTTTCCGGCAAGGGCATGGAAGTCGAAGATGCCGAGGGCAATACATATCTCGACTTCATCGCGGGCATTGGCGTGTGCAGTCTCGGTCATTGCCATCCAGTCATCACCAAGGCTCTGCAAGACCAGTCTCAGCGCCTGATCCACGTGAGCAATTATTACTACATCGAGGGTCGCGGCGAGCTCTCTCGTAAAATCTCTGGACTGCTCAATGGTGGGGATCCGGCAAGCCCCGAGCCGTGGCAGACGTTCTATGCAAACTCCGGAGCCGAAGCAAACGAGTGCGCTATCAAGCTTGCTCGCTTGTATGCTCGCAAGAACGCCGAAGAGGCCGCCCGTGCTGCAGGAGCAGACGATGCCAAGATCAAGCAGGCGTTCGATGGCGCGCCGCGCACCATCGTGGTCCTTGACCGCAGCTTCCATGGACGAACCCTCGCAACGCTTGCTGCCACTGCTCAGCCTGCGAAGCAGGAGGCGTTCCAGCCCTTGCCCGGTGGTTTCGTAAGCACGCCCATCAATGACGTCCAAGCTCTTACCCGTCTGTTCGAGCAGCAGGGCCATGGTATCTGCGCTGTCATGCTCGAGTGTATCCAAGGCGAAAGCGGCGTGCATCCGTGCACGAAGGAATTCCTGGAGGCGGTGCGCAATCTGACCAAGGAGCATGGTGCTCTTATGGTGTGCGACGAGGTTCAAACCGGAATTTTCCGTTGCGGTACCCCGTTCGGCTTCCAGCATTTCGGAGTCACCCCCGATATCGTGACCATGGCGAAGGGCATCGCCGGCGGAATGCCTATGGGCGCCTGCGCTGCCCCTGCCCATATCGCAAAGGCGTATCAGCCTGGTGACCACGGCACCACGTTTGGTGGCAGCTGCTTGGCGGTGGCGGCCGCAACGGCAACGCTTGACACGCTTTCCAATGGTTTTCAGCAGCATGTGCAGGAAACTGGCGAATATATGCGCCAGCAGCTTGCCGGCGTGTCCAAGGTCAAGGAAGTCCGCGGTGTCGGTCTTATGAACGCCATCGACCTCGATGAATCGGTCGATGCGCCCGCTTTGGTTCAGAAGGCGCTGGGCAAGGGCCTGCTGCTCAATGCAACGGGCGCCCATACCCTGCGCTTCCTTCCGCCGTTGGTGTGCGAGAAGGGCGACATCGATGCAATGGTCGAGCGTCTGAACCAGATGATCGAAGCCTAAAGGCCCCATAACGCTTGCCAAGGATCCACGTTGCGGCGTGGATTCTTGGCATCTAATCGGATGAGATTTCAAGGCAACGTTTAGCTCGTATAAGAGAAGCGGCATATTCTTCGCAAATTTCAATTTCATCTCGCTGATTACTCAATCTTGCGGTATTATGAACTGCATATTCTTGATGGCACTTACACTATTTTGCATATGCATCAGGAATCATTGGAGGAAACCGGGTACAATGCCCCACTTGGGGCGGGAAGTAACGAGGCATGAGGAAACGGCAACAAAGACATGATGTGATTCGCGACATCATTCGCGATCGCAATGTCAAGACGCAGCGCGATCTCGCTAATCAGCTGCAGTCTGCCGGCTACGAGTGCACTCAGGCCACTATTTCCCGCGATATCATGGACATGGGTCTCGTGAAGTCTCGCGAGGGTTATTACGTCCTCCCCGAGGAAATGCGTCTTCAGCGCATGGTTTCCGAATTAGTTGAAGAGGTGCACGTCGCTGGCAATCTCGTTGTCGTGAAGACGTTCTCCGGTGGTGCTGCCGGCGTCTCCGCAGCCCTTGACAAAGCCAGCCTGCGTGGAGCGCTCGGCACCGTTGCCGGCGACAACACCATTATGATCGCAGCAGAAAGCCCCGAGGCTGCGGTGGAGGTCGAGCGAGCCATCGACCGTCTGCGACGACGATAATCGTCTAGTTTTTTACCGTTGCAAAGACGGTTATCTTTGCATATTCCACGTTGTATTTACAAGTTGTTACATCATTGCGTTGCGCACTGTCTCTAAAAAAATGTGCACGTATAATTCCTAAGGGATTACTGTAGTTTCAGGAAATTTCACTTGGGAAACTAATCTGTAACCAGGCAGTACGGGGCATACCTGTATCTTGTGGCACTCGTGGACCCAAATCTCCTTGTTGCTAAACAAATCGCATTCGAAAGGGCCGATCATCATGGCAGAGCAGAAAGACAAAGTGGTACTCGCATATTCCGGTGGTCTTGATACATCTTGCTGCATAAAGTGGTTGCAGGATGAAATGAATCTGGACGTCATCGCCGTGGTTGGCGATGTGGGGCAGGAGCACGATGGCCTCGAGAAAGTCAAGGAAAAGGCTTTGCGCGTCGGCGCGCTCGAGTGCATTGTGGTGGATATGCGCCAAATGTTCGCGCAGGAATATCTGACGAAGGCGCTAGCGGCGAATGCTATGTACGAGAACAAGTATCCGCTGGTGTCGGCGCTTTCCCGCCCTCTGATCTCGAAGCATCTTGTGGATGCTGCGCATAAGTTCGGTGCGAAATATATTGCCCATGGATGCACGGGCAAGGGTAATGATCAGGTGCGTTTCGAATCCAGCATCACCATGCTTGATCCGTCGCTGAAGATTTTGGCCCCGGTTCGCGAGTGGAATCTGCTTACCCGTCCCGATGAGATCGAGTGGGCTCAGGCTCATGGTGTGGAGGTCGGCGCCACGAAGGATTCCCCGTACTCAATCGATGACAACCTGTGGGGCCGCGCAATTGAGTGCGGCGTACTGGAGGATCCTTGGATCGAGCCGCCTGCGGATATCTACACCATGACCGCCGATCCCATGCAGGCGCCTGATCAGCCGGAATACGTTGAGCTCACCTTTGCTCGTGGAGTGCCCTATGCGATCAACGGCAACCAGAAGAGCTATCTGGGCATCATTTACGAGCTCAACGAAATCGCGGGCAAGCACGGTTACGGTCGTATCGACATGATCGAGAACCGTTTGGTGGGCGTCAAAAGCCGCGAGTGCTATGAAGCCCCTGCGGGAATGGCGCTGATCAAGGCGCATAAGGCGCTGGAGGACCTGGTGCTTGAGCGCGAGGTTCTGCATCACAAGCTTGCGCTGGAGCAAACCTGGGCGAATTGCGTCTATAACGGCCAATGGTTCTCGCCGCTGAAAGAGGCTATCGATGCATTTATGGCTTCTACGCAGCGCTGCCTATACGGCACCATCCGCTTGAAGTTCTTCAAGGGTTCTTGCACGGTGGTCGGCCGCAAGTCCGCATACTCGCTCTACGATCAGGGCCTGGCAACGTATGACAAGGGGGATACCTTCAATCGCGACGCAGCCAAGGGCTTTATCGAGATTCAAACGCTGTCCACGAAAACCTGGGCGGTCAATCGTCGTCAGGAAGGCGCTCCTGCTGAGCTGTTCGATGCTCAAAATGAGAAGGGCCCCCTCAAGCGCGGCCGCTACGAAGACGTCACGCCGCTGTCCCGTCAGGAAGCTGCCGCTGAGGCTCACAAGGAAACGGAGTAACCTATGGCTCTTTGGTCGGGCAGATTCACGGAAAACGTTAGCGAGTTCACGCAACGCTTCGGCGCCTCGTTGCCTGTCGATAAGGCCTTGTATGCGCAGGATATCGCAGGGTCGAAGGCTCACGCGAAGATGCTGGCGAAGGTCGGCGTGATCTCGGAAGAGGATGCTCAGCAAATCGTTGCGGGGCTCGATCGCGTCAAATCCGATATCGAGTCAGGTGATTTCTCATTCGATATCAACGACGAGGATATCCATATGTCGGTGGAAAAGGCTCTGACGGCCGATATCGGGGATGCGGGAGCGCGTTTGCACACGGGTCGCAGCCGCAACGATCAGGTTGCAACGGATACGCGTCTGTACGCCAAGCAGCGTGCTGCCGACTTGATGCATGCCAACATCGCGCTGCGTCATGCGCTCATAAGCCAGGCCGAGTCCAATTTCGATGTCATCCTGCCTGGCTATACTCATCTGCAGCACGCGCAACCGGTCCTGTTCTCACATCATATGCTTGCGTATGTATGGATGCTTACGCGCGATTATCGGCGCTTGCAGGCTGCGCGAGATGCGGCCGACGCTTGTCCGCTGGGCGCAGCTGCGTTAGCTGGGACAACCTACCCGCTTGATCGTCAGATGACGGCAGGGGAATTGGGCTTCGCTTCGGTCATCCCGAACTCGCTCGATGCCGTGTCGGACCGTGATTTCCTGCTTGACTTGGATTACGCTTGCGCCGTTTCCTGCATGCATCTGTCGCGCCTGTGCGAGGAGCTGGTGCTTTGGTCAACCTCCGAGTTCGGCTTCATCGAGCTGTCCGATGCGTTCTCCACGGGTTCGTCCATCATGCCTCAAAAGAAGAACCCCGATTTTGCCGAGCTCATCCGCGGCAAAACCGGACGCGTGATCGGCAATTTGGTGTCGTTGCTGGTGACCATGAAGGCGCTTCCCCTTGCCTATAACAAGGACCTTCAGGAGGACAAGTACGGGGCGATCGATTCGGCGAAAACGCTGGAAGATTGCCTGCAATGCGCCGCGGGAATGATAGAAACCATGCGCATCAAACCGGAGAACATGCTCAAGCAGGCGAAGTTCGGCCATTTGGCGGCAACGGATGTTGCCGACTACTTGGCGAAGAAGGGTCTTCCGTTCCGCCATGCACATGAAGTGGTAGGACATTTGGTGCTGCTGTGCGAGCAGCGCGGTTGCAACCTCGACGACCTGTCGTTTGACGACTTCAAGGCGGCAAGCCCGTTGTTCGAGGAGGATATCGTCAAGGCGCTCGATCTTCCCAGCATCGTGGCGGCTAGGACCACGGAAGGGGGAACGGGCGAAGCGGCTGTGGCACAGCAGATGGAGAAAGCTAAAGCGACGCTTGCCGCAGACGAGTCGCTGCTATAGTCGCAGCGCCTCGAAAAGCAAAAGGGCGGCCAGGGGACGAACAATCGATTCCCTGGCCGCCCTTGGCTTTTTTGCTACGAACTTGTGTGCTTTGAAAACCCTATTTCCCCCGATGGTACAATTACCCAAGTTTCTTGGAGGTGGTTCGTGGCTTCTCGTTCGATAAAGAACAGGCCGAGCATTAAGAAAAAGCGTCCTTTTGTCGGCCTGCTTGCATTTCTCAGTATCATCGCGGCTATTTGCCTGGCCGGTTGCATAGGCGTCGTCGTCTTGGGCGATTCCTGGATCGGCGACCTGAAAACCTATGACGTCTCGGAGGTATCCGAGCTGAATTCGTCTGCGCCGACTACGGTTCTCGCGTCCGATGAGAAGACGCAGCTTGCGCGCTTCCAAGTGGAAAACCGCGAGCCGGTTGAGCTTAGCGGCATCAGCAAGTACGTGATGCAGGGTACGGTGGCAACGGAGGACGAGCGATTCTACGACCATGGCGGCTTCGACCTGGTCGGCATTGCCCGTGCCGCGTTCGTCACGCTTACGGGGTCTGGTCGCGAAGGCGCTTCAACCATTACGCAGCAGTTCGTGCGCAATACGGTGCTCGCCGACGAGATGAACGATATCTCGCTTAAGCGCAAGATCCGCGAGATGTATCTTTCCGTCAAAATCGAGGAGATGTACTCGAAAAACGACATCCTCCTCATGTACCTGAACACCGTGAATTACGGTTCGGGTGCTTATGGCATCCAGGCGGCTTCCCAGCGATATTTCTCGAAGGATGCAACTGATTTGACGCTGGCGGAAGCGGCAGCGCTTGTCGGCATCCCCCAATCGCCTACCTATAACAACCCTATCGATTATCCGGATAATTGCTATGCGCGTCGTAATCTGGTTCTCGATCGTATGCTGACGAACGGCTATATCACCCAGGAAGAGCACGACTCCGCAAAAGCCCAGGATCTTGTGCTCAATCCTTCCGTGCCCTCTTCGGATGGCATCGAGAAGTACCCGTACTTCACCAGCTACGTCAAAAACGTGCTTTCCGACCAGTACTCCCAGCTCGATGTGTTCAAGGGCGGGCTGACCGTTGTCACCACCCTTGACGTCGATACCCAAGAGGCCGCAGAGGATGCCGTCCGCACGAAGGAAGAAGGCCTGAGCGATGCGATTAGCGGTTCGCTCGTGGCAATCGATCCTTCCACGGGTTTCATCCGCGCATTGGTCGGCGGTAAGGATTGGGATACGCAAAAGACCAACCTGGCAACCGGCGAAGGAACCAACGGCGGCCGTCCTTGCGGTTCGTCCTTCAAGACGTTCACGCTGATCGCGGCTTTGGAAGAGGGCATCGACCCGCAAACCATGGTGGATTGCTCTTCGCCTTCGGTGATTCCCGATACCGGATACGATAGCTCCAATCCGCTGCAGAACATCAACAATATCAACTACGGAACTCGCAGCATCGTGCGTGCGTTCGCCGTGTCGTCCAACACCGGTTTCGTGCGACTGCAAATGGCTTTGGGAACTCAAAAGGTCATCGACGCTGCGAAGAAGATGGGAATCACCTCCACGCTCAACGCTAACCCGTCGCTGACGCTTGGCCAGTCCAACGTCACCATGCTCGACATGGCGGATGCGTATGCTTGCATCGCCAATGGAGGCACGAAATACGACGCGCAGCCTATTCTGAAGATCTACGACAAGAACAACAACCTTATCGTGGATAACAGCCATCCGTCGGGGACGCAGGTCATCTCCGCCGAAGTCGCCCACGCGGCAACAGAGGTCATGAAGGGCGTCGTGAACACCTCCGAAGGCACCGGCACGCTGGCCAAGCTCGATAACGGCCAGGAGGTGGCGGCGAAGACGGGTACTTCCAGCGAGTACCATGACATCACGTTCTGCGGTATCACGCCGCAGCTGTCCGTTGCCATCTGGTTCGGCGATCCGTCTAACCAGGAAACCATCCCCACCGACGTTAGCGCGGCGGATGTGTTCAAGAAGTTCATGACGGCGGCGCTGTACGGCAAGCAAACCGAAACGTTCCCCCAGGCATCGAACCCCACGTACAAGGCGTTCTCGAATGCCACGTACCATATCGGGACGACGTCTTCCAGTTCGTCCTCCAGCAGCGCGAACTCCGCCGGAAACTCGAGCACTAACCAAAACGACAGCTCCACCGGCTCTAGCAACAGCCAGTACGGCACGGCTAATGGCAACTCCAATAGTTACGGTACCGGCAGCACAAACGGGAACGCCTCAGGCGGCACTGGGTCCAGTAACGGCAGTGCAACCGGCGGCGCGACGACCGGCGGCGCAACGGGAGGCGGCGCTGGCGCGGCAACCGGTGGTACGACTGGCGGAGGCGGTACCGGGTCGGCAACCGGAGGGGGCGCAGCTTCCGGGGGCGCATCCGCCGGCGACGGTGCGGCAACCCAGTAAGATTTGGTTTGGCAACAGGTAGAACAGGACCGGAAATGGCTCACACGATGATAAAACTGACGGCAACGGTTTGCGCTGCGGCGTTGAGCGTTGCCGTGCTAGGCGGCTGCATGCCCCAGCAGCAAACCTCTGCGGCATCGCAGGCGCAGTCTGACAACCGTGCTTATATGACGCAGGTCAATCAAACCATGGAAACGCTGCAAACCCGTTTGAACGGTTTTTCGGATGCCGTGTCCCGTGGCGATGTGGTCACCATGCGCACCCAGGCGGACAACGCCTTTAAAGCCCTCGATGAGCTTGATAGTCAAGAGGCGCCCGATGCCCTCAAAGACGTGAAGCAGTGCTATGTCGACGGCAGCGAGCAGCTGGAAAACGCCTTGAATGCCTATATCGAGCTGTACACGGAAATCGACAGCGCAACGGATGCGCAGCCGTTCGATTGGTCTACGTACGACCAGCGCCTTGCTGATATTCAGGCTGCTTACAACGGCGGCATCGAAAAGCTGCAGGAAGGCGACAAAACCGCCGCTGATCTTCCGCAATAAGGCTTTCTAGAAGAAGGAGCCGTCATCGAGCCTAAGGCCGAGACGGTAAGATGAAAACGAGGATGATCCCCCGCGATACCGTTTCGCGGGGGATCATCCTCGTTTTAGCGGCTTTTGGGCATTCCGGTATCTAGCGCTTTTCTGTCAAGCTGCCTTAGATAGCTCCTCGATTAATCGGCTTGTGCCGGCTTTGTCAAGCTGCCTGCGACGGCTTTTCGTCGAAGGCAGCTAGCGCCGGCTTCGACGCGCAACCAGCGGCGATTCAATTTGCTAGTTGGTCTTTGGACCGGTGGATAACACGACCACCACCATGCCGTCGCTGGCAATGTATTGCCTGATCACGCTATCCTTCGGTACCGTGCTCGAGTATTCCGTCACCGAGCCGGCCTTCCAATCTTTCAGCAGCTCTTTCGCCTCTTCAAGCGTTTTGCCCGTGACGTCCGGCGGCGTTTTCGAGTTTGCCGTGCCGCTGGCCTGCGATGAGGTTGCGGTCTGAGAGCCCGAAGCTATCGCCGTAGGCGTCTGCTTCTCGGAGGATTTCTCCTCCTCGGCGCCAAGTGCTGCTTTCTGCTTCTCGTTGAAGGCGTTGTTGTAGCTAGGGGTTTTCGTCTCGGGGAATTGCTCGACCGCCTTGCCGGCGCATGCGCGATCCATGAAGTCCTTCCACAGGGCGTTGCAGTTCAGCTGCGTGTCCGTGGCTATGCTTCCGGCAGGATTGCCGATCCAGGTTGCCACCGAAAGCGATGGGGTGTACCCGACCAGCCAATGGTCGGCGAAATCGGTCGAAGTGCCCGTTTTGCCCGCAACGGGCTGGCCGTTGCCAAGCTTCGCGGTTTGCGCCGTGCCATCAGACGCCTCGAAGACCTGTCGAAGCACTTTAGTGGTCGCGCCGGCAACTTCTTCGCTTATCACGCGTTTCGAGGTGTCATCGGCCTTGTAGATGATGTTGCCGTCTTTGTCCTCGATCTCCGTGATCACAATCGGCTCACGCTTGGTGCCGCCGCTTGCAAGCGTTGCGTAGGCGCTGGCCATGTCGAGCGGAGTTACGCTGGCCACGCCAAGCGTCGTGGTGTACACCGTGTTCATCGGCGATTCGACGCCCAGCCGTTCGGCCATTTCCGTTGTTGCGGCCTGCCCGATTTCCTCGGAAAGGCGCAAATATCCCGTATTTGCCGAAACAGCGGTGGCACTTTGGATGGTGCGCACCCCGTAATCGATGTTGTCGAAGTTCTCGAACGTTTGCTCCCTGCCGTCGACATCCTTGGTCATAGGGGAGGAGCAGTCGATGCGCGTTTGAGGCGAGACCCCCTTTTCTATAGCTGCCGCAAGCGTGAACGCTTTGAACGTCGATCCCGCTTGACGGCCTCCGCCGCCCGTTCCCGTGGCGATGTTCACCTGGCTGATATCGTAGTCGCCGCCGCCGACCATGGCTTCGACATAGCCCGTTGCAGGGTCGATGGCAACCAGGGATGCGTCAAGGTCTCCGCTCATGCGGGCTCGCTGCGCATCACATGCCGCTTCCGCGTCGTCTTGCAAGGAGGGGTTCAAGGTGGTGCGGATGGTCAGCCCGCCTTCGAATAGGTTGGCATACGAGCATCCGAAGGGATTGTCCTCCTCCATAAGAAGGTTGCGCACATAGCTGGTGAAATATGGGTATGCGTAAATGCCGTCCTCCGGAACCTCCGGAGCGGGATTGAGGTCCAACGGCTCGGCTTGCGCGGCATCGCACTGTTCCTGGGTGATATCGCCAGCGGATAACATACGCTCAAGGACAAGGTTGCGGCGTTCCAGCGCTGCGTCGGGATACGTTTTCGGATTCAGGAACGTCGGCGACTGCGGAATGCCGGCCAAGGTGGCGGCTTGCGTAAGGGTCAAATCAACAGCGTCGGTTTGGAAATAGTTTTGTGCAGCTGCCTGTATGCCATAGCAGCCATCGCCGTAGTTCACGGTGTTCAGGTACATCATAAGCAGTTCGTCTTTGCTGTACTGCTTCTCAAGATCCATGGCCAGCTGCGCCTCGCGCACCTTGCGTTCGATCGATATCTCGTTGGCCTCTTGCGTGAGCACCGTGTTGCGCACAAGCTGCTGCGTGATGGTGGATGCGCCTTCCAGGCTGCCTCCTGCAAGGTTGTTGACGAATGCGCGCGCAATGCCCGGGAGGTCAACTCCTCCATGTTGGTAGAAACGCACGTCCTCGGTGTCCACTGTGGCTTGTTTCACGAGGTCGCTGACTTGGTCTGATTCAACGGGATCGCGCTTTTCCAGTTGGAATTCCGCCAACACCGTGGAACCGTCGGCGGCGTACATGACCGATTCCCGTGCGTGGTTGGTGAAGTCGGTGTCTTCGATGGGCGGAAGGTCGTCGCACCAGCCGTCCATTACCCGCAAGGCGCCCTTGACGCCCCAGTAGCCCGTGAAGCACAGGCATACGATGGTAACCAGCAAAAGCCAGGCGGCGGCATGGGTGCGCATTTCGCGCTGTTTTCGTCTGCGTTTCATTGTTCGATTATACTACCGTGGCTTTTTTCTTATGCTGTTGCAACTGGAATTAACAAGGCGGCTTCTGCCGCGTGAAACTTGCAGCTGTCTTCTCTACTCAATGGGGGTTGGATATATGGATCAAGAAGTGGAGCTTTTGGCGCCGGCTGGCGGCATCGCGGCGTTCCATGCCGCCGTGCGCGGTGGCGCCGACGCGGTTTACCTGGGCCTTCAGTCGTTCAATGCGCGCCGTGGCGCCGATAATTTCACCATCGATACGTTCGCCGACGCTTGCGCTTTCGCGCACCTGCGCGGCGTGAACGTGTACGTTACGCTGAACACGGCCATTCTGCCTGGCGAGGTCGATAGCGCCATGGAAACGGCGCGCCAGGCTTATCGCGCTGGCGCCGATGCGTTCATCGTGCAGGATATCGGCATCGCTTCCGAGCTTTCGCGAACGCTGCCCCAGGCGCGCTTGCATATCTCCACGCAAATGAACACGCACAACGAGGCGGGTATGCGAGCCGCTGCCCAGCTCGGGGCAGCGCGTGTGACGCTCGCGCGCGAGCTGTCGCTGCCCGAGATCGAGCATTTAGCGGAGGTCGGCGACCAGCTGGGCCTTGAAATCGAGACGTTCGCCCACGGCGCGTTGTGCGTGTGCTATTCGGGCCAGTGCTTCATGTCCTCGCTCATCGGCGGGCGCTCGGCCAATCGCGGGCTGTGCGCGCAAGCGTGCCGCCTGCCGTACGCATTGCATAACGTGGCGAAGAACAAGCCGCTCCCGGCACCGGGCGATCACCTGCTGTCCCCGCAGGATCTGTGCAGCATCGACCTGCTTCCCGACCTGGTGCGTGCCGGCGTCGCGTCCCTCAAGATCGAGGGACGCATGAAGTCGCCCGAGTACGTCTACGCCGTGACCAGCGCTTATCGCGCCGCACTCGACCGCGTTCTCGCGGCGCGCGATGCCGCGCGTGAAAGCGGTGCGCAGGATTGGACCGCTCCGGGAGGCACGGAGCAGGAGCACGCCCAGCTTGCCGAGGCGTTCTCCCGAGGTTTCACCACTGCGTACCTGGAAGGTAAGCGCGGCAACGAGATCATGAGCTACGGCCGCCCGAACAACCGCGGCGTGTTCATCGGACGCGTGGCGTCTGTGAAGAACGGAAAGGCCGCCGTGGCATGTGAGCGCCCCATCGTTGCGGGCGACGTGCTCGAGTTTTGGACGAACAAGGGCCACTTCGCCTATACCGTTTCCCAGGTGGATACCGACCGCAACGGGAATCTGCTGCTTGCGCCCGAGCGCGCAGTGGGGAAGGGCGACCGCGTGTTCCGCGTGCGCAGTGCCGAGGCCGCATTCGTCGACGATGACCGCCTGCCGCGCATCCAGGTGCGGGGTCGCGCGCGTTTGCGCATCGGGCAGCCCCTTCACATCGAGTTTTGCCTGGCCGACAACCCCGCCGACCAGCGTGCGCTGCGCGGCGCCCGCAAGCGCTTTGCAGAGGGAGCTCTGCCCGTCGGGGCCGCCGAGGGGCAGCAAATCGAACCCGCACGCACCAAAGCGGTCAGCGAAGATGATGTCCGTGCCCATATCGACAGGCTGGGACAGACTCCGTTTTCCCTAGTGAATCTCGATATCGACATGGATGAGGGCGTGGGAATCGGCTTCTCGCAGCTGCATCATGTGCGCGCGGAGGCGCTCGATTCCCTTGAGCAAGCTCTGCTTGAAGGCACGTCCCAGCGCCCGCTGCCGCGCGTGGAGGCGGGGAGCCGTATGCTTCCGGCGCATGCCGGCGGCGTCCATATCGCGGTGCTGGCCACTAATCCGGCTTGCGCTCGGGCGGCGAAGCGCGCCGGTGCCGACGAGGTGTACGTTCCCGCGGTCAACCTGGCGCACGGCCAGGCTACCATCGCCGGTCAGCTCTCGGAAACCGCCGAGCAGGCAAGCTATCCGAAGGCATGCGCCGTCGTGTTGCCCGTCGCCGATCATGACGATTGCGAGCTCACGCGCGAACATGCATGCGGCTTCGACGCCTGGCGCAGCGTTCACGCCGATCAGCCGGTCATGGCCGAAAGCCTTGGGCAGCTCGTTCGCGCTCACGAGGCGGGCGCCTGCGTAGAGGTGGGGCCGCACCTGCCCGTCACCAATGCGCTTGCCCTGCAAACCGCGGCGCGCCTTGGCGCAAAGCGGGTCTGGCTCTCGCCCGAGCTCAACCTGGCCCAAATCTCCGATTTGGCGAAGGAAAGCCCCGTCGAGCTCGGTCTTACCGTCATCGGACGTCAGGAGCTCATGACCACGGAGCACTGCATGCTCATGAGCCAGGGTCCCTGTGCTCAGGAGTGCGCAACGTGCGCGCGCCGCAAAAGCCCGCATTTCCTGAAGGATCGCAAGGGTTACGACTTCCCGGTGGTATCCGACCAGCTCGGACGCAGCCATCTTTACAACAGCGTGCAGTTGGATGTTGCGCATGCCGTTCCCGATATCGTTCAGGCTAGCATCACCTGGCTTCTGGTGGACAGCACGCTCATGAACGTGCAGGAGACCACCCAGGCGGTGCAGCGCGTCGTGCGCGCCCGCAATGTGGCGCATGCTCAGGGCGCGGCGTTGCCGAAAGAGCCCGGTTGCACCAGTGGACACCTGTTCCGCGGCGTGCAGTAGCCGCATGTGCTAGAATCCCGAAGATACGCGTTTAGAAAGAGGAAACCATGCTATCCGCAGAAGAACAACTGCACATCATCGCATCGGGCGCTGCGCAAATCGTGCCCGAAAGCGGCTTGCTCGAGAAGCTCAAGCGCGGCAAGCCGCTCAACATCAAGCTGGGCGTCGATCCGACCAGCCCTGATTTGCATCTGGGCCATGCGGTCCCGCTGCGCAAGATGCGCCAGTTCCAGGACCTGGGCCACAACGTCACGCTTATCATCGGCAACGGCACGGCGCTCATCGGCGACCCGTCGGGTAAGAACACCACCCGTCCGCAGCTTTCCCAGGAACAGGTGCAGGCCAACGCCGAAACCTACGTCGCCCAGGCTATGAAGATCTTGGACCCCGAGAAAACGAAGATCGTCTACAACGCCGACTGGATCTTGTCGCTGAACCTGAAGGACTTGCTTGGCCTTATGAGCAAGTTCACCGTCGCCCGTATCCTCGAGCGCGATGACTTCACGAAGCGCTACCAGTCTCAAACTCCTATCGCCATGCATGAGTTCTTGTACCCCATCATGCAGGCATACGACTCGGTCATGGTGAAGGCGGACGTCGAAATGGGCGGCACCGACCAGCTGTTCAATCTTTTGGCTGGCCGCGATCTCATGGAGAAGATGGGCATGGAGCCGCAGATCGCGCTTACCATGCCGCTGCTCGAGGGTACCGACGGTGTGCGCAAGATGTCGAAGAGCTACGGCAATTACGTTGGCCTCACCGACGATGCCAACGATATGTTCGGCAAGGTCATGTCCATTCCCGACGAGCTCATGGTCAAGTACTATCGCCTGGCATCCACGTTGCCCGTTGCCGAAATCGATCAGCTCGAGGCCGATCTGAAGGCGGACAAGCTGCATCCCAACAAGGTCAAGCGCGCATTGGCCCGCAACATCGTCGCAGCCTATCATGATGAGGCTGCTGCCGAGCAGGCGGAAGCCGACTTCGACCTGAAGTTCAAGGACCACGGTTTCCCGGAGGACGCGCCCACGTTCCAGGCCGACCTCACCCCGGGCGATGACGGTACCGTGTACTTTGCCAAGCTGCTGGTGAACGCTGGTGCGGCGCAAAGCGTTTCCGACGCACGACGCCTCATCGACGGCGGCGGCGTCAAGCTCAACGGTGAGGCGCTCGAGCCCAAGTCCTACAACCTGGAGTCCGCCCGCCTCGAAGGCGCGCAGATCCAGGTCGGCAAGAAGAAGTTCCTGCGCCTGGTCTAGCCGCAAAGCTAGAAGCCGTAACTATATATAGCTAATCGAACGGAGGGGGGTCGAAGATCGGCCCTCTCCGTTTGCGTACAGGGATGAGGTGCCCACGATGCGCCGCTTCGTTATCCTGGCGAATGTAAACGGCACCCGCCTGGATCCGCCCCGCGTCGTCCAGCGCTCTGCCCTCGGTAGTTGCGATTGCCGCTATGTCGAGCGGCGCACCCCGCCCCGGGCGCCCCGTCAATATATAGGGAAGGGCGCAAAGCACCTGAATCCCCTCATAGCCCCAAGGGGCCGCAAAGCGCCCTCGAACCCCTCCGAACCCCAGATGTGTGCAGAATGTGAAGATGACGCCGAACGCGAAATA
>ERZ1034928.211-NODE-211-length-36597-cov-12.504953_pt1 | contig 36597 bp, 58 predicted proteins | sample MGYA00520627_ERZ1034928 | MGnify/ENA primary metagenome ERZ1034928 (study PRJEB33766, sample SAMN09781755) | gut metagenome | biome: gut microbiome | host: Homo sapiens | place: Madagascar | study: EMG produced TPA metagenomics assembly of the PRJNA485056 data...
GATGAGATCAACTATGAGAGCGTCCACTTTGACCTGGATGGCGTGTGCCGACTAAAGCCATACCAGGAGCCGCGGGCATCCACCATCGCGTGGCGGTACGGCACGACGGAGATTTTCAGTCCGGCGGCGCACCCGTCGCCGGTCTGGGCAGACGAAACAGATCTTTTTAACGCCCCGAACGTCTTTGTCGTGATTTGCAATAACCCGGACAAAAGCGGAGAGATGACGGCCACGGCCGTCAACAACAATCCAGCGTCGACAAAATCCGTCTTCCGCCGGGGAATGCGTATCACCTCTGTGGTGCGGGTGGACAACATCGCGTCCCAGGCAGAGCTGCAAGCATATGCCGACAAGCTGCGCAACGAGTCGCTTATGTCGGCCCGGGCCGTCACATTTTACACCCTGGCAGAGCCGGGGCACGGGACCGGCGACATCCTGGCCATGACGCATGAGGACATCGGCGGCATATACGTGGAGACCGGCTGGTCCATGACGCTGGAGGCCGGGGCATTGATGACACACACAGCAAAAAGGACGGTGATAGCCTGATGGAGGGGATTGATACCATCTATACCGACGCGCCGGAGGACGCGGCGCAAGAAGAGCCGCTAGTGCAGCTGGCAACCGTGGCCGCTGTGGAGGCAGACGGCGTATCGCTGATACTGGAGGGAGCTGACGAGGCGACGCAAAAGCACTACAAGTGCAACACGGCGGTGAGCTTTGCGGAGGGCCAGCGCGTCGCGGTGCTGGCCTTGTCTGGCAGCAAAGTCGTAATGTTTGGCATCGGGACGCCGGGGGAGGACGTAAAAAAAGAACTCCCGCCTGGCGGATTGGATGGCCAGGTGCTGGTGAAGGATGGATCAGAGGGCTACGCTGTAAAGTGGGGTAACCTGACTGGAGGCTTGCCGAGCGGCGGCGAGGACGGGCAGGTGCTGGTAAAGAGCGGCACTACCAGCTACTCCGTAAAGTGGGGCACAGTAAAGGGCCTCTTGCCGGACGGCGGCACGGACGGGCAGGTGCTGGTAAAGAGCGGGACAGCGGACTACTCCGTAAAGTGGGGCACGGTTACTGGCACCCTGCCGACCGGCGGAACAGACGGGCAAGTGCTGCTCAAAAGCGGCGCAACCAACTACGCCGCTAAATGGGGAACGGTCACCGGCACCTTGCCGACCGGCGGCGCGGACGGACAAGTGCTGCTCAAAAGTGGCGCGGCCAACTACTCCGTAAAATGGGGCAGTCTGACAGGCGGCCTGCCGGACGGCGGCACGGACGGGCAAGTGTTGCTCAAAAGTGGCGCGACCAACTACGCCGCAAAGTGGGGCACGGTCGCCGGCACTCTGCCGACCGGCGGCTCTGTCAACCAGGTGCTGCTCAAAAGCAGCGCAACCAATTATGCCGTAAAATGGGGCGACGTACCGGCAGCGAACACCAACGTACTGACGAGCGGCACCTACAAGCTGACACTCAACAGCAAAAACCTGACGCCATCGGCGACAGGCTTTGAAGTCGGGACATCCACATACCCGGTGACGGTGCGCGGCAGCTCCGTCGTGCTGTACTACAGCGCATACAAGTACTGCACACTGGCCTGCAACGCGGCGGGAAAGCTGACCGTCAACGGAACCGCAGTAAGCTAGGAGGCAAAAAAATGAGAATGTATGATATCGCGGTGGCGTCTCAACCGCTGCAAAAGCTAATCGAGCAGGACCTGCCGCTGCGGAAGGCCTACGAGCTGGCAATGCTGGTGACAAAGCTCAACCCACTGTTGTCCTTTTACGGGGAGCAGCTGATGCAGGGCCGGGACCAGGCGGAATTGAATAGCCTGGAGATCGATCTGGATGTGCGCCGGGTGGAGCTGACGCTGGACACGGATGTCAAGTTGTCGGCCGGGGACATCAAGTGCCTTGAGCCTTTTGTGCTCTTTACGGAGGCGACCGGCGATGATTAAAATCCAGTGTGGACGCGGATGCGCGTCGATGCTATCTCCGCCGGAGCTGCTTACGGCGGGGATGAGCAAAATCGTAGAGCTTGAGCTTGCTTTTACAGAGGACTGGAGCGGGCTGCAAAAAACGGCCGTCTTTACAAATGGACGGACCACAGTGGACGTCTTAGAGACGCAGTGGGACGGGGACCGCGTGAAGGTTGCGCAAGAGGTGCTTGCGGTGGCTGGGCGTTATGCACGGGTTGGCGTATACGGGAGCAATGCCGACGGCGTGGTGCTGCCGACAGTCTGGGTGACTCTCGGCAAGGTCCAACCGGCAGCCGATCCGACGGGTGATACGTCTACCGATCCGACGCTTGCTGTATGGCAGCAGATTATTGCCCAAATCGGTGACCTCTCCAACCTGACCACCCTGGCCAAGAGCAACTTAGTCGCGGCAATCAACGAGGCCGCAAAAACGGGATCTGGCAGTGCTGGCAGCGTCGATATGCGCGTAGAGGGTGACTACATCCAGTACAGCACCGATGGCGGGAGGACATGGGCCAATTTGATTGCCATAGACACCTTGCGCGGCCCAGAAGGCCCAAAAGGCGACCGGGGCGAGGCTGGCCCCGCTGGCGCACCCGGCAAGGACGGCGCGACCGGTCCCCAAGGCCCGAAGGGCGACCCGGGAGAAACCGGACCGCAGGGCGCACCCGGAGAAAAGGGAGACAAGGGCGATCCGGGTGAAAAGGGTCCGCAGGGCGAAACTGGCCCTGCTGGGCCGAAAGGTGCCGACGGCCATACGCCAGAGAAAGGCGTGGACTACTGGACGGCAGCGGACAAGGAGGAAATCGCCGCTGAACTGCTGGCGGGTAACCCCGGCACTACTGGCCAGTTTGCCACCAGCAACGGCAGCGGCGGTATCACATGGGTATCTCTTACCAATGTAGCAGAGGAGGGCGTGTGAATGGCATTGACAGAACAAGTAATTATGCCTGGTGCAGACTACCAGGCGGCGGCGAACAAAATCCGAACGATGAACGGCACCACGGCCACGCTGAAATCCGGTGAAATGGTGACGGCCCTGGAGGGTGCGAACAACACTGTAGCCGCCCAAACCACCCAGATCAACGCCCTAATCAAGCAGGCCAACAACCTGCCGGATGCAGGCGGGAGCGGCGGGACGGACCTTGCACTGGGTATCACCGGGGCTACCGTGGGGCAGATCGCCAAGATCACAGCCGTGGACAGCAACGGCAAGCCCACGGCATGGACGCCGGTGGATATGCCGAGCGGGGGCGGTGAGACGTGGGAGCTTATCAAAGCAATCACGATTGCGGACGATGCAACAGAAAGCAACGCATTGACGATTAACACCGACGAGAGCGGAAACCCCTTCTCTCTCAAAAAAGCAAAAATTTTCGGAATTTTCCCGAAGTACACGGGAGCGTCATCGAGGCCGAATTTTTCTTTCTTTATGCTGAATGACGTCACCAGCAGCACAAACGGCCCTTATTGCTATACATCTGGCTGGGAAACCGTCGCGACCAACTCCTCAAGATCATGTAGCGTTGAGGTAAACCTCACGAAACCGGGAATGCAAGAAGAACTAGTGTGGAGAAGCAACTCAAACTGCCGAGAATACTTCGGTCCCGCAAAAATAGAATCTATCACGTCGATTGGTGGTACCAATATGCTGATCTATCCCGGCTGTCAGTTTTGGCTGTACGGTGTGCGGAGCTAAGGAGGACACGAAATGAAAATCTGTGAAAACGGCATCCTCCGCGACATGACCACAGCCGAAGTGGCGGCAATTGAAGCTATCCCCGTTGAACCTGTCCCCTACTCCGCCTCTGACGCCATGGAGGTGGCGGCTAAAATCCTCCTGCGGGCCTCTGTGCCCGAGGATGCGGCTACCCGCATCGTCTGCGCTGCACTGCTGCCAGAGTGGATCGCAGGCGCACACAAGGTGGGCGAGGTCTACACGGCGGAGGAACAAGTCTGGGAGTGCTACCAAGCATATGACAACGCCGTATATCCGGATATCAAGCCAGGTGCGGCGGCATGGTACACTTTTAATCGCCCCATGCACGGCACCAACCGGGAGACAGCCCGGTACTTTGTCCCGCCTACCGGCGCACATGATATCTACAAGGCCGGAGAGTGGGCCATCCACAACGGCAAGATGTGCCGCTGCAAGCAGGACACGGCCTACAGTCCAACGGACTACCCGCAGGCATGGGAGGTGGGCGTATGAGTCTCAGCGGCAACACCACCCTCCTGACCCAACTGGGGTCCATCCTAGCCAACAAGGCAGCAGGCGGGGTAGATTTGCCAACGTTGCAAAACCCTGGTGACGCGGACAAGCTGCTGGCGGGCTATGAGCTGATCGGACAGAATGGCCAGGTGGTTGCCGGCACAATCCCCAGTAAATCGGCCAATGATCTGACAGCCGGCGGCGCGACGGTGACGGTTCCGGCGGGCTATTATCCGGCCCAGGTATCCAAATCTGTGGCCACAGCCACCCAGGCAACACCGTCTGTCACGGTGGACTCCGGCGGCAAGATCACGGCCACGGCCAGCCAGGCGGCTGGCTATGTGACGGCGGGCACCAAGACGGCCACCAAGCAGCTGACGGTACAGGCAGCCAAGACCTGGACGCCGGGGACATCCAACCAGACACTTGCATCTGGCCGGTATCTGACCGGCACCCAGATCATCAAGGGCGATGCCAAATTAAAGGCCGCCAACATCGTCAAGGGCGTCAGCATCTTCGGCGTGACCGGCACGGCAGAGACAGGCGGGGGCGGGGGCGGCAGCGACGCAGACCTGGATGCGCTGATTGCCGACACAATTACCAGCGTGACCAGTCAGGCGACATCCGTCCGAGCTCGTGCCTTTAGCTCGTGTACCAGTGTGGTGGCTATCAGCCTGCCGGCGGCAAAGACTATCGGCAAATGGGCCTTTATGCAGTGCTCCAAGCTGGCCACGGTCAATCTGCCAGAGGCTACGACACTTGAGTCGAGCGCATTTAGCTCCTGCCCGGCCCTGACGAGCGTGACCATCCCCAAGGTCACGTCGCTGCCGTCGCAAGGCCTGTACAACTGTACCGCGCTGCAAAAGATCGACCTACCGGCAGTCACATCCATCTCTGATAGTGTCTTTATGATGGACGGTAAACTGACGGCGGTTATTTTACGGAGCACAACGCTTGTGACGCTACACAACAAAAGCGCCTTTAGCAGCAGCGGCATATCGGCAGGCACCGGCTACATCTATGTACCGTCCTCCCTGGTTGCCAGCTACAAGACAGCGACCAACTGGGCTACCTACGCCGCACAAATCCGGGCCATTGAGGACTATCCGGACATTACAGGAGGCTGATACCATGATTGTGACAGACAACTATGAGACACGGGCGGACGGTGTCCAACTGGTCCGGACCTACTCGGACCTGGGCCGCAAGATCATGCGGGACGGTGTGGCCTACGACGAGGCTATTGATCCGGCAGACTCCGGGCGTGTATACACCGAGGCCGACGAGCCAACGGAGCTGACCGCAGACGAGGCCCTGGACATCCTGACAGGAGGAGGTACGGCATGACAAAAGAGGAGGCAATCCGGCTCAGGGCCGCTATGGAAAAGGCGGCGGAGTCATTGGACGACAAAACCGCATCAACGGCCCCGCATATGTTCCGGCGGCTGACCGGCAGCGGTGAGGCAGTCCAGGCCGGTACAAGGGTAAACTGGGGTGGACAGATTAAAAAGGCCAGCGTGACGCTCTGGGACCGGGAGGATCAGGACCCTGACCACGCGCCGACACTGTGGGCCGACCTGGATTATGTGGACGGCGTGCGCAAAATACCGGACACCATCACAGCCGCCCTGGCATTTGCAAAAGGCGAGTTAGGATGGCGTGGCGGCGTGATCTATCGGAGTCTGGTAGACGGCAACGTCTGGACGCCGGAGGTATATGCAGCGGCATGGGAGGTAGTGACATGAGCGACGCAATCATTGTGGCGGTACTGAGCCTGGCCGGTACCATGCTGGGCAGCTTGAGCGGTGTCGTGGTAAGCAGCAAGCTTACCACGTACCGGATTGAGCAGCTTGAGAAAAAAGTCCAGGCACACAACAACTTTGACACCCGGCTCCACACACTGGATACGGAGGTCGAAGTAATTCACGAGCAGATCAAGGTGGCAAACCACCGAATTGACGATCTGGAACAGGCGTAAGGAGGTAAAAAACATGAAGGATTGGAAGACTTGGATCAAGGCGGCAGGCGTCCGCGCTATCAAAACCATTGCCCAGACGGCGGTGGCAACCATCGGCACAAGCGCGGCCATGGGTGACGTAAACTGGATCATGGTTGGCTCTGCATCTCTGCTGGCCGGTGTGTTGTCTCTGCTGACCAGCGTGGCCGGCCTGCCGGAGGTGCAGACCGGTGAATAAAGACATCATCCTGTGCAACCGCAAGAGCTACGGGGGCCTTCGGGCCGGTCCGGTGCGGTACATCGTGGTCCACTACACAGCGGGTGACGGCGATACCGCCGCTGGGAATGGCCGGTATTTTAGCCGGGTGCCGCAGCAAGCGTCGGCCCACTGGTTTGTGGATGAACAGGAAGCGGTTGCGTCGGTACCGGAAAAATATGTGGCCTGGCACTGCGGGGCGGATATCTACGTCCACCCGGAGTGCCGCAACGCAAACTCCATCGGCGTAGAGCTGTGCAGCCGCAAGGACGCACAGGGCGATTACTACTTTACCGACTCCACGGTCCGCAACGCCTTGGAGCTGGTCAAGGAGCTGATGGAAAAGTACAACGTCCCCGTGGAGCGGGTCATCCGCCACTACGATGTGACCGGGAAAATCTGCCCTGCCCCCTTTGTAGGCAAGGGTGCAGAAGATTGGAGGGAATTTAAAAAAATGCTGGCCGAAAAGAGATACGACACCTTGGACGATATGCCCACCTGGGCAAAGCCTACCGTGGGTAAGCTGCTGAACAAGGATATCTTGCAGGGCACCGGCAAGGGACTGGACCTGAGCATGGATATGCTGCGGATGCTGGTGATCCTGGACCGCGCCGGAGAGTTTGACTAAGCTGTAAGCCACGCCCGCGCCCGGAAAGGGGCAAATATGGGAGAGAGCCGTTATAGGCTGCCTGATGACCTGGCCGCGCTGCTCCGGTCCGAGTGGGAGACGATCATAGAGCAAGGTGGCTTTGATGCGGTGGACGAGGGGATCATCCGAGACTGTATCCTGGATCGATACACCCAAGCGTATGCTGCGACCGGCGTAAACCGGACGCGATCGACGGTATACCGGCGTCTGCCGCGCATCGTAAAAAGGGCGCGGGATGTGGCTAAAAAGCTGGAAATGCTGCAAATGCAACAAAAAACGCACGGATAACGCACAAATAACGCACGAATGCGTCTCGAATGGCGCACTCGTGCGTTTATTTTATGCCAAAATAAAGATACCGGGAAACCCGGAATAATCTTATGGAGGTATCATTTATGGAGTATGCAAGCAATGCCAAGGGCAACCTGGGCGTTACCCTTGGCGCAATCGCCACCGGCCTGAGCGCGCTGAATGGCGGCATTGGCAACCTGCTGGGCGGTTGCGGCCCCCGCAATGGCGGGGACGGAGAGTGGCACGTGGTTACCCGGTATGAGGCCGGGCAGGCGGCACGAATCGCCGAACTGGAGACAGAGGTAAAACTCCGGGATGCAAACGCCTACACAGACCAAAAAATGCAGGAGCTGTACAAGTATGTTGATGGCAGACTGAGAGGCGTAGAGGGCCAGATCAGCCAGCAGGCCGTTGTAAATGCTCAGATCACAGCCAATATCGGCTGCATGCAGGGCCAGATCAACGAGTTGGCTGCGATGACAAAAACGGTGATCCCCATCAACAATATCTACCCGGAGCCTATGGCACGGTACAACAGCTGGACGGCACCCACCACCACAACCCCGGCATCGACGACCTAAGCAAAAGGGGCGGCAATCGCCGCCCCGAACCCTGAAAGGAGACTCATATGATTACAATCGATCAGGCTATCCGTGGGGCTGTGCGCTACGCCGACGCTGAGATCATCCCCCATCTGCCGACCGGCAAGGGCATTGGAGCCGGAATCGCCCTGGCCCTCATCGCAGACGGCGGGAAAAATAAAATCCTAGCATACAAGGACCACCCAGCCGTCCAGATGATGGCCGTCATGGATGAGTCTGGCAACATTGATATTGATCGGCTGTACAGTATCGCCAGGCCAAAGATGGAGGGCCAAAAAATCCCGGTGACGATCCCGATCATCGGGGAGCTGCGCTTTGACGTCAACGACCTGGATAGACTGTATCAATATATCAAGGAGGCGTAAAAAAATGGAAGGATACATAAATGAGCTGCACACGTACCTAGAGAGCCTGAGCAAAAAGCCGCTAACCCTAGGACGCATTGAGGAGGCTGACGCTGTGGCGGGACTGCTGCACCGCCTGGATCAAATCGGATGGACGGGCAACAACCATGCCAGACTGGACTCCCAAATAACAAACGCAGACGCCATGCGATGGGAAAAAAGAATGCAAAACGCCGACGGCACAACCGGACCGCACTGGACGATGGAGCAGACAACCGCTGTCGCCGAGAGCCAGGGCATCCAGGAGACGGATATCCCTCGCTGGGCCTGGGGCGTAGCACTCAATATGATGTACTCGGACTATCTCCCGGTGGCAGAGGAGTACGGGCTTAACCGCCCGGACTTTTACGCGGCCCTTGCAAAGGCATTTTTGCTGGACAAAGACGGACCGGGGCCGGAGGAAAAGCTGTGCGCGTATTTTACGCATGTGGTAGGCTGAGGCAAAAAAGACAAAAATCCAACAGGCAATCTGTGATATTTTGCGATATTGACAAACAAACATAAAATGATATACTGATGTTGTCACCGGTCGCAAGGTCGGCGTGGATTGAAACAATTAGTGATTTGTTAAGAGCAAAGCAAGTGCCGGGGCCTCCTGGCGTTTGCTTTTTTTATTTAAAAAAATTCAAAAAAGTACTTGACATATAGTGTTAAACACTATATAATAAGTACATAAGATAAAACAAGGAGGAAAAAACAATGAAAACCACTATTTATGCAAACTACGGAATCCTCGGAGCTGAAAAGCGCTGCGTCTACACCACCACAGAGTCGGACGCCATCGTCTCTGAGCCTATCGATGTCATTATCCCGGACGAGTACGTATCCGGCAGAAATGCAGCGGACGAACTCATCATCACGGTGGACGGCTGCGATTACGCCTTGCGGGATCTCCTGAGTGATGACAACGATGAGCCGTGCATCATCATCCCGGCTCCGTATCCGACAAAGCCCATTCGGCTTGAACGCGTTACTTTCTGATAGCAACAATCCCGCCCCGGAGGATACGAAGGCAAAAAAATATTAAAAAAAGCCTTGACATATAGTGTTAAACACTATATAATAGGTACATAAAATAAAACAAGGAGGAAAAAAACAATGTTTAACATCGTTTCCGTTTGGGGTGGGGCAACCAACCCCGCATACAACCCCGACACCGCCAACAATGGCGGCGGCTACTGGCAGTTTGCCGGTGGCCTCGTGGCCGAGATTAACGGCCAGCTCGTCGCCGTCGAGGTCGACGATACATCATGCGGCGACTTTGGCAGCCGCGTCTACGTCGACATCATTGCCGACGGCTACCATTGGCGTTATGCCGATGGCACGATGGGCGACGCATCCATCGACGCGCCCGAAGAGGTCGAGGATATCCTCGCCTCCGCGTCCGGTGTCCTCGGCGTGGACGCGCTCGCGCTCGTCTGCGAGGCGTGCGAAGCCGCCAACCTCTGTGCCATGCAGGAGGTGGGCTGATGCACACCCGCGCTCTATTGTCCGGAGTGCTCCCCGAAAGCGCGGGCGGCAACCGTGATCCGAGAGCGCACCTGCATGGATTGCGGCGCTGTCTTCCCCGGCGGACCCCGTGCGCGCCGGCGCCCGAATTGCCGAAAGACGGCAAGCCGCGAGGCCACGCGCAAATATCGGGCGAGCGGCGGCGCATCTTGCCCGATCAGGAGTGTCGACCTGTGCGCGCAGCGGCGCGCCATATGTCGTCAATAAAAGAAAGCCAATACAAATTAGGAGGAAACACCATGACCTATCAGATTTTATTATCCATCTTCTGCGCCGAGCAGCGGAAAGCCAAAGACCATGAGCCCACCGTATACCGCAATTATGCCGCTGTCTCTGAGCTCAGCGACCGCTTCTCCAGCAGTGCGCATCAGCTTTTCGACCTCGGACTTGCCGCATTTTACGAGGAACTTCCAATTTGGAAGGCCGTTGAAATTGAGCTCCCGGACGATGTGTCCGATGGCGAGTTTTTGATCGCGAACGTGACGCGAGACGGCCTGCACTCCAATTTTTATGGCGCAGACGGCAACGGAAGCGCAGTTTATGTTACTTGCGGCAAGCCTGCGCTTGCAAGAGGCTATGATTATGATGATGCGATTGATCAAGCTATCGCATCCGGGATTTATCTTTCCGTCCCGCGTAAAAGCGGTCGGGAGAACGTCCGCGCGAAAGTCGTCCGCGTCGGCGGGCTGGAACACCATGGATAAGGAGGCATAATTTATGCCGTGCACATTTGACGAGCTGTCCCGCATGGACGGACAGCCAATCCGGGATGACGGATACAACGGATATGGAGCACGCTATGCTTTGATCCATGTTGATGCGGATACGGGGGCAATCTGCATCAACTATGGCCTTGGGTGCGTGTATCAGTTAGACCGAGAGGACGCCGACAACCTGAGCAAGGTGTCGGTAGAAGTGGACCGGAGCAAAGAGCTGACGCTTTATGATCTGTTTGCTCTGGACAATGGCCTTGTGTATGTCGAGGACGACAACTGGGGTGACGGGTATGCCTTATCTTCCGCGTACCCGGACGCGATCATGTTGTGCCGAGCAGACGCACCGGCCGACGAGATCAGCTACGAATTATTAGAGGACGAAGGGTGGGCAAAACCAGACGGCATCCGCATTTTTGCGTGTAAGGTCGGCGTGGATTGAAACAATTAGTGATTTGCTTTTTTTATTTTAAAAATTGCAAAAAACACTTGACATATAGTGTTAAACACTATATAATAGGTGCATAAGATAAAACAAAAAAAGAAAGCCAATGCAAATTAGGAGGAAAGCAAAATGAAACGAAACAAAAAAATAGAGCGAAAAGGGACAGTCAAAAGAGCAAGAATGTACTTTGATGAGTTGCTTTACATGGATGGTCAGCCTGTCTGGGTCGAAGGATACGCCGCGCACTATGGGCTGGTCCATATCGATGAGGAGATGGGGCCGATCTACATCAATCACGGCCTTGGATGCGTGGAGCAGATAGGTAACGCAAACATTGAGAACTTGCGCAAGGTGTCCGTCGAGGTGGACCGTACCGCAGAGCTGACACTTGATGATCTGGCCGAGATGGACAAGGCCCTTGTGTATGTTGAGGACGATAATCTGGGCGGTAGATACGCCCTGGTCGACGCAAGCCCGGACGCGATCGACCTGTACTGTGCGGATACACCGGATGACGAGTGCTGCTACTCCTTTTGTGAGGATGACGGATGGGCAAGAGACGACAGCATCCACATTTATGCGTGCAGGGAGGTACATCATGCAGACTGACGCCCAGCGCAAGGCAAAGGCAAAATGGCAGGCCGAAAATCTGACTAACGTCGCCGCCAGAGTGCGGCGAGAAATCGCGGAAGACTTTAAGGACGCCGCAAAGCGGGACGGTACGACGCCAAATGAGCTGATCCGGGGATGGGTCACAGACTATATAAATCGGGAGGTAACGGCAATGACAAATGAGCAAATCCAGGCAATCGCCACCATTTTTGCGATCTGCCGCAAAGCCACCGGCGCACGGGGCAACAATGACATTGACAACGCACAGCGCTACCCGCTGAGGGAGGCAACGATCATGATTAACAAGCTCCACGCAATGGGCAAGGCTACAGACGAGATTGAGCGACAGATTGCAGAGCAGTATGCCAAGATCGACGTTGACACGCTTAGGGCAAATTTTGACAAATGCCTTACTCTGGAGCAGCAGGGCGTTTGGCAGATTGCATATTTTAAGGCGATGGGAGACGACCCAAAATAAAAAAAGAAAGCACCTCTGATATCAGAGGTGCTTTTTAATGCGCATGGCCGGACATCTAAATACAAAAAATACGTCAAAAACAACGATTTTACCACTTAAAGTTCGGATAGCGCGGTTTGGTGACCCACTCAAACCACTATCCGAACTTTTCGGCCCGTCGGAGAGGGCGGCGGAAAGGGCGGAAGCGGTGGGGACGGTGATGGACTGGCCGTCTTTGCCGATGGCGCAGACAAGATCATAGTGGTCACTGTACACATAGGCGGCGCGGAGGAAAGCGTCAAGCAGCGTCTCACGGTACCGGCTATCATCCAGATCTCCTTGCCGATAAAAGTCGAGCAGTGCGATGATATCATCACGGGTCGGCAGGTCCTTGAGCTGCCGCGACAGGATGGCGATCCGGGCGTCGATCTGCTGGGACTCGGACTCCAGCTGTGTCAGGCGGGTCTGGACGGTGGGGGCAAAAATGCCCTGCTCTATGGCAGCCATGATATTTTTCAGGCTGCGCCGCACGTCGGCCTGACGATCCAGCAGGGATTGCAGCTCCAGCTGGGCGTCGTTTTGGCCACGGGCGGCCATAAAGGCGTCGGCAAGCTGGGGGATGACCTCGGGATTTAAAAAGTTGGCCTTCAGAGCGGCGGCGATCTCATACTCAATCTGCTCCCGCCGGATGGGGGCTTTTTTGCAGCCGTGGGCCTTTTGCCCACGGCAGGCATAATAGTAGTACACGCTGCCATACTTCCCACGCCCGGAGGTGCCGATCATTGGGCTGCCGCAGTCCCCGCAAAAGAGCTTGCCGGTCAGCAAAAACAGGCCGTTGTCATTCTTCCGCCGGACCGGCGAGTGCAGCTCCTTGCGCGGATTGGGCTTACTCTCAAGCAGCAGCTGCACGGAGTCAAAAAGCTCCCGGGATATGATGGGAGGGATGCCGCCATCGATGCGGATATCTCCGTAGATGTACACACCCGCGTACCGCTCATTACTGAGAGCAGCATAGAGGCAGGAGCGGGACCACGGCTGCCCCTTCACGCGGCGAAGGTCCCGGGCTGAGATGTCGCGCACCACGGAGGCAACAGCCTCGCCGTCGCTGACGCGGCGGAAGAGGTCGCGGATCACAGCGGCGTCCGGCTCATAGATGGCATACCGACCGTCCGGCCCACGCATATACCCGGCTGGGATCGGGCCGTTGATCTTGCACCGGCGAGCATTATCTTTCATGCCGCGCTGCGTTTTGCGGGAGAGCTCCTTGGAGTAGTACTCTGCGTATCCCTCAAGCATGGACTCCAAAAGTACGCCGGTAGGATCATCGGAGAGGTACTCAGTGGCAGATAGCACGCGGATACCATGATCCCTAAGCTCACGCTTATAAATGGCGCTATCATATCGGTTCCGTGCGAAACGGTCAAGTGAGTACACTATCACGTAGCGCCAACGCTCGGCGGAGCTATCGGAAATCATCCGCTGGAAATTGGGTCGGTGGTCGTTGGTACCGGTCAGGGCGCGGTCGTCGTAGACGGCGACGATCTCAAGGGCCTGCCGGTCGGCAAAGTCACGGCAGGCCCGGACTTGCTGGTCGATTGACACATCCTTTTGGGCACCGCTGGAGTAGCGGGCGTAGATCACAGCCTTATCCACGGAGCATCACACACAAAAAGGGGTATTGGTACAGTCATCGTCGCCGTCACCGTCACCGTCCTCACAGCACGCGCCCTCGTCGTCCTCTGCGTATGGAGGCTCATAATGCTTTGGGGCAGAGTCGTAGTAATCGGCAAGGCTTTGCAAGATGGAGTTCGTGAGCTTTTTTGCGATGTTATTAGTGCTGGATTGGTCTTGGTTCGTGTTTTTCATGGGGGGCCTCCTATAAATAAATTTTATGATATTTCAGGTAAAATTAAATAAAAAGAATAAATGACAGCGTTATCCAGGCGCAAATCACTTGTCATTTTTCCGCGAACCGCCGGAGTAGCGGGCGTAAATCACTGCTTTGTCCATAAAATCACCTCCAGGCAGCAAGCGCAAACCGAGCGAACGCCAACCGGCCGAACAAGTGCCGGAACCAGCCGACGTTGGGGTTCGTGATGTCGATCAAAAGAACGATAATGACGAGGACAAAAAGAAGAAGCAGAAGCGCGGACAGAAAGTTAATCCAGCGGTTTTTATACCGGATGGTGCGATTATAAAGCTCCTGCATCCGTGCAAGCTCTGCATCGTGGGCGGCGATCAGATGCTGATAATGCTGCTGGGCAATCTCATCCAGTGACGGGGCGGTATCTGCTGCTTGCGGAGCGGGCATGGCGCAATCGTCCTCGCCTGGATCATCATCCCCGCCGATGGCGGCCATGATCCGGCCATAGGAGTCCGGATCGGCGTCCTTTACGTCTCCGGAGATATACCGATGCACAGAGGTCTGCGACATATGCGTTTCCTGCGCAATGTCCTGATAGGTCTTGCCGGATTCGTCCTTCAGCCGCTTCGCACGCCTTGACATATCTTTTGTGATATCCATTTGCAGAGACTCCTTTCACAAAAAATAACAATATTCCGTCTCATTCCGCCATTTTCCGCCGAATTCCGTCGAATTTGGCGGAATTCCGGAAGAAATTCCGCCGTTTTTCCGCCGAAAGGAATGGAAATTCCGCGTATCCAGGCGTATGCTATAACCAAGGTCTCCCACACGGACCGAGCAACTGGCCAGTGCGGCCAAAGGGCAACCGGCGGCCGCATTGCAGGAGGATTAAACAAAAATCGCGCCGGTATCGTCAACCGGCGCGTGGGGAGAAGTGCTCAATCATATAGGGCATAGATCACGTCCGGGACAATGCGGGAGAGTATGCAGAGGATAAAGATCACGAGGACTGCGACCAGCACGATCTTGCGGACCAGGCGCGGAGTCGCGGCAGCTGCATCATACTCCTCTTTGCTTACGCCGGCCGTTGCCTCGTCGTAGAGCGCCGCTCCAAAGGCGTCAGTAAATTTGCCGTCCAGGATCACGATGAAATCGACGATGGTGCCGACACCCCAAAATCCAAGGGTAAAGAGCCACAAAAAGCCGGTGCCGATCTTGCCGACATAAAAGCGGTGGGCACCGAAGCCGCCGAGAAAAAAGCAGAGCAAAAGCGCGGTGTTGCGGCGCTTTTGGACGCGCTGGGGAGCGGATGCGCGGGCCTCGGCTTTGGCTTGGTCCCGGACATAGTTGACTGTACCGCATCCGCAATGCGGACAGATCAAAGCGTCGTCCGAAATTTCGCGGCCGCATTTGTTGCAAAACAAGGATATTACCTCCAATCGGGATCAAAATACGCTATATACAGTATACGACGAGAAACTCGCCTGGAACAAGATGGAAAAATAAACAAAAAATGAACGTGTTTTTTGTGAAGAAATGGAGGGAAAATAGAAATGTTGCGAAAAAGGCTGGAAGAACTGCTGGAAAAGGCCACTTTGTGCCAGATTTACTTGATTTTGAGGATGGCAGAGCAGATCGTTACATAGTGGCAAGCACAAAAAAACACCGGGGACATTAAATGTCCTCGGTGTTTTTTGTGTCCGCAAGCAAGTCAATAAACTCCTCCAGCACGGCCAGCTTGTCCGGAGGGAAGGCCAAAAAGGCGGAGACAAAGCGCTTGCGGAAGGAGTCGTCCGTCTCGGCCATGAGGTCAGCTACCATAAGGGCAAGCTCCTCATTTTTGCTGCGCGGGAGAAACATCTCGCCCTCGCCGGACTGGAGCCAGGACTGGGAGACGCCGAACTCACGACAAATATCAGAAATTGTGCGGTCGCTCGGCTCACGGCTTCCAGTCTCGATTAAGGCAATATAATTGCGGGATAGGCCGATACGCTCGGCGAACTGCTGTTGAGTAAGTCCGGCGGCAAGCCGGATTTGCTTGATACGATCACCCAAAGAAAACACCTCCTTTGCTATGGATAGATAATATCACATAATGCACACACAGTCAACACAAAAATAAAATTATTTAAAAATACTGTTGACAAAGAAGCATTTAGGTGCTATACTTTGATTACAAAGTCAACAAAACAATATAACAAAAGCAACAACTCCAAAAGGAGGCGATAGAATGCCAGAAGAGCAGAAGCAGCAGACCGAACGGATGCTGACCAAGATGAGCAAGCTGACGCCGGAGCAGCGGGAAAAGGTCCTGATTTTTATGTACGGCGTAGAGGCAGGCGCGCAGCCTGCGCGGAAGGAGGCATAAGCCGTGAAATACATCAAAAAGGCGGCTAAATTCCTGGCCGTCATGCTGGCGGGCGCGTTGTACGGATTGGCTGTCTGCGCCGGAGTCCAGTGGCTGATGCAGTCTGTGGCATACGGGCTGGTAACTCCGTGGAGTGTCTGGGTGCTGTGCGCCGTACTGGGTATCTCATCCATGGTACTGGCGGCGCTGGAAAAGTAGGAGGTACGCGCCATGACATACGATTTTAACGACCTCCCGCCGACCTCCCAGCGGATTTTAACCCGCTGGGTCGGGGAGCTGCTGACCGAGGCAATGCTGGACCCCAAGGTCTGGGCGCAGGTCCAGGCGCACAAAGAAGAGATGTACAGGACGGGCCGCCTGAAGCGGCCGGAAGGGAATGTGGCAGAATGACACGCGAAGAAATCTTAACCGCCGCAAAGAAATGCGTGTGCGGGGACCGTGAGCAGGACTATGGAAGCCCTGAGAGGAATTTCCAGGCAATCGCAAATCTGTGGGAAGATTATCTTGCTGCAAAGGGCCATGGGGCCGTTGACATCGTCCCAACAGACGTGGCCGCTATGCTGGCCCTACTTAAAATCGCACGTATCGCAAGCGGCCATGCAAAGGATGACAACTGGATTGACCTGGCGGGGTATGCAGCTTGCGGGGGAGAACTGGAGAAGCCGGAACCAGAAGGAGCGATGCGGAATGGGTAGGATCACAGTCAATTTTCGGCCGGAGCAATTGGACGACGTTATCACGGCCCTGCGCAACGCGGCGGACGACGAGGCGGAGACCGCCGAGATCATCATCAGCCTGAGCGTGTGGCCAAACGCCAAGCGACTCAAGGATATCCGGGACCGGCAGAGCCGGTATGCCAGGATCGCCGCCTGGTTGGAGCACTTGAGAGAGGAGGCCGAGACATGAGCCGGATCAGCTATGCACCGGCATACAAGCAGGTGCCGCACCCGTGCAGCAGAGACTGCGCGGGACGGGAGCCGGGATGCGCGGCAATGTGCTGCACCTGGGGGCTGTATGTGGCAATCCGCAATTACATCTATGCCGCCAACCATAAGGCTGACGAGAAACTGAAGCTAAATGACCGGTCGCTGAAAGGCGTTACTCAGGCCCTGAACCGGGCCGGAAGGAGGAAGCGGAGATGCAGACGGGACGGGTAAAGGTCGGCAGCATTGCCTACCCAGGGGAGCGGGAGCTGCCGAAGCCGGACATTGTGGAGCAGCCCGGCTACACCGGGGGAAACTACTGGATCGTCAGCTACGCTGGCCAGCACTGCAAGGTCCGGGCAGCTGACACCACAGCGGCGCTATTTTGGGCGGCAAAGCACTGGGGATACTCCTTCCGTCGACCGGAGTACCACCAGACGGCCAAGGTTACAAAAGCTTACCACATCGGCTGACCGCCGGGAAAGTCCGGCATCTGCGGAATTGGTCCATCGGCAGGACGGCAGCTTCCCAAGCTGCAAAGGCGGGTTCGACTCCCGTATTTCGCTCCAGTCCGCGCTTTGGACATGAGCGAGGACTCCTTCTTAACGCCCCGGGGCGCCGAGGGGACGGGGTGTGCGGCGGTAAGACGGCCGCCGTGGATCGGTGCCCACCGCATAAAAAAGCCCCTGTCCGTTTGGCGCCGGACAGGGGCAGAAAAAGAAGCGAGCAAAGAAATGAGGGAAATACCCGCAAGGAGAGTATAACATGGATCATGAGATTTTGCAAGAGGTGACAGAGCTGGTGCGCAAGCAGCAGGGCGGCAAACGCGGCCCGGTTTGGATGTGCGGGGAGCAGCTGCTGGAGATGATCGGCCAGGACGAGGCGGCTGCGAAGCTGGTGCTGGACGATTTGCAGCACGGCGGACTGAGCCTGACCAGCTGCGAGAAAAAAATTAGGGGCTTCGCCCAGAAAAACGGCAACTGCTGCACAGGCCCGGAGGCGGAAGAGATCATCCGGGACTACTTCGGCCTGCCGGAGCGTGGCCCCGCGAAAAAGCCGGCTTTAGAGCCTGCTGCCGGGGTAATTAGTCTGGAGGACTTTTTTTGATGGCAGAGACGAGAGATTATACCAAGCTGCTGCCGTCACAGCCGCCGGCAGGTGCGCTGGAGTGGTGCAAGCGGACGCTCTTTGTAAAGGAGTATGGCATCTATCGGGATACATACTACCAGGACGAGCGGACCGGTCGGAAGAAAAACGGAGTCCGGGTGACCTGCACGGCCTGCGGCCACACCTGGAACGCGGTAAAAATCCACGGCGGAGTGTGCCGCTACAACTACGCGCCTTTTGGCTTTGCGGATGAGCGATCCGGCGTGGCCAGAGGGCACGGGGAGCAATTTAACTGCCCGTCCTGCGGATATATGCTGACGGCGATGCACGTGGGGCAGATATCCAGGTACGGGATTGACGACAATGTGTACTTTATGACGCACACACAGATTGATGGCAGCTTTGCCCTCCTGGGATGGAGGGCCGAACGGAACACCGGGAAGGATGCGTCAAAGGTATACCGCATGCGGCCATATGAGGCGTATGTCTTCGAGAGCCGGAAAGCAATCCGGCTGACTGGATATCAAAAGTATATGACGCAGCTGCGATTTTTTGACGGCTGGAAGCAAATCAAAAAATGCACGGACAACTGGGGATTGACGGGGCGCGCACAGTGGTATCAACGGCCGCGCATTGAGGATATCGCCGGGACAACGGTGGAAAACTCCGGCTTGATCCAGTATCTGGAGGCGGCAAACGATGAGGCCATGCCGGTGGCGTACCTGCGGCTTTGGCAGAAACACCGAAATCTCGAGAACCTGGTGGTCCAGGGGTGCGGGAAGTTGGTGGCGAACGCAATCGACACCGAGAAAAACGGCTGGGGCTACGGCGGCGTGGCAAAGCTGGAGTGGATCGACTGGAAGCGGAAGCGGCCGTCGGCCATGCTGGGGCTAAACCGGGATGAGTTCGCGCACTGCGCCGCTGAGCAGTGGACAAGAGCGTGGATCGAGAACTATAAGATGGTCCGTGCCGTTGAGCCGGTGGACCTGCTGGCGGATATGCCGCGAATAAAAGAACAAACGACATGGAACCTCAAGAAGCTGATGAAAGAGCGGGGCAAGCTGACCGTCATGCGCTGCCTGCGATACCTAGAGCGGCAGGGGATGGATATACCAATGCTTTTAGACTACTGGTCTATGGCGGCGCGGGCGGGGATGGACCTGGACGACGCGCATGTCCGGCTGCCCAAAAGCATAAAGAGAGAGCACGACCGGCTGATGGAAGCGGAGAGAATCGCCAAGAATGAGGCGGAAAAACGCAGAAAACAAGAAGAGATCGAAAAGCGGCGTCCGGCTTTTGCAAAGACGGTCCACGCTGTGGCGGATTGGGCCTGGGAGGCGGACGGAATCCGCATCCGTCCGGCGGCGTCCGAAGAAGAGCTGATGGACGAGGGTACGGCCTTGCATCACTGCGTCGGCGGCTATGGGCCGACGGTGGCCAGGGGCGAGAGCTGCGTCTTTTTCATCCGCCGCGCCGCCGAGCCGGACAAGAGCTGGTACACCCTGCAAGTTGGTATCAAGGATATCTACGAGATGCAAAATCACGGCCTGCGCAACTGCCCGCCGACCAAAGAGGTACAGGCCTTTGTGGATAAATGGCTGGATCACGTCCGGCAGCTGGGAGCTGCCGGAAAGAAGAAAAAGAAAGGAAGTGCGGCATGATGGATCTGACGGTCACGCCGGAAAGACTCGGCGTGGAAATCCGGGAACTGACCCGGCAGGCAAAGGCAATGACGCTGTACTACGGCGTCGAGATCGGCCGCCGCCTGATGGCGGCAAAGGAGCTGGTACCATACGGCAACTGGGGCGGCTGGCTCCGGGATAACACGGAGTTTTCCCAGGCTACGGCTACCAGGTTTATGCGACTTTTTGACGAGTACGGCGCGTCGCAAATCGGACTTTTTGGGGCCGAGGTAAAATCGTCAACGTTGCAAAATCTTAGTATTTCCAATGCTTTGCGGCTTTTGGCGGTCCCGGAGGAAGAGCGAGAGGAGTTCGCGGAGGCGGTAGACGCCGAGAATATTTCGGCCCGGGATCTGGAGAAGGCAATCAGGGAGCGGGACGAGGCGAAGAAGGCTGCCGAGGATGCGAAAGAAACGGCTGAACGGACGCAAAAGGTCCTGAATGCAACGGAAAACGACTTGAAAAATGCCCGGGCAGACCTGAAGGAGCTGGAGCAAGAGAAGGAAGCACTTGAAAAGCGGGAGCCAGAAACTGTATATCAGCGGGACGAAGAGGCAATCCGGGCGGCGGCGCAGAAGGAAAAGGACAAGGCTGCAAAGGAGCTGAAGAAAAAGACTGAAGAGTGGACCAGACAGACGGAAGAGGCTAAAAAAGAGGCGGAAACACTGCGCAAAAAGCTGGTAGAGGCTCAGGCCCAGGCCGCTGCGGCGTCCGGCGAGGCCGAAAAGAAGCGCCTGGAAGAAGAAATCGACAGCTTGCGGAAGAAGCTGGCGATGGCGGACAAGGAGATCACGGCCGCAGGCCTGTACTTTAGCCAGTGGCAGCAGACCTATAATCATCTGACCCAGACGGTGGACCGGATCGAGGACGCAGACAAGGCCGCGAAGCTCAAAGCGGCGGTAAAAGCCCAGCTGAGTGCGTGGCTGAGGACGATGGAGGAATAAAAAATGGAATGCAAAACAGAAAACTGCCCGCTGGCCTTTGAGATGGTGGTGCGGTTGCTAAGGGATAAGCTGGATACGGGGTATTTGGGGCTGGATTACTCAGAGATCGTGATGATATGCACGATGCTGGGTATCCGCAAGAGTGAGGATTGCTAAAAATGGAGGGCAAAAAATGGACGTTGTAAAAATTTTGGATACCAATTACGATCACCGCAAGTGGGCGGACGAGCGGGAGGCGGCCGACCGGGCCGCCGAGAAGCGGGCGGCGGCCCAGGCACGGGCAATCCGGCAGGCGCGGCGCAAGCGGCTGGTGCTGCTGCAGGTCCACTGGGCCTGCGGCGTCGGGACCGGGCTTATGGCATTTATGACCGGGGCCTGCATCGCAAAGGGGATCGCGCTGCTGGCCGTCAGCTGCGCTCTGGGCGCGGCGGCCTTTGTCATCGCGGGATGTGCAGCTTATGAGCGGATTAAGGTTTGAGAGCATGGCCGACATGCCGTCCGGGATGCGGGACATGTACGCTAAAAAGATGCAGGGGCGCAAAGCGCCCCGACAGCGCGAGCAGAAGACCGCGCAGAAGTACAACAACCAAAAGGCGGAGCGGGCTGGGATTGCCTTTGACAGTCAAAAGGAGGCACGCCGCTACGATGAGCTGCTGGTGATGCTGCAAGCCGGGATCATCACCGACCTGCGGCTCCAGCCGCAGTTTACCCTGCAGGAGAGCTACATCACGGAGACTGGCCAGCGGATCAGGGCGATCCGCTACACGGCGGACTTTTCCTACCGCTTCGGCGGCCGGCTGGTGGTAGAGGACGTAAAGTCCACGCCGACTAGGACCAAGGAGTATCTGCGCAACCGCAAGATGGTGCGATCAAAGTACGGGATTGATATCCAGGAGGTGTGACATGGCGGATTTGGATCAGGACAATAAGCTCCTGGAGGACCAGGAGGAAGAGGGGCCGCCCTGCCTGCTAACGCGGGCCGGGCGGGATTGCCGAGGGAACCGATATGGAGCGGTTGCGTGCTTCCAATGCGGCTGGAATCCAAAGGAGTACCAGCGACGCGTGCGGCTGCCGCTGGTGGAAAACGACAAGGGGCTGCTGCACATGAGCGTGGAGCAGCCAAGGATGATTGAGGAGAGATAAAATGGCGGGCATTATGGACGAGTTTGCGGTGGCGCTGGATAATTTTACGCAGGCCGGCATTAAAGAGTGCTGGGAGGTGGAGTTTAACTCCGCCCAGTATCCGCCCAGTATCGTGATGCGGCAGATTATACCACCACTGTACCGCGTGACGGATGAGGGACGGGAGGATATCACGCACCGGGCGCAGATCAAGGTGTTGGGTCTGCCGGAGACCGAGGTGGTAACGTCCGGCAACCTACAATTGTCAAAAAAAGAACTCAACAAAATGGTAAATTCCGCCGCGCAGCTGCTGGAGCTGTACCTGCACGGCTTTATGGAGGATGCAAAGGCGGCGGAGTTGGACGGCTGACCGTTGGACGCATGGCCGGGTATCCCGGCCACGCCTCGAGCGATTAGAGACAGCGAGGTGGATGAGATGGCAAAGCGGCACAAGCGACGGATTTTCGCGGGCTGCGTATGTGAGCAGATCGTATATGGAGTGCCGGACGGCATGAGCCTGCGGGAGAGCAAGACGCGCAAGCCAAGATTTGCAGACGCCAAGGAGCGGGACGAGTTTAACCGCAAAAACTCCGAGCGCAAATTTGCGGAGCTGGTCAACGCCAACTTTGGGACGACGAGTCTATACAGTACGCTGACCTTTGACGTGGACTATGAGGTACATACGGCGGCAGAGTGCCGCCGGGAGCGGGACAACTTTTACCGCCGCCTGGTCCGCAAGTACCCGGACGCTAAGATCGTCATGGTCTATGGCCAGGGCAAGTCCACCCATCGTTACCATCTGCACATGATCTCAGATGGTATCCCGGCGGACGAGATTGCCGCCATCTGGCGGCGCGGAAGCGTGTTGGAGAGTAAGCGGCTACGGAAGAATAATTATTATGTAAACCAAGACGGAGAAAAGATCAACCACGGCCAGGACTACACAGCTCTGGCCGCTTACTTGCATAGCCACTGGCGCAAGGAGTTCGGCGGCCACCGGTGGAAGGCCAGCCGCAACTGCGTCCGGCCAGAGCCGGAGCCAGCAACCGAGGCGGTGCGGGAGTACAGCCCAAAGCGCCCGCCGGTGGCCCCGAAGGGGTATGTCCTGGTGGAGGCCCGGACGACAAAGTACGGGTACCAATACTATAAATATGTATATAATCCGGAGATGCAAAAGCGGGGCACGCGCCGCTTAATTTAAGCCTTGTATATGTGTAGCGTTTTGGGACTGTGAGGAGGTGGAGCGATGTCAAGGCCGAGATACTGGTGGTATGGCAATGTGCTGAGGATCATCGGCGAGTATCCAAGACTGGCAAGCCGGTCGCAGGATATGAGCAGCAATGCGAGCGCTGACGGATTATCAGCTAGGGAGCAAGAGGACTATGCGGCAGTCTGCCGGGCAGTCAAGGAGGCGGGCACGTGGAGAGATGGGAGCGAGGTACTTGCGGTCGTGACTCTCCACGCCTGGGGCGATAAGTTGAGCTTTGGGGAGATTGGACGTGCAATGTTCATAAGCTCGGCGACGGCAAAGGGGAGATATAAAAAATTTGTTTACGAGACTGCGAGACAGCTGGGCTATAAAAAGTTTGGCTAACACGGCCAAGTTTATGTGCTACAGTAAGGGCGAGAGATCGGGGGTGAGCGAGTGCAGCAGTGGGCAGCGACGTTCTATGCATCGGCGCGGTGGAAAAAGTGCCGGACGAGTTACATCAAGTTCCGCCGTCAGCTGGACGGAGGATTGTGCGAGGAGTGTAGGGATAAGCCTGGCTTTATCGTCCATCACAAGCACCCGCTGACCCAGGACAATATCGGCGATCCGGATATCAGCTTATCGACAAGCAACCTGGAGTACGTCTGCAAAGACTGCCATGATCGCTTTGAGGGTCACGGCGTGGCCAAGTCGCTGACGGATAAAGTCTTTTTCGACGGCGCGGGAGACCCGATCCCCCCCCATCAAACGACGGCGGGGCGCTCTGTAGATCACCGCGCGCCCCCCTCGGAATAATACGCGGGTCGCGTGTATGACCCCCCTGGGTAAATCGGGGAGGCTCAAATAATACGCGCACGCGAGGGACGGACCGAAACGCAGAAAAAGGAGGCGGTTTTAGTGGCTGAAAAGACGGAAAAAACAAAAGAACAGCGGATCAGAGCGGAAAAATCCAGGCTTAAAAAAATCTACCGGACCTTGCCGAAAGAAGCCGCCGGTACTGTCGCGGGGCTGATTGACCAGGCGGCTTTTATGCGCGTGGAGTGCGAGGATATGGCAGCGGACCTCCAGGAAAACGGATGGACCGAAAAATTCCAGCAGTCAGAGCGCTTGGAACCGTATGACCGGGCGCGGCCCATCGGACAGGCCTACAACACCACCAACGCAAACTATCAAAAAATCATCAAACAGCTGACGTCCATGCTGCCGAAGCAGGAAACCGAGCAGAAGCAGACGGATGATGGCTTTGGCGGCTTTGTACTAGGACGGGATGAAGCGTGAAGCTGATGCGCTACCCGCTGGCCTATAATCCGATCCTGGAGTACTGGAATGCGATCCAGGCCGGGGAAGAGGTTGTGAGCCTGAAAGTGCAGAAGACCTACAGGCACATCGTGGATCAGCTGAAAAACGACGAGTCGGAATTTTATTACTCGCCGCGCCGGGCAAATCACATCCTAGAATTTTTTGAGAACTACTGCCACCACTCCAAGGGCAAGGCAGGCGGAAAGCTGGTAAAGCTGGAACTTTGGGAAAAGGCGCTGCTTGCGACGGCCTTTGGCTTTGTGGACATCGAAGGAAACCGGCAGTACCGTGAGGTGCTGCTGATTGTGGGAAAGAAAAACGGAAAATCGCTGCTCGGCTCTGGCGTCGGCCTGTATCTGCAAACTGCGGACGGGGAGCCGGGGCCGGAGGTCTATGCCGTAGCGACCAAGCGGGATCAGGCCAAGATTATCTGGCAGGAGGCAAAGCGCATGGTGAAAAAGTCGCCGGCACTTTGCAAGCGGATGCGGAGTCTGGTGGCCGAGTTGGACAGCGATTTTAACGACGGCGTTTTTAAACCACTGGCCTCGGACAGCGATACACTGGACGGCTTAAATATCCACGGGGCCTTGATGGACGAGATCCACCAGTGGAAAAACGGACAGGCCCTGTATGATATCATCGCCGACGGCGTAACCGCCCGAGAGCAGCCGCTGATTTTTATCACATCGACAGCGGGCACGATCCGCGAAGACATCTACGACACAAAGTACGAGGAGGCCGAACGGATCATAAACGGATACGAGGACCCGGACGGGTATAAGGACCCGCGCCGGATTGCCTTTATTTACGAGCTGGACAAACGGAGCGAATGGACGGACCAGACCTGCTGGAAAAAAGCGAACCCGGGCCTGGGAACCATCAAAAGCTACCAGGCCCTGAAGGAGCGGGTGGAACGAGCGCAGAAAAATCCGGCGCTTGTGCGCAACCTGGTATGCAAGGACTTTAACATTCGCGAGACGTCGTCCGAGGCATGGCTTAATTTTGAGCAGCTGGACAACCGCGACACCTTCCGCCTGGACAAGGATAGCCGGACGCTGACGTGGGCGCATCATATGGCAGATGGGACCACGCAGGAGCGGGTACTCGCCTACCCTCGATACGGGATCGGCGGCGCGGACCTCTCCAAAACCACCGACCTGACGGCGGCCAAGGTGCTATTCCAGGTGCCGGAGGCCCCGGAGATTATTTTTGTGCTGCAAATGTACTGGCTGCCGCAAGAGCTGCTGGAAAAGAGAGTGACGGAGGACAAAATCCCATACGACAAGTGGCACGACCGAGGCCTGCTCCGACTATCGGAGGGCAACAAAATCCGGTACGAGGATGTAAAGGCCTGGTTTGTGGAGGTACAGGAGTCGCTGGACATTTTTATCCCATTTGTGGGATATGACGCATGGTCTGCGACTTACTGGACGGACAGTATGGCGGACTACTTTGGTAAGGAGGCCATGATCCCAATCCACCAGGGCGTCCGAACCCTATCGGAGCCGATGAAGCGATGCGGGAACGACCTGGAGTCCAAGCGGATCATCTACAACAACAACCCAATTGACAAATGGTGCCTCGCAAATACGGCTTACGATGAGGACAAAAACGGCAACATCCAGCCGCACAAAACGAGTAAGTCCACGCGCCGCATTGACGGCACGGCGGCACTGCTGGACGCCTACGCGGTATACGATCAGCGGCAGGCGGAGTATGCGAGCATGATCTAGGAGTAAACACATGGGACTTTTTAAAAATTTGCTTACGGGCGGCGCGGGGAAACGGGTATCCACAGTCCAGCTGGTACAGGAGCGCGGGAACGGATTTTACAGTTACAACGGCAAGATGTATCAATCCGACATCGTCCGGGCCTGCATCCGGCCAAAGATCAAGGCAATTGGCAAACTGACGGCAAAGCACATCCGGGAGACCGTGACCCGGAAGACCAGGAAACTGGATGTAAATCCGGAGCCGTATATCCGATTTTTGCTGGAGGAGCCGAACGCCTACATGACGGGGCAGATGCTCCAAGAAAAACTGGCCGCCCAGTTGATCCTGAACAACAACGCCTTCGCGGCAATACTGCGGGACGAAAACGGTTATCCAACCGCAATCTTCCCGGTGGCGGCCATGCAGGCGGATGCGGTATATGACGCGGCCGGGAACTTGTACTTAAAATTTTACATGCAGAACGGGAATGTATTTACATTTGCCTACGACGATGTAATCCACCTGCGCGGGGATTTTTACGAAAACGACATCTTCGGCGACCAGCTGGCTCCGGCCATTGTGCCGCTGATGGAAATCGTAACGACGACAGACCAAGGCATTGTAAAGGCGATCAAAAACAGCGCCGTGATCCGGTGGCTGCTGATGTTCTCGGCGTCGATGCGGCCAGAGGACATCCAGCAGCGAGCGCAGGATTTTGCAAAGAGCTTTTTGGACGTTTCCAACGGGACCGGCGTTGCAGCCGTGGACGCAAAGGCCGACGCGAAGCAGATCGACCCAAAGGATTATGTGCCGAACGCCCAGCAGATGGAAAACACCACGGCCAGAATTTACGCGCTGTTTAACACAAACAGCAGGATCGTCACATCGTGCGCAAGCGAAGACGAACAAAATGCGTATTTTGACGCAGAGATCGAGCCGGTGCTAAAGCAGCTGAGCGGAGAATACACCCGGAAGCTTTTCAGCCGCCGGGAACGGGGATGCGGAAATCGGATCGTATTTGAGGCGTCGGCCTGGGACTTTGCGTCCACATCGACAAAGCTTAATCTTTTGCAGATGGTAGACCGTGGAGCGCTGACGCCCAACGAGTGGCGGCGGGCCTTTAACTTGGCTCCGGTGCCGGGAGGAGATGAGCCGATCAGACGACTGGACACCCAGCCGGTGCAAGAAGGGGGAGAAAGTAAAGAATGAAAGTGAGTATCAGGGGGCCGATTGTATCCAGCAACGACCACCGCTTTTACAGGTACGCGGGGATGGAGGCGACAAGCCCGCAGTCCGTGGCCGATGCGATTGCAAAAGGCAATGGGGAGCGGGCGGAGGTTGAGATCAACTCCGGTGGCGGCGACATCTTTGCGGCGAGCGAGATTTACACGACCCTGAAAAACTACTCCGGCGGGGTGCATATCCGGATTGTCGGGTTGGCCGCTTCGGCCGCCTCGGTGATTGCGATGGCGGGTGAGTCGGAAATGACGCCAACCGGCATGATGATGATCCACAACGTACAGTCCTACGCAGACGGCGACTATCGGGCCATGGAGCATACGGCCTCGGTGCTGAGGCTTGCAAACAGCACAATCGCGGCGGCGTATCGGGCAAAAACCGGCCGGCCGGAAAAAGAGATCACAGACATGATGGATGCGGAGACCTGGATCACAGCCGACAAGGCGGTGGAGCTGGGGCTTGTAGACCGCGTGATGGATATGGACGACGGCCAGCTTGCCATGACGGCGGACTACTGCGCCGGGATGCTCAGTGCGGAGGCAATTGAGCGGATCAAAAACCTGTGTGAGTGCGGGGCAAAAAATCCCTGCTTTGCAGAGCGCGAGGCCGCAAGGCTCCGCGCAGAATTGGATTTTTTAAGACTAAGGAGGCTTATGAAATGACAAAGGAAATTTACACAAGCCAGCGCAATCAGCTGCTGACGGATGCACAGCAGTTGATTGATGCGGGCAAGATGGAGGACGCCAATGCCAAGATGGAGGAGATCAAGGCACTGGATGCAAAATTTGACGAGGAGGCCAAGCTCCAGGCCAACCTGAACGCCCTGACGGGTGCCAAGGTGCCGGGACTCCAGGCCATGACGGGCGTGACCGAGACGGCGGACCTGACCGGCACCAAGAAGCCGGACATCCTGGACCGGTACGACACCGACGAGTACAAGAAGGCCTTTATGGCCTACGTCCTGACGGGCAGAAAAATCCCCGGTGAGTTGACCAATGCGGACGCCAACACGAAGACGTCCGACGTCGGCGCGGCCATCCCCACGACCACGCTGCAAAAAATCTATGAGAAGATGGAGTCCGTCGGCATGATCCTGCCGCGTGTGACCCACACCTCCTACAAGGGCGGCGTCACGGTGCCCACCAGCTCCGCAAAGCCGACGGCGACCTGGGTCGCAGAGGGAGCAGGGTCCGACAAGCAGAAAAAGGCACTGGGATCCATCACCTTTGCGTACCACAAGCTGCGCTGCGCGATCTCCATGTCGCTGGAGGTGTCCCTGGTGACCTACCCCATGTTTGAGTCCCAGTTTGTGGCCAACGTGGCCGAGGCCATGGTAAAGGCGGAGGAAAAGGCAATCATCGACGGCAGCGGCAGCGGCCAACCCAAGGGCATCCTGAAGGAGACGGTAGTGACCGGTCAGAATATCGACATCGCGGCAGCGACCACCGCGCTGGCCTATACGGACCTCGTAAAGGCGGAGGCTGCACTCCCGCAGGCCTATGATGCGGACGCGATCTGGTGCATGACCAAAAAGACGTTTTTTGAGCAGATTGTCGGCATGGTGGACGACAACAAGCAGCCGGTCGCTCGGGTAAACTACGGGATCAACGGCAAGCCGGTATACTCCCTCTTCGGCCGCGAAGTGCTGCTGGTGGGTGACTACCTGCCGTCCTTTACGGCATCGGTGTCGGCGGACACGGTTTTTGCATTTATCTTTAATTTTAAGGATTATTTGTGGAACGAAAATCTGGGTCTGACCTTCCGCCGCTATACGGACAACACCACGGACGACGAGGTGACCGTGGCGCTGTCCCTGGTGGACGGCAAGGCGGTGGACGTCAACAGCCTGGTGACGTTGACAAAAAAGAAGGCTTAAACACAGCAAAAACCGGGGAGGGATAGACAATGGCTTTAATCAACGTTGCAAAAACCGCCCTGCGGCTGACCACGGATGCGCTCAATGACGAGCTGTATGATGAGATCGACGCCTGCCTCCAGCGGCTCAATGTGGCCGGGGTGGACGGTGCGGAGGACGATCCGCTGGTAAAGGATGCGCTCCGGGCCTACGTCCGGTGGCAGCACGATTTCTGCGGGCGCGGGGAAGAGTGGAAAACCTGCTTTGCAGATTTGCGGGACGCCATGGGCCTATCCGACTTATACCGGGCCAATGCGGGAGGGGGCGGACGGTGTGATCTTTGATACACGGATCACGCTGCGGCTCATGGCCTATCCCATCAAAAACGGCCAAACCGTGGGACGGATAGAACGCGAAACTACGGTGTGGGCTGCTCAAAAATCTGTAACCCGTGCGGAGTACTATCAGGCCGCACAAGCAGGCAAGCGCACGGACGCAATTTTCCGACTGCACAGCGCGGAGTACAGAGGGGAGCAGCAAGTCGTATGCTGCGGCGACGTCTACGACGTCGTCCGCAGTTACGGCGCGGAGACGGAGGAAACCGAGCTGACCTGCAAAAGGAGGGACGGCGCGTGATGATCTACGAGGCATTGGAGGGCCTGGGCCTGCCGGTGTGCCATCCGCCCTATAAGGGCGCGGAGCAGAGCTATATCACCTATCAGCTCCTTGGCCAATCGGGCCAAATTTACGCCGAAGGCCGCGAGGCTGAAACTGGCGCACTGTACGCCGTATCTATTTTTGCGGAGGGTTTTAATGCTGAAATTTTAAGCCGCGCAAAAACGGCACTGGAGGCCGCTGGCTATATCGCGACGGTGGATATGGAAACATACGATCAAGAAACGGGTCGGACGCAGATTGCACTGCTGGCGGAGTGCGTAGGTGCAGAGTATGGCTAAAATCAAAATCTCGGGCACCGACGAGCTGCTGGCAACGCTGCAAAATGAAAACATTTTTGACGAGGATATGGAAAAAGAGCTGCTGTATGCGGCCGGGGAGATCATCGTCGAGGAGCTGCAAAGAATGGTCCGAAACAGCGGCTTCCGCACGGCGGATTATGCAAGCAGCGTAAAGTACAGCAAGACGATCAAAAAGGATAAAAAAGGATATCCGTATATAACGATCACGGCCCAAGGAAAAAATCGCCAAGGCGAGCGCCGGGCGACGGTGCTGTTTGTGCTAAACTACGGCCGAGCTGAAAAATACGGAAAAATCACAGGGACATACTTTTGGACAAAGGGCGTCCGAAACGCGCAGAAGCGCGTGGACGCGGAACTAGAAAAAATCATGACGCAGAAGCTGCAAGAAAGGGGACTAGTATAATGCCGAGCTTTGACTTGCGGGGCATCCGGGCGGGCAAGTACAAAAACACGTCCGGGACCGTGACCTATGAGACGCCGACCGACGTCGGCGACGCCATGAGCGCCAACCTGGAACTGCGATTTGCGGAGGGCCGACTCTATGCAGAGTCCAAGCTGGCCGAGTATATCAAGCTTGCCACCGGCGGCACGATCTCGCTGGCGGTAAAGTACATCAAAAAGACGGCGCAGACAATGCTGTATGGCTGCACGGCCGAAAGCAGCAAGGACAACATCAAGTTCTCGGCCAAGGACGTGGCGAACTATGTCGGCGTGGGGTTTTACGCGCCGGACAAGGTGGACGGCGTGACAAAGTACACCTGTGTGTGGGTGCCAAAGGCACTTTTTGGCCCGCCATCTATGGCCTACCAGACAAAGGGCGAGAACATCCAGTTTAATACGCCGACGACCACCGGAGAATTTTTGGCCGACGACTCCACCGCTGAATTGCTGCTGGAGACGGAGACGGTAGAGACGGCGGAGGCCGCAGTGGCCTGGATCAAAGGGAAACTGGGTGAGACATGATGAATGACATCAGGCTGAAAACGGTGGATTATGAGCTGGACGGAACAACCTACCGGCTGACGTGCAACATGAACGTCCTGGCCGACGTGCAGGAGGCCTATAACGGGAGTCTGGTGCGGGCGCTGAACACGGCCGGTGGTCTGAAGGGGACGCTGGTGTTTTTGGCCGCCATGCTGACGGATGCGGCAGACACCCAGGGCGTAGAGGACGCGGATGGTTGTCCGCTGCGCTTTACAGCGAGAGAGCTGGGGCGGAAACTAACACTCAAAGAAACGGTCGCCGCAGGCGAAAAGATCATGCCCATCATCCGCGCCGCCGTGGCGGCGGACACGGAAGAGGAAAAACAAAAAAACTGACACAGCCGGGGAAGCCAAAGAGGGAAAGCTTTGATTTCCCCGGCTTTTTGGCAGTATGGCTCTTTAGATGGCACTTGCCGGAGCGGGATTTTTGGAAGACCATGACCCCGTACAGGCTGACAGCACTGCTGGACGCGCTGGAACCGGCGCAAAAGCCGGAAGAGCCGCAAAGCCTATCGGCATATCTGAGCGGGGGTGCATAAATGCCCAATATCAAAACAAAATTTACGCTGGACGGTGAAAAAGAGTATAAGGCGGCAATCCGGGAGATCGGAGACGGCATGCGTGTCCTGGACTCGGAGATGCGCAAGGTATCCACAGCTTATGCGCAAAACGCGGACAGCGTCGAGGCCCTAAACGCCAAAAACGACGTGCTGGAGCGGCAAATCTCAACGCAAAAAGAAAAAATTGAGAAGCTGAAAGAAGCCTTGCAGCAGTCGGCCCAGAAGTACGGCGAGGCTGACAAGCGGACCATGCAGTGGCAGACCAGCCTGAACGACGCGGAAGCGGAGCTGAACAAATTAAACAACCAAGTCGACGAAAACAACAAGAAAATAGCAGAAACCGGGGAAGGAACTGGTAACCTGGGCGATATAGTGTCCGGACTGACGGAAAAGTTTGGAATCCAACTGCCGGACTCTATGAAAAAGTCGATGAACTCCATGGGATTGATTGATGCAAAGGCAACGGCAATCGGCGGCGCTTTTGTAGCAATGGTAGCGGCGATCGTAAAAGTCGAAAAAGCTCTGATAAACATGACAAAGGAGGCTGCTGCAGCGGCGAAAGAACTGGAGACGCTTGCAAGCACGACAGGCATGTCGACGGAAACGCTCCAGGAATTTGCATATGCGTCAGAGATGATCGGCGTATCTACGGACCAGATTGCGGATGCACTGAAAGAGACGACCAACAAAATGCAGGAGGCCAGAGACGGTAGCGAGGACGCGGCGGCAGCTTACAACAAGCTGGGCGTTACGATCACGGACACACACGGCAATCTCCGAGACGCCGAAGACGTATTTTATGAGACAATCGACGCTTTGCGGGAGATGGATAACGCCACGGAGCGGGATGCAATCGCTATGGACCTGCTGTCGGAGACGGCCCAGCAGCTAAACCCGCTGATTGAGATCGGCAGCGAGGGCCTTGCGGCGTATGCAGCAGAAGCCCATGAGGTGGGCTATGTGCTGGACTCGGACATGCTGGAGGCGCTGACCGATGTGGACAACAGCATGCAAAAGATGCAAAAAACGCAGGAGGGCGTGACCAAGCAACTGAGCGCAGAGTTCGCACCGTACCTGGAGCAATTTTATGACACGGCGGGCGACGGCATCAAGGGCCTGGGAGATGCGGTAAAGAGATCGGGCATTGTGGACGCCTTTGGTATGCTGCTGGATACGGCGATTGATATCATCGTACCGGCGGACGAGCTGTCACAAAATACGGTGCCGAGACTGACCAAGGCGCTGCGGCCGCTGGCCGAAATCACGGCGGCAATCGCCGACGCTATGAATTTTTTGAGCGCAAGCTGGGATATCCTGACGCTGGGCGGGCTCGATATTGACAAGTACAATGCAGCATGGGCAAAGCTCGGCAAGTCGATGGGTTTTGACTACTCCTACGGGAACGGAAATAATTACCAGACAATCAAGGAGAAGTGGCAGCAAGAAGACATCAACGCCGCGACAGAAGCCAACGGCTATGGACAGTATTACGCCAACGGCAAATGGTACTCCAACTACGACGAGTACCTGAGAGATCAATGGGAAAAGGCGGGAGCGACAGGAACCTTTGATGCCTGGAAGCGAGCCAACGGCTACAATGCGCCGGGTACCGACAACTGGGTCGGAGGATTTACGACGGTGGCCGAAAATGGCCCGGAGCGGATTTATCTGCCGTCCGGATCGCGCATCCAGACGGCCAGTGAGACAAGATACACCGGCGGCGGGAGCACAATCAACATTGAGCGTGTGGTGATCGACGCCAAAAACATCAAGCAGCTCAATGACCTGGTCCGGATTTTTGAGAATGAGCGGATCACATCCAGAATGGGGGTGCGGTAATGGGCGCGCTGAAAATCTATGCCAGCGACTCGGCGGTACTCCGATATGATACACCAAACGCAAACTACCATAGCTCGGACTTGTTGGACGGATACGACAGGCAGGACGAGATGATCTTGACATTTGCACCGACAGAGATGCAGATTACGAAAATCAGATACCACAAGATAACGGCAATCACATGGTATATATACGGCCAAAACAAAAAGAGCAGCGGGACAAGCGGACTGCATATCAACCCGCTTAAAAGCACAGTGGACCTTGCGGCGGTGACGTATGCAACCAAGCCGGACGCAGATAGGACAACCAGTTGGGCGGTTTTTGCAGAAGCATCCGAGGCAGCGGGGTACAAAAACGGCACAAAAAAAGAAAACGCCGAAACCCTAAGAAAGCTTTTTAATTTTGGAGCTTATGTGACAGCTGACTATGGCATCGTGGCGCAAACGGCAAAGGGCACATACAAGCCATATATTGAGATCGATTATGAGGATGAGACGGCGACTCCGTACATCTATCCGACCGAAGAGGGGACACGAGCGTCGGAAAAAGATCAGACGCTGGGTTGGACCTGGGCTTGGGGAGCGGGAGAAAACTACGGTGATCCGCAAATATCGGGGTTTGCTGTGCTTTGGCGTACAAAAGGCACGAGCACCACGCATACAATCACGGCCGGCGCGGGACAAAAGCATGTAACCGTGGAGGCGGGGACATTCCCGGTTGGGAAAATTGAGTGGGCGGTCCGGGCGACAACGGATCAGGGGGCTACATCAACGTCCAAGTGGTCGGAGTTTGCGGTAGAAAACCCAAAGGTAACATATATGTCCCCGGGCAGCGGAGCATATACGCCAAAGCATGTGGCGGCGCTCTTTACGTGGGATGTGCAGCAGCAGGACTGGTACTCACCGGCCAGTATCACGCCAGCAAGTGCGACTTTGCAATGGCGGGTCACCGGAGATGCGACGGTACATAGTATCACGGTGTCCGGCAGCAAAACCAGTTATACAGTCCCGGCAAACACCTTCGCGGCGGAATCGGTAGACTGGAGAGTGACAGCAACGACGGCGGGCGGCCTGACAGCAACATCTGAGTGGATCACGCTGACAACCACGGAGGCAAAGCCAACGGCACGGACAGTCAGCCCGGTGGGAATTGTGATTGACGCGACTATAGTCAATCGCTTTGAGTGGGAGCACATCATCGAGACCGGCACCCAGCAGAGCAAAGCGGACCTGCAAAAGTCGGACGACGGGACGACTTGGTATACTCTGGCCACAGTGAGCGGCTCGGACCTGTACTACGACGTCCCGGCGGACACCTTTAGCAGCGGAACAAAATACTGGCGAGTACGGACGTATAACACCGACGCGACGCCGTCCGACTGGAGCGGGCGAGCCGAGTTTATCGCCATCAACTCCCCATCGACACCGGCGATTGCCGTAAAATCGACCGGGGGCCGCCCGAACATCACGTGGCAATCCACAGAGCAGGAGGCCTATCAGCTGACGCTTTCAGACGGATACGCAACCGGCACAGTTTTTGGGACGGCCAAGGAGTGGCGGGCGCCGCGCTACCTGGCCGATGGGACCTATACCGTGCGCGTCCGCGTACAAAATCAATACGGCTTGTGGTCCGAGTGGGGCGGTGCGACCCTGCCGGTGACCCACGCCGAAGGGGAGGCAATCGACCTCTTTGTGACGGTGGGGAGCGAGGCACTGCTCCGCTGGGCTACCAACGGCAGCTATGATTTTTACATCGTGGAGCGGGACGGCGTTGCAATTGCCAAGACGACCGACCCGACCTACACAGACAAGACCAGCATCGGGACGGTGACCTACCGGGTGCGCGGCTGCTATGCAGACAGCTATGACTATGGTCTGTCTGACAGTCGGACCGTGACGGTCCGGCCGGATACAAATGTGATCTGCGACCTGGAGGGCGGCGGCGAATGGCTGGAGATGCGGCTATCTGAGACGCAGATGCGGGCGAACAACTGCAACCGGACATCCGGCATCGCCGTGATCCATCTGGCCGGACTGGCCTACCCGGTGGAAGAACGCTCCGAAACCCGGGACCTGACCATGACGGTGTCCGTCGCGTGGCCGCACAAGCAGGCGGACCAGGCCCGGGCGCTGGAGCTGCTTGTGGGAAAACTGGTATGCGTAAAGGATCGGTACGGCAGTATGGCAATCGGGACTTTATCGTCCCTGGAGTGTAACGCGGATGCGGCTATGCTGCGGTACGCCTTTACGATCCAGCACACAAACCGGGAGGAGGAGATCAACCTTGACTCGTGACGTGGCTTATCGCGTGGACGTGGTGCGCAACGGCGCACCCGTCACGCAACTGCAATTTGCGGCCGATGATGGGCCGCAAATTGTGAACGACCGGGCGGCGACGCTCCACGGGAGTCTCAAGGGGACCTTTTTACCCAACCCCGCCGCGAAGCTGGAATCCGATGAGCTGCGGCCATGGATCATCATCGACGGCGTGGAGTATCCCCTCGGGATTTACCAGGCCGCCACAGTCAACACCAGAGGCTCCGAAACGGAGCGACGGGTGGAAATTGAAGCCTATGACCGGTGCTGGAGACTATACGCGCAAAAGACGGAGACGATCATACACCTGGCCGCCGGATCGTCGTATCTGGCGGAAATCCGCAAAATGCTGACGGCCTGCGGGATCACGCTGGTACTTGCCACACCGTCCTCGGAGACGCTGGACACCGACCGGGAAGACTGGGATATCGGGACGCCATATCTGACGATCATCAACCAGCTGCTGGATGAGATCAACTATGAGAGCGTCCACTTTGACCTGGATGGCGTGTGCCGACTAA
>ERZ1034928.214-NODE-214-length-35896-cov-12.697748_pt1 | contig 35896 bp, 27 predicted proteins | sample MGYA00520627_ERZ1034928 | MGnify/ENA primary metagenome ERZ1034928 (study PRJEB33766, sample SAMN09781755) | gut metagenome | biome: gut microbiome | host: Homo sapiens | place: Madagascar | study: EMG produced TPA metagenomics assembly of the PRJNA485056 data...
ATAATAGGACATACTTTTGTTTTCCTCCTTTTATTTTATATTTATATTATATAAGGTATATTGCGAGGTTCTTTTACACGAGCTGCGAGTTTCTTTTATTCTACATACGAGTTTCTTTTACACAAGCTACGAGTTTCTTTTATTCTAGCTACGAGTTTCTTTTACGCAAAATCTCCATTTTCGTTGTCAAACAACCTCGTAATTGCCGTCAAAAAATCTCGCAGTTCGCATCAAACAATCTCGTAATTGGCACAAAATTTTTCTTTTTCTGCGCCTTTTATCAAGTAACCTCGTAGTTCAAAACCAAACCGGGCAGGGTAGGGGAGTGGTCCCGCCCCCCTGGTTTTTTACGTCTTTTCAAATCAAACAAACTCGTAGCTCAAACCGCCGCATCAACCATCCATATCTGGCCGCCCAAACCATGTTTTTTCAATCTTTTGGTCAAACAAACTCGTAGTTCTGGCTATGGGCGGTCATAAATCAACTTCAAGCTCTGCCATGCACCGCCTGTCCATACCATTCTGTCCTTATTACAATCGGTATTTTTTGCGCTTTTTTCACCGTAAAAGAAACTCGTAGTTCAGCTCAAGCGTTCTAACCATGGATCAACAGCAGATGTGAAGTCTTTGATTTTTTGGCAATTTTCAATGTAAAACAAACTCGTAATATCTGTAGCAACCAGCGCCACCTTGATTCAATCTTGTCACATGTGTCATCTATCAATTCATAAATTATTCATGTCAGTCGGAAAGCTAGTTATGCGCACCATAAAACTATACACCAGAAAGTATACACCCGCCATGCCGCCAATACAACAATAATCAATCCGATAGGGTGGAAGCGAAGCCCTAAAAGAAATTCATATACACAACTTCGCTAAAGCCCAGTTTAGCGAAATATAGAGAAGGAAACAACCCAATAAAATCTTCAAAACCTCCTTGACATATGACATAAAACGTCATGCGGACAGGAGGCTTTCTTATGGCTTTTACTACAGAACAAATTTTTGCAATGGGCATTCTCTATAATCAACTAACCATAGCAGTCTATGGCGAGGATGGCCCCAAAGCAAACAACTTCCAAAACGCCACCATGTATCCGTTTTTGGAAATCACCAAACTGATTCTTCGTGCCCGTTCTGAGCACCGTATCTCTCCAGAGCTGGACCGCCTGATCGCCCAAACATATTCAACCTTCACAGAGGAAGACGTTCAGAACGGATTTAGTAGCGTTCTTCCCATTGAGCTGCAAGGCGCTTTTGCCCTTGGCTATTATCATGGCCAAGCCGAAAAGTATTCAGATATCAAACCTCTCGGCCTCAAAGCCATGCGTGCCCGCGCTAATATGACCGTCCAACAGGCAGCCGATAAGCTCGGCATATCCGCCCGTCAATACCAACGCATTGAATCCGGCGAAAGCAAACCTACTGTTCAGGCAGCACAAACTCTTGCCTCGCTGTTTCAATGCTCGGTCAATGATTTGTTTTAAGGAGAACTATCATGACAACTGAAATTATTGTAGGGGTTCTTGCCTGTACCCGTAAAACCTCGGAACATGGCCCTGTCACAACCACCTATTTTACCTTTGTGTCAAACGATTTATTTCAGGCTCACCGTCTTCCGGCTGGCTGGGTTCTTCAAGGTCAAAAACCGTCCGGCGTTCCCTGTAATAAGCTCGTCACCATCGAGCTGCCGGATTATATTCATGATGTCGGCAGCAGTTTTGGCGCTCACTATATTTCTGAATATTCCACCCAGGATGGCAACGCAAACAAGGTTTTCATCTACTGTGATGCTATCCCGGTCCTTGACGGTTTTGAACCCGCCATTGATGCCGCCATTCAAACCATCAAAATCTCCACACCCACCCCATCCGGCAAACGCGAGGATCTTCCCGCCAAAGTTCTTTCCATCTCTGAGCTATACTAATCATCCAACCTGTAAAAAAATAGGGAGCACCCAAGGTTTCAAACCAAAGGTACTCCCTATTCCTGTTTGTATAATAGCGTAATGTTTTGCCGTAACGTACATGGACTGGCGTTTTTGTGGCCATTTATTTTGGCCGTAAAAAAGAAATGAGGCTACCTAACTAGCACTTAGGCGGCCTCATCTGAACTGGGTACATTGTAGCAGATGTATTTGGTTCATTTGCAGCTAACTGAGGCGTTCGCTTATTAAGAGCTTCAATCCTCTACTTGTATTATATGCCATGTGTGACAGGCTAACAACCTTAACGCTTAAACAAAAATTCCTGTATATCGTCAAATGCTCGCTGCATCTGCTCCACATTGTCACCGTTCAGGTTGTGCCCCAGCTGTGCAAATTCTGCCCGCAGCAGCATGTTAATGCTTTCGTCCAGGTTATTCAGGTGCTTCTTCACACCCTCCAACTGCTTGTCAAACGTGTCGCAGCGCTCTTCCACCGTTTTCAGCCGCCCTTCAATCTTGTCCATCCGGGCGTCCTGGTCTTTGTTTGGCTTTTTCAAAAAATTGTTGAACTTAACCACCACGGCAATCGCAGCTGAAATACTAACCAGCGCACCGCAAACCGAAAGCATCATCGTCAGCATGTCCTGCGCCGTAAATGTAAATACCGGGTTAGGCATCTGCGTCCACCTTCTCTCCGGCAGCAGCTTCACCCGCCTTCATCTGCTCGTAAGCCGCCTGGGCAATCGCACGCGCCTGCTCCTCTGTAATGGTAACGCCGGCCTGCTTGGCCACTTCCATAATCAGTTCAGTCGCACGCTTGTTCTTTTCCTCGCCGGAAATATCGTTAAAATATTGCTTGATGTATTTACAGGCACTTAACCCCCACTGCATCAACAGCGGGTAGCCGCTCAACAGGTTCAGCGCCTTATTTACTGTCTCCTGGGCGTTCGGCATCACATACTTGCCGACCATAAACGCAATCACGCAAACCAGGCCCATCACAATATATACAATTCCCTGTTCCATACCTAACCTCCAATCTCTTCCGTGTCACTTGTCTCATCAATCGGCGTAAAAATTTCATCACCAGGGGGCGCATTGTCACCCTCTGTTTTTTCTTCTTCCGCTACTTTTTCCCTCACCTTAATCCAGGCGTTACACAAATTCTCTGCACTCATTGCCGCAAACAGCCCAATGTTAAAAGACGATTCCGGTAACTGTCCGGTCCTAAAACACAGGATCATGTAAACAATCGCGTAAACAATCGTTGCGCCCATCGTAAAAACAATAATCTTTTTGCTGAACCTCATCAGGTTCCAGTTTTCCTTCATAAAAAATCACCTGCTTTGGCTGCACTCAGGTGTGGCTCTTCACCGCTTTTTGGCTGATATAACCATAAACCGTCTTGAACCAGCCGTTCACAACCGTCTCATACCCAATGCAAACAGGTTTACCGGTTTTGGCGTCCGGGCTGCTGATCACCCCAACGGACTGGTACTGCATTCCGGCACCCTTACGCACGTTCCATTTGCCGTTGTTCAGTGTAATGGCTTTTGCCACAGTTTTTTCCACCGCCGGTTCAACCTTCGGCTCCTCAGCCGCTTCCTGCTTGTCCACCTGTACACTGTGCTGGTTTGCATTGGCCCACAAAATCACGGCACTGTTTGCCGGCTTAAAATCATCATCCAGCCAGCACAGCGGGTTCTCACGCACACCTTTCCACCGCACTTCAAAGTGTAAATGGGCACCAAAACAGTTACCGGTCTGGCCGCTATATCCAATCACCTCGCCGGTTTTCACCTTCTGTCCAACTTTCACAGTGATAGAATTCAAATGAGCATACAACGTTTCCAGCTTTCCGCCTTTATACGCCGTATGCTCAATCTTCACCATATTGCCGTAACTGTTGGTATCGCCCTGGGTCACTCGCCCATTCCAGTGGTAAACCACGCGCACCGTTCCATCTTCCGCCGCAAACACCGGTGTTCCCACCAAAGCGCGGAAGTCGATTGCCCGGTGCAGCGTTCCGCTGTTATATTTCCAGCCAGCCGTAATCACATGCTGCACCAATGGCCACCCAAAACACACCTCTCCATTTTTCAGCCGCATCTTCCATCAGCCTCCTTTTTGTACAATTAACCTTTAACATACTCACTCTTATACAGTCCCGCCTTAACTAGCTCTAACTCGGTGCATTTGCGCATAATGTACCATGCGTCGCCGCTGGATACCGGTCCAATGTTCAGCGTCCACTGGTTGCCATTTGCGCAGATTTCATGGTATAGCCCGGCCTTAACTAGTCCCAGCCCCTCGCACAGGGCGCGGATGGTGCTGCGGTCGCCGCTGGATACCGGTCCAATGGTAATCTGCTGCTTGTCCAGCTTATTAGGGGTGCTGGTTTCTGGCTTTGCGGCAGTGTGTCCCTGCAGTCCAGCCTTAATCATCAGCTTTTCATAATCTTTATAAACCTTGTTGCAGTCCAAACTGGTGCCGTAACCGGGAATGCCCAGCGCGTTCTTGCTGCTGTACTGCCACATACCATACGGCATCGGGCAGGTGCATGTGCTGCTGTACTGCGCTACCCAGGCGTCATATTTTGTTAGGGATTTCCAGTTCAGTTTGTTACGGATAAAATCGCAGCTGGCGTACAGGATACCGTAATATCCTGCGGCTTCAATTTCACTCAAAAACGCTTCCACAAGCGCTGTACGCTGCGCGTTTGTCAGCCGCAAAATGCACGGCTCGTACTCGATATCATAGGCCACTGGCAGGCACAAGTGCTTGCCCTTGATTGCGGCCAGACAGCAGCGGGCTTCCTGCCGCGCTTCCTCCGGCGTGGTGGCGTAGCTGTACCAGTATACGCCGTACTGGATGCCAAGGCGGGCACACTCCGCTGCGTTGCGCTCAAACTGCGGGTCTTTCTGGTTACTGTAACGGCCATACCCCGCACGCAGCATGGCATGGCGGATACCCTTGTTATAGGCTGCCTGCCAGTCAAATTTGCCCTGATGCTTACTTACGTCGATTGCGTAATACATACATTTCACTTCCTTTGCGTGTTGTACACTGCTGTAACTGCCCAGTTTGACCGAACTGGACGCCGTAGTAAAATCAGCATCCAGCCAGTTCAGCGGGTTGGTACGCTGGCCTTTCCAGCGCACTTCAAAGTGCAGGTGTGCGCCGTAGCAGTTGCCGGTATCGCCGCTGTAGCCGATCAGCTGGCCTTCCTGCACTTGCTGGCCCGGGGCCACGCAGAGCTTGCTCAGGTGGGCGTACAGCGTTTCGAGGGTGCCGTACTTGTAGGTCGTGTGGCGCAGCTTGATCATGTTGCCATAACTGTTGGTATCCCCCTGGGTGTGCCTGCCGTTCCAGTGGTAGGCGGTTGTCACCGTGCCAGTCTCCGCAGCGTACACGGGCGTGCCCACCGCCGCGCGGAAATCCAGCGCCCGGTGCAGGCTGCCGTCATTATAAAACCAGCCTGCGGTGATAATGTGCTGGGCCAGGGGCCAATGCAGCAGGACGTCTTCACTCTTCAGCCGCATCTTTATCCTCCTTATTTTGTCCTCTTCCACATATAAACCGCCAGATAGGGCGGCATGTTATTGTGAGCTTCCCCGGAACCGCCAGAGGCGACTGTTACGGTTTTGGATTCCCAGTTCGGAATACCCCAGCCGCTTGGTTGCGTTTGAACATACGCATCCGCAGTTTTTCCGGTTTTGGAGCGTATTACGTTGCTTCCGTTGGTCACAGACAGCGAATAATTTGGTAGCTCGCTTTGTGTAAGCTTATGGGTGAATTCACCCCCGGTACTGCCTGCGGGATAACTGCTTGAAGCGGCAAGCAGGAAAGTGTTAGATAACTTTTCCCATGTGCCACCAAATAAGCTTGCCGGGCTTGTACTGTTTACGCTCATGTAAATGCTGCCAATCGGCCAGGCTGCAAGTTTTGCTTCCACGATGGCTGCTTTTACCGCTGCTGGTGTTGCCGCAATCCCTCCGTTGGTCGAACTCGTTGAACTGGTCGAATCACTCAATTTCACACCGCCCAAAGTCGAAGCATTACCTGTCGGCAGTGTATATTTCGTATCTGTTGTCGGCGGTGTATATCCCAAAGCACTTGTCACATTCGCCTTTGTCAAACTGATCGTGCCGTAACTTACCGTGATGTTGCTCCCGATTTTTACTCCGCCCAAAACACTGCTTGTCGCATTCGGCAAGGTATACTTGGTGTCAGTCGTAGGTGGCGTATACCCAAGTGCATTTGTCACATTGGTTTTGCTAATACTGATCGTACCGCTGCTCACCGTAATATTGCTGCCAATCTTTACACCACCCAGGGTTGAACCTGTCGCCGCAGGCAGCGTATAAGTCGATCCACTACTTGCAGGTGTCATGTAAATCTGGTTTGCATTCAAAGTGCCTGCATTCTTGGCACTGTCATATTGGCTCTGTGTTAGGTAATTAATTACTAAACTATCTAGCTTTGTATTTGTCGCCATAATCATATACCTCTCGTTACAATCGCACTGATTGCGGATAATTCGCTCGGCAGCCCAGTCAGTTTGCCGTTGCTGATGCTTAGGCTCAAACTGGTGCTGCTTGGGCTGCCCCAGCTGGCGCTTTTGTAGTATCTATCGCCCTCAAACGCGATCAGGCTCGTAGTCTGCCCGCCCCAACCGCTGGAACTGGTCATGGTGCCGTAGCCCCAAATTTTGATTGCCCCGTCAGTGCGCTTAAAACTAACGCTGGGGTTGGTGTTCGTAATGGCATATGCCTCAATGTTGTTATTGCTGCTGCCGCTGCTTGACGATACATTCACCGTCACCTTGCCGCTGCCGTTGTGGTAGCCCGCTGGGATTGTATAGCTACCGTTTGCGGTCATGGTCTTGCTCACCGCCCCGTTGTTGGTCATGGTGCCGGTCAGTTTGCTGCCGTTCACATACGCCGTTTTGCCGCTCAGGATGTTGGCGGCGGTCGCGGTCGCATCGCTGGTATCCACGCCGCTGGAAGAGCCGCTTGCCGTCACACTGCCGCGGCCATTATGGTAGCCAGCCGGGATGGTCACGCTTGCGCCGGGCGCAATGGTCGATGTCCACGCACCGTTGTTGGTCATAGTACCGGCCTGGTTTAGATAACCCCTGTAATAAGTGTAGCTATATGATGGAGAAGGTGACGTTTCCGTATAATATCCGGAAAAATTGTATCCCTCCAGCACATAATCAGGGGAACATCGCCCCAGATAGCGCACATCAATGCCGAAAGTGTTTTCTCTGGAGTTATCCAATATAGCTCGCGAGCTGCCGCTTGCGTCCGTTGTATATGTTAAAAAACTTGTCGCTTTGGACTTCGGACTTTCATCCACAAGGCTGATTTGGGCAGAATCTACTACATCGTAATCAGCCTCCACAGAAACCGTACTGTCTGTCAAAGTCCCCGTCACTTTCTCCCCGTTCACATACGCGGTTTTCCCTTTGGCAATATCACTCGCCGTCGCGTCCGCGTCGCTGGTATCCGTGCCGCCAGAACTGCTGCTCCCAGCATAACTACCTGTCACATTAAAAATCTTCACACCGCTTCTAATGTTACCGGCGGTCAAATTGCTGTCACCCTTAATCGTCTGGGTTCCATTCAAATACTGGCCGGATGCAATGCTCTGGTCACTCGTTCCCGGCGTATAAGTCGCAGCACTCTTTTTCGTTACGCTGCTTCCCACATAAGTTCTCGATACTGCATTTACTGTAACCTGGCTCAAACCGTCATAGCCATTGTCTGCCTTGATCGTCTGTGCGCTCTCACTGGGGCTAACCGTCTTGCTCTGCAAACTCGCCCCACTGGCACCACCAGTCACAAAACCTCCCTGCATATCCACCTGCGTACTTCCTAAATAAACTCCCATATAAAAATCACCACCTGCTAATTGTCACACTTGTTGCGCCCACACTAGCTGCCGTAATGCTGATAGATTTCGCACTGCTGCCATCCCATGCACCCTGGCTTGTCCCGTTCAGGTTAATCGTTAGAGCTGCATTCACCTTGTTGGCGCTCGTTGCGGCACCGCCTGCGCTGCTGGACCCAGCATAATTGTGGGTGTGGCCGCTCGCCGCCTTACCATCAATCAAACCTTTCAATACCTTGCCCTGGTTCGCGCTCAGGCTATCTGTGGTCGAAGTCGAAGTCAAGTTGTCCTGGATTCCTCGCCATGTATTTGCCGGCACAGCCCAGGTCCCGTCTCCACGCAAGTAATACGTCTGTTGGCCTTTGGCCGGTGCCGGAACAAGTCCTGTACTGCCCGCCGCATCAGCGGTCGCTTTCGCAAACACGCCATAGGTTGTATTCGTATCCGGGGGTACAGCCCAGGTTCCGTCACTGCGCAAATAACGGTTCGCATTGCCCGCCACCGGCGCAATCACCAAACCGGTACTGCCTGCTTCGCTTGTGGTCGCTCCCTTAAAGGTGCTATAAGTCGTGTTAGTATCCTGGGTCGTAATCGTCCCGGTCGTGTTGTCGTCCTTTGTATAAGTAATGGTTGTACCGCTTATACTTAAATTTTTAATCACCCCGTGCGTATGGCTGCTCGGTGTAAAGGTACTCGGCTTGCCTGTCACGCTATCCCAAGTATGGGTATGTCCCATAGCCGCCTTGCCATCCACCAAGGTTTTCAACGCCTTGCCCTGCGCTGCGCTCAAACTGTCGGTCGTACTGTCGCTGGTCAAATTGTTTTGGATACCGCGCCAAGTGTCGGTATCTGTCAGCTTGTCCTGCACCCATCCGCCCCAAGTTCCGTTTGCACAATGGCGGCGGTAAGCAGCACTGTCGCTGTAAATAATCTGGGTATAATAATTTCCACTTGCCCGGTGAATCACAATCAAGCCAAAATGGTCTACGTTGCTTGGTTTATTTGTCACGCTGTTGCCGCCGCCAGAACTGTAAAATCCTGGCGTCACCACATCGTTCAAGTTCTCATTTGTCAACACAATCATGGCGGCCTTGCTCTCATTCAGGATCTTACCCTGGTTTGCCGCAAGGCTCTGGTCGGTCGCGCTGCTGGTCAAGTTGTTCACAACCGGCCGCCATGTGTTTGTGTCCTGTTCGGGTGGGGTGTATCCCAGTGCATCCTTTACATTGTCCGCTGTCACACTAAGCACGCCGCTGTTGTTTGTAATGTTCGCTCCGGTTTTCACGCCGCCCAACACACTGCTTGTCGCCGTGGGCAGGCTGTATTTGTTCGCCCCCTCGGCAATCCCATCCAATTTTTTCTTATCGGCTGCGCTCATAAAGCCAGCCGCGCTCTGTGTAACTCCCCCGTGCCCGTGGCTAATGGGCGCAAAAATGGTTTTCAGCTTGCCAAAAAAGTAGCTCAACCCCGCGTTACTCAAATATCCCACTTTACCACACCTCCTCTTGATTTAGTTTTTAAGATGCCAAAATGGTATCAATTTCAGTATTCTGGATCGCATCAATGGTAAACACCTGGCCCAGTCCATCCCACTTCTCGCCATTCCAAGCATAGTTCATGCCATCGCCAACGTCGTATACATCGCCAATGGTTTGGCCGCTGGTCGGCAGCTTGTCATAGCTTGCCACACTGCCTTTGTAACGGTACATAGCGGTAATGTCACTCTTCAGGGCATAGGTGCTTGCCGCGCCAAAACCATCCAGTTTCTTCTTGTCGGCAGTGCTCATCAGGCCATGGGTGCTCTGGGTCGCATCAGCATAAGTGGTGTTGGTGCCGGGGATGCCCAGTGCGGTAATATCGCCCTTGGCAACCGCGGTCACAGCACTCACATGTCCGGTCGCATCCACAGTGATCTTATACAGGCCGCTGGTCTGTGCAGTATAGCTGGGGTGTACATACTTGTTGGCACCGGTTGCAATGCCGTCCAGCTTCTTCTTGTCTGCGGCGGTCATCAAACCGTGTGCGCTCTGGGTTACATCGTTGTAAGTAGTATTGGTTGGGGTTGCCCAGGTACCGTCGCCGCGCAGATACAAACCCTGCTGCCCTTTGGCAGGTGCGTTCACCAGGCCAGAACTACCAGCCGTATCAGCAGTCGCACCCTTAAAGTTGGTATAGGTGGTATCTTTGTCGGCAACCCACTTGGCCGTACCATCGGCATCCCAGCCCAGGACCATGCCGTCAGAACCACCTACCGGGATGTGCTTGTTGCCGCTCGTGGTCGGGTGTGCATATTTGTTTGCACCGTCTGCAACACCATCCAGCTTCTTCTTATCGGCGGCACTCATCAGGCCGGCGCTCGTGGTGCTTGCAGCTCCATAGGTGGTGTTCGGCGGGGTCGTCCAAGCACCGGTCGAATCCAGCCAGCGCTGCGCACCCTTCGTCGGGCTGGGCACCAGGCCGCTCTTACCATCTGCATCAACCGTTGCGCCGCTCATCACACTGTAGGTGGTATCCTTTTCGTTTACCCACTTAGCGGTGCCGTCCGCGCCCCAACCCAAAATCTGGTTGGCACTGCCGCCTGCAGGGATATGCTTATTTCCGCTGGTTGTCGGGTGGATGTAATTCTTCAGCCCGGCCAGCTTATTCTTCTCAGCAGTGGTATAGTCATTGGTCGAAAGTCCCTTGCCATCAATCTTATCCACCTTATCGGCCAGCAAAGCTTTAATTTTCTGCCAAAAATAAAGCAGACCGTCATAATTCAAAAATGCCATATTGTTTCCTCCTATTCGTCTTTGAATAAATTATCAATTTCGGTATTCGTGATCTCGTCAATCACAGCTTCCGGGTTTGGGGTGTTGATAATCAGTCGCCCATCTGCATCCGCCGTTACGCTCGTAATGCCGGTGCCGCGCACCTTTACCGTACCCTTTGCTATATCACCATGTTTCAGTTCCAAATTGGCTTCTGTGGCATCAGCCTTGCTGGCCCCAATTGTAAAATCCGTATCATTCAGCATTACCCAACCAGAGTTATAAATATATAAATCTCCGGGCGGCAGGTAATAAATCTTCCCGGCCAGCGGGGCCAATGGCAGCTCACTTACTCGTTCCAGATCGCTTCCAATCCGAACTCGCCCACCGGCTGTGTCCCGGTAAGTGTTTCCCGTATCCAAGCAGCATACCAGCTGTCCATCCACAATAGGAGTTTTATCCAGCTGCGACTGTTGGATCTCGCATAAAGAAAGTTTTGACATCGTAAAACTCCTTTTTGTAACAATAAAAAAACCGCCTACCTGCGTACAGATAAGCGGTTTCGATTCAGTATTTAATTTGACGAATATAACATCGTTGTTTGTCAATACAATATAAAACCTTCGCTGCACAGTGCATGTTCTCCTACTCGCAAAACACTGGCCCTGCAGCGAAGGCTGTTTTTATGTCAACTTGAAATAACTAACCGCTTGGCCGTCTCAGCCAATGGTCTTCCAGGTAATAGCGCCTTCAACAACCTTCACGCGGGTATCCATGGCAGTGTTCAGGCCGTCAGCATACGCCTTGGCGGCATCACGGGCAGCATCAGCCTTGGCGGTTGCGTCAGCGGCGGCAGCACCAATGGCCTCGCTCTTGGCGGCAGCCAGCTGTTCAGTGCTCACCTTGGCATCCCAGGTGGCTTTCTGTTCCTTGGTCACATGGATGTCGGCATTCGCAGCGTGCGTATCCAGGGCGGTCTGTACAGCCTTGATCTTTTTGTCAGCTTCGGCCTTGGTATAAGCATCAGGCACAGCAACATACAGGCCGTCTTCCTCCAGGGTAATGGAGTTGTCAGCCTTGGCGCTCACCTTCACCTTCACGCTGATCTTATTGTCGGTAGAAACAGTAACCTCAGCGGTGGAAGTTGCCAGACCGGTGTAAATATCAATCAGGCTGCCAACCGGGATCTTGATCACATCGCCACTGGTAATGGTCAGCTCAATATTTTTGTCCTTGGCATTATAAGTACCGCTGGTCACAACCAGATCCTTGCCCAGCGCAATGGTCAGTTCGTCGCCGCCAAATACCGGCAGCTTGATGGTGCGGGTGCTTGCGTCATAAGTCGGTGCATGCACAACGCCAGTCAGGGTGGTAGTAACGGGGTCGCCGCCCTTGGCAACACTCAGCACGCCCTCATTGTAGGTAACATCGGTAACAAACACACCCTTGCCGCCAACAACGCCCGCAATCTTGGCATCAACGTAGCTGGCAACAGCCTTGGTGGTCGGCACATTGTCATCGCTGGCGTTGGAAGCCGGGATCTCAGTTACGGTGGCCTTGTTCAGCTGGATATAGCTGGTGCCATTGAACACATGCAGGGTAAAGTCACTGGTGCGCACATAAACAACGCCCTGCACCTGGCCGGAAGCAGGCAGGGTGCTTACCAGCTTGCAGCTCTTGGTGTATTCAACTGCGCCCTTAAAAATCTGCAAAGTGTCAGTCAAAAAATACAGGGTGTCGTTGTCCTTTACCTGCAGGGCTTCAAACTTAGCTTTGGTACCATAATTAAATTTTACTTCTGCCATAATTATCTCTCCTTAAATTTCATGTTGTTTTTGTCGATTAAAATTCCTGCCAAACAAATCCAGTGCTTGCAGTGCTGAACGGTTCAACAGCAAACTTCCCCGTATCCAACAGCTGTACAATCCACGGCTCATACTTGCCCGCGGTGTTTTTAATCATTACGGTCTGCCCGGCATAAGTGTCACTGCTGTTGTTCAGCTGTTCATTGGCTTGTCCGTTGCTGTCAAAAACACGGGTACGGGGGCGGATCGCCTGCTTGCTCTTATCGTCACGGATGTAATAAAACTCCGATGTATCCTTGGTAATAACCAGGTCCTTCTCGTCAATAATTCCATTCGTAATCGCTGTATCCAGGTTTTCCGCGTTACCATAGCCCAACTTGCTTGTGGTTGCCATTCTCCCAACTCCTTTCTCCATTTGTCGCTATATAGAAAAAATGCAGGCGGTCAAGCCTTAAAACTCAACCACCCGCATATTTCCATCAGTTGTACCATCACCGCCGCTGCCGGAACCGCCGCTGCTCTTGATCTCTACCGCATTGCCAATCGGGCTTCCGTTGGCAGTCAGCTGCAGCATGTCATTCTTGTAGCTCAGGTTGTCGGCCTTGCTGTTCATCATGGTGTTGCTCTTATCAATCATGGCCTTCAGCATGGCCTGCATCGCAATAATCCGCTGGTCCAAAGCATTCAGTGCTTCGTCCGGGATTGTGGCCGCCCAGTCGTAAACATCAATAATTTTAATTTCGCCCGGTCCAACCTTGCGGATGTACTGGATGGTCCTGCCTTCAGCATCCATCTCAATGTTGCCAAAGGTCAGCTGGAACTCAATCACACCGGCCTCACTGGTCAGCGCTGTGTCAAAGGGCAGCTTATATTCCAGCTTGTTTTTATACAGCTCGTCACTCAGCGTCAAAAACTCGGTGCGGTATTTCTTACTCACCGGCAACCGGTATTCCAGCATCACCACATAGTCGCGCATGTCTTTGCCCTTGTATTCCGGATCAGCCAAAAAATGCAGGGTGTCTACTAGCTTGCTCTGCTGCATCACGCGCTCCACCACACTGGCGGTCAGGGTGTTGTCCTCGTTAATCAGGATCGTGTACATTGCTCGTCTCCTTTCCGCCCACAATGTAGTCAAACTCATTGCGGCTGATTTTGCCCTTGTGCCACAGCGCATTTAGGGTCGCTTCTTTTAATCGGCGATCCAAATACAACCGCCGTAAACTCTCCACAAAGTCGCTCATAGCACACCTCCTTCAATCAGGCTCAGGGTATAAGCATCAATAATAGCCTCAGGGGTTTTGGGCCCCAAGGCTTTCAGCTTGTCATATTCGTAAACACTGATCTCTTCCAGCTGCACGGTATCATATCCTGCCGCCGGAATGTTATAGTATCCGTCAACATGCCAGATGTAGCGCCCATCACTGCTCACAATTCCTTCGGCATCATCTACCGTGCAGTTCACCATAATTCCGTGTTTCGCCTGGTATTTCACAAAACTCAGGTGGTCAAGGGTATCAATCACCTGGCCGTTATATATCACCTTGTAATACATTTCGTCCCTCAACCTCCTTTACACGCTGAACATCACGCGCACGCCATGCTGCTCATTCGGGGTAACATAGCTGTAAATCTGGCCGTCTGCCGCAACCTGCAAAAAGTAATCTGCATACTGAACATTCGGGCTGCGTGTCCAATAAGTGGTGGCCGCGCCATCATCGTCATAGCAGATTCGGCTCTGATTATCCGTCATGTAACTGATCGTTGTACCTTCATAAATATACGGCTCACTGTTCATGCTGGGGTTCAGCTCATATGCAGCCGGTATAAAGAAGTAACAATCCGCCGTCACAATTTCCTTAGATGTTCCGCCCGCACTGGATGTCACTTTTACCTGCTGGATCAACTGCTGCCATCCAATCGGCAAGGCATTCGGCAGCCGCTTGTCCAGGTAGGTGCGCAGCGTTGCTGCGGGCCAACCACCATTGTTGTGATAGCTGCTGGTAATCGGCATCTTGCGTGCCAGCGTATTTTTCGCTAAAAACGTCATTGCGCAGCGCTTGTTTGTGTTATCGCTTAAATAAAACTGCTTAAATCCGCACATCTCATATTCGCGGGTTTCATGCGGCCATGCAGCCAGCTTCCGGCAGGCATTGTCGCCCAGGTCTGCATACCAAACTTTCGCCCAGTACACATCACCCTTGGCAAACCGTTCATATTCCCCGTCATCTGCCTTGGCACAACCAAACACCAGCGTTGCATTGGTTTGTGTAATTCGTCCACGGTTAATCTCGGTGTAAACAATGTCGTCACCGTAAATGTTAGCCGTATACACATGCAGGTTGTTTTCGCCCTTCTTGTGGCGCATTACCACCATGTCACGGGTTCCAACTGTGGCAGCTGTTGCGCTTTCGGTGCCCCAACTGATCTTGGCTCCATTATTGTTCCAAATGCGGATGCCGTTCATGCCGTTGGTTTCAAAACACTGCATCAGCACAGCATTGGCCGTATCGGTTGTGGTCATCCGGTAATCTACCGCCAGCACCCAGTCCCGGTCTTCCTTCAACAGCTGCACACCAGTGTCCACATAGTTGGTGCCATCAAAGGTCTTTTTCTCGTTAATCAAAACCTTCTCTTCAATGTCAGAGTAGCTAAAGTCGTTGCCCATCGTAATGGTCACAGCGTCCTTGGGGCTAACCACCTTATTCTCTACACCAACCTTTTTCATTGCGTAAATCTCGACCGGGCGCAAACTGCCAATCTCTTTGCCGTCAAAGTAACCAGAGGTGTATTCGCAGCTGTCATATACCGCATTGATGTCCTTGTCTCCGTTCACATATCCGCCCTTGTCCCAATGGTCAAACAGGTAGAACTTATAGGCACCTTCCTCCGCCGTGTAGGTCGGGGTATCGCCTTCGTACAACACCATGCTGCCATAGGGGGCAACTGTTTTCTGTTTCTCCGCACCATTGTTCAGGTAGCGCACGGTATACTTCCGTACACTCTCGGTATATTTGGCCGTTACGGTCTGGTTGGTAAATACTGTAATAAATTCTGTGTCCCATCCGGCATAGGTAAAGTCGGTGCTCACCGTGCTCTTCTTGGTCGGCTTCGGGATCGGCTTCTCCGCACGGGTCACAGGGTCAACAGCCTTGCCGCCCTTGTCAATGTACTGCACATCCAAAACTGTGTGTTCGTCATCATCATTCACAAAAGTCCAGGTAAACTGTTCCACCAGCGTGTTGTAGCTAATCTTCAAATCCGGCCACTGCTTGTTATATTCTGCCAGCTTCTTTTCGCGCATAATGGGCACATGAACTTTGCCTTCCAGCACCGAGTGTTCCGTGTTGTAGCCATTCTCATCCAGGCCGGTCATTGTATACAGCCGGTCAAGCAGCGCCGTATCCTCGCATTCCCAATCCAGGCCAGTCAGGCGCACGCGGTTCAAACCTGTGCATTTTTCCAACATGGCTTTCAGGTCAATGGTCGGGCAGCTCTCCACCACCAGGGTGGTCATGTTCTCATAGCTGTCAATCTTCAAATCGGTCAGGTGGTTCAGGTTCTGTGCCGTCAGGCTTGCAATCGCAGGCAGTTCAGCCTTTTCAATCTTGCCACCCTTGGCGAACGCCACACCGGTAATACCGCTGCCGCCAGCATAAAAATCGGTCAGGTTTACGCATCCCGCCAGGCTGATGGATTTCTTCAGGTTCGGCACATTCTGCAAGTTCAGGTGCTCCAGCAGCGTATTGTTGCCAACCGCAAAGTCGGTCAGGTTTGTGTTGCGGTAGCCTTCGGTGCCGTTACCAACCTGCAAATCGGTCAGTTTCACACCATGGCTAAAATCAACATATCCAGGGTAAAATCCGCTAATGTCACCAATGCTCTGCATCAGGCTGGCATTGTAAACATAAACCTCGGTATCGTTCATGGCTGCAATCGGGCACTCAATCGTGTAGGTCTGGCCGCGCTTGCCGCGCATCTTCACCGGGTTGGAGCCATACAAAACGCTCACATAGGTATCTGCATACGGGCGGATGTGGAACGTGCCGTCCGGCTGCACACCCGTCCAGTTGGTCGGGGTATAGCCACGGATTGTCATATCGTCAGCCGTACAGGTCGTGCCGCTGTACTTGCTCGCAATGTACTTTTCCTGGTACTTCTGGTACTGGCGGCGCTGATGGCGCTTGTTGCCGTGCATCATCGGCAGGTAACTGGTCGTGCCATTATCCTCGTAGGTGCGGAAATATTTGCGCCGCATATCCATAATCCAAAGCTTTTCGGGCTTCACATCCTGGTACGCCTCAATCTTGCGCAGAATACGGTTTGCACTCCAGGCCAAAGCGCTCTCGCGGTTCAGGTACATCTTCTGCAGATCGTCCGCAAAAAGATCTCGTACCTTGCACCACAGTTTGCTGTCTGCCGCGTTAAACACGCTCTTGGTGCCAATGGTGTCGATGTCCTCATAGCCGTAAGTCAGTGTCAATCCGCCCTCGTTGTCGTTGCCCTGGCAGGTATCATTGTCATAGTCCATACAAAAATCCCAATGGATCAGATCCTCTGTATGGGGGAACACATTCTTGGCGCGGTTATCCACCATTGTGTGGCGCTCAGTGAACAGATAAAAGAACAGCACACTGTCCTTGATAAAGTGGTCCTCAAAGTGGGTCTTAAACTCTTCATCATCTGCATTTACTACCCAGGTCAGCAAGCTCTGCCAGGCATTCTTTGCCGCCTGTGTTTCTTCCTCGGTGCAGTTTTTGCTAATATAGCGGAACTCAAAGCTGTGGTCGCCGTCCCAGGTTTCCTGGCTCAGATCATCACTCAAAAAGCGGGTCTGGGCATCGGTGTTGTTATCAATCTCAACAATAACTTCCTTGTGGTTTTCGGGGTCCATGCCCTGGGTGTCATTGTTCTTCTTGCTGTTGCCAATATCACCGCAGGCGTAAAAATGCCACTGGCCGTCCTTAAACACTGTCGCGTTCTCCACGTCCGTCTCCTGGATAAACACCACGCACGGGTAAAACGCCATCGTGTCGCGCACCTTCGGGTTCTCTTTCTTTGCCTTGCGGGTATATGGGTTAAACGTGTTGTAATCATCTGCAATGCAGGCGTTGTTTGCGTTTTCAGAGCTTGCAATATTTACCTTGATATTAAAATATTTCTCCGGGATACTGTTCTCGGTCAAGGTATAGGTGCTGCCGGTGCTATCATCGCTAAACGTAAATCCGCCGGAACAGTTAATATCAATGTTTCGGCCACTCTCGCCATACGCATTGGAGCTGGTGCCCTGGCCTTTATGGCTGCCGGTCGCGGTCCAGTTATCCTCCACAGCGCGTCCGTTCTTGTAAATCTGCTGGATGGTGGTATTAAAAACCTCATTCTTTTTGCCGGTCGTAAAGGTCGGGGCACTGATCTTGATAATGCGCAAATCCGGGCACTTCTCGGCCAAAAGGTCAGCATCCAGTTCGCCGCTCACGTTGGTAATATCGTTGCGGTTGTAGCGTTCAATCATCAGCTCAGCGTTCTTGGCATCCGCAATAAAGTTGTCCAGGATCTCATCGTCCGTCAACTCCATGCCGTAGGTCTTCATACGGTATACCTGCACATCACAGTCCGCAGAGCCAATCGTAATGCCAACCGGGCTTGCCTGTGTAAAGTTGTCGCTTGCATCGTACAGTTCCACCTTACAGGGGATACCGTCGCACCATAGCACCATCTCTTTATACTTGCTGTCCGGCAAAATATTGAACTCAAACTCCAAAAAGTCATCTTCGCAAATCGGCAGCTCAATGCGGTTCTGCTGGCTGGTCAGGGTAATCTTCTGTGCCTGTACCGTCAAACCAACATTGCCATTTGCGCAGGTTAGCGCCGTAGCATCGTAGTCTCGCACATTGGTGGTCTTAAACACCAACTTAAAGTTCTTACCCTTCTTTTTGGCATCGTCCGCAAACAGCTTATAATCCAGCGTGGCGGTAGTTCCGGCTTTCACACAAAAGTAAGTATCGCCGTCCTCATCAATCTGGTAGCCGCCATTGCTCCAGTCAAAGTTGTCGCTTACCGTCATCGCGGTATTGCCATCGGTCCACAGGCGGTTTTCGTCCGCATTGGTTCGGCCAGCCGGGTTAAAGTCAAACATCAGGTTGGTTTTCACCGGCTCAATGTTAATACCCAGCTCGGTAATTTTTACATTGATGGTCTTTACCGTCTCGCCGCAGGTAATGGTCAGCACATGGCTGCCAATCTCGCTGCTCTTGTACGTCCAGGTCTGTTTGGTGCGTCCTACCGTCAACTTGCTGGCAACAATGCCATCCACAGCCAGGGTCACATTGGTATTGCTGCTGGCCGGGTCATACACGGTATAGCTGATCGCAACATTGCTGTACTGCTTGGCACTGTAATCCAGCACGGCACAACTGATAATCGGGGTATTATTGCCCTCTTCCACCCACATAATATCGTGGCGCAGGGTGTTGCTTGTCACCTGTTTGCCATTGATCTCCGCCGTCATGCTCACTTCCAGCAGGTGGCTGCCGTGCTTCTGGGTGGGCAAATTGTAGGTCATCTGGCGGCCTGTCACCGCAGTGCTTGTCCCACCAATCGCCTTACCATCCAACTTAAAGCTGATGTTTTTGGCAATATTGCCATACGGAGTAAACCGGTAAGTTACTTCGCCGGAATAAAAAAGAGAGTCATCAAAAATGCTCTCCAAATAGAACTCAACAACATTAACCGACCAGTTCTTGCTGCCCACACTGCCCATGCTGTCTGTTACCTGCAGCCGCACGGTATTGTCGCCACTGTGCAGGTACTGCGTCACATCAAAGGTGTTCTTGCCCTGGATAATGGTCGTGGTTGCCACTTTGGTGTTGCCTACATACCAGTTACCGGTTGCATTGCCAGTGTCATCGCCAGCATTGTCCACACTCGTGAACTTGAAGTTAATCAGCGCACTGTCGCCCTGAACTACAGTCAGGCTGCTGTCACCAATTCGTTCAATGGTAATGGTGCTGGTTGTCTCACCGCCGCCACCTCCGCCGCCTTTAATGGTAACAACAGTCTTGGTTGTTCCGTCCTCCAACAGGCTCAAATGGCCGTCATCGCTGGTGTAGGTAATGTCGTACTCGTGGCCGTTGCTGGGCTTAATGTCCTTGATTTTTTCCTGGATCTCGGCAATGTCGCTGTTGGCCGTATCCACACTGCTCTGCAAGGCTGTCACGGTATTCTTGGTCACGGTCAGATCATTGGTGAACCCGTCCAGGGCGGTTTTATCCGCCTTATCAGCCAGAAGCTTGTCGGTTGCTTCCTTATTATAATAGTCGCTCTGCAAGGTATTCGGCAGGTCGCCCACACTGTCCTGCAAAGCTTTCACGGCCTCGTCATTGCTGGTCTTATAATCCGCCAGCTCTGTGCTCACCGGTTCCACTGCCGCGCTGATCTTTGCATCCACCGTCTTGCCGTAAGCGGTCGTCCATTCTGCACTGGGGTCAGTGCTCAGGGTTACAGTTTTAATTACTGCATCGCCGTTATAAAACGTTAAAGCACGGGTGTCCGCATCATACACACAGTTAAAAGCCGCCAATCCGTCAATCCCAGAAATCTTACCTTCCAGCAGTTTAACAAAACCGTCCACTTCTTCCTTGTTATAATACTTGGCAAGTTCCGTGGTCAGCTCGGTTTTCTTGGTGTAGTTTGTGTCAAGGTCACTCTGCAGCTCCTGCTTAATTCCTGCTGCTGCATGCTGGATCTTATTATCCACACCTGCCGCAGCGTTGGCTGCATCCTGGGCGCTGGCCTGTGCGGCACTGGCATAGCTGGAAGCCTGGCCAACCTTCTCGTCCATCAGGGCAACAAAGCTTGTGTACCAGTCAGTGTCCGGCTCCACCATCTTGGTGCCACTTAAAGCCTCCAAAATATTCAGCTCGCCGTCTGGCCGTGTGCGCCACATGTAGGTTTCGCTGCGCTCATTTACACCGGTTGCAGTGATCTCAAAGCGCACTGTCCCCTTCTTGCTTGTCACACTATTTGTAACCAGCCAATAAAACCGGATCGTATCCTCGTTGTAGGTAACATTGATCGGCGTGGCGTATGCTTCCTGCCCATCCACATTCAGGTAATGTACCTGCAGCATCATCTGCATCAAATCAATGCCGTCATATCGCCGCGGCATCTTAAACGGGATCACCTGGCTGTTGGTTTCCTGGGTAATGTTGATCTGGCTCTCGTCCATCACAACATTTTTCATCTCGTCAATGGTCGAAAACGCATCGTCATTATATTGGCTGTACCACAGGTATTTTTCACTGCGGGTGTAGCCGCCATCATCATTGGCCTGCGCCTGTGGCATATCAACTACCGCGGCCATGGGGGTAGCCTCAGCCTGCAATGCCACAGGCTCTGCTTTGGCCGCCATCTCAGCCGCCATCCGTTTCGACTCTTCAAAACTTAATGCCATGTTTTCCTCCTCCCCTTTCTATTTTTTCAAACAAACAATACAATATGGGCGTGGCACTTATCGCCATCGCTGTTCAGCTTCACGCGCCATTGGGTGTATGCTGTGGATGTGTTCAAAGCCTGCTGTTTGTATACAGCTTGCAATCCGCTTCCGCTGTCCCACACATCCGTCCAGTTGCTGCCATCGTTGCTGGCCTGTACCCACACTCGGTTAAGTCTGTTTTCTGTTCCGGTCTTACTCACACTGGCCACAACCCATGCGTGCTGGCAGCCGCCAGTCGTCACCACGTTGCTGTAATGGTCGCCGGTGGCTGTATCCTTATCAATCGTTGCAATTCGGCTTCCGGCTTTACCAGTTAGGTCGGCAATGCTTTCGCCGTTTGCAATCTTATCTTCTGTGCAGCCAATCCCTTTGCGGAAATCGGCCAGGTTCACGCGCACTTCCGGTGCCCAAAAATTGCCGTCACTTTTGTATGCGCCCTCGTCAATATTACGCAGCGCAAAATACTCGCTGTCGGTTCCAAACCCCATGTCATGGGCAAAGCCGTAGCTGCGCCTGGTCAGGGTGCCCTGCGTGCAGTTGCCATTTTTATCAATAAACTTCTTGTCGCTGGCCACATCATTGGCGGTTGCCGCATTAGTGGTATCATCCTCCAACAGGGCTTTGGCCGCCGTGCTTGCGGTTCCCCACAGCCACATCACGTTATCGTAATAGCAGCCACTGTAAATATCATTGGTTTTCTGGTTATCTGTGGCTACACACAGCCGGGTCACACCGTCCTTTTTCTGCACGGTCATCTTGGTACTCTCGCGCTCGCCGCCCTGCAGCTGGGTCGTGGCAGAATAAGTCTTGATAGATCCTTTCACCAACTTACCATCTACCCAGGCAGTTTTTCCTTCCAGGATAGATTTTTCATCCGCAGTGCCCGGCGTATTGCTGTCCAGCCCGCTTGCGCTGATCGCACCGCCGCTGTAATAGCCGGCCTTGATCTGGTAGCTCTCGCCGTTGGCCAGCTCTGCCGTTACATTGCCGTAATTCTGCATAGTGCCGGTTTTCAGGGTTTTGTTCTTGCTGTAAAATGTCTGTCCTGCCAGCACCTGGTCCGGCAAAGCAGTCGTGGCAGCCAGCTTGGAAGCCCCAATGCCGCTGCCGTTAGTAAAATTTACAATGTTTCTCCTCGTATCGTACTGAAAAATCACCCACTGCCCGGCACCAATCGCACCGTCACCCAGCTTCTCTGTGCCGCAGTAGGCGTTGCTGGTCATATCTTTGCCATTGATCACCAGTCTGTGCCCGTCATTGAACGCCGTGGTAAAATATGCTTTGCCGTTAGCCGCGTTGCTGTAACTGCTGCCGCTTTTGCATGTCAGGGCATGGGTCCCGCCGCTGTAACTGTAGCTGTATTCATGGATCATCATGTCGGGGTCAAACTTGCCGTCAATAATGTAATTCACCGCTCCGGCGTAGTGCTGTTCCAATGCAGTAATCGCATGTTTCACATGGTTAATGTCCGCCGCTTTAATAATGTATTTGCGCAGGCCGCTGTTCTGGTTCAGGTAATTGCTGGCCTCAGCATACTTGCCGTCTGCCAGGTACTTGGTGTACTGGGCTGCTGCTGCGGCATGGCCGCTGTCCAGGTCGGCATTATCTTCAAACGTATCAATGCCTTCCGGGAACTTTGTATAGGTATCTGCCATTGCTTATCACTCTCCTGTTTCATCTTTTACAGGGTACGGGTAATACGGGTAAAACCTCATCAGCGTCACATCCATCGTTCCCTGCCCCAAGCTCTTATCAATTTTTTTAATAATAAATTGCACGGCTGTCTTGCCGCCCATGTAACGCGGGCAGTATTCAACCTTGGTGTTCACATCCAGCCACGGCACCAGCAGCATCTTCACCGTAATGCTGTCGGTCAATCGCGCCCGCTTCCATAGCTCGTATTCGGCCACATCCAAAATGCCGTCATCTGTGGTGTAATTGTCGTATTCACCGCCGCTCAAAACCACATTGCGCCGTCCAATTCGTTCAATGCTGAACGGGCTGTTCAAAAACTGGTCGTCCTCCTCATACCCTTCAATATCCGGGTTGGCGGTGCTCACAACCTCCAAATTCTGGCAGTTCTCGGTTTCTTTCAGCTTGTCCAGCTCTTCCTCACTCGGTTTTGCATCTTTCAGCATCACCATGGCGTGCGGCTGTACCTGCCCATAAAAATAAAAGCGCCCCTTGCCGCCATTCTCATTCGGGGAATAATCGGCATCGTAGCGCACCACATATTGTACTTTTGGTTTCATGCAGTCCTGCTTGGCCTTTTTGTTGTTGCCGGCTTCATCTGTGCTGATGGTATACAGGCTCAAAACATCGGTCACAACCGCATCGCTGCTCTCTGTTGCTTTGGCGCTGATCTTAATCTGGTACCCTTTGTCAGCATCGTACAGGTCGGCCACATTGTCCGGCGGCGTAAACAAAATCAGCTTCTTACCGCTCAATGCCAACCCGACCACATTTAATGTTATGGTTTTCTTTGTCGTGTCCACCACCAGATCTGTGCAGCTCACATCCGGGCTTGCCGCAGCGCCAAACACCTCTACGCAGTTTCGCACCTCACTGTAATCCACCGTTGCGTCTTCACTGATGATCAAATCATTGAACACATCGGCATTCAGCACCAGCGGATCATCCTCACAGCTTGGGATCTGCTGGCATTTGAACACATCATCCTCAAAAAATATTTCAAACGGGTAATACAAATCCCGCAACTGTGTCAAAATTGTCCACACACTGGTCGCCGCATCAAACTCCTGGTCATAAGGGATCGTTCGGTTCCAATATTCCACAAATACTTTGTTGATTCCCACTTCCTGTAATAGCTCCACCATCGCCCTGCGGATTCCGCCCCCGGCCTTAAACACGGTTTTAATACCTGTCAGCTGTCCGGCCAACGTGTCATTCAGCATTGCTGTCAGGTCCATACAGTTAATGGTCAGGCTCCGGGTCTGCGTGTCATAGTTGTATCCGTTCTGACTGAACACATATACCCCCTGGCTGTACCAAATAATATCGTCCAGCATCGGGGTCTTCACACCAATGTAAATCCAAACGTACTTGTTCATCCACTCGCTCTCGCTGTATTGGCTGATCGCATGTTTTTCGTCCAGCACAATGGTCGAAGTGTACGTTCGCCGGATGTCCGCATCTGCATCTACGGAAATTCTTCCCTCGGTCGTAATGCCCTGCAAACTGTCAATCGTCTTCATCCGGTCGTTCAGCAGGTCAATGCGGGTGTACAGCTCAATGTTATGGGAGTATAAGGTTCGTATGTCTTCTGTGCTTGGCACATACATCGCGCATCAACTCCCTTCAATGTCTTCTGCAATAAACCCGTTGCGGTACAAATCGGTGCTGCTCTCCAAGCTGCCAATCTCCACAAAATCAAACGCCACGGCAACCTTGTCATAATGGTCACTGTAGCTGATACTCGGCTGGTTAATAATGTTCGCCATCCAGCTGCGTCCGTCAAATAGCTTCAAGATCTTCGGCTTCTTGTTGGTACACCAGTCCACAAACTGCTTGCGGTACCGGGCACCGCCATCCCCGTCATAATCATCTGTGTCAAAACTGTATTTCAGCACAGTGGCCGTAAAATTGCCCTGCTCATAGTTCAGGTCGCTGCCGTAAATCACATACGGGTAACGGCTGCTCATAGTTTCCACCACACTGTTTGGCTGTGTTCTGGTCGTGCTGGTCACGCTGGCATCAAATAACAGGTGGTAACTAATATCTCCGTCTGTCAGCACTGCACCGTCAAAGCTGCTCAAAATCTTGTTCGTGAACATGTCCTGCTCGGCATCGTCAATAATCGGCACAAACGCATACTCATACTCGGTGTTGCGCCCGTCTGCGTACCAATCAATGTGTACCCAGTTGTTCAGTTCTTTTTCCCATTCCTTCAGAGTTTCATCATTCACCGGGGTTGGCCGGTGCTTGGTCGCCAGGGTTATCCAGTTGTAGGTTCCAACCCGGCGTCGTTTTAACCGCATCTCGCTGATCTGTTCTGCCCGGTAGCGCAGGTTGCCGCCCAGGGTGTCACCGTTAAAAGCCGCATAAATGGCCGTTTGGGCCTGCCATCCATTGTCCAGATTGTACTTGCCGTAATCCTTATCGGCATCACGGCTTAACAGCAGGTCGTCATAAATACCATTCTGCAGCTTCAGCACATTCAGCGCCTCATTATAGGGCGGGTATGGCAAAATCGCATTCTGCCCCATCAAAATATCGGCTCCCACAATCATTTCCACACCCCTCCTTTACTCCCAGTGCAGTTCAAACAGGCCGCCCTGGTTTTTCAAATACACCTTAAACCAACCACTTGGCGCACTGGTTTTTATATTGCTCTGCAAACAGTATCCGCCGCAGGTCAGTTCCAGGTAATAACATGTTTTCTTTTCGTTCGTTTGGTAGTTGTAAGCATTACTGCTGTAATCGTCCGCAATGTCGCGGCGGCACAAAAACAGCTTCAAAGCATACGGATCTTCATCCATTGTCGGCATACTGATCCCATTGCTCCGTTTGTTCCACAGCCCAATCAGCAGCTTGTTCCAGCGGTCGCTTCTCATGTTCAACCCCAGGGCATAGCTGCTATCCACCACGCTTCCTTCTTCCACATGGCTGCCCTGTACCTTAAATCCGTCTTTGAACGTCATGTCGGCCTTAACCGGGTCGGTGTCATCCACTGTCAGGTCTACTGCCTGGTCCCCGGCCGATCCGCTCACATAGTGGTAGTCATCCTTGTTGTCGTTGCGGTCCTTGCCCTCAATTGTCACAACATAAGATTTCACCCAAATGCAGCCCTCTTCATAATGGTTTTCCAGCGCCACAGCCGCATAGCCGTCACCGCCCACATAACCAATCAGCAGCTCACAAAATCCAGTGTCCAGCTTCATGCCGTGTTGGGTAATGCCCTGTGCTCTGGCGTAATAAGTCGTGTCATTGCGCAAGTTGCTGATAATATACGCCTTGTCCGGCACCCGCAGTGTCTCGCTGCTTTTCACCAGGCTCTTGCTGGCATCATACAGTTCAATCGTATATTCGTTCAGCTCTTCGCCCTGGGTGCTCTCGTATTGCACTGTAAACTCAAAAGCACTGTATTCAATGTTGGTTTTGTCCTTGGTACTGATCTCTTTGAACTTAAATACCGGTGTCTCCACACAATAAAACAGCAGAATGTCGCTCCATTCGCTCCACGCACTGTCCTGGCCGCACACCCGTACCTTAATGCCAAACGCCGCGCTGCTGTTTGTAATGCTGCTGGCCTTCAAAGTAAACTCGGATCTCTGGGTACTCACCTCACCGCTTTGGTAAGTTGGGCTGCCCAGTTCCTCTGCACTCATGGCATTGGCCCAAATTTGCGCCTCCACCTTGGTAATCACACCAATGTATCGGAACCGGAATGTATAATCTTTTGTCGCATCAAATGCTGATACGGTATATAATGCTGGTTTGCTCATCCTCCCGCCACTCCCCTCCCTCTCTAAACAACAAAAGCCGCCCAACCAATCAAGGTCAGGCGGTTATTCTTATCTTAATAATGCTATTAGCTTATGTTTATTTTACGTTTTCTTCCGGTTTATCCTCTGCTGCATCAACCGGCGTTTCCTCAACCTTTTCTGCCGCAGCCTTCTTAGCCGCTTCCATCTCCTCCTGTATCGCGCTCTTGCGGATATTCTGCACATCACGCAGCAAACTCTCCAAAATCAGCTCCACTGCATACGGCGGCAACCCAACCTGGTTCACACCGTCACAAATGTAAGTCTTCAACTGTTCACATTTCAAATTAAAATTTTCCATTATAAAATCTCCTCGTCAAAATTAAACCAAAATGCCGCCAATAAACCGCAGCCCATGCTGTTTCAGCTTCACGTCTGTCACATAGCCCTGCGCATTTTTTACAAGCTCAATACCGTATACAAACGGTACGGCCTGGGTGTTTGCGTCAAGAGTGGTTACTTCTTTGCTGCCGTCCCAGCCTAAAGTTTGGCCACCCCAGTTGGTTGTGCCGTCATAGATGTACATAGAGTTGCCATTCCCATATAACTGGACATTACCTCTAAGCTGTGTGGTTGAAAAATCAATAACAAATCGTCCGGAAGTATCAGACTCCTTTTGCGCAGTCAAGGTTCCAATAGCATTATTAAAAGTAATCCGTTCTGTACTCAGTCCAGCCTTAGAAAGCGATGACATGGATGATGAACTGGTAACTTCTCCGGCCCTGAATGTAATAGAAGAACCATCTAATACCATTGTATTTGTGTGAGTAGTGGTTTTTTCTGTATCATTATACTGGTAAGTATCAAGCTTTAACATAGCATCTGCAATCTGCACCACATTTTCTGTACCATATGTTTCATCGTAGCCGCTCAATCTGGCAAGCGTATTATCCCCAGACTTAATAATAATAGAGTTCTTATCCAATGTAGTGACGAACTTGTTATCCGTAGTATGAATTTCCGAATTATCCAGATCAAAATAAACGCTTCCATCCTTGGAGCTAATCTTACCTGTCTTAATCAGGTCAGAATTGATCTCACCAGACTTAATATAGGTCGCATTAAAGTACACATTGCCATCCTCAATAAACATGCCCTGGCTTGCTCCATTATTGGTCAACCGGTTAAAGATGTCCTCCTGCGTCAGCTTTTTATCAACCGCATCAATCACTTCGTCCTTGTTTGTGTAATTGTCTTTCTTTCCCCAGTCTCCGGCATCATATGCCTCGCCTTTTGCCTTGGGTTTTCCACAAACAAGCACTTCTGCCCCCGTGTACCACAAATCACCTTCGTCATACGGCGGGTCGGGGTGTTCGTCTTTGCTGGCATCTGCCGTAAACACACGCCGCTTTCCATCCGCCGTATCCTGTGCCTTGCTGGCCGCTTCAAGTGCATTGGTTATATCCTTGTCCTGTACCAGCTCCCACTTGTAGCTACCATCGTCGCCTTTCATAAATCGGTATGCTTTGCCTGTCTCTGTGTTATAAAACAGGTCATCCACATGTTTTTCTTTTTCTTCATCTGTCGTCCAGCTCTTGGCCGGCTCGTTATCCAGCGTAGGGTCATAGGCGTAAAAATACTGCTCGGCCTTGCTGTCAATCTGGTCTTGCATATCTTTCGTTACACCATCCACATAATCTTTCACTTCATCTTTGCTGGCGTAACTATCCTTTTTTACCCAGTCGCTGGCATTATATTTGTCACTGGCCGTGCGTGCTACCGTACATACCAGAATATCTTCTCCATTAAACCACAAATCGCCCATGTCATACGGCGGCTCCGGGTGCTCTCCCTTGCTGGCATCAGCCGTAAATACCTGGCGCTTACCATCTCCGGTGTCTTGTGCCTTGCTTGCGGCTTCCAGCGCATCCAGCGTTTCCTTATCTGTCACTTCTACCCAGCTGCCGGTTTTTGTTTCCTCATTGTATGTCCACTGCCAACCTTTCTTGCTGTCGGTGTTATAAAACAAATCGCCGTTGTGCGCTTTCTTTGTGGTGTCGTCTTTCCAGCTCATAGCAGGCCAGTTCTCAAGCGTTGGGTCATAGTTATAAAAATACTGTTCAACCTTGCCGTCTACCTGTTCCTGCAGCTTGTCAACCTTATTCACATAATCTTTCAGGTCTTCCTCAACCTTGTCCTGCTTCAACAGGTTCCGGTCAATTTCATACGGCTTAATGTACAGCCGCTTAAAGTCATTCTGCGGGGCAATCACAGCCACGGCATCGTTCACCTGGAACAGCGCATTACTCGCAATGGTATATTCCTTGCCAAAAGCCGCCACTACATAGCCGCTGTGGTCGTCCAGCACCTTCACAATCGTGCCAACAGCTGTACGGTCAAACTTGGCATTGCTAATCAGTCTCTCGCAGTAACGCTTCACCTCTTTTGCCAGGTCTTTCAGCCCCGCAATGGCATCATCCAATGTGTTCTTCGCCATAGCTTTTCCTCCAAAATAAAAAGCCGGGCAGCCACATAGGCCACCCGGTATATCGTCATCGTACTTATCGCTTAAACCAATATTTCTTTACATCTGATTTTTCATCATAACAAAGCTCAACGTATTTAATTTCTCCTCTGGGAATCATAACAATTCGGTCATCCATTGTTGTAAGGACATTACCCTCTTTATCTAAAACATCATATCCAGATAAAAGTAATACGTTCTTTTTATCATCCATTCCAACATAAGAACCACTAAAATCGTTCTCGCAGTCTGTATAGACTACCATATTGGTTCCACGTTTATAGTCAATAACATCTTCCCACACGCTATCGCTTGGGGACCATGTGAACAGCTTATGCAATACTTGCTTAATTTTCACGTTCCTGCGCAGAACAGAAAGAACGGCACCAAGAACACAGGCCACAATGTACTGTAACTTCTTGGTTGGTACCACCTGCATAAGCAGAAAACTAATTATCACAGAATAAACCAGGTAATGTTGAGGCAACTGTTTGTCAAGCAGTCGGTTATAAATCCATAACATCAATAAACCAGGCACCACATACTGCAAAATAGCAGGAATCATGGCAACTAGCTCGTTTAAGCATTGTGTTATTTCCATCACTTATTTTCCTTTTTGTCCTCTGCTTTTTTCCAAGAGGAGCTATTTTTATTGTTCTTGGCTTCCGGGTTAAAAGTAAATTCCGTGTTCGGCTTGTTTTGGCTCTCAGTCTTTGCCATCAGTACAACACTTCCTGCTTTATTATAATAGGGTCATTATACCATACAAAAAGCCGGACAACAACAATCTGTTACCCGATGTAAATTGACTTAATTATATAAGGGACCTAACCGCTGATTCCTCTCGGTTGGTTTCCCTCTGTTTTTGTTATACCTGCTTGCAATTACCGCTTGCTGAACTCCTGCGCCATAATGGAGCCAATGTTCTGGTGCAAAATGCGGCCAAAGTTCTCAACGTCATTCACACCGTTCATCACAATGTTAATGTCGCCAATGTGTACGCCGCTGCTGCCTGCACTGGCCAACTCAGTGTTCGCATTCCCCATCCGCTTCAGGATCGCACTTTCCACAAAAGCTTCCGGGTTAATCGCTGCGCTGAACAACCGGCGGGTCAAATTCCCCGGCACAACGCCGTCTCCAACCTCCAGGCTGGTATAGCGCCCGGCTTCCGGCTGCCGCACAACAATCTCAGGCCCTGCTTCATCAACTCGCGCCCGTTCAAAGGCTGCAACGTTCATAATGCCGGTTGCGTGGCTGGATGTACTGCTGGATTTTGTCGCTTTTACCTCGGCCTGGGCGGCTTTCTTTTCCTTGTCCAGCTCGTCGCTCTTAACCTGGTACTCTTCCTCAACAACCTCAATTTTCAAACTCAAATCATTGATCTCAGCAGTTTTTTCCTCAATCTGCCGCAAAATATCAATGTAATGGTTCTTAAAGTCATCAAGTACGTCTGTCCGCTGGCCCAGGATCTTTTCCTCCCAGTCCGCCCCCAGCCGTGCCACCGTGTTGATCCGGTTCTGCTCGGTCTCGTAAGCGTCAGCAACCTCTTCCCACTTGCTCTTATACTCTTCCAGCTGGTCAATCAGTTTCTGGTTTTCCTTAATCTGGTTTTCCACATGGTCCGTGTTGCTCATGTTGTTCATGTAATCAGTCGTGATCTTATCAATCATCGCCTGGTCCATGTTCAAGATCATCTGGTCCGCATCAGCGCCGTACAGCTGCCGCAAAATCGCAACGTTCTTGCTGTTGGTGTATTCGTTCTGGCCTTCACTCAGCTTATCCTTGTATTCATCATAAGCGTCAATCTTGTCTTGCAGTTCCTGCTTCTTGTCTTCCAGCTCTTTTTCAAGCGCGGCTTTCTGGTCCTCCAGAGCTTTCTGAGCATCCTCATGCTCTTTCTGGCGCAAAGCATCATTGTAATCCTCTTCGGTGCTTTTGACCTCGCTCTCGTCAGCCTCCCAAACAAAACCCTTACCTTCACGGTACACACGCACACTGCGGTTCGCTTTGGCTGCATCCATGGCCGCCTTTTTGCGGGCCAGCTCAATCGCCTTTTCCTGGGCATCGTTGGTTTCGTTCAGCTTATCCAGCTCATCCTGCAAAGCGTCAATCCGCGGCTGGTAGCTATCTTCCAGCGCCTCCTGCTCTTTCTGCAAAGCTTTTGTCCGCTTTTCAATCAGGTAGGTAGCGCCGTTCATAGCGGCATCAAGGTTGTTTTTCTCGTCTTCCAGCTGTTCTTTCAGGTCGTCCCACTGGTGTTCCAGTCGGTCAATCTCTTTGTCAATCCTAGCTGTTATGGTTTTAACAATCCCGTCAAGTGTCTTTTGCTCGCTCTCAAGGCTGTCCTTAATGCTTTCTAGCTCTTTCTTCTGCTTTTCCAGTGCTTTTTTCTGGGCCTCATAAGCTTCCTTTACAGCATCTGCTTCCGCTTCAATCCGTTCAAGGTTTTTCTGTGCTGCCTCAGTCGCCGTCGCAGTAGCAGCAGCCGCTTTTGCATTTTTTTGGAACGTGCCGCTTGTAACTGGATTATCGGTCGGAAACTGTCCGCCGCCGCGCACAGTTTCTTTACCACCAGGATAAGCATTACCTTCCGCCATGGCCGTTCCGCGTGCGCCCACAAAGCCATTTTTCAGCAATTCTTCGCTCTTTTGATGATCAAATACAATCGCGTCTTTGGGTAGGTTTACAAACTCAGCACCATGCTCGCCAACCGTATACCACTTGCCGCTGTGCGGGTTCACCACTACTTCATAACCAAGCTCACCAACCAGTGCTCGTTCGCCCTGGGGCAATCCGTTGCGGGCGCCGCCTGCATGGGCGCTTCCAATACTGGTCGTTCCAGTTGCATTTTGTTCGGCATAGCTCTTGGCAACGCTCGGCACCGGCGCTGTAATGGTCGTCTGGGTTATCTGATCCATCAGGTCCTTAACTTTTCCCAAACTTTCCAGTGCGTCCGTATTATGAACCGTCAAAGTGTACGGTGTCATCAAAATATCAACAAGATCGTTAGCCGTATCCAGTGCCGTATCCAACTTGTCTTGGCTGTCATCAGTTTTAACGTTTAGGATCTTAGCATCTTTCAGCGTCTGGGTAATTTCTTCGGTGGTCTTTCCGGCATTTTCCAGTCCTTCGGCATATACCTGGATCTCAACCTCAGTCGGCGCACCCAGCTCTTCCTTCTTGGCAGTCAAATCAGCCAGCTTGTCCTGGGCAGTTTCCAGCTCTGTTGCAACACTAAAATCACCGCTGTTAAATCTTTGGGTCAGATCATCAACAGTCTTTTCAGCCTCCGAAGCGTCAATCCAAAGTTGTACACGGCCATTCTTATTCAGATTGTCCGCGGCTTTATCAAGCGCACTTTGTAATACTTCAGCACGTTTGCTAGGCAAATCTCCTTGCTCATTCGCCTTGTCAACAAGATCTTTGGCTTGCTTATAAGCATCAACCAGCTCGTCTACATCAGTGTTATCAATGTTTCCCTTGATGTTTTCGATTTTCTCATTAACTTCTTTGAGCTGATCATTCCATTCTTTGTAACTGTCAGAGTCAGGTTTAACGCTGTCCATTTTTTCCTGCAGCTCGTCAGCCTGCATTTCAAGGCTTGTCAGTGTCTCACCAAAGAACGCATCGTCCCATTCCCAATCAAAGCCGTATTCCTGCAGCTCGCCAAAAATAGCCCGCACCATGTCCGGCGTCAGCTTCATTGCATCGCAAAAATCCTGTATGGTCTTTTCGCCCGCAATGGTTACATAACCGCTGCTGTCCGCTTCCATCAACCCGGCCTTAACGGCATCATTCAAAAAGTTGGTAACACCCTTGTAATCATCGGTCAGGTATTTTTTCAGCGTATCAACATATTGCTGTACGGCATTTTCGTCAACACTGTCCGGCACCAAAAACTCAACAGCCGCCTTGTACTTCTGCGTGCCAACCTTGCCGCTTTCCAGCGCGTCCTTGATCGCATCATAGGCTTTAATGGCATCGTCATACATGGTGCCGGCTTCTGTGGCGTTCTGGGCATTCAGCCAATCCTGATAAGCCCCACTCACCTGCACTAGCTGGCTATACAACACCTCATAGTTCTGGCACTGTTCCCGCAGTTTCTTATTTTCCTGCTCGCGGTTGCTGATGGCCTCTTTCAGCGTGCTCTGCTGCTCTTCACTCAAGTCGTTGTTCTTTTTCAACGCGTCATTCAAGCGGCTCAATTCCTGCTTGTTCTCGGCATATTTCAGTTGTGCCTGGCTTCTTGCAACTCGGACTGTGGCTTTTGCTTCCTCAATTTTCTTGTCGGTTAGCTCTTTAGCCTTTTCCGTGTTAATCTGCATTGTGCCGTTTACATATTCCAGGCAGTCTGCGTAATCCTTATCCGCATCGGTTAGCGCCTTAAAGTTTTCGGCCGTCACGCCAACACCGGTGGTTTGCGCCTGCAAGGCGGCTGTCACAGCAGAAATTGTCGTGGTAACATTTTTTACAGCAGTATCCGCATCAATGGTAACACTGTTAGCTTCTACGCCAGCTTTGCTCAGCGATTCAAGCTCATTGATAACGTCTTCAATGGTAAAGCCGGCGTCCTCCATCTGCTGGATGAATTCTTTCAGTGCTTCAATGTCAATGTTGCCAGAGAATAGGTCGTTGAAGGCATCATTATCGGCCATAGCAAATAGTGTTTTAAGCGAAACACCGGCCGCGTCAGCCTTATCCTTCAAGGTGTTAAAGATTTCAGTCGCTTCAGCTGTTTTTGCAAGCGGAATCTGGAGATCGTGCATGCTCTTTCCAGCATATTCAGAAGTTGCACCGTCCCAATCTTTAGCAATCTCTTCAGCAGTAGAACCAGCAATGGCTGCAACATCTGCCGCGGTTAATTCTGCTCCGTTCAGTATCTGTCCTTCAACAGCGGCAAGCATGTTTTTAATATGAACAGTCTGGCCATCAATCTCTTCATCAAGGCCCTGTGCGTCCAATTTTAACAAATCTTCGGATTTCCAGGGGCCATTTTCTCCAGCTTTCTGGATCAAGTCATAGATGTAATTCTCCAATACATTGCTTGTCAATGGTCTTGCGCCATCATCTGTTTGCAAAATGGGCGTGTAAGCGATTTCAAGCTCATGATCGTCACCTACATCAAAGGCGTTGGAAGAACCAACAACAGTGCTAAAACTTCCTTCCTCAAAGGGTTCTTTTTGCTCTTTTACAAAGTCGGAATAATTCTTAAGGTTTTCCGCTGTCCACTGGATGACCTGGCGGTTTTTGTTACTTACATTACCGTATTTTTCAGCGGTCCCGGTAACGGCCTCTTCAGCTTCGCTGGCCTCCTTTAGCGCCTGCCTATAGTCGTCAACTCCACTTGCAATATCAGGAAAATTGCCTGCCACGTCCAGCATCTCTGCTAAAGATTTTTTTGAATCATCAGCCTGTGTTTTCAGCGCACTCAGCGCCTTGGCGGAACTTTCAGGAGCATCTTTCAGTTTGCTTACAACATCCGCATACTTGCTGTCATTAAAGTTCTGCTCAAACCAGTTTGCTGGGTCGGCTTTCATATAATCATATTTCAGCGCACTTTCAATCTGGCTATAAATTCTTTTTTGCGTTGAGGTAAGATTGTCAAAGCCAACCAGGTCAAGCGTTTCCTTATAAGTTTCAAGGTCACTCGCCTGATCAAGGATTCCCTGGTTGATTTTTTCAAGCTGTGTCTGGTACTTATCAGCTTCGTTAAGCCAATGGTCCGCTTCAATCTCAGTTGCGGCAACTTCCGACATCTGAGTGTATTTTTCAACTTTACCATTTAAGTAATCAATCGCTGCCGCATACTCACGAACATCATTGGAGCGGTTTAAGATATTATCTGCAAAATTATCAACGTCTCGGTTGTACCGGTCAAAAACTGCATCATAGTCGGCGAATACTGTTGGTCCTTCCTGGTCAAGGTTGAAATTGCTTCCGAAATAATCTTTACCGTAACTCTTATTAAAGGAATCTTCAGTATCCCGTGCCGCTTCTTTCAACTGCATTTCCGCCAAGCGCTCTTTTAACTGAATCTGACGCTCAAGTTTATTATTGGCCGTCTGTAGTTTAATAAGTTCCTGCTGATCGGTATAAGTAATAACATCCTGGGCTTTAATTTCAGCAATCCGCTTATTATTCTCTTCCAGTTCATCATTCAGAGATTTTACTTCATCTGTGGTGTTCTGGTAGGTCTTGACGCTTTCTTCCATTTTTTCTTTGGCAATGTCAGCGCGGTCGATGTAATCCTGAACGGCATTCACAACCAGCTTAATGCCTTCACTAATAGCCCATATCGCTGCCATCTGTCCAAAGGTAACAAGCGTCTGTAAACCAAAACTTTCTATGGCTGTTAAAAGGTCATCCACGCCTGTTATGGAATCATAAAACTTCTGCGCACTAAGAGTTCCTTCAGTCGTGTTTTTGGCGAAATTTTGCATGGCGACAGAAGCACCGTCAAGTTTCTTCAATGCCTCATCTCTTTTGCCAGTCTCTGTAAGCACCCTATTAAACTCACGTAAGGCAGAAGCATCGGTGTTCAGATTTTTAGCAAAATCATAATCACCGTTAAAGTTTCCCATCAACCAAGACAGGATAACACCAGGCTTACTATCTTCTATTCCACTAATTTCGGCAAGTACAGTTTTTATATCGGCAACAGACTCACTCCACTTTTTCCCGTTAAGAGTTACAAAGGACCCAGTATCCAAATCATTGCCTATTCCAAACAAGTTAAATAGATTCAAAATCTAGTTGTTCTACTAATTGTTGTGTGATATAATTAGCATAAGGTTATAAAACGACTTGCTTGGGAGGTATAAAAATATGAATTTTAACGAAAGTCGGTATTACGTTTGCCCTGTCTGTGGGTATAGCTTTTCTTCTGACTCATCTTATCCTGGTTGTAAATTTTGTAACAACCATGAACTTGTGGTTTATCCAGGAGGAGAATGGAAAGAAATCAAAGCTAGAGTCGATAAAATGTCTCCATTAGAATTTCAAGAAAATTTAAGATTACAGCCCCTAGATAATTTTTATATCGATCTTTATGCCGATAACA
>ERZ1034928.216-NODE-216-length-35777-cov-5.221236_pt1 | contig 35777 bp, 27 predicted proteins | sample MGYA00520627_ERZ1034928 | MGnify/ENA primary metagenome ERZ1034928 (study PRJEB33766, sample SAMN09781755) | gut metagenome | biome: gut microbiome | host: Homo sapiens | place: Madagascar | study: EMG produced TPA metagenomics assembly of the PRJNA485056 data set...
TGATGGCAGACCATAAATCGGTGACCCGCATGCTCAAGACGGCACGCGGTCAGATCGACGGCATCCTGCGGATGGTCGAGGAGGACCGCTACTGCGTCGATATTTCCACGCAGCTCATGGCAACGCAGGCGCTCCTCGCGCGCATTAACGCCGACGTGCTCAAGGCTCACATCGAGGGCTGCGTCGCCTCGGCCATCGAATCGGGCGACGAGGAACTCAAGGCCGCCAAGCTCGCCGAGATCGAACGCGTCGTCGACAAACTCGCCAAGTAATTGGTGCATTGGGGACAGGCACGTTTGCACCACCTTGGTGCAGATTGACCTGTCCCCAATGCACCAAAAGGGGTATAAAGGCGTGCAGCATATCGAACGAAAGGCAATTCGCATGAATGACTTTATGAAGGGTCGCAACGGCGCCGATGAGTTCACCGTCGTGTTGGGCTTCGCAGGCATTATCATCGCGATGATCGGGTCGATGGCCCGTATCCAGTGGCTCAGCTGGATCGCCATCGCCGTGATCGCGCTCGGCGTGCTGCGCGGTCTGTCCAAAAACATCGACGCGCGCCGCAAGGAGAACGACGCCTTTGTCACGGCGACCGCAAACGTCCCCGGCCTAGGTAAGTTCGTCGCCAGCTTGGGCGGCGGGACTGCAGCTGCCAACGCCTCGCGCACGGCCGGCACCAGCAAGGAAGACTTTGAGCGCGCCAAGCGAACGGCCAAGAAGATGTGGAAGGGCCGCAAGACCACGGCGTACCTCAAGTGCCCTAACTGCGGTCAGATGCTGTCCGTCCCCAAGGGCAAGGGTAAGATCCGCGTCACCTGCCCCAAGTGCCACGCCAAGATGGAAACGCGCTCCTAGCAGCTACACCATAGGAAAAATAAAAGCCGAGGCCTCGTGTTGAGACCTCGGCTTTTTTGAGCGCGGCATAGGGACCGTCCCTTTGTCACACCTATGCCACGCCGTCGCGGGCGAGCTCGTCGGCAAGCGCTTCGGCCGGCATGGCCATAATCGCATCGAGCTCGGCGTCCACCTCGGGAATACGCTTCACCTTGAGTTTGCGCACCAGGTTGCCGCGGCACATCACGTGCATTGGCTCACGCAGAGCACACAGGTCATCGAGCGGGTTCTCGCGCGTCACCAAAATGTCGGCCGCCTTGCCGCACTCGATCGTACCGGTCTCGTCACCCAGGCCCAGTAGCTCAGCATTGACTTGCGTGGCCGTATGCAGCGCAAACGCATTGCTCACGCCCACGTACTTGGCAAAAAAGGCCACCTCGCGCCACATATCGTACTGGGTCACGAACGGGCAGCTCGAGTCCGTGCCCAGGCCCACCTTAACGCCTGCTTCCAGCGCCGCACGAGCACTCTCGATAATGCCCGAACACACGATGTCGCCGTTCTTCTTTTGCGTGTCGGTCGAATGGGTCTTTTCCGGATTGAGCAGTACAAACGGCAGCGCCGGGCTGATCGTGCAGGTCACGCTCGGCGCGCGTCCCTCGAGCTGTGTTCCCGCGGCGCCGCGGTACAGCTCCAGAATCTCAGGCGTCAGCGGAGCGCCGTGCTCGATTGTGTCGACGCCGGCCTGAAGCGCGGCCTTCACACCTTCGGTACTCTCGACATGGGCCATGACCGAAAGGCCAACCTCGTGCGCCGCCTTGCACGCCGCCGTGGCGACATCGACCGGCATGCGCAGCACGCCCGGCTCGCCTACTTCGGTCGCATCGAACACGCCGCCCGTTACGAACAGCTTGATGACGTCAGCGCCGCGCGCATACAAGTCACGCACTTGATCGGCCGCCTCGGCGGGACTATTAGCCACCTGGGCGAACAAGCCCGCACCATGGCCGCCCGGCACCGTGACGCCCGTTCCCGGCGCCACCAGACGCGGACCCTGATACTTGCCGGCGTCGATAGCGTTGCGCACGGCAATATCGGCAAACAGCGGGTCGCCCGCGCCGCGCACCGTGGTCACGCCACTTGCCAGCTGCTGCTGAGCGCTGCCCTTGAGGATATGGCGCACGACGGCGCGCCCCACGGGATTGTCGAGCTTCTTCATCAGCGCGGCCGCATCGCCCGCCGAGACCGGTTTGCCCGAGCCGCACAGATGCACATGCATATTGATGAGGCCCGGCATGAGATACGCACCTGCCAGGTCGATGACCTCGGCACCTGCAGGCGCCTGCGCCACAGCGCTCGGTCCCATCCAGGTGATGATGCCACGCTCGACGACCACGGCCATATCGGGCTGCGGCTCCATATGCTCCGAACCATCCAGAACGGTCGCATTGATAAACAACGTGGGACGATCGGCGGTCGCCATATCGGGCTCCTCCCCTCGATTAACATGAACATTTGTCCATTATCGCCCAGCGCGGCAGGGTTGCCGCGGACATATCGGTTAACGGAAAAGGATAAGACACGGAGAACGGGATGCATTGCAGTCCCATCCCAGTGACATCCGGGAAATGTCTTGATCTGTAACAGATAGACCGTCTTTAACCTCCCAAGTGTTACAGATCGAGATCTTTCGGCACCGCGTCCAACCTTTGTCTCAATCTGTAACAGTTGGACCGGTTTTTGGCCGTTAGATGTTACAGAGCGAGATATTCTCCAGCCCTGTCGTCAAACGTCTAAATCTGTAACAAGTAGACAGGTTTTCTGCCTCTAGATGTTACAGATTGAGATCTTTTACCGGCAGCCGACCTTCTGTCTCGATCTGTAACAGTTACGAGGCCGAACGGCCCCTTGTTGTTACAAATCGAGACAAACTCGGCAGGAACAACCACATCCGCGTCAGTGCACCCCTCAGTGCCCATACCATTGGCGTCTCCATTCCTCAGCCAAATCGGTCCGCTGTGGAATTCCCGCCAGTCTCATCTTTTCAGCCAGCTTCCCCGGATTCTTGAGCTCATCAAACGTAAACCTCAGCACCTTATGTCCGAGCATCGTCAGATGAGACTCTCGCTGACGTTCTGCCACGAATGGGTCGACCGACTCCCGACCCTCGTCGTTCTGTAAGGCATACTTTCCCTTTCCATCGAGCTCGCCAATCACGCACGTCCCGTCCTCGAGCCTCCAAAAATAGTCGACGCGAAACACTTGGCTCGGATCAAGAGGATCGCGAAACTCCACCTGCAACTCTGGCACCGGAAAACCGTATGCAATAAAGAACGCCCGAAAGCGAGACTCGCCGCCATTCTCGGACAGCCCGTCCGCATACGACGCGATCGCCTGCGCTCTGCGACACCCTCGTCTGCCCTCGCAATCGGAGCGGAGACACTCGCGCAGGTCATCGCGCGATACGCCCTTTGCTCGCAACGCAGAATCGGCAATCGCCAACCCGTACGAAAACGGCGCGCGCAGCAGGCAATCCTCCACCGTGCGCCAAAACGACGTCACCCGCACGCCGTCGGCTTGTTCAAGCGCACCCGCCGCCTGCGGACGCAACAGCCGACATCCTGCACTCAGCGGCACCGAGCAACCTGTCTTAACAAGAAATCGCGGCCCGAGCAGATCATTCGGCACCTCCAGACCCCACAAAAGAGCCGCGTCGTAACCCCAAAACGCCCAGTCCGGATGAAACTCCGCAAGCCCTTTGATGGTACGCAGCGCTCGCTCCGCCGGCGTCAGCACAACCCAATCATGTTGCAAGCAGAACAAATACGGCTCGGGCTCCGTAATGTCATCGGTCCCCACATGACGCCGCAGCCACATGAGCTCGGCATTGTCGTGCGTCACAAGCAGCACGCCTTGTTCAGCCGCCTCCGTGAGCCTGGCAAGCATCCTGTTCCGCGCCAAGGTGTTACGTGTTGCATGCCTGTATTTGAAAACGGTATTAGACACTTTCATCACCACCACGTTAGACAAATGGGCCATCGTCACCGTTGCCGCCGACAAACGTCTCGATCTGTAACAGGAAGACCGATTTTTTGTCCCTAAACGTTACAGATCGAGACATAAAGGTAGAAAGCAAGGCAGGCGACAACCGCCCATCCCCTACTCCCATTCCTGTTCGTAGATGTTGAGCGACTTCACGTACCGCCCCTGGGCGCCCATGATGTCGCGAACCAAGCGCAAAAAGAAGCTGATGCACGAGGTGTCGAAACCGTCCTCTAGGTCCTCGGGATGCACCGCGCCCGGACCGTCGACCGCCGTGTCGCTCAGGCGCGCGATGTCATACAGGTAGAGCTGCCCCGCCGTCAGCCAGACATCGTCGACGCACGCGAGTCGCACCGCAATTGCGCCATCGTTCCAGTGCTCCTTTTGCACGATATGGGGGTCGTAGACGTCAAAGCGACGGTCGGTGCGCGTGTCCTTCAGCACGACCATGCCAGTCGCAGAATCCTTGTCCAAAATGCCAAAGCGCGAGAAATGCTGCGTGTCACGCACCTGCTTAAGTCGCCCGAGCGAAGCAGGAGAAATTGACGCTGGCGGCTCGTCCACATACAGCTCCAACAGCGTCTTGCCGTGGTAATAGGGGCGCTCAAACAGCAGCCAATCGGTAAACGCCGTGTTGTAGGCCATAATTTCGTTTTGAGAAGGTTCCTCGCAATAGCTGAGCCACGGATCGACGATAATCTCGAACTGCTCGCGCGCCGGCTCCAGGAATTGAAACTTCCGCAGCATCCAAAAGTGAGCCATGTCGGCAATATCGTTGCCGACGGCCTCGGCCAGCTGTGCTCGGTCAAAAACTTGGTCAGTCATGGCATCCTCCTCAAACTGATGGACCTCAATTTGAGCTTACGAGGAGGACGAGCAGCCGAGGCAAGCGCGGGCAAAATAGGCCTTCGACTGCAAACCAGATGCTAACCAAACACTTGACGGTACACTTGACCGAATGAGTGCACCGCAAAGAAACCGCAGGTAGACATAGACAGCCAACCCACTCATTTGAGCCAGATGCACGCAGCCACCACAGAAACAACAGGTGACTACAGCCCAAGAAGTCGACAAATGAACGCCCGTACGTCGACAAACGAGCAAATCGCTCGCAAAGAGTGTCCCCAACGACTAGACAAAAAATGACTAGTCATTGGGGACGTTCTTAAATGACCACTTTACAGCTCCAGCGCCTCGGCGACTTCGGCTGCGCAGGCCAGGGCATCGGCCATGGCGTTCACGACGAGCGAGCTGCCGTTGCGGGCGTCACCGGCCACATACACCGGCGCGGCATCGGCGGCGACACCCTCCGTGCGAGCCGCGAGGTGCGAGCCCTCGGCAGCCATCACCGGCAGCGGACGACCAGCGGTGGCAACAGGCACGCTCACCGCATCGAACACGCCGTGCTCGGGACCCGTAAAGCCGCAGGCGATGAGCACCAGCTGCGCCGGCACCTCGTGCTCGGAGCCCGCAATGCGCTCGGGCTTTCCCGCCGACCAATCCAGATCGACAACGCGCAGACCCGCAGCCGCACCCTTCTTGTCCAGCAGCACCTCGAGCGTATCAACGCCCCAGGCACGCATCTCGCCACCCATCGCAGCGATAGCCTCCTGCTGGCCGTAGTCGGTCTTCTTAACGTTGGGCCACTGCGGCCAGGGGTTGCTCGCCGCGCGCTTATCGGGCGCAGCCGGCAAGAACTCAAACTGGCGCACGCTGCGCGCGCCCTGACGCACGGCAGTGCCCACGCAGTCGTTTCCAGTATCGCCACCGCCAATGACCACAACGTCCAAGCCGTGCGCGTTCACCGCAGGCTCGCCGCCATCGAGCACCGAGATGGTCGAAGCCGTCAGGTAGTCCACCGCGTACACCACACCCGGAGCATCCACGTTCGCAGCCGAAAGCCCACGCGGAGCACGGGCGCCGGCAGCCACCACGACGGCGTCAAAGTCGTCGAGCTCGGCCGCCACCGCAGGGTTCGTAACGTCGACACCCAGCTCAAACACAATGCCCAGCTCGCGCATGAGCGCCACGCGGCGCTCGACCACGAACTTCTCGAGCTTCATATTGGGAATGCCGTACATGAGCAGACCGCCCGGACGGTCGTCGCGCTCAAACACCGTCACGCGGGCGCCACGACGTGCAAGCTCCCATGCCGCCACCAGACCAGCAGGACCGGAGCCCACCACGGCAACCGTGGGTGCGCCCTCCCCCGCCGGCTCAAAGCGACGCGGACCGCCATTTGCCCACTCATGGTCGCTGATCGCACGCTCGTTGTCATGGATCGTCGTGGGCTGGCCATCGACCGAACCCAGGTTGCACGCGGCCTCGCACAGCGCCGGGCACACGCGACTCGTGAACTCGGGCATGGGCGAGGTGAGCGACAGACGCTCGGCAGCCTCGTCCCAGCGGCCGCGGTACACCAGCTCATTCCACTCAGGAATCAGGTTGTGCAGCGGGCAGCCGCTCGGGCGTGCCTTGCCAAAGCTCGCGCCCATCTGGCAAAACGCCACGCCGCACATCATGCAACGGCTCGCCTGGGCGCGGCGTGCGTCATCGTCGAGTTCCACGTACAGCGGATCAAAATCATGGCTGCGCTCCTCCACGGGGCGAAGCTCGTGGGTCACGCGATCGATATCAAGAAAAGCACCGGGCTTACCCATGGCACTTACGCCTCCTTCTTGGTCGAAGCAACAGAGCTGGCAGCCACGGACGCAGCGCCCACAGCACCGCCCGCGACATCAAAGCGAGCGACATCCGCGGCACTCGCGCGACCGGTCACAATGTCAAACGCCAGCTCCTCGGCCTGCGCATGCGTCTTGCCCACGGCCTCGGCCGCGGTGACAATCGCCAGCACGCGCTCGTACTCGGTCGGAATGACCTTCACAAAGTGCTTGCTCATTGAGTCGAAGCTGTAGAGCAGCTTAATGCCGCGCGGGCTCTGCGTCGCGTCCACGTGCTCCTGGATGAGCTCGCGGATCTGCGCCAGCTCGCCGGCCGTCGGGGCCTTGAGCTCAACGCTCTCGTGGTTCACGCGGGCATCGAGCGTGCCGTACTGGTCAAAGACATAGGCAACGCCGCCCGTCATACCGGCAGCGAAGTTCTGTCCGACCTCGCCCAGAATGAGCGCCAGGCCGCCCGTCATGTACTCGCAGCCATGGTTGCCGCAGCCCTCGACCACCACGGTGGCACCGGAGTTGCGCACGGCAAAACGCTGGCCGGCAAGACCGTTAATGAAGCCGCGGCCGCTCGTGGCACCAAAGAACGCAACGTTGCCCACGATGATGTTCTCGTCGAACTTGTAGGTCGCATGCGGGTTGGGGCGCACCGACACCTCGCCGCCCGAAAGGCCCTTGCCAAAGTAGTCGTTGGCGTCGCCGCACACGTTGAGCGTAATGCCGCGCGGCAGGAAGGCACCAAAGCTCTGACCGGCCGAACCATCGCAATCGATGGTGATGGAGCCGGCGGGCAGGCCCTCGGGATGCGCCTTGGTCACCGCGTTGCCCAAGATGGTGCCCACGCAGCGGTTGACGTTGGCGATATCGGCGCGGAAGCGAATCGGACGCAGGTGTGCACGGGCGTCGGCCGTGTAGGGCACAAACAGCGTGGAGTCGAGCGTCTTGTCGAGCTCGCTGTCCGCAGCCATCTGGGGCAGGAAGTGGCGACCGTCGGCGCCCGGAATGTGGGCACCAAACTCGCAGGTCGCGCTCGCCAGCACAGGCGACAGATCGAGCAGGTTGGCCTTGCGGTTGCCCGGCACCTCGATCTGACGCAGGCACTCGGGATGGCCGACCATCTCGTCGACGGTGTGGAAGCCCAGGCTCGCCATGACCTCGCGCAGCTGCTCAGCAACAAAGAGCATAAAGTGCTCAACGTGCTCGGGCTTGCCGCGGAAGCCGCGACGCAGGCGGCAGTTTTGCGTCGCGATGCCGGCCGGGCAGGTGTCCTGCTGGCAGTCACGCTGCATGAGGCAGCCCATGGAGATGAGCGGCATGGTCGCAAAGCCAAACTCCTCGGCACCCAGCAAGCAGGCGACGGCAACGTCGGCGCCGTCCATGAGCTTGCCGTCGGCCTCGAGCACCACGCGTGAGCGCAGGCCGTTTTGCAGCAGCGTCTGCTGGGCCTCGGCAAGGCCAAGCTCCAGCGGCAGACCCGCATGCCAGATAGAGTCGCGCGCAGCGGCACCTGAGCCGCCGTTGTGGCCACTGATCAAGATCTTGTCGGCAGCACCCTTGGCCACACCGGTGGCGATGGTGCCGACGCCGGCCTCGCTGACCAGCTTGACCGACACGCGTGCGCCGGGGTTGGCGTTCTTAAGGTCAAAGATCAGCTCTGCCAGGTCCTCGATGGAGTAAATATCGTGATGCGGCGGAGGCGAAATCAGGCCGATGCCGGGCGTGGACTGACGGACCTCGGCAATCCAGGGGTAGACCTTCTTGCCGGGCAGGTGGCCACCCTCGCCGGGCTTGGCGCCCTGGGCCATCTTGATCTGAATCTCGAAGGCGCTGCACAGGTAGCGGCTCGTCACGCCAAAGCGTGCGCTTGCCACCTGCTTGATGGCGGAGTTCTTGGAGTCGCCGTTAGCCAGCGGGGTCTCGCGACGCGGATCCTCGCCGCCCTCGCCGGAGTTGGAACGGCCGTGCAGGCGGTTCATGGCGATGGCCATGCACTCGTGCGCTTCCTTGCTGATGGAGCCGTACGACATGGCGCCGGTGTTAAAGCGGCGGACGATGTTGAGCGCAGGCTCGACCTCGTCGAGCGGCACCGGAGCGCGACCGCTGTCGTCAAAGTCCAGCAGGTCGCGCAGTCGCACGGCGCGGCCGGTGCGGTGCAGGCGGGCGCTGTACTCCTTAAAGGTGTCGTAGCTGTCCTCGCGGCAGGCGGTCTGCAGCAGGTAGACGGTCTGCGGGTCGATAAGGTGATCCTCGCCTCCGAGCGGGCGCCACTTGGTCAGACCCAGCGTGGGCAGCTGATCGGGAGCCGGGCTCTTAAGGATAGCGAGCGCGGCGTCGTAGCGCTCGTTTTGCTCGCGCTCGACGTCCTCGACACCCATACCGCCCACACGGCTCACCGTGCCGGCGAAGTACGCGTTGACGAACTCCGGCGTAAAGCCCACGGCCTCGAAGATCTGCGCCGAATGGTAGCTCTGCACCGTGGAGATGCCCATCTTGGACATGATGGAGACGATGCCGGCGGTCGCAGCCTTGTTGTAGTTGGCGATGCCCTGCTCGGCCGTCACGTCCAGGTCGCCGCGTGCCGCCAGATCACGGATGCACGCATGCGCGTTGTACGGATAGATGCCGCTCGCGGAGTAGCCCACCAGTGCCGCAAAGTCGTGCGGGGACACGGCATCGCCGCACTCCACCACGATGTCGGCAAAGGTACGCACGCCGGCGCGGATCAGGTGGTTGTGCACGCAGCCCACAGCGAGCAGCGAGGGCACGGGCACCTCGCCCACAGCGGCGCGATCGCTCAGCACCACGATGTTCACGCCATCGCGCACCGCTGCCTCAACGTCCTCTGCAAGCTGCTTGAGCGCGGCCTGCAGCGCACCCTCGCCCGCATCGCGGCGGTAGACGGCACGGAAGCGGCAAGTCTTAAAGCCCACGCGGTCGATGGCGCAGATGCGGTCGAACTCCTCCTCGCTCAACAGCGGACGCTCCAGGCGCACCAGCTGGCAGGCCGTACGGGAGTCCTCGAGCAGGTTGCCGTGGTTGCCCAGGTAGAGCGTGGTCGAGGTGACCATGTGCTCGCGCAGGGCATCGATCGGCGGGTTCGTGACCTGGGCGAACAGCTGATAGAAATAGTCAAAGAACGAGCGCGTCTTCTTGGACAGGCAGGCCAGCGGTGCGTCGATGCCCATCGAGGCGAGCGGCGCCTTGCCCTGCTGGGCCATGGGGCGCACGACCTCGTCGACATCATCCCAGTGGTAGCCGAGCTTGGCCATACGCACGGCGGCGGGCACCTCGGCGTCCTCGGCGGGCGTTGCCGCGGCAGGCCTATCGAGCGCATCGACGGTCAGCGTCTCCTCGGCAATCCAATCACGGTAGGGCTTTTCCTTGGCGTAACGGGCGCGCAACTCGTCGTTGTAGATCACGCGGCCGCGGGCAAAGTCGACCTCGAGCATCTGGCCCGGCCCCAGACAGCCGCTCGTCAGGATGTTCTCGGGGCGCACCTCGATGGTGCCCACCTCGCTTGCCAGCATAAAGCGACCGTCGCGCGTCACATAGTAGCGGGCGGGGCGCAGGCCGTTACGGTCGAGGGCGGCGCCCAGGGTACGGCCATCGGTAAAGGCGATAGCGGCAGGACCGTCCCACGGCTCCATGAGCATGGACTGGTAGGCGTCGTAGGCGCGGCGCTCCTCACTCAGGCTATCGTTGTGGTCCCACGGCTCGGGCAGCAACATGGACGCGGCACGCGTGAGCGGACGGCCGTTCATGACCAAAAACTCAAGCACGTTGTCCAGAATCGCAGAATCGGAGCCCTCGCGGTTGATGATGGGCATCACGCGCTCAAGATCGTGCTGCAGCACGGGGCTGTACAGGTTGGGCTCGCGGGCGCGGATCCAGTTGACGTTGCCCTTGAGGGTGTTGATCTCGCCGTTATGGATGATAAAGCGGTTGGGGTGCGCGCGCTCCCAGCTGGGCGTGGTGTTGGTGGAGTAGCGCGAGTGGACGAGCGCCACGGCCGTCTTGACGGCGGCGTCGTTGAGGTCGATGAAGAAGCGTCGCATCTGCGTGGCGACCAGCATGCCCTTGTACACGATGGTGCGCGAGCTCATGGAACAGACGTAGAAGATCTTGTCGCGCAGGGCGAACTCGGCATCGGCCTTTTTCTCGATGGTGCGGCGGCACACATACAGGCGACGCTCAAAGGCGTCACCGGCGGGCGTGTCGTCGGGGCGGCCCAGGAAGGCCTGCAGGATGGTAGGCATGCAGGCGCGTGCCGTCTCGCCCAGGTCGTGCGGGTCGACGGGCACCTCGCGCCAAAAGAGCAGCGGCACGCCGGCCTCGGCGCAGCCCTCCTCAAACACGCGACGGGCATCCTCTACGCCCTTGTCGTCCTGCGGGAAGAACAGCATGGCCACGCCATAGTCGCCCTCTGCCGGCAAAATCTGGCCGCACTTTTGGGCCTCTTTACGGAAAAAGTGATGCGGAACCTGGAACAAGATGCCAGCGCCGTCGCCGGTGTTCTTCTCGAGTCCCGTGCCGCCGCGGTGCTCCAAGTTGACCAGAATGGACAGTGCATCGTCCAGAATCTGGTGATGGCGCTCGCCGTTGATATCGGCAAGCGCGCCGATGCCACATGCATCGTGGTCGAATTCGGGGCGATAAAGGCCCTGCTGCTGAGCGGAATCTGCCTGCATCGCGATCCTCCCCTAGATATTAGACAGTCAGTTGAATAGGCATAGTAGGAGCATCGGGGCATCGTTGTGTTTCCCGCCCGTTTCGAAACAATCGCGTAACGCACACCGGCCATCAACGCCTTGCTATCAAACGTGTACATCAGCGCCCAAGTTCGGCTTGTAAGCTCACCGCTTCAAACATCTCAATCTGTAACAGGAGGAACCGATTTTGGCGCCTAGATGTTACAGATTGAGATTTTCTGCGGAACGGTTTTGGTTTGTCTCGATCTGTAACAGCTAGGCCCAATTTCCATCCCTAGTTGTTACAGATCGAGACATTTCGGCAGCCCCCTTTCACCATCCTATTCAAATACAACAATTTTGTTAGTCATGGTTAACTTTTGAACCTAAAACGGGTATCCTTTGCGGCGTCAAGCAAACGGCACGCACACCGTGCCAAATCAAGGAGGCCCCTATGGCACACCAAGCAGACCAGCAGACGATGCAACTTGTCCTTATCCGTCACGGAGAGTCCGAGTGGAACAAACTCAACCTGTTCACCGGCTGGACCGATGTTGAGCTCACCGACACGGGCCGCGAAGAAGCCGCCGCAGGGGGTCGAGCCCTCAAAGAGGCCGGTTTCGACTTTGACGTCTGCTACACTTCGCGCCTCAAGCGCGCGATCCACACCCTCAACATCGTGCTCGGCCAAATGGATCGCGAGTGGCTGCCCGTCATCAAATCCTGGAAGCTCAATGAGCGTCACTACGGCGCGCTGCAGGGTCTCAACAAAGCCGATGCCGCAGCAGAGCACGGCGATGAGCAGGTGCTCATCTGGCGCCGCTCCTTCGATGTCTGTCCGCCGGCACTCGAGCCGGGCGACGCTCGCGACCCCCACACCCAGGAGCAATACCGTGATGTCGCGCCCGATCAGCTGCCCTATACCGAGTGCCTCAAGGACACGATCGCCCGCGTCTGGCCTTATTTTGAGGACGAGATTCGCCCCCAGATGCTCGCCGGCAAGCGCGTACTCATCGCCGCACACGGCAACTCCCTGCGCTCACTCGTCATGAAGCTCGAGCACCTCACGCCCGAGGAGATCCTCAAGGTCAACATCCCCACCGGCGTGCCACTCGTCTACACCTTCGATACCGATTTCAACGTCCTCGACAAGCGCTACATCGGCGACCCGGCAACCATCGCCGCCAAGATCGACGCCGTGGCCAATCAGGGCAAAGCGCACAAGTAGCCCAAACCTAAACCCAAAGCGTGGCGCCGCGCAACTCAAGTGCAGCGCCACGCCACCCCAACGTAGGAACCAGCCATGCTCAACCATCTCAAACAACACTTTGGCTCCCGACGCACCGGTGGTCACGGAGGCCTAGATATTGCGCGGCATATCGGCCCCGGGCTGCTTGTGACCGTCGGCTTTATCGACCCGGGCAACTGGGCCTCCAATATGGCCGCGGGCTCGCAGTTTGGCTACGCGCTGCTGTGGATCGTCACGCTGTCCACGATTATGCTCATTGTGCTGCAGCACAACGCGGCACACCTGGGTATCGCCACGGGCGCCTGTCTTGCCGAGGCCACGACCCGCTTTCTCCCCCGCTTCGTTGGGCGCACGGTGCTCGGCAGCGCCTATCTCGCGACCATCGCCACCGCCATGGCCGAAGTCCTGGGCGGCGCGATTGCCCTTCAAATGCTCTTTGGGCTGCCCGTGCGCGCGGGCTGCGTCATCGTGGCGGCAGTATCGATGGCGATGCTCATGACGAACTCCTACAAGCATGCCGAACGCTGGATCATCGCCTTCGTAGGCGTGGTAGGACTCTCGTTTTTGGCCGAGCTTGCGCTGGTCAAGGTCGACTGGCCGCAGGCCGCCGCAAGCTGGATCACGCCCAGTATGCCCACTGGCTCTGCCGCGATTATCGTGAGTGTCCTGGGTGCGGTCGTTATGCCCCACAACCTTTTTCTGCACTCCGAGGTCATCCAATCCATGCACTTCGAAGGCCAAGGCGAGCAAGTTATCGAAGAACGCCTGCGCTACGAGCTCTTCGACACGCTCTTTTCGATGGGCGTGGGCTGGGCAATCAACTCGGCAATGGTCATCCTGGCCGCAACGACCTTCTTTGCGCACGGCATTGTCGTAGACGACCTCGCCGTCGCAGCGGCCACGCTCTCCCCCATTCTGGGCCCGGCAAGCGCGACCATCTTTGCCGTGGCGCTACTGTTTGCGGGCCTCTCGAGCAGCGTGACAGCGGGCATGGCGGCGGGAACCATCACTGCGGGCATGTTCGACGAGGAATACGACATCCACGACCGACATTCCTCGGTCGGGGTGGCGGCCTGTTTCGCCGGAGCAGTGGCGGCGTGCCTGGTCGTTCCAAATCCCTTTGAAGGTCTCATCTGGAGTCAGGCACTGCTGTCGCTTCAGCTGCCGATTACGGTCTTTGTGCTCATACGACTCACCAGTTCACGCCGCGTCATGGGCAAATACGCCAATTCGCGCCCGCTCAACACGCTGCTTGTAGGGATCGGTGCCATCGTGACGATTCTCGATATCGTGTTGTTGACAGGGATGTAATGGGGCGGGGCACTTACCCAGTCAAACGTCTCGATCTGTAACATCTAGACCCGCTTTTGATGTCTAGATGTTACAGATCGAGATTATTCCGAGGGACAGCTCCGTTTGTCTCGATCTGTAACAGATAGAGGGGTTTTACGTGTCTAGATGTTACAGATCGAGATCTTCTGCCGGACGGTTTTGGTTTGTCTCGATATGTAACAAGTGGGCCCAATTTCCACTTCTAGATGTTACAGATTGAGACATTTCTTCAGCTCCAACCTTTTGTCTCAATCTGTAACAGGAAGACCCGTTTTGAGCCGTTAGACGTTACAGATTGAGACAAAAGGTCGGCCGGACTTACGACAGACAGGATCGGCTAGCAGCAGCCGTGATCCCTTGGCGACGGAGGAAAAGGGCCCCGGCCGAGAATTCGACCAGGGCCCTTGGACAGAGCTATGTTCGGCTTTCGCCGTGTGTCTGCGAGCTACTCCTCGACGAGCTCAAACTGATCGGGACCGACGCCGCACACCGGGCACACATAATCCTCGGGCAGCTCGGGCGTATCGACCTCAACCTCGTAACCGCAAACGACGCACACGAACTTATACGTCTTCTTCTCCTCAGCCATGATGTTCTCCTCTCGAACGCGACTGGTGATGTACTTCGCTTATTAGTATATGTTCTCAATAATATAATGCAAGTGTTTTTAAAACATTTCTAGCCTTGATACGAGGACGCCTTCGGAGGCGTCTTGCCCTTCAGGACCTTATGGTAGTAATCGTAGGTGAGCGGCGTCTCGTCGCTTAGGCGCTCGGCATCCTCGACCTCGCCGATAAACAGTAGATGCGTGCCAACATCCACAGTGTCGATCAAATGGCAGCTAAACAGGGCCGCCGCGTGCTCGGGCACATAGGGCATGCCCAGAGCCGTCTCGCGGGTCTCGTATTTGGCAAACTTGTCATAATCGCTGCTGGTGCGGAACCCAAAGTTACCGATGTAGAGCATATCGGCCGTCTGATCGATCACGGTCAGCGCAAAAGCCTTGGCCGACGCGATGACGCCCGAGGTGACGTTGTCCTTGTTCACGGCAATCGAAATGCGCGGCGGAGTGGACGTCACCTGCACCGCCGTGTTAATGACGCAGCCGGCGCGCAGCCCGTCTGCCGCGGCACCCACCACGTACAGACCGCTCGGCATGGTAAAGAACGCAGTTTTGTCCATAACAATCACTCCCCTAACCCGGGTTGGAACCTCATGGATGTATGTACCCACAAAAAAAGCGGCGCCCATAACGGACGCCGCCTTTGAGACATATGTGTCAAAACAGTATAAGCAAGATGAGACGCCCGCAGTTGCGGTGAAATAGGGACTGAATAGCCCCTCAAACAGGCAAAACAGTCCGTATTCCACCGCAACTTACACAGAGCGCCTAGCGATTACGCTCCTTAAGTGCGCGGTCAATCTCGCGTTGAACATCGCGCTTGGCCATATCCTCGCGCTTGTCGTAAAGCTTCTTGCCGCGGCCTAGGCCCAGCAGCAGCTTTACGCGGCCGTCGGTATTAAAGTAGAGCTCCAACGGTACCAGCGCATAACCACGGTTACGAAGTTTGCCGTCGAGAAAGTCAATCTCCTTGCGGTGCAGCAGCAGACGACGCCGACGGTCGGGATCGCGATTCCACACGCCACCGTGGCTGTAGGGGTGGATATGCAGGCCAACGAGCCAGCACTCACCGCCGCGGATCAGCGCGAACGTGTCGGTGATCTGGCACGCGCGCTCGCGAATCGACTTGACCTCGGTGCCACTCAGCTCAATGCCGCACTCAAAGGTCTCATCGATAAAGTACTCGTGGTGTGCCGAGCGATTCTTGGAGATGAGCTTGCGCTCGCGCTTACTGGGCATCGCCGGCCTCCTTGGCGCCATCGGCGTTTGAGCCCGCGGCGTCGCGCTTTGCCTTGCGCTCAGCATTGAGCTCGGCGTCGCTCTCGCGCACCAGTTTGATAATCGCCGCGCAGGCCTCCTCGCCTACCAAGTCGCGGGCACGGACCGTCAGACGCGTAGCCTCCTGCTTGTCGCCGTCGCTTGCAGCATCGGTCGCGCACATAATCAGGCAGATGGCAATCTCGGCCGAAGGCGAGGTCGGCACGCCTTGCAGGGCCAGTTCACCCATCACGTGGTCGTCGCTCTCATCGGCGGCATCCGGATAGGCAGTATGGATCTTGTTGAGCAGGCGCGTCGTATGCGCATCGCCAGGGGCCAAGCGCAGCGCCAGACGCGCGCAACCCACGGCCGCCGAGACGTTCTCGGTCTCGGGCTCAAGGAAATACTGGCCCAAGTTGGCATAGGCGCGGGCGGCACACTTGCCGTCGCTCGCACGCTCTAGCACCGAGAACGAAAGCGATGCCCACTCCTGCTTGTCCTCGAGCGCACGGAACAGCTCGGCCAGATCCAGGCGGTAGTTGCAGTTCATGGGGTCCCAGCGCACGGCCTGCATCAAGGCGTTGCGAGCACTCACATAATCCTGCTGGCGAATGTAGGCATACGCCATGTCGGAATACAGGCGATCAAAGGGCACCTCGACCTGCACCAGCTCGCGCGGATCCTTTTCCACGCGGCGGTAGGCCAGACGCTCAAACTTGCTATCGAAGCTAAAGTACTGGCGCTTCTCCTCCGTCTTGCACTCGGCATCGATATACTCCTCGGCGAGCTCAACCAGACGCTCCAACAGCGGCGTCGCCGTGGCCAGGTCGCCCTGCGCCAGATAGTTCTCGGCATACGTGATGTCTTGCAAGCTGATGGGCAAATCCATGGCTACTCCTCGATCTGAGCGAAACACGGCAGGCGCCGTATATACGGTCAATACACAAAACCCGGGTCTCTTACGAGGCCCGGGCGTTCAATTTTGGTAGCCCGTACCAGATTCGAACTGGTGATCTCCGCCTTGAGAGGGCGGCGTCCTAAACCGCTAGACGAACGGGCCATATGTAGCAAATGCAATGGCTGGGATGGAGGGAGTCGAACCCCCATTGACGGAACCAGAATCCGCTGTCCTGCCATTAGACGACATCCCAATGACTGCATCGCTGCGCTCGGCTGTGCCTTTGCGCAAGAAAGAAATATACGGGAAGTCCGGCCGTGACGCAAGCCCCAATTTTGACTTTTTTGAAATTCAATCAAATACGGCCAACACGTGAAGGACCTGTGAAGCCGACTGCTGTACACGAAGGACAAAACGCCGCGAGCGGTAGCCGTCAACCGTTGGCAGATTCTACCGCGAAAACGATAGCACCAGGCAACACAATCGAAGTAACAATGATCGCGTAGATATCGAGGCGCCATGGACGAAGAGCTTGATTACCTATGGGAGACCCTGGGCCTCGAAATCACTGCTGACCTTTGGCCCGAACGGGACAAAATCCATCCCACACTGCGTCCCGCCATCACGGTGATGCAGGCAAACTACCGCCGCGCCTCATTTTTAATCATGCGGACGTCATGGCATGCGGCGCTCCCCGACCTCAAGCGCATCCAGGCAAGCCTCGTCGAGCTGTCCGGCATGCCGACCGTCATATCCGAGACAAACCTGGAGCGGCGGCAGCGCGAGCGCCTGCAGCGGCAACGGATTCCGTTTATCTGCCCCGGCATTCAGGCATACCTGCCCTTTATGGACGAAGAGTACTGGAGCGACACGCCCGACAAGCACGTAAAGATCTACGACCCACACGAATGGGCGCAGCTGGAAGACTGACTGGGGCAGGCCCGCCGGCGGAAAGTGCGTCCCAGATTTCAAGCTCAAACTGGGGCGCAGTTTCCCGTCGAGCCCTCAACCGGAAACCGTGTCCCAGAATCAGCACTCGAAACGGGACGCGCTTTCCGCAGCCGCTACAGCAACGCCTCGGCCCAAGCCGCTTCCCTAAAGCCGGGGATCGCAAAGTCGTCGCCCACCAGCAGCGGACGCTTGACCAGCATGCCATCGGTCGCCAGCAGCTCGTAGCACTCCCGATCCGTCATTCCTGCGTCCAGGCGCGCCTTCAGGCCCAGCTCTCGATATTTCATGCCCGACGAGTTAAAGAAGCGCCGCACCGGCAGCCCCGAACGAGCAATCCAGGTCGCAAGTTCATCGGCCGTGGGATTGTCCGTAACGATATCGCGGTCGACATACTCGATCCCATGCTCGTCCAACCACGCCTTGGCCTTTTTACAGGTCGAGCACTTGGGATATTCAACAAACAGTACGGTCATGGGAATCCTCCGAATATAGATCGGCCAACGCAGGTACACACCATACGAGGCGCCTTCGCATGATGGGGCAATTGTAGCCCACGGGCCACACGCTAAACGAACCGTACCCCGAATCCGCGTTTGATGAACGGCAGCAGCTCCATTGCCTCGGACGTGATATGGCCCGCAACGTTCATGCGCTCGTCGCCGGGAAGATCGACCCGCGAAATCTCAAGCTCGCCTTCGTAGCGCCCATAGCCGCTATTGCTCACAGCGATCGACCCCGCCTTTCGCGGCAGGCCGGCACCGGCATCCGTCGGCACGGAATCCGGCTTAAGCGTCGTACGCGACTCCTGAGACCTAAAGATGAGGGTGCTCGAATCGGGCCGGTCGTGATGAATCTGCCCACGTACATAGGCATAACCGGGCTCAAGCTCGCATTGCAAGTCCACGTATCCGGCGGAAACTTGAGCAAACTGCGCCCAGCCCGCATCGGAAAGATCGGGGTCGCCGACCAACACAATGTCGCAATCGGCGCCATGTGCAAGCTCAAGCATATTGAGGGCAACCTTTGACGCGCGACCGCGCTGCGCCTCGACCGTCGGCAGTCCCTCGAATACCGGCCCGCGAACGTTGGCATCACCCGGCACAAAAGCCATGATTTCGAATCCAAGCGCCGCAAGACGAAGATTCGTGCGACCAACGTCCTCAAGCGAAAGACCGGTATAAGGCTTGGGGTAAAAATTGTGGCAGGCGGCAAAACGGGACACATCGGCACCGGCCTCGCGCCACGATGCGATTTCGTCAAAGCTCACCGTCGAAGCATTAACCACAATGCGAAACACACCGGACAGCTCCGCGACTCGCTGAGCGCTAAAGCCATAGTCCAAGCGAAGGTATTCCGGCCCCAGATCGCGCAGATCCTCGATGCGCTCAAGCCCCAGCAAGTCGCACGTGCGCGGCCCCACATCGGCAATCAGTGAAATACTGCGGGCAGAAAGCAGCCCCAGCACCTGACGCACCTTGTCGGCATACGCCGCTCCCCCATCCTCGGGAATATGCAGCGAGGTAAACGCATAGCGTGCACCCGCCGCGGCACCACGCTCAATCGTCCGCTCAATATCCTGCAGAGGGCTGGAAAGATAAATCGAAATACCCGTTTTCACGCTTCAACGCTCCTTTAAAAAAGGCCGGCGGAGCAGTTAGCCCCGCCGGCACAACCATAGCATCAAGAGACCTGCGGCACGTCAAGACGCTCGAATGACATAGCGCGCAGCATCAGGCTACTCGCCAAAGAACTCGTTGATCTTCTGCTCGTCGACGCCAAAGAACCACGTCAGGACAAAGCCGGCGGCATAGGCAAGCAGCATAGCGGCAACGTAGCCGAGCTGCTGACCAGGAACGACGATCAACAGGCCAAACAAACCGGAAACGCCCTGAGAAACCGTGCCGATGTGAAGCAGCGCTGCAAGCGCACCGCCAAATCCGGCGCCCAGGCAGGCCGTCACAAACGGACGAACGAGCGGCAGCGTAACGGCATACATCAGAGGCTCGCCCACGCCCAGGATGCCAACGGGGATGGACTCGGCGACATACTTCTTGAGCTTGGCGTTCTTGGTCTTAAAGTACAGCGCCAAACCGGCACCGACCTGGCCGCCGCCAGCCATCATAAGGATGGGCAGCAGGTAATTGATGCCTTTGGTAGCGCCGTCGGGATCGTTGAGCATAGCGTGGATCGGCGTGAGCGCCTGATGCAGGCCGACGGACACCAGCGGCAAGAAGCCTGCCGACAGGATATAGCCGCCCAGGACGCCCAGCTTCTCGAAGATAAAGGTGAGGACGCTAAAGATCGCGGTCGTCAGCCATGCGCCAACCGGCTGGATGACAAGCATCAGAGCAAAGGCGCCGATGATGAGCACCAGCAGCGGGGACAGGAACGTATCGAGCGCGTTGGGCATGACCTTGCGAATCTGACGCTCCATCCAGGCGAAAAACGCACCAGCGATGAGAGCCGCGATCATACCGCCCGCTGCGGGGTTGTACTGCGCATTGGTGAGTGGCAGCAGAATGGCAGCGGTAGGATCAGCCGTGCCGGGCGCAAGCAGGGGCATGGCGCTGTTGGCGATGCACATCATGCCTGCGATACCGCCCAGTGCAGCGGAGCCACCAAACTCGCGCGCCGCGTTATAGCCCACCAAAATGGGCAGATAGGCAAACAGGGCCCAACCCATGGAACGAATGCCCTGATACCACCACTCGCCCGCAAGCGCACCCGCCGTCGAGACATTGATGACGTTGCAGATACCGTTAATGAGGCCAGCCGCAATGATGCCGGGAAGCAGGGCGACGAAGACATTGGAAATCTTCTTAAGGAAGGCCTGAACCGGTTTGGACTCGTACTTGGCCTTCTGCGCGGCCTTGTTTGTGGCCGCAGCGTCAACTACGCTCTCGTCAGCAACGCCTTTCGCAAGGCCGGTCAGCTTGGAGAATTCCTCGAGCACCTTATTCACCTTGCCCGGACCCAGCACGATCTGCATCGTGTCGTCCTCAACAAGGCCCATCACGCCGTCGAGCGCCTTAATACCCTCCGTGTCGACGTTGCCCGTGTCTTTGACGGTCACGCGCAGGCGCGTCATGCACGCCGCGTTTGCCAGCACGTTGTCTTTACCGCCCAAAAGGTCCAGCAGCTTTTGAGCCAGCTCTTTGTTCGTCATAACTCCTCCTTGTATTGGGTATCTCGTTTGGATGTCATATCAGCTCACGCCGCGCACCTATTGGGCATCGGCATTGCTCTTCTCATGGCCACTCACCGCAGCACGGACATGGCCGCGCGCCCGCTCAAGAGCTACCGCAGCCTGCTCGGCATCGCAGTCCAGCAGTACCGAGACAATAGCGGTTTTTACGTGGCCACCGGCATCTGCAAGCGCCTGAATAGCGCGCTCGCGCGTGCAGCCGGTCGCCTCCATCACGATGTTCTGGCCGCGCACCACCAACTTCTCGTTCGTCTGCTGCACATCGACCATCAGGTTTTGGTATACCTTGCCGATCTTGACCATGGCACCGGTCGAAATCATGTTGAGAATGAGCTTTTGAACCGTTCCCGCCTTGAGCCTCGTTGAGCCGGTCAGCACCTCGGGACCGGGCACGGGCTCAATGGCAAGATCTGCGCTCTCCCCGATCTTCGACCCTTGGTTACAGGCAATTGCAATGGTCTTGCACCCAGTTGCCTTGGCGTACACAAGGCCGCCCACCACATAGGGAGTACGACCGCTCGCCGCCAGGCCAACGACAAGATCCTTGTCCGAGAGTCCACGCCCCCGCAGGTCGCTCGCGCCAAGCTCCTCGCTGTCTTCGGCACCTTCGACAGCCTTGATAAACGCCGTCTCGCCTCCGGCAATGAGCCCGACGATCAGATCGGGTGACACGCCAAACGTGGGCGGGCACTCCGAAGCGTCGAGTACGCCCAGACGACCGCTGGTGCCTGCGCCCATGTAAAAGACGCGCCCACCGCGCTCGAGTGCCTCAGCAGCCCAGTCGATTGCTGTGGCAACCTGGGGCAACACTTTCGTGACCGACTGGACGGCACGAAGATCCTCATCGTTCATCGTCGTGACGATTTGCAGCGATGTCATCGTATCGAGGTCCATTGACCTAAGATTGCGCTGTTCGGTCGTGAATTTTGTTAAATCGAGCATTTCATTCACCTCATCTTTCCTGTTTCTCGATGTAGTTTTGCTTAATGACATACGTCGCCCGCTCGTAGTCGCTGGCAACGTAAGCAGCGTACAGGGCATCGACAACCATAAGCTGGGCCATACGCGAAGCCATGGCACCGCTGCGGACCAAGGGTTCACTCGCAGCGACGCCGAGCACGGCATCGGCCATGGCGGCAAGCTTGGATGATCCATCTACTTTGGTAACGGCCACAACAGGACAGTTGTGACGTTGAGCCTCGGCGGTGCAGTCCAGCACCTCTTGCGTCAAGCCCGAGTAGCTAAAGGCGATTGCCATATCGTCCTCATGCATGTTCTTGGCACACAAGAGCTGATCATGCCAGTCGTCGTACAGATGGCACTCTTTGTCGACACGCATGAGCTTTTGCGCCAGATCGTGCGCGACCAAACGAGAGGCACCGATACCGAACAGATTGACCGCGCGTGCCCGCTTAAGATGGGCCGCGCATCGCTCCAAGACGGTGTAATCGAGCGTTCGCGCCGTCGCCTCGATCGTGCGCACGTTGCTTTTCATCACCTTCCCCACGATACGTTCGACGCTGTCGTTCATGGAGATGTCCTCGAGGGCAACATCTTTCTTGTCACCCAAGAGCGCCAGTTCGGCAATCAGTTCGCGCTGGAACTCCTTGTAGCCCGCAAAACCCAAGCGCTTGCAAAAACGCAAAATACTCGAGGGCGAGGAGAACGTGGCATCAGCAAGACTGCGGACGGACAGCCCGACCACCTCATGCGGATGAGCGCTTACATATGCGATGACATTGCGTTCCGCCGGGCTCGCGCTGAGCTCACGCTCGCGAAGCCTTAAAAGCAATCCGTTTGCCATCTCAAACACCTCCGTTGAGAAGAATTAAAGACCAACGAACGATTCGTACCGAATACAAACAGCTTTTACGGTACATTGTGCCGCATCGTGGCGCACAAAGGGCAAGCGTTCTACCGCTCGCCCCTCGAATCCGACCGCTCGGAAATACGCACGACACAAAATAATTCAACAAGGTCGCATTATCAGAAACGGGTTTGTTACCGGCTAGCGCCTCGCATGGGCGCCGATGGGGCGCGTCACGTGGTGCACCCATGCGGAGACCAGCAACACCAACAGCATGGCGGTGACATAGCCCGCGGCATCGAAGCCCAGGTCGATCATGTCGAAATGACGGCCAGGAACAAAGATTTTGTGCACTTGGTCACCGACAGAGCAGACGGCGCAAAAGAGCGCAGCGAGTGCGTACCGGAATCGCGCGCATGGCAGGTATTCGCCCAGGCATGCCACTGTCGTCGAAGCAAACAGTCCTACAAAGAAGAACTCAACGGTATGTGCGACGCGACGAATGTTGGCACCCATCCACAGACGAACGGGCGCAAGCGGATCGGGATGAACGGTGGCAGTCGTTGAGTCCGCGCCCTCGACGGCATCCCCCGCCTGGGACTCCCCCGCAGTCTCGGGCTGCACGCTGACGCTTTGCCCTTCCACCGCGCGCGCAGTGGACTCGCTGAGCGACGACGTCTGCTCCACGTTCTGCTCCGTCAGCATCCAAATACTTGCCAGCGCCACGGCCAGCAGGACAACCGAAATCCATCCGACTATGTGCTTCACACGCGCCAAGGGCTAACCTCCGTCATTTTTTGAGCAGCAGCGAGTGTACCCCCAAATGCAGTTGCCGCCGTAGCGAAATCCAAAATGTTCGAATCGGGGCGCCAAAGGACCGTGGCGCCCCTACTCCATCTCGCGCATCCAGCGATCAAACGTCCCCACGCACACGCCTAGCCGCTTTGCCGCCTGACTCCGCGTGATATCACCCGCCTCGTAGGTATCGCGCACCAGCTCGAATTGCGGGGGACAGGGCTTGCGGGGCCGGCCAAAGCGCACGCCGCGCGCTCGCGCCGCCGCAATGCCCTCGGCTTGGCGCCGGTGAATGTTCTCGCGCTCCACCTGCGCCACATAGCTCAGCAGTTGCAAAACAATATCGGCAATCAACGCACTCGTCACGTCCGACCCACCACAGTCTCTGGAGCGCGTGTCGAGCAATGGCATGTCCAGCACCACGATGGCGGCGCCGAGCTCTTTGGTTATGCACCGCCATTCCTCAAGGATCTCGCTGTAGTTACGGCCCAGCCGATCAATGGAAAGTACCACCAGCACATCACCGGAATCCAACGCGCACAGCAGCTCGCGATACCGCGGTCGATCGAAGTCCTTGCCACTCGCATGGTCGGCAAAGATATTCGCCGGTTCCACGCCATAGGCGCCCAGCGCATCCAGCTGCCGATTCAGATTTTGATCACGCGAGCTCACCCGCGCATACCCGTACACCGTTGTCATCTCATCCCCGCTCTCTCGTAAACCTCCCAAAAAGGGACAGGTTTATTTTGGTAGGTTTTATCTCCCCTATAGCAGGCGGAAGACGCAAGCGCGCGAGCGGCAAGACGACTGGGCCGCCACAAAAAAGGCGGCCCCAAAAGACCGCCCCGTTCTCTATGAATCACCAGATTCCGGCTAATGAATAAGCCTGAAATCCAAGTGCCCGCGCGTGGTATTGACGCGCGAGACCTCGATGATCACGCGCTGCCCCAGCTCATAGCGAGTCCCCGTGTCGGCGCCCGTGAGCGTGAGTGCGTCCTCATCAAACTCGAACCACTCGTTGCCCAGACTCTTGATCGAAACCAAACCCTCAACCTGTGTCAGATCAAGGCGCACAAAGAGGCCCATGCTGCTGACCCACGAGATCGTTCCGGCATAGCGCTCGCCCAGGCGGTCCTCGTAGTACTGGGCGATCTTGATCTTTTGCGTCGCATGGCTGGCGGCGTCGGCCGCACGCTCGGCATCGCTGCACGCGCGGCAGATTTGCGGCAGGATGCGCGGCAGGGACTCGCGACCCTTACCGATCAGCCGCGGCGTACGCACCAAGGCGTCCTTGCCGCCCAGCCGCTCGTAGGCCAGCTGCAACTTGAGTACGCGATGCACCACCAGGTCGGGATAGCGGCGAATGGGACTCGTAAAGTGGCAATAGCACGGCGCGGCAAGTGCAAAGTGGCCCTCGTTGCGCGGCTTGTACAGTGCGCGCTGCATACTGCGCAGTAGCAACGTGTTGACGAGCGGCGCGTTGGCCGTACCGGCTGCGGCATCAACCGCCGCCTGCAGCTCGTCGGGGCTTCCCAGAGCAATGCCGGCCGCACGACGGTCATCGATGATACCTAGCTGTGCCAGCGCCACGGCGGCACCGTGCAGGCTGTCGGGACTGGGATCGTCGTGCACGCGATAGCAGGCCTCGATATCGCGGTCGGCCAGCCACTCCGCCACGCACTCGTTGGCCAGCAGCATGGCTTCCTCAATCAGCGACGTGGCGCACGAGCGCTCACGGGCCACGATCTGCACGGGCACACCGTCCTCGTCCAACAGTGCACGGATCTCTGCCGTATCAAAGTCGACCGAACCGCGCGCGCGACGAATACGACGGCGAAGCTCGGCGAGCTCGTTGGCGGCTACGAGGAAATCCCCCAAGTCGACGTTATAGCCGCGGGCGGTTTTCTCGCACGCAAGCCCGCGCTCGAGCGCTTCCTCGCGCGAGGCTTCAACCGCGGCAACATCCTCAGCGGCACCCTCCAGCACCGAATACTCCACCGCACCGGCACGTACCAGCAGCGCCTCGGCGCCGTCGTAGTCCATGCGCACGCGCGAGCGGATCACGCTGGGATAGGGATCGTAATGGCGCACGCGACCCTGCGCATCGAGCTCAATGTCGACGGTAAACGCCAAGCGGTCCTCGTCGGGACGCAGCGAGCACAAATCGTTCGACAGGCGCTCGGGCAACATGGGCAGCACGCGATCGGCAAGATACACCGACGTCGTGCGATGGCGAGCTTCCAGATCGATATGTCCGTCCCAGGCAACATAGTGCGAAACGTCAGCAATATGGACACCCAGCTTGTAGCCACCCTCGGGCGTGCGCTCCAGCGAGATGGCGTCGTCAAAGTCGCGCGCGTCGACCGGGTCAATCGTAATGACAAAGCGGTCGCGCAGGTCTCGGCGGAGCGGGTCCTTGAGTGCCGAGGCCACATCGAGCGAAAGTGCCTCGGCCTCGGCTAGCGCGGCCTCGGGATAAGTATCGGTATAGCCATAGCGCGCCATCACATACTGAACGCCCAAATCGGGCGCATCATCGCCGCCAATACGGCGCTCAATCGTCACGGTGCCCGATTCCAGGCGCGTCGGATATGTCAGAATGCGTGCGACGACCGCATCACCCGGATGAACGCCCAAGCGCTCCGCCGAGGTGTCCTCCGGCAGAATAAAGAAATCGGCCTTAAGGCGAGAATCAAGCGGCTCGATCACCCCGAGCGGGCCGGCGGTCTGGTACGTGCCCACCACACTAATGGCCGCACGCTCGACGACGCCCTCGATTACGGCGCGTCGCTCGCCATGCGGGCTGTTCTTAATGCTCACGGCAACGGTATCGCCGTCCATAATCTCGCGCTTGCCGCGGCCCATGACCTTGTAGTCACCGTTTTCGGTTACAACGTAGGCGCTATGCTCATGGAGCTGCACGCGTCCGGTCAGACTCGGGCGACGCTCGCTGCGCACCGGCCCGCGCTTATTGCGAGCTCCACGCTTATGCTTGTTATTGCGCCCCATGGCGCCTCCTTACTATCGATGGCCGTTTACACCCCAAGAGTCTACCCAAATGATCCCTAGGGGACAAAAAACGGGCCGCCCCTGGAAAGGAACGACCCGTTGCAGACGGCATATCCGCAGCGCCTACACGCGCAGATAGCGGCGCATGGCGATGGCGGAACCAAAGAGACCGATAATGACGCCGACCAGAATCAGCGCGGCGTAGGTCACCAGGTAGTACTGCATCGGCAGCGCAAACGACATCCAGCCGATGCTCTCCTGCAAACGCGGAACCATCAGGTTACGCAGCAGCTCCAGCACGCCGATGGAAAGCAGCGAGCCCAAAATGGCCTGCAGCACGCCCTCGGTAATGAACGGCCCGCGAATGAAGCCGTTGCTTGCGCCCACCAGACGCATGATCGCGATCTCACGACGACGCGCCGTAATGGACAGGCGAATCGTGTTGTTGATAAAGATGAACGCGATAAAGGTCAGCAGGCCGACGAGCACCACAGCAGCGATACGGATGTAGTTCGTCACCTGGAACAGGCGGCTCACTTCCTCCTGGCCGTACAGAACGCTCGCGTTAACGTCGCCGTCGTCCGCGATCTTCTGAAAATCGGCGTTCTTCTTGAGCTTCTGGGCCGTGCTCTCGACCATGGACGGATCGTCCATCTCGATGGCAAACGAAGCCGGCAGTGGGTTCTGACCGTCGAGCGCGCTCATGGTAGCGTCGGCGTTACCCGACATCTTGCTCGTGTACTCGGCCAGCGCGTCGTCCTTGTCCTTGTACGTCACGGACTTGACGTTGCTCCACGTCTTGAGCTCGGCCTCAAAGGCCTGAACATCTGCCTGGTCGGCGTCATCGCTAATAAAGGCGTTGATGACGACCTGATCCTCGACGGTGCCGATCACGGAGTTCAGCATCGCGGAACCCATAATGAACAGGCCGATGATAAACAGCGAAAGGAAAATCGTGATGACGGCGCCGAGCGAGGTGGTCCAGTTACGGAAGAAGTGGCTGATTGCCTCTTTGAGCGAGTAACCCACGTTAGTTGGTGCCATAGTTACCGTAACCTCCCCTCTCCTGGTCGCGGATTACGTGGCCGCCCTCGAGGGCGATCACGCGACGGTGCATGCTATCGACCATCTCGCGGTCGTGCGTAGCGACGATCACGGTGGTACCGGTGCGGTTAATGCGCTCGAGCAGCTTCATGATGCCAAGCGAAATCGCCGGGTCGAGGTTGCCCGTGGGCTCGTCGCAAATCAGCAGCGGCGGGCGGTTGACCATAGCGCGGGCAACGGCCACGCGTTGCTGCTCGCCACCGGAAAGCTGATCGGGCAGCGAGTCCATCTGGTCGGCCAGACCGACCAGACGCAGCACCTCGGGCACCTGGCTGCGGATGACGCCCTTGGGCTTACCGATGCACTGCAGGGCAAACGCCACGTTTTCGTAGGCGGTCTTTTGCGGCAGGAGCTTAAAGTCCTGGAACACGGCGCCAATCTGACGACGCAGGAACGGGACCTTGCGGTTCTTGATCTTCATGAGATCCTGGCCGGCGACCAAAATGCGACCGCTTGTGGGCTTGACGTCGCGGTTGAGCGTCGACAGCAGCGTGGTCTTACCCGAGCCGGAGTGACCGACCAAAAAGACGAACTCACCCGGATAGATCTCGATGTTGATGTCGTCGAGTGCGGGCTTGTTGGGCTGCGCCGGATAGATCTTGGTGACGTGCTCCATAAGGATGACGGGCTCGACACCGGCCTGTTTGGCCATCTTTTTGCGGCTGGCCTGCGGGTCGATGGGTGCAAACACCGACGTGAAGTCGGGGTTGTTGAGCGCGTTGTCGAGGCTTGCGACCTCGGCGGCCTGATCGCGCTCGACCACGGGAGCCGCAGGCTGCGTGGGGTCTGGAATGCCGGCAAAAAGACCGGACTGCGCGGGCTGCGGCGCGGGAGCCGCAGGGGCCATGGGATCGGGGATGCCGGCCATGGTAGGCTGCGGCGTGGCGGTGCTCGTCTGAGGCTGAGCCACGCGGGCGGTCACGGCCTGAACGGGCTCAAAACCCGCCGTGCCGGAAAGCGCGACATCGCTGGTGGGATTGTAGGCAAAGGGATCGGATGCCGGCTGTGCCTGATCTGCCGGCTGAGTGGGGGCCTGAGCAACAGGCTGGCCCTCTGAATCCGGAGTGGCGAAACGACTGCCCTGGACGCCCGTCTGCGTCTTGGGGGCATCATCGCCCGCACCGGAGGTACGGAAGTGGTTACCCACTGGTGCTCCTTATCGTCGTGCGTTTAAACTACATGAGCGCTTTACATTTTAGCAGCATTAGCTTTGCTGCACATAAGAAGCATGGCGCGCCTTGGATTCCCGTCGGCCCCCTTGAATATCAACTTCATCCGAACACCTCCCCCGTCCGCCTCAATCGGGTATACTTCAGTCATTGTGAAAAGCCCTAGGGCTTTTAGCGGCTGCGGGTACCTGTACCTTCAGCCGCATTTTTCTTATCTTTTGGAGCCGATATGGGAGATTCCGGCACCGCCACAACAAGGGAACGGCCACTCATCGGCGCCGCCCAGCAAGTCCGCCACCTCAAGGACCGAGGGGTCCGCTTCGAGCTGACAGACGAGCGGGAGGCCGAGCGGTTCCTGCGAGAGAGCAACTTCTTCTTCAAGGTGAAGGCGTTCGCGAAGTGCTTCTCCCGCTACACCAACCCCGACTCGGAGCACTTCGGCTCCTACATCAACCTCGACTTCGCCCACCTCGCCGAGCTCACGAGGCTCGACCACCACCTTCGCGAGACAGTCCTCTCCCTCACACTCGACATCGAGCACTACATGGAGGTCGAGCTCAACAAGATGATCATGGACGAGGGAGACGATCCCTACGAGCTCATGGCGTCCTTCTTCAATTCCGAGCGCGAGAGAAAGGTCAGGGTACTCGAGAAGAGGGTCGATCTCGACTCTGTTCGGTCGAAAGCCCCGACGGTCATGGGCCTGTCCGGAGACCTGGCCGCCTAGGACGCCGAGACCGTCATCTCCGCTCTAGCCTCCATTCTGCACCTTGCATCGGATTCGCTCGACGGGATAGACCCCGAGCACACCGAGAGGAGTCTCGCCGGGCTGGGAGGGTCCTCATACACCCGCGGGCTCATCGAGAAGTACGGAGACCCTGGACACATGGCGGTCGAGGAGCTGGGGATCGACCGCGAGCTCGTGTCACTCACTAAGAGAGCGCCCATCGTCCACGACTTCACCGCCCTCGCCCTCTGCTACATGCACATAGCCAAGAGCGAGAACGCAAGAGGGGACGCCGCCGGGCAGCTCCGAGCCCTGCGCAGACGATTCATGGCGCACAGGGACTACTTCTCCAAGCAGGGCGAGCTGAAGAACGGCCTGGCCATGCTCAGCGAGGTCATGGACAAGACGGCTGACCGGCTCTCACGGCCATAGCGGACACGTCTCGTAGCACCAGAAGTCAGCTCTCCGCATCCATCACCGCCCAGCCCACAGGTGCAATACTCGGAATAGATATTAGACAAGAGGGACAGGTGGCCTGATAGTCCCCCGATTTTGTCCTGCGCTGCATCGAGGCGGAGGCATATACCGCCTTTCGAGCGCGCGTGACGCCGACGTATAGCAGGCCGATTTCCTCGATAAGCCCGTCTGGCGCTCTGCGCATCGACCCGAAGGCAAAGGGAGCCCAGAAGCTTGACGCTGCCATCAAGGCATGGCAGGACGCACAGGAGAACCTCAAGTCGGGGAAGATGACTCGGGACGGTTACGGTCTCCGGCGCGTCTCGTTCAAATGACCAGAGCGGTTTGGGAAAGCGAATAAGCTCCCTTTCCGCCTGCCACACCCTCGCATATCCGCCACTCACCGAGCATCGCTGACTGCGGTTTCCCCCATTGCATGGGACGTAAATTTCAAAATTCCGCGCACATCCCGGCGCCAAACCACGTTATGCCCTATAGGAGGTGAGGGAAAAGAATGCAAGGCTTTCCATACGGCAGCAACGGCAGGACGGACGCGCCAGGCCGCGAAAACGACTCTTTGGTGGGGCGCTTCGCAGAGGAGCACTACGACGAGGTATACCGCTACTGCGCGCGAAGGCTCCCCTCGAAAGAGGATGCCCGAGACGTGACTCAGGAGGTGTTCCTTCGACTCGTGCGGAGCGATGCGCTATACGCCGAGCATGGAAAGCCCCTCGCGTATCTCTACACCTGCGCGCGCAACGTCTGTGCCGACTTCTACCGAGGCCAAAAACCGGTTGGCACCTTGGACGAGGACGATGCGCCGGCAATTCCTGACGCGCGGCATGTGGACATGGACGGACGGCTGATCATGGCAGATGCCCTTGCCCGCCTTACGGAAGAGGAGCGCGAGGTCATCGAGCTGCGCTACGGCCAGGACCTGCCTATGTCCGACATCTCCGCCGTGACGGGGAAGTCGAGGTTCGCCCTCTATCGAATCGAGCGGCGCGCGCTCGGCAGGCTCAAGGAACTGATGGGAGAAGGCCATGAATGACTCGAAGCTAAAGGATGCGCTGAGGAGCTACTACGCCGCTGACGCGGCATCCCCCGACGCTTCGGCGCGCAAGCGCACCTTGCTGCTCGTGGAAGCAGAGGCGGCTCGCGCCTGCGGAGGCGCGAGGGAGGCGGGTTACATCCCGCTCTGGCGGTTCGTCGCGAGCCAGGTTCGGTTCGTGCGTCCCTGGGCATGGATGCTCCAGATCGCGCTTCTGGCATGCATGCTCGTTCTCGTCGGTGAGATCGGCCCGCACTCGGGAAGCCCCATCGTCGTCATGGCGGCATCGGCCCTCTCGGTTGCCATAGCGGCACCATCGGTATTCAAGAGCTTCGAGACCCGCGTCTGCGAGATGGAGTACTCATGCCGGTTCAGCTGCGTGCAAGTGCTGGCGAGCAGGCTTTTGCTTTTCGGCCTGGCCGACGTGCTTTGGATTACGCTCGCCGTTGCGGCAGTGCCAACGCTCGCGGGGATCGACGCGCTTCGCGTACTGCTGTACGCATGCACGCCGTTCTTCTGCTCGTGTGCCACCTGCTTCTATGCGGCGCGCCGTCTGCCGGGCAACTCGCTCGTCGCCAGCGTCGCTCCCGCGATGTCCGTACTCGCGGCGCTCTGGCTGCTGAGCGCGACGTTCCCCCTCTGGTACGAGGGTGCGTCTCTCGCCGTATGGGTCGCGGCGCTCATGGCCTCCATGGCGCTCGCCGCCCTGGAGGCGTCAAGGCTCATGCGCTGCGTCTCGGGCGGCCTCTCGCCACACCTGTCAAAGGCGGCGCTCTAGCTCTCCTCCTGCTTATCTGCAACATCGAACGAAGGACAAGGAACGAACATGGAACTCAGGCTCGACAGGCTCACCAAGCAGTTCGGCAGCCATATCGCTGTCGATCGCGTGAGCTTCAGCTTCACGCCCGGCGTCTACGGCCTACTCGGGGCCAACGGCGCGGGCAAGACCACGCTCATGCGCATGATATGCGACGTCATGAGGCCGACATCGGGAAGCGTGCTGTTCGGGGGCACCCCCATAGACCAGCTTGGCGACGGCTATCGGGCGCGCCTCGGGTACCTGCCCCAGGACTTCGGCTACTACCCGGATTTCACGGCTTGCGACTTCATGATGTACCTGGCATCGCTCAAGGGGCTCACCGCGCAGCAGGCGAAAGTGCGCACGCGCGAACTCTTGGGCGTTGTCGGCCTCGCAGAGGCCGCAAAGCGGAAGGTCAAGACCTTCTCCGGCGGCATGAAGCAGCGGCTCGGCATCGCCCAGGCGATGCTCAACGACCCGTCCGTCCTCGTGCTCGACGAGCCCACCGCGGGGCTCGACCCCAAGGAGCGCGTCCGCTTCCGCAACCTCATATCCCCTCTCGCCCAAGACAAGATCGTCATCCTCTCCACGCACATCGTCTCGGACGTGGAGTACATCGCCGACGAGATTCTCGTGATGCGCGCTGGCGGCATCATCACGACGGGCACGGTCGAAGAGATCACGGGGGACATCAGGGGATGCGTCTGGGAGTGCGCTGTCGCCCCGAGGGAGGCAGACGCCATGTCGGCATCGCTCACGGTGGGCAACATCCACTACGCCCAGGACGGCTCTGCCATCGTTCGCGTGGTGGCGCAGCAGCGTCCGCATCCGAGTGCGCGCGCCGTGGAGCCGACGCTGGAGGACGTCTACCTCTACCTCTTCCAAGAGCAGTCCGGGTGCCTGCCGGTTTCGCAAACGAAAGCGGAAGTGGGGCAGGACGCAATCGCACGCAGGAAAGGAGCGCACCGTGGGTAGCCTCATCAGATACGAGCTCAAGAAGATGCTCTCAAGGCGCGTCTCGCAGGTCTCTATAGCAGCCGTCCTGGTGTTGGTCGCGGTCATAGCCTTCTTCTACGTAACGTCCCAGTACGCCCTCGAACCCAAGGAGATGGGCACCGAATTCGAGGGCACTGCCGCCATCGCCCAGATAAAGGCAAACGCGGAAGCGCTCGCAGGCCCCATCACCGACAAGAAGGCCACCGAGGCGCTCCGCGAGTTCAAGGAGTTCGTCGGTCCGGACGGCGAGGTCAAGGAAGAGTACAGAATGGACAGAAAGCCCTACGGGGAAAAGGCGGACGAGTACTGGGAGTTCAGAGCGAAGAACGGCTCCCTTATGGCGCTGCTGACAAGCCCTTGGATGCAAGACAACCAGATGCCCGTGTCCGCGGTAGCCACTATCGACACGACTGGCACCGTCGACCTCTACGGACAAGTCCGCTCGAAGATAGTCTCCGAGCTCCACGCGAACGGGGCCCTCTCGTACAACGACGAGGAGAGGGCGTTCTGGAGCGAGAAGGCGCAAGGTGTGCACACGCCCATCGAGTACGGATACGCAGGAGGGTGGGCGGAGTTCCTCAACCTCGCCCAGTTCCTCATATTCGCGATGCTCGCAGTCGTGATAACGTGCGCATCGGTGTTCAACGGGGAGTACCGGGCCAAAACCGACGCCATCCTGCTGTCCACCAAGTTCGGCAAATCAAGGCTCGGGCGCGCGAAGGCGGCAGCCTCTGTGATCGCGGCAAGCGCCATATACTGGGTCTTCACACTCGTCTTCCTGGCAATACCGCTCGTCTTCTACGGAGCCGACGGCGCAGGTCTACCCATCCAGATCTGCAACATCACATGCACCTACGGCATAAGCCTGTCAGCCGCCGCCCTCATATGCTGCCTCGTCGGGCATCTCGCAACCCTCGCCCTCCTTGGGATAGTGCTTGCGCTGTCGGCCAAGGTAGACAGCCCCATGGGAATCCTCGCAGTCGGCGTTGCTCTCATCTTGATTCCGATCTTCGTGCCGACGATGACGAGCAGCATCGCGAACCACATCATCTACCTGTTCCCCTACGACGCACTGAACCCCTTGAACCTCTTCGACATGGTCTCGTACGCCATAGGCCCTGTCGCGGTCGAGCTCCCCGTGTTCCTCGCTGCTTTCTACCTTCTGCTTTTCGCGGCGGGCATTGTTCTCGCGATAAGGACGTTCAAACGCCATCAGGTTGCCTGATGATGTCAAGCAGAGCCGTTGCCGCCAAGAATGCATGAATCGGCGAACCTTCGAGTGATTGCGTACCATCTGGGCGAAGATGGATTGTCTGAAGGCGGGAGTTAATCCCGCCTTCTTGTTATCGCGCCGCCGATTTAGCTCGCAACGCCCTGGCCTGCGGGTGCCAGCCCCGAAATTTACTCCCTCTTTCTGACCTGCGGAAACTCACGTATGTCAGGGCGAAATCCTCTCCGATTCGCCTCTGGCTGTTAGGGTTTAGGGCTGAACGTTGCGCAACTGCGCCCTGGCCCGACCGTAAAACCTCTCTAACTTCTTTCCCCGCCGCCTTCAAACACAAAGCCGGGGTGCCCTCCACATGGAAGGCGCCCCGGCTTATTCGTTACCCAATGCGAAAAGCGGCTCTCAAGTTAAGGCCAAAGCAGACCGCCTTATGCCAAGAACTCCTTGGTGGTCGCCACGATGTTGGCGGCATCCAGGCCGTACTTGTGCAGGAGCTCGGCACCCGGGCCGGACTCGCCAAACGTGTCGTTGACGCAAATCTTCTTGAGCGGCGTCGGGCACTGCTCGCACAGGACATCGGCAACGGCGCTGCCCAGGCCACCGATCACGGAGTGCTCCTCGACGGTCACGACGTGGCCGGTCTTGATGGCGCTCTTGACGATCAGGTCGGCATCGATGGGCTTGATGGTGTGCATGTTGATGACCTCGGCATCGATGCCCTCGGCAGCAAGCTGCTCAGCGGCCTCGAGAGCCTCGCCGACCATCAGGCCGCAGGCGATGATGGTCACGTCGGTGCCCTCGCGCATGACGATGCCCTTGCCTACCTCGAACTTGTAGGTCTCGGGGTCGTTGATAACCGGCGAGGCCAGACGGGCGAAGCGCATATACACGGGGCCGTCGCACTCGTAGGCGGCGCGCGTCACGGCGCGGGCCTCGACGTCGTCGGCGGGAACAATCACCGTCATGCCGGGGATAACGCGCATGAGGGCGATATCCTCGCAGCACTGGTGCGTGGCGCCATCCTCGCCCACCGAGATACCGGCGTGCGTGGCACCAATCTTAACGTTAAGGTGCGGATAGCCGATGGAGTTGCGGACCTGCTCAAAGGCGCGGCCAGCGGCAAACATGGCAAAGGTGCTCGCAAAGGCAACGCGGCCGGTGGTCGCGATACCGGCGGCAACACCCATCAGGTTGCTCTCGGCAATGCCTACATCGAAGAAGCGGTCGGGGCAGGCGGCCTTGAACTTGCCGGTCTGCGTGGCGGCAGCCAGGTCGGCGTCGAGGACCACAAAGTCATCGTGCTCGTTGGCGAGCTCGACGAGGGCCTCGCCGTAGCTTACGCGCGTGGCGATTTTCTTGACGTCTGCCATCCTAGAGCTCCTCTCCGGCGGCCGTGAGCTCTGCCATGGCCTGCTCAAACTGTTCATCGTTGGGGGCCTTACCGTGCCAACCCACCTGGTTCTCCATAAAGGAGACGCCCTTGCCCTTCGTGGTCTCGGCGATAATGGCGGTCGGCTGACCCTTGGTAGCGCGGGCCTCGGCAAAGGCGGCGCGGATCTGATCGAAATCGTTGCCGTCGGCGAGCTCCACCACGTGGAACTTGAAGGCGCGGAACTTGTCGGCGAGCGGCATGGGGTCGTTGACCTCCTCGACGGGGCCGTCGATCTGCAGGCCGTTGTGGTCGACGATCACGCAGAGGTTGTCAAGCTGCTGGTTGCCGGCAAACATGGCGGCCTCCCAAACCTGGCCCTCCTCGCTCTCGCCGTCGCCCAGCAGGGCGTAGGTGCGATAGTCGTCGCCCCAGTGCTTGGCGGCAACGGCCATGCCCACGGCGGCGGAGATGCCCTGGCCGAGCGAACCGGTGGACATATCGACGCCCGGGG
>ERZ1034928.217-NODE-217-length-35771-cov-54.243252_pt1 | contig 35771 bp, 39 predicted proteins | sample MGYA00520627_ERZ1034928 | MGnify/ENA primary metagenome ERZ1034928 (study PRJEB33766, sample SAMN09781755) | gut metagenome | biome: gut microbiome | host: Homo sapiens | place: Madagascar | study: EMG produced TPA metagenomics assembly of the PRJNA485056 data...
ATAGCTGGGTCTGCATGATGAGTTTATCACCATGCTCTATAAGTTCCGGATTCATCTTCTTGGCAGCAGTACGCCAAAGATGCTGGTACTCATGAATAGGAGTATTAGCATTCAGATGCTCCTGGTTCAGCACAATCTCCTTGCCATCAGTGTAGCCATAAACCACACCCTTATTCTGGGCAAACTTGGTTCGATCAACTATTTTCATATCTTCAGGCTTGAAGATAACATAGTTGGTATCGCCCTTTTTAGCACCACCGAAGTTACGTCCAGCCTTGTACTTAATACCAATAAAGCCAACAGAAGATAGGAACTTGCTTATTCCTTTAGTTATTTCAGGCAAATCATACTCTGTTCCAGTTAACCCAATATACAGAGTACTATTGTAAACATTTTCGCCAGTTCTCTCTAAAGACTGACCTTTGCTTTCTAACTTCTTAATATTTACACCAAGATGCTCCAACCCTTCACGAATGGCATCCTGCTGCTTCTTACTCAAAGGCTTATCCCAATCCAGATAGTTGCTACCATTATCATCAGGTATATCCACCTCATAGAGATTATGGTATGGCTCAGCCAACTTCTTCATTTCATTGTAGTAGTCAATCTTTTCCTGCTCTGTGAACTTGTCATTCATGGCTATTTGCTTATCACCATGCAGGAATGATTCTAGAGTAGGATATTTCTTGGCGAACCTTGTACCATTGGAATGTTGAATGCGATAATATGCCCTAGAAGGGTCATTGTCCATCAGAGTAGCATAATTCTTTCCAATCTTCTTAGATGATGTAACATAGCCACCCCAACCAAATGCTTGTGAACCTTCACCCTCACCCATGTGGTCGAAGTCAAACTCAGAAAAGCTAGCACCAGTACCATGGTAAGTACGCAAAAATCTCACTCCCGGCTCAGCAACAGCCTTCAACTGTCTGTCCAAATCCTTATATTTAGCAAACAGGGAATCAAGCTTATCTTGATATTTCTCAACAGCTTTATAATCAAACTCCCTCCAAACATCATCAGGAATATCGTTTTCAGAAGCCAGTCCATGCTCATCCATGTACTCCTTCATCAGCTGATTTTGATACTCCTTACGTTCCTGCCCGGTTAATTTATAAGCCTCCTCAGTCTCCTTAATCTGCTTCTTCAACTCATTCCTCTTACTAGTCTGAGCATCAATCTTATAAGGGTCAAACTCCGAAGGGAAAGAGCCAGTAAGCCCAGCCACATTGTCCTCAAAACTCTTGTCAAGATTGAAGACCTTGTAGTTACCCCACATCAGCTTATTATAGTAAGAACGTTCCTTTCTAGCCAGCTCCTGCTTCTCAAAGTACGCCGGCATCTTGTTAGGATTGCTCATATCCACCACGGCATACTGCTTCCACTTATCCGGGCGCAACTCCTTGGCAAAGTTATAAGCATTCTCAGCAGCCTGCTTCTCCTCTGGTGTCTTGATCTTAAATCTCAATTCAGGCTGATTCAGCAGCATGGCAAGATTCAGGTTATCCTGCGCCTCAGCCACCTTCTCCATATCCTCATTGCTAACCACCTTCACCGGAATGCCAGCCTTCTTAAGCATGGTAGAAACGGCATCGTAAGCCACCTTCTGCGCCTCCGTCATATCAGATGGCTTCACCTCCTTCACATCGCGATCAAATTTCGCCTGTTCCTTCTGCACCATAGCATACTCCGCAAAAGGCTTAGTCTTGCGGTCAGAAGACTCCAGCCATTTGTCAAAGGTAGCCTTAGGCACAGAAGTAACCTTACCAAGTCCCTTCCAGTCCTTGGAGTAGTTGGCAAGATAAGCCTCTGTAGCAGCCTCCTCAGAAGGATAGCCATACATCACCTTATGCTCGTCAAACTCACCAGTCTCTGGGATCACCTGGTCAACAACATAAACGTTACCATCAAAAGTATCAAGGTCTGCAGCGTCATTGATGAACATATCAATATGGTCACCATCAACGCCAATTTTACCAAGAATATAGCCGTAAGTATCGTGCATGGTCACGCTCCAAGGCTTGCCCTGCTCGTCCTTACCGCTTCGAGTCACGCCCTTTGGTGTTTCTACGGTATAATCGTAGCCACCAAAGGACAAATGACCCTTTTTGTAGTTGCCAGCCTTCTTCTGAGCCTCTGTTGGTTCGGTCTCAGTTTCGGCAATGGCACTCTTTAAACGTTCTCCGAAGGATGCTTCTTGCGGTAGATGTGAGCCTCGAACAGCTGAGCCTTCGCCAGGTTCCATGCTGCCAGTCTCTTGTCGCCCTTTGCGTCCGCTATCAGAGCCTTCTCCAATCTCGGACTCAGAAGATGCTTCTCCGTTACCAACTTCTTCGCCTTGGCTATTTCCTTCATCAACTCCTCTCCGTGAAGAGTCGCTACCCAGGCTACTGCCTCCTCCATATCCTTCTTCATTGCTTCTGTCATCATAATCAGCTAATTCTGGTAAAATTGATTTAACATATTGTTTGTACTCTCGTTCACGATCCTCAATCTCCATCATACGGTCAAATTCAAGTCCATTGATGTGATCAAGTTCGCTTTCAGACGGCAAAGATAACTCTTTTTCGTGAATATACGATTTATATTGCTCAATTTCTGCCTGTCTTTCGATAATTTCTCGCTCTTTCTGTGCTTCGTAATACTCTTCCTCGCTTGAAAGTTCATCTTCTGCAGCTGCTATGCGGTTCATCAGAGCCACATTTTTCATTTCCTTCACGCTGTCATAAGACTTGAACATATCAAGAAGGGCATTACGAACATCCTGGTCGGTATATCCCATATCCTGCAAGTTTACAGGAAGGTCATTATATACTTTCACGGCAAAATCGTTAACCGACATACCAGTTCCTTTCTTGGCTATAAGATAATTGAACTTGTTAGAATCATATCCCTTGCCAATACCAAACTTGAAATTGCTCTTGCCCAACTCATATTGAAGAGATTCCGGATTCAAGCTATGTGGTCTCAGAGATTCTGATACAGCCTCTTCAAGAGTCTGAGGAGTCAAGTCCGTGATGTCAACAGAGGCATCCTTGTATATCTCTTTTATTGCTCCAAGGTCATTCTTCTTCAACGCATCAGCCACCAATACATTGCGCTGCTCAGAAGGAGTCATGCCCAGTTCCTTCATTTCCTGCTGGCTAACTTCTGTTTTATAGAGTTTGCTGAGTTTATTAGCCTGAGCCTTCAAACCCTTTGCAGCAACCGACAAATTAGTCTGCAGAGCCTCCAGTTGAGCCTTTGTAGTATTCAATTCCATAAGTTGGGTAGGGTCCAGCTCTGTTTCGCCATTGATATACTGCTCCAACATGTCATTCACGTCATTCATCTTGTGCTCCACATCCTCCTGGGTATGATAGATGTCCTTGCGCTGAGAGGTAATATAGTCGTTAGCCTCATCCATAGTTGGATATTGCTTCTTCAATTCCTTATCGTCAAGTACGAGCAAATGGAAATCATCAGATGGCACGATGGCAGTTTCATCAACACCAGCCTTCTCCACCTCAGCCTTGCGCTCCTCCTTCATAGCCTTCACCTCATCAGGAGTCATCACGCTGTTGCGGATAGCATTCCAGTTCTTGAAACGAGCATCAAGATCAGCAATCTGCTCATTAACAAGAGCCAGGTCGTTCTCCACCTTCTGAGCCTTTTCTGGGTCCAGGTCGGCATTGGTATCAAGCCAGTTCTGATATTCAGCAGCTGCCTTCTTCTTATTGGCAAGTTGCGTCTTGATGTCGTCACGGCTTCCATTAACCAGATTCAGGAGTTTGCCATGGTCTTCACCATACTGCTCCTGCAGATACTCAGCAGCCACCTTTGGCTCTGTGTCCTTAGAGGAATAATCAGGCTGTCCCATGCCCAAACCTACGATACCTTCATTATATCGTTGCTTCTTGTCTGCCTCAGCCTTGGCTGCATCATCGTTGGCACGCTGTGCGTCCTCGGCATCCAGCTCTGCACCAACAGAGGAATCGATGGCATTCTGTCGCCAAGAATTAAACTCGTCCTTGGTCAGGGCGATATTGTCCTTGCCATCAGAAAGCACAATCTTGCCATCCTCGCTATATCCGGCAAAGGTCATTTGCATTGGTTCGTCACCTGATTCCATGGCTACCTCCACGATGTCGCTAGGCTTCAACCCACTGCCATCATACTGAGCAAAGAACTGCTTATATCTAGCATTCACCTGCTCAGCAAACTGCTGATTGATGTAATCATCCATAGGAACAGGCGTACCCACTTCCTTGATGTCGGCACTAGAAACCTGCTTGATGGTAGGCTGTCCCTGCTCGTCAGGCACAACTACGAAACCGCCACCATATTCATTGGCTTTCTTCAAGAATACCTGCTGACCAGTAGTAAGGGTAGCTGGCACGATGTTTCCGTCTTCCGTCTGATATGGCCAAAGCTGTTCCTTCAACACCTCGCCATAGCCATCATCGGCATGCTGCAAAGCATCATAAACACCATTCTTGGCATCCTGAGCCTCCACATACTTACGAACAGCATCCTGCTGCGCTGGAGTCAAAGAATTGGCACGCTGAGCCACAAACTGCTCCATGTCCTTGCCATCCTCATACGCCTTCACCACAACATTCATCTGTGCCTCGTCACCGCCAAAAGCACGCTTCAATCGAGCTTTCGAAACATCATCGTTATGATCAATTGCCTTCAAGCCCTCAGCATCCCCATTCTGATAGGCATTCTGTCCCATCACATAGGCATCAGAGGCAGAAACCTTAGTAGATGAATCATCTACATTTGTAGCAGAATCACCTCCACCTTGACTTGATTGAGTATTGGTATTTTCTTGAATAATTAAAGGACCTTTTGAAGGAGAAAGATCAACAACACCTGCTGCACCTTCAACAAGAGCATCAACCCCAACAGGAGCAGCTGGATTCTCTCCCTCAACAAGAGTATCAACCACAACAGGAGTAGCTGGCTTCTCTCCCTCAACACCGCTCTGTTCAATGCGCTTCTGCTCATTTCCATGGGCTGTATTATAGAGGTCATCCACCGTCTGCTTCATTTCACGTTTCAGTTCGATAGAGTTGTAAAGCTCCTTAAGATAAGACTCCACCAGTGGCGCATACTTCTTATCTTTCGACTCCAAAGCCTTTCGCAGTGTACCGCGCGCCACACCATGAGAATCCTCAAACGTGTTGACAAACTCCCTCATCACGGAACTGTTCTCCAGAGCACTGTCATAATAATGACGGTAGGCGTTAACCTGCTTCTGCTCCTCATCAGTAAGGATAATACCCTTCTGCTGCTTATCCATGATCTCTTTGATGGCACCAGCATTCTGATGCAGATAGACTGCAGCCTTATCCTCATCCGTCAATTTCTCACCCATATTATATTTCTGGGCTGCCTTGTTGTACAAGCCATCAAGATGCTCCTGAGTAAACTCGTTGTGGAACTCACCTTCCAGCACAGAAGCCAAACCAAGAGTCTTCTCATACTCCATTTTCTTCTCATCATTACGTGCAGCATCATGAGAAGAATACTCCTTGCGGTCGATTACGCCTCCATCCTTATTATAGGTTTCCAAATAGTACTTACCATCGTCACCTCTATATACCTCGCTATCAATAACAGGCGAGAAAGAAGAAGGGCGTTTGCCTTCTACAACTGCCATCATCTTAGCCTTCAACACCTCCGTAACACTCTTGTCGTTCATCAGGTCCATATACTTCTGGGTTAACTGCCCATCAAGTCGCTGGGCATTCTCACCCTCCACGGCATACTCCCCAATACCAACCTTCTCAAAAGCATTACGAAGACCATCATAGCCGAATCGCTTCAACTCGGCAATATCCTGATCCGTAAAGTCATACTTCTTGTTAAACTCCCTTGCGTCCTTGAATCTGGCATACTTGCCCACCATGCCCGGCAAACCGATAGCTGTAAGATTCGCCATGCTCTCCAGGAAGCTCTCGGCTGCATCCTTACCTGTAGGCTTGAAGTTAGGGTCCTGCGCCATACGCTCCAACAACTGCTGCCCAGTCATGATACCGGAATCCACTACCTTTCCACCAACATCAGCCAGAATATTGGTAGCCAAGCCTCTGCCCTTGCCTATCATGTTAGCGATGGTTCCACCCTGCATGATAGCACCTACGGCACTCTGTTTAGCCACCTCGCCCAGAGTATTAGCGATAACCTTACCCACAGAAGGATTGTAAATCTTGCCATTCTCATCAAACTGACCAGTACGATAAACCTCATCAATAGGCTTAGAGATAGCCGACTGACCACCAAAGGTAACAGCACCATGCACAGCACCGTTCTTCAAAGCCACGTCCTTACTCTTACCGATAAGTACCTTGGCAGCTCGCTCAGCCACCTTGCGCTCCATACCCTTAGCCATCAGGTCACCTGCCAGTCTGCCCTCTGCCTTGGCAATCATGCTCTTGGTCAATTTGCCACCTGCTGCTCCCGGCAACCAATAACTCCAGGCATCACCTGCAAAGGTCAGAGCACCACTAGCCACGTTCTCCCAGAAGCCCGGCTGATACTGCTGATTGGCCATATCCTCCAGCCAGTTCTGATAGTCCGTCTGAATCAGTTTGCGAGATACCTTGCCGATGATGGTATTCTCGATACCTGTCTTCAAGATATAGTCTGCGCTACCTCTTGGTATCATACCCTTCACCTCCAGCTGGTCAAGTTCATTCTTGATAGCAGCATTAATCATTGGCTTGAACTGCTTAGGATCACCATTCAGAGTGCCATTCAATCCATATCGCTGCATCACCTTGAATGCTGCATTGCTCATATCATTCAGGAACTCCGGATTCCGGTAGAGCTTGCCGAACTTCTTCTGCAGATCACCCAATATCTTCTGAGGGTCGCGGGTCTTGTTAGCCTCAGCAATAGCGCCAATAGCAAAAGGAGAAGCAGCATCCACATACTTCGACTGCTCGTTATACTTCGCCATCTGAGCATTAGAAGCAGCCTCAGCATCCTGAATAGCCTTAGCTACAGATGTACTGGTATATTTGCTGATAACGTCAGAAAGCGCCTCGTTGATGTCCTGATTCATCAGTCTGTCCTGCACATGCTCATCGTGAGAATAGAGGCGTGTTGCGATGCCCTCAGCGATGTCACGATAGTTCGGGCCATACTTGTTAACCAAACTCTGTACCATAGCTGGTTTCAGGAACTGTCCTACATAGTCATCATAGCTGATACCCATGCTGTCTGCCTCCTGCTTCAACTTATCCTGCACACCATGGCTATACCATTGCGCCTCGATACTCTGCTCAGCATCCTGCACCGTATCATCAGGCAAAGAAGCCACTACCTGGTTGGTAACGTCCATGGCCGAACGGTTGGCATATCTGCCCAGAGCAGACTGCACCATGTTCACCGCCTCCTCATTGCTATTGGCAGTTCCATCAGCCAACAAGTCTGCAACCATATTTTCGAAGTAAGTACCCTGCTTATCCGGTCTCTGCTTCCAGTTCTCCAGATAGTTGGCAAGTTTGGCATCCAACAGACCTTCGTTATTAACCACGCTGGTTGGAGCTGTAACAGGAGTCTCCTCTTTTTCAGGAGAAGCCTCCTGCTGTGCTGGCTGCTGTACCTGCTGATTATTATCTTGTGGCTGCTGTGTTTGTTGTGGCTGCTGCATATTATCACCAAGAAGCATATTGGCTATCATACCACCCATCTTCTGCTCTTTACCGACATTTCCGGCATCCACCTTCGGCATCATGCCGAGTACTTGCGAAATCAAGCTAGGCTTCTTTAACTCGCCTCGCTGATACTCATCATTCAGCTGAGCCAAGTCCTTGAAGTTGCCAGGCTTATTGTCTGGTGAATTATAAGCATCAAGTACCTCCTGAGGATATTCTGTCTTCGGCTTCGCTACAGGTTGCGCCACCTGCGGTTTAGAAGCATGAGCAGAAGCAACAACTTGCTTACCACCAGTAGAAGGAGAAGCAGATGCAGCTGGCTCCAGCACCATCTTGTCAAAGTCTGCCTGTGTTCCCACATCATACCCCATGTTCTTGGCCTCATTGTAGTACCAGTCACGATCTTCCTTGTTGTTCAAGTCCTTTTTAAAGTCATCATAGCTACCTACCTCATAGCCGTTGCTCTTGAACTCATTATAAAAATATTGTCTGTCTTGCTCGTCAAACATACTTTATCTGATTTTGATTAATATTCTATTACTATCTTCTTGATGGTGGAACTTTACTGCCACCGCCCCTACGTGAAGGTGGAACCTTACTGCCACCACCTCCTCCTCTTCTTGAAGGAGGTGTCCGGTCAAACTTCATCTGAGCCTTTGCCCATCTTGAAGCTTGCTGTCTGTTCTTCTCGTTAGCCCAGGTTCCACCCCTGCCATCATTTCCACCGATAGACATACCGTTATTCTCTGCCCACTTGTTTACAAGTTTCTTAAACTTAGGGTCGTTCACATACCGGGTATTGAAATCATCAGCCTCCTTCTGGTTGGCATTTCTCTGATTCTGTCCCTCTGTTTGCGAATTGATATGCCTAACTTGCGCTCCCTTCACCGCTACACTGGCGTTATGATCAGCAGCTCCAGCATTGGCATTGTTGGTTTGGGCATCAAGCAAATGACCCTTCTTGCCTCTCAGTTCATCTTCTGTCTTGGTCTTGGCAGTAGAAAGACCTGCAGCTGCCTTGGATGCTTCCTGTCTTGCCTGTTCGGTCTTCACCTTTTCGGGTGTCAAAGCATCCTGCTGATTCTTCTGTGATGCGCGATATGCAGCCAGCGCCTCATTAGCCTTCGCTGCAGCCTCAGCTTGCATCTGTGCTTGCTTATTCTGTCTGTCCTTCCAGATATTCACCATCATCTGGTCATAGCCTTTCTGACGAAGGGCATCTGTGCCTTCTCTCAGCTTGCGTTGGCGTTCTGTCAATGCCTGAGCAGATTCCACCTTCTGCTCAGGTGCACCGATGGCTGTGCCGAAGAAGTTGCCTACATGCTGGAAGAGATTGCCCAACTGTTCCCACTTTGCTTGTCTTTCGGCTTTCTTCTGCAAAGCAGCATTAGCTGCCACCGTCTTGTCTGCATCACCCAGGTTACTGAGCCAAGGCATGAATGTTGACCAATCGCCATTGCCATTCTTCTCGAAGTCCCTCATGATGTCATAAGGCTTCATCTGCTGCAAGAGAGGATTCTGCTCTATCTCGCTATAAGGTCTGCTCCAATCGATAGAAATCCCTTGATTAGGAGTTACCTTTGTTACATCCGCTGTTGGCTGCTGAGTGAAGGATGGCTGATTACCTGCCACCAAACCATTTGTATCTATTGGAGCTGTTGCTGTTGTAGATGTAGCTTGTGCTGCAGAACTATCCCCATTTGGTGGTGTCTGTGTCTGCTCTGGAGAAGTAACTGGCTCTGATGGTGCTGAAGCCCCTTCATCATTGGATGGAAAATCAGTTATAGGTGTCACAGCCGTAGCTGGACGCTTCGGAGTTAAATCGTCACTCATAAATCCCATATCTACCTCCTTTCCTTACCATGGTAAATTACTTGCAGCACTAGCCAAGCCACTAGCTGCACCTTGGATAGCTTGTGCCTGAGCCAAACCCTTTTCCTTCTTGGCAGTAGCAATGTAGTTGGTCATTTGGTCTATCTGAGAATCTGCGGTGTTCCATACATTCTCTTTCTGTTGGGCACCTTGCACAGCAGCTTGTTGCATCATGTTGCCAACTTGCTCATTGGCAGCTTGCTTACTCAGAGCCACAGCCTCATCACTACCACCACTCACGATGTTGGTATTCTTGGCTTTCTGCGTGGCATTATCCAGCACCTTCTGGGCGTTGGTCACTGCCACCTGGTTCTCGGCTGTCTGTGTCGGGTCCTGATAATAAAGATTATCACGGTGGTCCTTCACCTGCTGCATACGATTCTCAAAGGTCTTGATGTATTCGTTGTATGCAGCATTTTGTTTTTTGGCTGCTAGAGCACCACCTACAGCTGATACTCCTAAGCCAGCAATACTTCCTATAAGTCCCATAAAATTCGAATTTAATGTTTAAACTGTGCTAAAGTAATGCGTTTTTCTTGCCTATCGGTGATAAGTTCCGCAAATTGATCACCAACTTTCGGTATTTTTCACTATATTTGCACTCGAAAACTATCAGTAATCAATTAAAATCTTAGAATATGGCAACAAAAAAAGATAATAGCAATGAGCCGAAACCAAAGCGAAAGAAGACTGGTGGACGCAAGGCTGGCACGGCAAACAAGATAACGAAAACGGTACGTGAAAGCCTTAGCGATGCCATCACTGACTATTTCAACGGAATAAATGAAAAAGGCTACTCTCTAGCCAGTGACCTCATGCAGATAGAAGAACCTGCCGGACGCTTGGCAATGGTAGCCAAATTTCTCCCATACGTTGCTCCAAAACTTCAATCCATATCATTCAACAATGATGAGCATCGAAGCCTGTCAGTGGAAGAGTCCTTCATGGAGCTGGAGGAGAAATTTGAGAAACAGGAGACCACCATCAACATCAAGAATCTCAAAATTGTTAATAATGGCTAAATACAAAAAAAGGTAGCCTTCTCTAAAATTTCTGCTACTTTAGAGAAGACTACCCTATGGTATGAAATTGACTGAATCTGTCAAATATTAAGTTTTATTGGCACAATTTTAAGATATATTAGCTACTTTTTATCCCTCATGCGCTCAAAATACTTCGTCTGGTCTTTGGTGATATTCTTCACCTTAATCTGTATAGTACAGTTCTTAGGCACTGTATCATTGATATTATCCATCAGTTGCTGGATAATGTCATCCGTGTTCCGGTAGCCCTTACCTTCCACATGACCAACCACCTCGCCCATGAAGTAGGCATCAGCACTGAGTTCAAATGTCTCCTCCACCTTTTCGAATACAGGAGCATGATACTCCTGCGTTCGCCTGCTCGGATCATTGGTAAAGAAGATTTTCTCCACCACCTTCTCATTAAGTTCCCAGGCTCTGGAGAAATCCGGCTTCACATAGCCCATGGTAATCTTGTGAGTGCTTATATGATTCAGGGCAAAACCAATATCCTCATAGTTGGCTCCCAGATCATTCTGCGCAATAGTAGCCCAGGTATGGCGAAATGTATAAGGAGTATAGTAATTCTCAGAGAAATTCAAATGAATCTCGCATATCTTACGCAAGAAGAAATCAATATTCGTGTCCATAGAGTGAGAACTAACATACTTTTTGTGAAACGTAAACAAGTATGAATCATCCTTAGGGGCAAGATATTTATCAATAGTTGGCAATAACATATCAGGAACCTTCATTTCTATATATGCTTTGTCTGCGCGCTTTGTTCTTGTTTTCTTGCGCTCATAATGTAAAATGCCATCATAATAATCAGCCTTCTGCATCTTATATAAATCTGCTATATTGATTCCTGCTAGGCACAATATCATCTTGCAAACATCCAAGGCAAATTGCAGATTTTCATTCTCTGGTAAGATGCTAAACAACTTTCGGCACTCTTCCATTGTAATGGCTTTCTTCTTTGCTCTATCAATCTTGGCTATATTTACCCTTTCCCATGGATTGTTTTTAATCAATATCTGGTCCGTATCATAGTCGTTATAGCGTTTCAACGCTTCTTTATACATCTTCTTTACGAAAATCGGATAAGTACTCTTGCAGGAGCGATAGCCCGAAAGACTATCAAGCCAAGATTCAACAAAAGGTACAGTCATCTGTGAAAAGAGAATCTTTTGATTTCCAGCGAATCTCTCCAGACTCTGCAAAGAGTTAGTATAAGCCTTAACAGAACCTTCTTGCAGCTCATTAGATATAGAACTTATATAACTCCGGGCAAAGTCAGAAAAGCACAGTTCCTGATCAGATTTCAAAAGATAATCTCTTACCTGTAATACAGTCCAATCTTTACTATCAACCTTGTTCAGCTTTTCCACCCATTTGTTGATAGTAGACATACATGACTCTAGCACAAAAGAGTCCTTCACTTCTTTTGTACCTTTTACAACGCCCTTATCGTTTACCACTTTATCTGTCTTCACATGAGTTTTCTTCCGATTTTGCGTAATTCGGATAAAGACGGAATAAAAACCATCAGAACGTTTGTCGAATACTACTACTTTAAATGTTGCCATATTTCATTTTTTTACTAGAACCATACTAGAACATTCTCTTTAATCTGTCACATTTTACGTGCCAAACAAACAGAAATTTAAGTATGAATAACCGCATAAACAAAGCCTTTTCTGGTAATTATCTGAAATTCAAAGACATACTGCCATACCTAAGATAATTTGTACTTCATTTTCATAATTACTTTATTTATACTAATTAAACTTACTTTACTAGAACAATACTATAACTTTCAATTATTATTTAATTACATTATACTCTATCAAAAGATGATGACTAGCACTCTTGTTGTCTTTATAGAGCAAATCTATAGTTACTTCATAATCATTCTTGCCTAAAGTCACATACATGTAACTTCCCGGCAGAATATTCTCAAAATCAACAACTGAACACCAAGAGAAGTAATCACGGCTAGAGAGATCTATCTTCTTCCCCAACTCTAAGTTTTTAACCGTTATATCAAATTGGGACCATGTAGCTTCTCTATTGCCCTTCTCGAAGGCACTACAACTAAATGTTGTCACCCCTTTGTCAACTTGAACCCTAGCCCAGTTACTGAACATATAAGATACACCATCTTGTATGTAATTGTACCTGGTCCTAGGTTTGTTCTGCCAATCTTCTTCAGGAAGATAATCATTGCCTGTTAAGGTCCCGGCATAGTTCACGACAAGATTATACACGAAGTTGTTGTGCTCCCTATAAACAATATGTATTGTTACGCTTATACGGTCTCCTGCCCTAGTCAATACATAATAGCTACCTGATTCTATTTTGGAGCTTCCACCCTCAAAAGAATAGGCCTGCTTGCCATCACAGAAAGATATGCTAGAGTTGTACTTACTTGTAGTTAAATCAACCTTTTCACCATAGATGTAGTTAACACAGCTAAGATACAAACTCTTGCCAGGATGCTCAGATTTCTCTAAAGCCAGGTTTATTCCAAAGTACTCATCACTGGATGGTGCAGATGTAAGAGGAGCAGAGCACCACGAATAGTAAACATCATACCTGGTATCGTTCAAAGAAACCACATTGTTTTTCTCACCAACATCTACTTCATTCAGTCCTTCCTTGCTACATGAACAAAGAAGACATACAATGAGCATTACAAATACTTTAAAACAATATTTACTCATTTACATATATATTTAATGATTATACGCTCTTCTGAAGCCTTCCTTTATAGCCTCAGCGATACTAAATTTATAGCCTTTACCCTTGGCATTGATTTTCACTAGGTCATAGTGTCTATCAAATGGGAGGTGATATATCTGCTGATTTGTGTTCTTATTTACATTACACTTAATGGCAGGAAACTTTCCCATGGGGAATTTTACACATCTAACTTTGAGCATTCTTGCGCATTCTTCTGCCACAGGTGACAAGTCACAGGTATAATACAAACAAGGCACTACATCATCTGTTAAGCCCTTGTGATTATCCACTAGCCATTGCATATAAGAACCATAAAGCTGGAATATAACGTTTTCCCTGATCATACTGTGCTCACTCCAATTTTTGCACTGTACAATCAAGACTTGACCAGTCTTTCTATGAGTTGCTATAATATCGCGTCCCTTGTCTTCAAGTTTTTTATTCAGACCTTCCTGAATGATGTCATATCCATCATCAAGAATAGACTTGTCATTATATAGCATATAAGCCACATAGATTTCATAGTTTCGTCCTTTTTCCCAACTAGTCCATTTACCATTATAATTTATAATATACCTATCAACAGCCAATTGCTCACGTTCAATTTCTGATAGCTTACTATACTCGGTATCAGTAATCCAATTTTTAATATTGCATCTTTGTTCCTCCTCTTGCATATAATGCAAATAGGCATCATCCTCTCGATACACTCTTAACTCTGGATAGATGGCAAGTAAATACTCAAACTTATACTGGTACTTAAATAAAGATGCCAATGCCTCAACATTCATTTTTTCATAGTCCTTAGCATGTTCCAAAGCATGAGCACGCAGATGGGCTACATAGTCAAATGGATTCTTCGCAGCAATTATCTTGTCGAACTCTTCAATTTTATGATTCAACAACTTCAATAATTCTTTAGTTGCATTGTTCTCTTTGAGTAAATCCAAGTTCTTCCGGTCTAGTTTCTTTAAGTTAGAAACAGTATTGTCATGTTTTACAGACAACTCTATATTTTGCTTTTGCAAAGAATCTTTTTGATTCTTAACAGAAATATATTTATCTATTTCCGAAAGATATAGACTTTGAAAAGAATCCTTGCTTTTCTTTTCAGAAGCAAAAGAATCTTGCAGCTCTTCCATTTCGCTCTCTAATTCTTGTAGGCTTTCAGATTTACTTGCAAGTTCTACTCTCAATTTTCCCAATTCCTTTTCCAAAGAATACACTTTGTCTGTCAAGTCCTTGTTTCTATTGTCAATATCTTTATTGTCCCAATACAGCTTTTCATTTTTACTTTTCAAATCTGCGAAATCTTTAACGTACCTGGAACAATCATTCTTTCTAACTCCAAGTTCATTTCTAAGATTATTTATTGTACGATACAAGCCCGGTACATCTTCCACTGGTTCTTCCTTTTGGAATATGTACAATAATAGTACGGCAATTATTATAATAAGCAATACTATGATGCCTATAACGATTCCATCCATATTGTTACATTCTAATTAACCAACATTGACCATCCTTCTTGCAGGAAGACCTTGAAGCTCTCTAAGCACCTTGTTCTCTGCCTTAAGTTCTATAATCTGTTTTTCTAACTCTAACAAAGAACTATCAGATTCACTATGAGCCTCAGCAGTAGAGGATGCACCATTTATTAACTCTGCTGGCTTCACATCTAGAGCCTCAGCAATCTTCTCCACCATACTCAGGGACACATCACCACCTTCCAGGATATTAGCAAGTTCATTACGTGTCAATCCTACCTTTGAAGCAAATTCAATATTGCCAAGTCCCTTATCATTTATCAAAGATTGCAACTTGGTAGAATTAAACAAAGAAGTCTTCTTTGGTGAGAGATTGACATAAAGCTCAAAGAAATTGTAATCAAGAGCCTTGCTAATCTCCATCAACTTAGCCGTATCTAGCGATTCTTTGCTAAATACTACCTTATTTACATTCTGCTGAGCAATACCCAATCTTCTGGCTAACTCAGACTTTGAAATGCCAAGCTCATTTACTCTTTGTTCAATAGCTAGGCCGATATTTACATTAAGTTCGCACATAAATCTTATTTTATTTACATACTATATTAATAAACATAAAATAGTATTTAACTAACTTAATAATTAAATACATTTGTATGTAGTTACATTCTTTTTTATTATCTTTGCACCGTAAAGTTAGTAAATAAATAAATAAGTACCAAATAAATTTGAAAAAAAATGAAGAAAAAGATAAAAATAAATATTGCAAGCAGTGCTTTATCCAAAAAGATAAAGGATTCTTTAACACTGCTACAAACTATGTGCCGAGGCAAAACCGTAGAACTTTGTTATTCAGGTGGCAAAGATAGCGATGTCATTTTAGAATTAGCAAAGATGGCAGGAATAAGATTTCGAGCTATCTACAAAAACACGACCATCGACCCTCCAGGCACAATAAGGCATTGCCTAAGAAATGGCGTAGAAATAGTTAGGGCTAAGGAAACATTCTTTCACCTTATTCAGCAAAAAGGCTTCCCGACTCGTAGAGCACGCTTTTGCTGTGATGTTCTGAAAGAATACAAGATTCTAGACACTGCCATACAAGGCATCAGACGGTCAGAATCTACAAAGCGTGCAGCTAACTACAAAGAGCCTAGCATCTGCCGTTTCTATGGAAGCAAAAAGAATCATGTTGAAGTCATCCTCCCGATACTCGACTGGACAGATAAAGACGTAGAAGAATTTGTTAAGCTAAGAGAGATAAAACTTCATCCTCTATACTACAACGAAGACGGAACGCTGAATATCAAGAATAGGCTTGGATGTATGGGATGTCCTCTGAAATCAGATAACGGCCTATCAGACTTTCAGAAACACCCCAAACTAGTAAAGGCATGGCTAAGAGCAGGATTACGCTGGTGGAACGAAAAGCCACATACAGCAAGCCACAAAAAGTTTGATTCCATCTATGACTTGTTCATATCAGACATATTCTTCCATTCTTACGAAGAGTTTCTGCTAGCCAAGCATGGAGGCTTTTTCAAACAGGATATAGACTGCAAACTGTTCATCGAAAAATATTTTAATATCCAGATAGAAGAAAAATGAAGAAAAAAGACAAAAAAGTTCCTGATGCGCCAGATAGACTGTTCGTTTGTCCATTTCATACTGGGCTTACAAGCGGATTGTTAGACGAAGATGGAAACCAACATGAAGGTTACCCAGTTTGGCATGGTATGGCGGTCAGAGTGAGTGCAGACGATCTGTTATACATAAATATATCCAAAGTCTGGCATTCAGGAAAAGAACTTCCAGAAAGCAACAATGAAGATTGCCTACTTGATTATGCTGATGGCATGACTATAGAGGTAGGGAATACTTGCACTGCTCCTGATGGTACACGTGGATGGATCACAGATTCTGGTGGTCATCTTCAAGAAGAGATTGTTCAATGGGCATACCTCAAAGATTTAGTTCCAGCATTAGTTAATTATACAAAGGAGGCGTAAAATGAAAAAAATAAAGCTCTATTCCTCGATATTATGCTCAATGACAGATTTGTATGCACACTGAAATACATGTATTGTCCATTGTTCGCAATTAGATACGAGGCATTAATAAAGTTTGTTCTCGATAAGAGACCGACTTTGAAAGGCAAACCATTCAGAATAATGTTTTGAAATAACAAAAGAAACAAGGCAATGAAAAAGATAATGTTCAATGACCAGTACGGTCTCACCCAAGCAGTTCTGGAAGGTCGCAAGACTCAGACCAGAAGAATCGCCTATCAAGAGCCTTTCAAGTTTTACTGCAATTGCGGTTTCTGTACGGAAGGAAAAGACAAGGGCAAGTTCACCATCAATGATGGCAATGAGATAGTGGCAAAGTCCACTTATAGAATAGGTGAAGTCGTAGCAGTCGCCCAAAGATACGAGGACATACCAATGGAGCCATCCATTAGGACAATTCTATGCAAACATCCAGGATGGAACAACAAGATGTTCGTCACGTCAAAAACTATGCCTCATCAAATCAAGATTATCAACATCCGTGTACAGCGCCTACAGGACATCAGCACCGATGACTGCATGAAAGAAGGAATCTTCTGTAGCCACATTGAAGGCATTGACGATGCCTATTCATACGATGCCACAAATGATAGTTTTGCGAAGAAATGGTGGTACAGAACTCCTATCGAAGCATACAAGATGCTTAGCTGTAAACTCCACCTCCATTGGGGCAGCAATCCTCTCGTCTTCGTTTACGATTTCGTTCTAGTTAAATAATAATTCAATTCAAATAATATGTCAGAAGAAACATTACCACTCAGACCTCTGATCAGGGAATTGGCGCTTGGTCAAACCATCGACTTCCCTATCAAGAGAATGCTATCGGTCAAGAGTAGTTGCACTGATCTCGGTGCCATCTACAGCCGGAAGTTCAAGACCAAGCTCAACCGGGAGCAAGGTGTTATCACAGTAACAAGAATCAAATAAAACAATATAGTCATGAGTCAGACAGTACAAATCCAGTTCGCTGACAAGATGGTCTCTTTCGACACATTCCTATCAGCATTACGCAGTGTAGTCAAGGAAGAAATTTCCAAAGCTGTAGGCAAGCGACCATTCATCACCCAAGCCAAGGCCTTTGATGCCTTCGGCAGACGCAATGTAGAGCGATGGGTGAAGGAAGGCAAGGTCAAGGTCTTCGGGCGTGGCAAGAATGGCAAGATTACTCGCTACGAATACCGGGTGTCCGAGCTGGAAGCCTGTGCCTTTAAAGTTCAAGACTATCTTTCATAAAGATATTAAGGTTCATAAATGAAACTATGATTTTAGTTATTTAGATATTGTTTGTGACAAGCGTCTTCGTGAGAAGATGGGTGTACTTCTAAGCTGTTAGAGCCTGGGCATCAAATATCATGCGTTAACGAGCGATCTTTTGTAGTTGGAACATTTCATAAGAATAGATCTTGCAAATCAACTTTGCATATCCATAGCCCAGGCTCTTTTGTACTTTTGCAATAACCCTTTTAATTCATACGCCAATGAAGATAATAAGAAACAGGCTCATCCCTCCACCGGGATTCAGCTATATCAATATCTGTGGGGTCCTCTTCACCAGAAGAAAACGCCCCATAACTCCTATAGAGGAAAGACATGAGAGCATCCACACCCGGCAGATGCAGGAAACGCTCTACATCTTCTTCTATCTCTGGTACATTATCGAATGGCTCATCAAGCTAGCCATCATCCGTGATACCAGGAAGGCATACCGTGCCATATCCTTCGAGCGAGAGGCATACCTGTATCAGGCTATCCCCGGCTATCTCGAAGAAAGAAAACATTATTGTTGGTTAAAACATTTATAGATTATGAAAACAGTCAAGATCATTCTTTGCATCGCCCTTTGGATATTCATCATCTGGGCATGCTTATACAAGCTCTCTCAGGGCATCCACGATGAAAATCTGATTTCTCAGATGTCACAGTGCACCTATGATGAGATAGTTGATACGCTCACCACTCGCAATGGCTTCCAGCCTACAGAGCATCAGATAGTAACCTACTATTATGAGCGCTATCAGAAGTAAGAGCACCTATGCAGCTCGCAAGTGTCTCCTCTGCCCTGATGGGCGCAACTGCATCAATGGCAAATATTGCCTTAAGTACAAGATGTACGTGCAGCACATGGAGAAACTGCCATGCGAATAAAACATAAGATAAGAAGATGGAATCAGAAACAGCAGAGCAAAACCGCAAAGCCCGGCAGCGAGAATACTATCTTAAGCATCGTGAAAAAATGCTCGCCTATTCTCGCAGATACCTCCTGGAGCATCCTGAAAAGAGGAAGCTATATCAGGAAAATGCAGCCAAGAAACGGGCTGACGGCACAGGATATTACCAGCGTTATTATCAGCGCCACAAGGAAAGATTGCTGGAAAGCTCCAAGCAATGGCACCTGGATCACCCCGAAAAGGTGAAGGAATACCAGCGCAGATACTATCAGAAGAAAACTGCAGCCAAGAGAGAGAAGAAAAAGCCGAATCCTGACATAGATAAGGCAAAATCCCTCTTCCGTGATCCTGCCATGGCAGAACATCTGCAGTGGCTCCTCAATCACGCTGCAAGCAAGAATAAGTAATACATCAATCTGGAGACATGGAACAGCCTCCTGACAAGGCAGAAATATCCATAGCGTTAAGTAAAGACTACGCCTATTATATAAATCCGACCCCACGGAAAGACGTGAGCCTTCTCTAGAAGCAGTTCCAGTCCCTTAAAAAGAAAGGAAGGTGTGATATGACATAAAAATGTGTTTAATTCTTTGAAAGTGAAAATAATATTCAATATTAATTTATCTCGATCGGTACTCCCACCGGGCAACCCATTTCGCCCGGTGGGTTTCAAAAAGAAAAAATATGAATCACGCTAGTTTATTCAGCGGAATCGGTGGCGCAGAGGTCGCTGCATCCATGATGGGATGGCAAAACCTCTTCCATTGCGAGATACAGGAGTTCCCTCGCAAGGTGCTCGACTTCTGGTTTCCTAATTCAATAAGTTATGAAGACATTACCAAAACAGACTTCCATCAGTGGCACGGAAAGGTCGATGTTCTCACCGGAGGATTCCCATGCCAACCCTTCTCCCTCGCTGGTCGAAGAAAGGGAGCGGACGATAACCGCTACCTCTGGCCTCAGATGCTTCGAGCGATACGGCAGATACACCCCACTTGGGTCGTTGGTGAAAACGTTGCTGGAATCAAGACGATGGTGGAGTCCTGCCAAGTCACTCAGATGGGACGCACAGACGATCTTTTCGAAGAGAATCACATATATAGAGAAGAAAGCCGATTCACACTCGACAAAATCTGTGCAGACCTCGAAGCCGAAGGATATTCCGTCCAACCGATTGTTATTCCAGCTTGCAGTGTCGGAGCGCCCCACAGAAGGGATAGAGTCTGGATTGTTGCCCACCGTTCAGACCCAAGGACTGAAACAGTGCAACCAGAAGGGCAAGACGGAATTTGTTCCGCTAGACCTTCTACCCACACCCAATTCGATGGACATAGCCCACAAGGACATGGAAATCAACGAGCGAGGGCGAAGAAATCCAAAAAGAGGAAAAACAGACCACAGTCTAGGTCTAGAAGACATGGCAGTGGCAAAACTTCTACCTACACCTTGCAGCATAGAAGGCACGAAGTTCACCAAGACCATCAATCCCAATTCCCAGATGGGGCAAGGTCTAACAGCCTTAGCGGTCAATGGTCTTCTTTCTACTCCTACGGCAATGGAAGTAAAACACTCCAACCGAGTGAAGGGACTGAAAGAACAGGGTGTAAAAGGGATGTACAGCCGAAAGAACGGAGCACTTCGCCCGAATGGACTGACCGACTTTCTCGACTTCAACGGCATGATGCCCACGCCATCAGCGAGAGACTGGAAGGGATGTACCAATCCTGGGGTGAAGAAAGTGAACGGAAATGTGTATGGCGAGACTTTGCCCGACACTGTGAAGAAGGTCACTGGAAGCACTTCCCAACTCAATCCCCTGTTTGTAGAGGAAATGATGGGATTCCCTTTGATGTGGACAGCCTTACCATTTCTTTCCCAAAGTGGCGACAAGAATCCATAAAGGCTTACGGCAATGCCTGGGTCCCACAAGTGGCTTACGAGATATTCCGTGCCATCGAGGCAGAAGAAAACAACAAATGATAGAAATCGTAAATTCTACATTCCAAATAAAGAAGAATAATAAAAATGAAAACAGATGGCTACATATTTACTCCAGAGCTGTTGCAGTGGCGTTACTTCCATCGTCCTGTGGTCGTGCAGGTGCTCATCCATGTGCTCCTCTCCTCCGCTCACAATGAAGCTTCCGCTGCCACCCTCTCCTATCGTGATTTGGCTATACAGCTCCACACCACGGTCAAGGCTATCCGTGTCGCCATCGATGTGCTCATCGCAGAGAAAATCATCACCAAGTGCTCTGCTCCAAGAGCCTCAACCAAGCTCTATGTTAACAGTTCGCATCCCCTATCCCACTGCATCCATCCATGGCAAAGAGACCAAGGGGCACAGATTACGGCACACTTTGGGGCACAGATTGGGGCACAATCTAGGGCACAGATTCCTATCCCGCAACAATCTGACAATCAAGGTTGTAAGGTATATCACCAAGCAGAGAAGGGCACAGATGAGGGCACAGTTAAGGGCACGAAAGGGGCACAATCTAGGGCACAGCCGAAACAAGGGGCACAGCCAAGGGCACAATCTAGGGCACAGATTTCACACTCCGAAACCCCTTTAAATAAAGGTGATTCCGAAGATTTAAGCAAAGTCAAGGGCACAGATAAGGACACAGCCAAGGGCACAGAAGTAAGAGAAAAGAAACAAATAAAAGAAAATCTTTCCCCTGAAACCCCTATAAAAGAAAACAAACAAAGAAAAGAGAAAGCCCACCCCCACACACAAAAAAAAGAAAAAGAAAAAAAATCGGTGGATGCTGAAACTCAATTCTCGGAAGTCTTAAGGCTCTTCAACCGCCTCTTCCTCGGCACGCAGGTCAAGCCAATCTCGAAGATGACTCCCGACCGCAAGAAGCTGGTCGCCAAGTTTATCTCAGATTACTCCTACGATGACGTTGAACCGATGCTTCGCAAGGCTCTCAACTCCGATCTGCTCTCAGGGCGCAAGGATGGTGGCTGTTATATCTCCTTCAACTGGCTCTTCAATCCAAAGAACTATGAGCCTCTGATGGAAGGAACATTCGACAACCCATCAGTTGAAGCCTCAGCAGGAAAGAAGTCCATTCCAAAGCCAGCTGGCTCTCCGAAGCCTCAGCAAGCAGAAACCAGTGAAGAGATAGAAGCCCGGCTTAAGCAGAAGGAAGATGCCCAGAAAGCCAAGGACAAGGCAGAAACCGAAGCCCTACGCCAGAAGTACCAGGAATGGATAGAAAGCGCAGCTAAGAATCCCAATGGCTCAATGGCAAAAATGGTTCGACAAGCCTACGATAATGGCACACTCGCCAGGCTGGGCATCGTCTGGAACCCGTCAGTAGCAGAAGAAGAACAGTCGCTAGCCGATTTGGATGATCAGACCCAGAGCTATCTCCAAAGTCTCCTCCGCGATTAAGTAACAAACAAAATTTTAAAATCATACGAATATGGACAGACAAGAATTAATCGACCGTCTCAACGGTAATTGCCCAGAGTACACGAAGAAGCCTCAGCAGAAGAAGGTCCAGCGTGAAGGTCAGTTGCAGATAGCCTGTGTACGATGGTTTCGCCTACAGTACCCGGCATTCTCCACCCTCTTCTTCCACCCAAAGAACGAGGCAGAATCCTATGGCAAGAAGATAGCCATCAATGCAGCAGCCGGAGTAGTGCCGGGCGTTCCCGATCTCATCCTGGCTCTCCCATCCATCAGATATGAAGAGAACATCGGTGACCTCAGCCCCCACAAGGCCTTCTATCATGCCCTGGGCATAGAATTGAAGTATGGCCACACCAATCAGCAGTCAGCCCATCAGAAGGAGTTCCAGGCCTTCTGGGAAGCAGCAGGCTATAAATACGTCCTCTGTCGCTCATTAGAGGAAGTGAAGCAGCAAGTCGATGACTACATGCGCCACGCCCCTCTCTCTGCCCGGCAGGATGTCAGCGTAGTCTATCACTCTGATCCGGCAACCGAGGCAAACAAGAAATTATTAAATAAAATCATCAAAAGCAAGAAGTAACTATGCAAACAGAACTAACATTCATCCTCTTTATGCTTCTCATCTGCTCTATAGCAGTCCTCTATCTGTATTTGATAGCGAGAAGCAACAGAAAACACTGCCAGAACTGTGTTTTCTTCACCCTCAGAAAAGAGTCCAAGCGTCTGGGCTATTGCTCCCGCTATTCCGACCATCATTTCTTCTGGGAGCCAGCATGCAAAGGCTGGAAGCGTAAACCTATAGAACATCAGGAGCAAGAACTTTAAGAAAGCAAGTATTAAAAAAAATCATTAACAAGGAAAAATCATGGACATAGATGTAACCGTAGATATTGACCCCTATGAGGTCTTGGAAGAAATGAAGGTCAAAGATATTATCAAATATCTCATCAACCAGAAAAACGATGAGTTCACATTTGAAGAAATCAACGACTTTGCCGAATACATTGCAAGCAGTTCTGATTCAGACTTTCAAGAGATATTGATAAAGAAATTGAATCCTTGGGATATGCTCATAGCAGTTGCAAAACCCTTCATTCCACGCAACTGTACTGACAAGCAGGCTGTCCTCGATGGCATCAAGGAATTTTTATCAAGACAATAATTTTAAAACAAGAAGCAATATGAAGAAAAGATATTTTTACGTAGTCGCATCATTCATGCGCAAAGACATAGCCAACACATGGCGTAAGATTGACTTTACCATTATGAAGGATGATGGTTCAGCATTATTCCCTCTTATGGAGGCTTTCAAGACGATTAATGAAGGATATTCAGAGATAGCTGATCCTGCAACTATCCAGTTTGACAACTGCATAGAAATCAGCAAGGAAGACTATGAGGCTTTCAACAATCTCAAAAATTTAGTCAAAGTGAATAAGTAGCTAATGAAAAGGACAATGAAGACTGTGGATAAGTATTTATCTGATATGAAAAAGTTAGAAAATCTAGTTAAACGCAATAACCGTTTGATTATTTTGAAAACAAGAAGAATATCGTAAAAGCCACCGTTCCCAGCGATTCCATCGCTGGTTCCATAAAAGAATAAAACAAGAAGCAATATGAAGAAAAGAATTTTAGACATGTGCTGTGGCTCTCGAATGTTCTATTTCGATAAACATGACCCAAATGTTCTCTTCACAGACATAAGAGAGTTTCACGACACATTATGTGATGGACGCAAACTAGACGTGCAACCAGATATGATAGCCGATTGCACAGCCTTGCCATTCGAAGATGAAACGTTTAATATGGTAGTATTCGACCCTCCTCATCTACAAAAAGTAGGTCAGAACTCCTGGCTATGCAAGAAATATGGCAAACTTCCCGAAAATTGGCAAGCGTTCATCAATGACTCTATCCACGAGGGCATGAGAGTACTGAAAACTGGCGGAACACTCATTTTTAAGTGGAACGAGCAACAGATAAAGGTAGGTGAAGTACTAAAGGCAATTAAAGATTACAAACCAATATTCGGACATCGTACCACCATCAAGAACCAAACAATATGGATGGCATTCATGAAATGGTAGCTATAGGAGTTGCCCCCACTTAGCCCCCGTTCCCAGCGATTCCATCGCTGGTCCCTCAAAAAGAATATTAACAAAGAAAAAGTAATTATTATGGAAAAGAATATTAATGTAGCGGACATCCTTAAGGATAAGCCTGCAAAGACAAAGTTATACTCTCCTTTATTTGGATATGTGTATCTTTTACGTTTAAGTAACAATATTGTAGAAGTCTCTCATCATGGTGAACCAGCTCAATTCTTTAATAATGGCAGATATTTTAATTATTATGAATCAGAGCCATTATTGTTTCCATCTAAGAAAATGCGTGACTGGTCTAAGTTCGCTTGGAAGAAAGGAGATGTATTGTCTTGCGGAGTTGACAATCTCTGCATCTTCGAGAAGTGGTATAATAAAGATTACACCGAGTTTGAAGCAAAGTTTGTAACTCCTAATTATAGTGGTAATACCTTCAAAACAGAGAAATGGTATAAGGAGACAGACGAGGCAGTCATCAAGCAATATATCTCCAATATTGAGGAGTATAATGGTGGTAAACTAAATCTCACCACATTGAAGATTGAGAAGCTGCCTGAGTTCAACACTGACTCCGAGAAACAGCAACCCTTTGCAGCCTTGGAAAAGGAAGGCAAACGCTGGGATGCAGAGAAGAAACAGATTGTGAACTTGCCTAAGAAGTGTGAGTTCAAGGCTTTCGATAAGGTGCTGGCACGAAATAAGAAAGGCGAGGCATGGGAACCTGACTTCTATTCTCATTATGACGAAGCATCACCATTTCCTTTTCGTTGTATCGGATTTAGTCGTAAGTATTGCATCCCTTACAACGAAGACACCAAACACCTGCTTGGCACAACTGATGATTGGAAAGGAGGTGAGCAATGAAAATTCATTTATGGCTTTCCTCATGTTGTTGCGCAGCAGATGAGCATGAGACAGGATGTTATCCTCGTTCTTCATTCAAGCCGAAGCCTGAGCTTCCGGCTGGAACAATACTCACTGTCAAGGAGAAATGGCAAAACTTCTACGGAAAATACTACCGCTGCTATCTCCCAGACGAAATGAAGGACAAAGGATATTCCATCCCTTACTACGACATTCCTGCCGACAAAGCAAAAGTAATAGAACTATAATTATTTTAAATATTTACAATTATGGAAGCTACAACATTAAAGCTGTACATCGGTACAAAAATGGTGAAGGCAGAACCAATGGCAAAATCTGCTGCAGTAGCTAAAGGTTGGGCAAGACCATCAGAAGGAAACGAAGACGTTCCTGGCTATCACGTCCAATACACTAACCCAGATGGCAGTACTTACGATTCATGGTCACCTAAGGATGTGTTCGAAAAGTCATACCAGGTAGCAGAAGACTTCAAGGACCGACTCATTATTGAGTTCAAGGAGTTGGAAGACCGTTTTAATAAACTCGATGCTTTCTTGGATGGTAAGCATTACGACAAGATCGTTGAAAAATGCGGAACTGTTCAGACAGCATTAATGCTTTCTCAATATCATGCAATGAAACATTACTACGATATTTTAAAAACTCGTATTGAATTATTGGATGTATTTCCAGACAAGAAATAAGTGTGAACAATAAACATTATAAATTATGAATGTAACAATAACATTAATTATTTGCCTCAGCGTGGTCTTTGTCATCACGCTAGGCATCGTCTCTTGCACGTTAAGAGACCAGAACTTCAAAGTTCGCTTTGATGACAGGAACAAGCGTTTAAGTCGAATTATTCAAGAGCAGCGTGATGAACTTATCTCATACAGAGAGGCTATCAAGAAAAATGATGCAAATCTAGAAAAATCTCTAGAGGTGTTATCTTCTGCTTCAGATACTGTTAAGAGAAAAATATCTCGTTTACAAAATATCGAAGAACTTCTATCAATGATCAAGGTCGAACTTGGAGATTTCAATTTGCAGCAAGATAAGTTTTTAAAGCTGATAGAAAAGTATTCTAATAATTTTAGTGAAAATTCAGTTTCATTCTATGCAAGCGTAGATAAATATAGAGCACAAAATGAGGTAGCATTAAAGGGATTAGAAAATAAAATTCTCTCTCGTACATCATACCTCTCTGTGGAAGAAAAGAAGCGTTTCAAAGAATATCTACAAGCTTGTGCTTTTAATTTTCACAATATTAACAATATGAAATATAAGAATGATTATACCTTTGTAAAAGTGTGTGATGTTATAAGAGCATTAGATATTGTGGGTTATGATCAATGGGATTCAATATTAGATACAACCCCTTCAGAAGAATTAGCCAATGGACAGAATACAGAACGAAATCAGTAAGCTTCGCCATGAGCAGCATCTGAGTGAAAGACTGCAAGAAGCCCAGCTTCGACAGATAAAGCGTGAGCACGATGGTCTTCACAAGTGGATAACCATCAAGCCAAATCTCAGCCTCCTCTGCCGGATAGACGAGAAAGGCAATCTCCTCCCCAAGGAGCAGGAGCGCATAAGAAAAGTCAAACAAACTTTAGGTATCAAATAAGATATGAGTGAAGAATCAGTATTATCCTTTCGCAAGCTGGTTTCAGCTATGCGAACCACGGAAAAGGAATATTGGGCACACCGCGATAAGAAGATGCTGCGCCAGTCCATCGAACTTGAAAAGCGTGTCGATGGCATCATCATGAAGGCAGACGGAAATGATGTCCCTCAGAACGACAATGGCACATTCTTCCTTCTGGTAGCAGAACTTAGAGCCTCAACCATCCAATATTTCCAAGAGAAGAAGAAGCCACAGCCCGACAAGGAGCTGGTCAACTCCCTCTTCAAGACCATCAAGGAGACAGAAGCCAAGATAGATAAGATGCTCATACGTCTCAAAGACGAGCAGATAAAGAAAGATGGCTACATCATCCAGTACCACGTCATGGAACGTATGCCAAGAGCACATCAGGCTCGTTCTATCTTTAATTCCTCGGATGAGCAGCTTGCCAATATAGAGTTGAATGACCACTACCGCCATCCAGACCCTCCTGGCACAATGTATTTCATCTGCAAGAAATATCTTGGCAAAGACGGAAAACAACTACCTCAGGAAGAGGTAGACAAAATTATTAATAACAATTTAAATTCTTAAGATTATGAACAAAGCAGAAAACAAGCCTCAGCAAGAGGCTAAGACACAAGACAAGTCTCAGAAACAGCCAACGGAATCCTTCATTAGCAGAGGTAATGGTTTTTCCCTCCGTTCTCGTACAAGCACATGGTTTGAGTGCAAGGTACGCTATGAGAAGACTCAGGAGGATGGTAGCGAGAAACTGGTAAACGAACTGTATGTTGTTGATGCCCTCTCCTTCACCGAGGCAGAGGGCTAGCATCATCGATAACATGGCAGTCTATGTCTCAGGCGAGTTTAAGGTTGCCAACATCAACCCAGCCAACTACAATGAGATTTTCTTCTCAGATATTGATGACGATGATCTTTGGTTCAAGGCTCGTTTGGCTTTCTTCACCATTGATGAAAAGAAGGATAAGGAGAAGCGTACCTATGTCAACTACCTCATCCAAGCCAAGTGCATCGAGCGTGCCAAGCGCTATGTTGATGAAGTCATGGGCAAGACCATGATAGACTATGAGTTGAAGAGCCTCAGCGAGACCAAGATTTTTGATGTCTTCGAGCATGAGTCTTCCACTGATAACAAGCAGAAAGAGAAGGACGGTAAAACCGAGTAATCACTGACAATTCTTGCGCAATTTGGTTCTCAACAAGCTAAGTTGCGCAAGTTATCACTTTTTATCCTCATTTTTCTCGTACCTTTACCCACATTATTAATATATAACATCAATCATATATGAAAAAGTTGAAACGTTTAATCATTTACCTACGCCTCTGGTTTATCCGCCAGATGGGTTACAATCTCCCATCCCTCCGTGAGGCTACTTGTATCGTTCCCGGTCAACTCTATGACCATTTCGGTCGTGTTGTCAGGGCTGTACCCAGTAAGCCAATAGATAATGAAGTTGGTAGCAAAGAACAGAAAGATGTTCCTGATCATTGTCTTCAGTGCGATCTGTACAACAAGCATATCCCTTGCTCCTTCAATCATCAGATGGCAAACGGCAACGACATCTGTGAAAATCATCATTTTGAAATCATCTGCCTCAACACTGGCAACATCTAAAGATTACTCATTATGGAAAAGCAAAAAACAAGATACAGACTCGATAAGAAAACCGGTCATCTTCTAGAAATCCCTACTAAGAAGCAGGTTCGTGAAAACGTTAAGAAGATTCGTGAGCAAAATGGAAAAGATCAGTTACCACAATCTCCGGTCACTATTCATGAGACTCAGGCAGAGAAAAACTTCAAAAAGGTCCAGCAGGTCATCGACCGCATGCACGCCAAGGCAAAACTGCCTGATTTCCTCTCCATGGCTCGACACAAGTTTCTCTCCACCGTCTGTGTCATCAATAAGCCGGGCAAACAGCGTAGCCTACTTCCTGATAAGAAAGGCCGCTTCGTCATGCTCTGCCATGGCAAGATGGCTAAAGTTTTCACGGCTGATGTTTGCCTTCTTGTCAAAATACAAAAGTCCATCATCAAGAAACATGAAATGGCACCAGGTGGAGAAGTGACCACAGAGCATTGGCAGGATGGTAGCTGGAGCATCGTACCGTGCCGGGCAGACAAGAGTAATTACACCACCATTCAGGAGGTCCGTCTTCGTCCATGGTTCTTTCTCCACCGCTACTGGTATGAGATTTCCTTCGATGGCAGAGTAGAGCCAGCTATGATGCTGAACGATTACGGCCTCAACCCTACTCTTAGCAAGAAGCATTTCTACGTTACCAGGGAATATGTAAAAGTACGTAACCAGGATGCCGAAAACGACTACTTCCGTTTCTGGCTCCACAAACCTACAGATTATGGAAAAAATGAATGATGAAGTTATAATGCTCAACCGACCACGCCAGCAAAGGCGTGGTCTCACGATTGCTGTAGATGGAAGGATAACCCTCCGTGCCCTTCCTTGTCGACTGTTAGAACTATCTCAAGGAGATAAGATTGCCTTTGTCGAAATCCACTCACAGCCTTACCTCATCAAGGCGAACGACATGCCAGAAGGCATCAAGCTCCATGGGCGCAAAGGGCAGCTCCATGGTAGCAGCGTTTCTACTGTCCGGAATCTCCTTCATGGCATCGTTGGCAAGCCTGAAGGTGCAAAGGAGATAGATTTGGTTGTAGATGCTCGTCAGTCCACCATACGTATTGGCGAGAATTACCATACGGCTCTAGCCGTTATCTCTCGCACAGATGCCTTCCATTGCCGATAATTAAACATTAAGCACAACACATTAAACATTAAGAAAGATGCAACAATCAATCAGATACAAAGGCCTCAGCCTCACACCCGATGAAATGGCAGTAGAGAACGGTGCGCTATCCCTCTGTGGCAATTTAGAGCTGCATGATGGCGCATTACGCCCTGCCATTGTCGCTGGCACACCCCTCTCTCAGCCCCTCACCGTCAATGGTGAGGTGGCTAAGATTTTATATGTTCACGAAACTGGCAGTTATCACCACCTCATTGGTATTCGCACAGAATCTAGAGTTTCAACCCTCTATTGGTTCGATTCAGATGGTTCCTACATGAACAGCATCTATACCTTTTCTTCCGGTGTTTCCATTCTCTCAGTCAATTCTGTAGGCAACACCCTCATCATCACCGCCACCGATGGCATCCATTATGCCATTTTCTACCCCGATAGTTCCGGCTACGGTTTTTACCAATGGTTGGGACAAAAGCCACCATTCTTGCATATAGGCTTTTCTATTGATGCGGCCAACCATGCTGGTGATTATGACCTTGGTGGCATTGATAGCAAGAGCAGCAGCAATGGCTTCTGGGATTGTTTTCAGCAGACCAACTTCTCTTGTGCTGAAATTTTCAGTGTCGTAGCCAATGATAGTTTTAGCCTGGGCGAAATATGCGCCAGTATCAAGGAAGAAAAGCAGTCCGACATAACCCAGAGCATTTATGCCCTTGTCAATCGCACCAACAATGTGATTGCTCGCAATGGTCGGTTCTATGCCAATTTCTTCGTCCGCTATTGTTATCGCATGTTTGATGGCTCCATGATTATGCATTCAGCTCCGGTATTCATGCCTGTGCAGGTTCCTAATTCCTATGCCGTAGCCAGTGCCAATCTTACGTTCAATAATTCAGATGTAGTAGGAGACGTTTTCAAGGGCAAGATCAATGTCAAGGACACGGTAAAATTCTCTCGCCCCGATGGAGATTATCAGCCTTTCGAAATCACAATCAATAAGGCTGCATTCTATTATTATCCTCGCAATGTCTCCCTTCTTTATAGTCTGAGTGGAGACACAGACCAGCTTAGGTTGTGGAAAGATGTCATCAAGTCCGTTGATGTCTTCATCACTCCACCTATCACCAATATTGATACGGCAGAGAAAATCACGTCTCTCGCCATCTATAAACCTAATTATGGCTTAGGTGTAGGTAGGGTTGATAGCTATACCTACGCCAATGATCAGGAAAAAGTAGGATGTGTCAGGGTCAATTTCCCTACCATTTCAGATGATGTATATCACAATAAGTTAGCCAACACATCAGCCTTCTACAAGGTATGCTCGTTGAATCTTGAAGAACTCAGAGAATGTAATGAAATAGCTCTCCCGGTCGATAAGCAAGCTATATACGAAGTCTCTTTGCAGGAACAGATGAAAGACGATTACAAAACCCACAACAGCCTCCTGGCATCAGGCAGCTATGTCTACAATCATCGCCTCAATCTGTATGGAGTCAAGGAAGTTCTCTTCTCAGGCTTCAACCGCAAGGTCATGTTTCCGTATTCGTCACTGTTAAATTCTGATTCCACCAATTCATACACTCAGAATCATTATCGCATTGATAAAATAGTTACAGTTATCAACACCTCGTCCGGAACAAAGCATGTCGAGGTCAATGATGACAGCGGAAAGAATGTAGATGCCTATATGCTCGCCAATCTGGTCAAGTTCTATCCTGATTCCAGAGCCACGCAGATGATTATTTATGCTACGAGAATGGAAGATTCCATCCCTTACGTCTTCTCATTTCCACTAACGCCATGCAACGAAATCAATGGGTCCATGCACATGGGCGATTTTAACCGCAGGATAGAAGAGTTCATTCTTGGCACATATTCGTATACTGCAGATGATGTAGTTGATTTAAGCAACAAACTCTACACGTCAGAGGCCGACAACCCTTTCCATTTCCCACTCAATGCCATCAATACCGTAGGCATCGGAACCATCCAGGGCATAGCCTCCACCACGCGTGCCCTCTCTCAGGGTCAGTTTGGTCAGTACCCACTCATGGTGTTTTCCACCGATGGTATCTGGGCACTTGATGTGTCTTCAACCGGAACCTACAGAAGCATCCGTCCTATCAGCCGGGAAGTCTGCTCCAATCCGGCAAGCATCACACAGCTCGATCAGTCCGTTGCATTCGTCACCAATCGCTCACTCAGTCGCATAGTAGAATCTCAGATAGTGTCAATGACCGATGTCCTTGATGGCCCTTATTTCAACATCTCGGCTAATCTCGGCAAACTCGCCAACTACTTCAAGGAAGAAGAAACGGACGTTGAAGATACCAAGGATATAAAATCACAGATGCGACAGCTCATCAACTTCTCAGAGCCACCAATCGACTTCTTCCAGCATTGCAAGGTCATCTACGACTACAAGAACTCTCGCATTCTCTGTCTTGATGTCAGCAAGAAGTCGATGGAAGCCACGGCAGATACCGTAGCCTTTAGCTATTCCGTCAGAGATCAGACTTGGAGCACCTTCATCATCAAGAACGTACTCACGGCCATCAATTCCTACCCTCACCCCTACATACAGTATCGTGACGGTAGTGTCATGTGCCTAGACCAGGGCTATAACTATTCCGATCCAGACGCAACCGAGTATGCCGGAATCCTCGTCAGCAGAACCCTAAAGTTCGATGAAGACAATGTACCGAATGCCATCACAGGCTTCATCCATTCCCTCACCACCGATGTCAAGCCTGTCATGTGGCTCTACGGTAGCAATGACAACCAGCATTGGCACTATCTGGGTCGCACCAATGCCCCCAAGAGTCATTACATGAGCAGCCACAGCTTCCGTTATTTCCGCATAGCCCTCTATCTCTGGCTAGAGTCCAAAGACCAGTACTTCGCCACTCGCCTCGAAGTCATCCGTCGCTTCAACAAGTTCTAGCCAGAAAAAATAAGAGCCTTCGCAAATCAGGAGAATCCCGATAGCGAAGGCTCTTTCCATAAACACCCAAAATAATGAAGAAAAAGAAGCCACCGTTCCAGGCGATTCCATCGCCTGGTCCCAGATAGCAAACCCTAAGTAAAGCTAGGTCGTCTCAGCGTATAGTTATCCCGGCTCAGCAAGTCGCTCTTGATGTTATTGTAGTCAGCAGTAGCGCTTTCCCCATACGTACCAGCCTTATCCGCAAACTGATCCATCAGGAACTGGCTCATCACGTAGTCCACGATGTAGCGATGACAGTGGCTCTTCAAGGCATCCGTCACAGCCACGTTCCAGTTCGGAATCTCCAGTTTCAGCGTCACCGTCTCATAGATGGTTTCCTCCCTGTCCTTACCAGCCTTGTTTACGGTAGCAGTCGTTTCGTTCTCCTCACCGTCAATGATGGTAGTCACTACCTCCGTCCAAGTACCGTCTTCGTTGTCAGTATAGGCATACTTTCTGATGCCCTTTACCAGTCGCTCCAGATTGTTGTTGTCCTCCACTCTACCAGTGGTCTGATAACGCTGAGCAGCCAGCTTGATGTTAGCGATGGCTTCCGTCACGGCACGGTTGATAATACTGCGAGTCTCGTCACTGTCCGGGCTTTCAATGTTGGCTCTGATGTCCTTCTGGGCTTCGTCCACCATTCCCTGGCTCACTACATAGCATCTTGCCAGTATATCATTACATACCTGCTCCATGCTAAAATCCAATGTAATCAATTTTCTATCCATAATTGCAATTATTTATATTGAAGAAAAATTATCTCAGTTCGAAAGGTGGTCTGCCTCCGCTCCAGTACACGAAGTCTTGGTGAAAATGCTGCGAAACAAAGTCAGGGTTTCGCTTAGAGCCTTTCATCCCTCTCTGCTCATCCTTGTCTACCGCATCCCCATTTCTAGCCTCAGCATCCAAAGTATTGCCTTCCTTGACTGCAGCATCAGATCCTCTTGCAACAGCATCAACAGCCGAAGACCCTTCTTTCTCTGTATCGTCAGCAGTTCTTTCAGCCTCAGCAAAGCAAAAATCCTTCTTTAGCAGCACCTCTTTAATGGCTTCCAGGTCACTTGCCCCCATGCTGGCATAGTCCGTATGGGTCATATCCGGGATGTCGCTCAGCCATCCGGCAAGAATAGCATGAACCAGATAGTTCTGTATTTGGTTCGTCAGCACCCCACTTAGTCTAGGTGGCCAAGAAACCAAAGTCTTGATGGTGATTGAGAAATCATCAGCCAGTGCCTGTAGGTCAAACTGCTGTGTGGTCGAAGAAGAGAATCTTGCCAAGAAGTTTTCCAGGTCGGTTATCGCCTCCCGATAGTATATATCCAGCTTCGCTTCCTCGCCATCACTCGCCCAGACGGTCTGAAAGTCCACCTCCGGGTTATGCTGCGCAATGGTGGCAGTTAGTCCCTCTACCACGCCCATTACGCTCTTTTTCACTATTTTTATAGTTATCGTTTTCATAAGCCTTATTTCTTTCTATGCCACAACCAAATCAGTAAACCAATCACTGCAACTACCAGGGTCCAGATGATCTTGGCTGTATACTTCCCCAGAGTGATATACCTCTGTTCTGCCTTGCTCAGTTCTCGTACCATCGGCTTCGGAACATAGATAGTATCTCGTTTGATGAATGAATCAGTCTTCACTTTGTTCAGATACCTGTATCTATTTTGCAGCACAAGCCTATCCTTAAAGATAGTGTCACCCCTCTGATAGATATATACGCTATCCTTCCGGTAGAAACTATCTGTTTTCTCCACCGTGTCCGTCCTTGCCACATATTGGATATGATATTCCGGCACGGTCACATATTTCGTCTTGCAGCTCGTCAGGAAGAGCACAGAGAAATAAGCTACCCATACCAGCAGATAGATGATCCAATGTCTTGTCTTCATAAGCTATGATATGTTTAAGGCTCGCTTGGACCTTTTCAAATACTCCTCGCATTTCTCCAGTCCATTGTAGCCACCGTTAATTTTCCGTCTGATTGCTTTCAGATTATCCTCGTCTGCCAATTCGTTGCAACCGAAGGTATCAAATATCCACATCGATGATCGTGTGGCACCAAGAGGCTTCTCCAACAACTCAGGCTGCTCCACTACATCATAGCCACAATATCCGGCATACTTCTTGTAGTTGGCTCGTCCTGTTATCTGTATCAGTCCACGCCCCTTATACCTTACCCCATCACCCTTATGAGTATTGCCAAGGTCTTTTCGCCCCTCATACGCCTTTCCGCTGGCTATCTCCTTGGTATATCTCAACTCACCGCTCTCATGGGCAATCTGAGCCAAGTAGTGCGCCCACCTTAAAGGCGTGTTGATTTCAAACTCCTCGGCATAACGGTTCAGGTATGGCAGAAACTTCTCTGCCCTTTTCCCGGCATTAGGCATCGCCATCAGCAGCTGCTCCAATCTGATTTCCTTCATTTCCATTTTCCTTATTGTTTTTAAATTCTTGGTATTTCTTGAACATCGGAAACTTCTCCACAAATCCAAGTGTCAGCGCATAATAAGCATAGTCCACAAGTTTGTAGAAAGGTGTCTCATCAACCAGCATCCGCCTCAGATTCTTCAGGATATTGGTAACAAACAGATAAGTAGCTGCTATACACACCCACTTCACACAAAGCAAGGCCTCTGTGTCCGAGTGAAGAAAGTGACCGATGATGAAAAGAGCTGCCACCGTCACAAAGAACACCGCACAACAGACAAAGAACATTCCGAATTTCTTCCAGCTCCATTCTTCGCTATTAAACACTGCTGCCACAATGCCAAACACCAGGTTCAGCCAAAATAATACCATCATGGCAATCATAAAGTCTCTGATGGGAACTAACAGACTCAGAAAAGTCCATATCGTTCCAATTAAGTAACCTCGAATATCATTCATTTTCTTTTCCATTTTTTCCGTCCCCACTCCGTTATGGAAACGATGCAAATTTAAGCCATCATTCCCG
>ERZ1034928.218-NODE-218-length-35747-cov-31.604617_pt1 | contig 35747 bp, 64 predicted proteins | sample MGYA00520627_ERZ1034928 | MGnify/ENA primary metagenome ERZ1034928 (study PRJEB33766, sample SAMN09781755) | gut metagenome | biome: gut microbiome | host: Homo sapiens | place: Madagascar | study: EMG produced TPA metagenomics assembly of the PRJNA485056 data...
CGATATTTATACAAATCGTCCTCATTGATATGCGGGTCATCGCCATAATCAAATCTGCGCTGATTCCACATCCACCAATTATACCTCTCTATGATTGATGAATTTTCTCTAGTGGTATAATCGACTGATTTATTTATCAACATCGTCCAGTCGAACTTCCCAATCTTGTTATTATAGCGAATTCTGGAAGCAGGGATTTTGGCCGATATACGATTCATTGTGGAATTGTTTGTTGGCTCTACTTGTGTATCTGGGTCTTTGTCTTTAGCATAGATGAAAAAGTTGGGCAATTTTGATTTGGTGTATTTTTTAATAATGTCAGCAATTTCTTTTGGTGGCTCACTTTTCCACAACGTTTTCGCAAAATCAATAATTTGATTATTCTTCATTGTTAACCAAGCAATAACTTTGATTTGCTCCTCAGTCATTTTACCACCATTAGCATTTTTCACCTTACTAATTGCATTACTAATTGGGCCAATCGATCCACCTGTATATGCTGTGCTTACACCTTCATATAGTCTATCTGCATCAATAATACCACCACGTGCTTTTTTTAAGTCATATGACAACGGCACAATCCCTTGCATATTACGCTTTGCTACAGTTGTTAACGTCCTATCCTTGACAACTAAGGAAATATCCCCATCAAAATCTTGCTGCAATATGCGGCTAATCATATCGCGACAACTGAAATATACGCATTTTGTTCCACCAAGCCATTTATCAGTCAGTTCGTTCCGCTTGTTAATTCTAACTGCGTGTTCTTGATACAAGTGTGGGCTTCTCAAACAATCAAGCTCGTCGCCGTCTTTGAATTGATTAGTGTAAACCTCTCCATTCTCAAGTATACCAGTTGGGAATTGCTCCCCTTTGAACAGCCACTCACAAAATGCCACAGGGTCAGGCGAAATAAACAGATATTTGCCGTTAATTCTCAATCTGCCACCTCTTGCTTGTTTTACCAAACTTTTCTTTGTCTGCTTCAACAACTCCCTGTTATACGCATCTTTGAATAATTCTGGATATATTGTCAGCGCTTCTTGCATAGCTGATTTTGTTTGATTGTATTCGGTCGCGCCTAATAGTCTCATGGTAGTTTGATAATCTCGCCCAACGCTATCAATTTCATCTGCCGTCTTAGCAATAAGCCGCTCAATTTCATTATCTGTCATATCACTTAAAGATTGAAGCATCTGATAGTTGATTCTCGCTTTTGGTATATAATCTTCCTCAACTTTACAACAACCGAAGTAGCAACCATAACTTTTGAAATTAGCCTTGTAACACAGCCAAGATGGATAGAACTTATGCAACTTAAACATTGACTTCGTTAAGATATACTGAATATCATCCTCAAGAATCTTCCATTCTTTACCATATATGTCAGTTACAGTCCAATCATCAGCGGAGCAATATTCTTTTAGCCATCCTTTAAAGTCAAAGTAAGACACTAACCCTTTGATCCACGGTGCGCGAATAATTTGCGTCTTAAATCCGGGCTTGCAACACATACCCCAGCCATCTGTCTCAGCTATAATTGTTTCAGACGTTTTGCGCGTAATGCTATAATCCGTATAATCAATGAAATCTGATTCAGCCATAACCGGCATTTCGAAATCATCAACTATAATGCAACGGTCTATGTCAAAGTCCTCAATTCTATCTGTTGCAGATGCCATGAGACTCTTATAGCTCAATAGCTTATTTTCATTCATGCCACCCAACGCATTGATTGATTCAATGGTCAGTCCACACATAAGAGTTTGCTCAACCGCTAAATAATCTTTTTCACGAACAGCCATAAATCGCTTTGTGCGTATCATACCAGCACCACATGAATAGAAAATGTAATGGTCTCCATTGTAATTGAACCCATTGTGAATAATACTATTTAGCACCTCAAAAAAGAAAACATTAACAATGATAATTTTGTCACTTCGCTCAAATGCTTTAATGTCAAGACTACGAGTCAGCTCAGAACAGAACAGGTTAATAATCGTCTTATCTGTTACCGCATCTGGATTAAGTTCTCGGGTGATATTATTTTCAAGTGATTTTTTTAGTAACTCGACAAGTTCATCTTTATACTTTTTGATAACACGGTTAATTGATGAAACGCGCCATTTTCGATTCTGACCGTCTTTTTCGCGTATTCTCAAAGTGTATAGTCTAACAAGTCGATTATGTATTGCTTGCTCGTCTGGTGTGTAAAAAGCATCTGTTGCCACGGAAGGTATATAACAGAACTCTGTCAATGGCAAATCAACCACCTCCTTAATTATCTATTTTCTGCTATATACCTAAACGATAAATTAAATTTTGTGGTACGCTCAAATTTACAACTTCTCCTAATTGTTTCTTCTCCCAAGCCAGTTTTCTTGTGCGCGTCCGTGACAGATTCAAACACCTCTCCAGTTTCCAAACATTTGACCGGTCTACAAACAACTGGCTTTCTTCCTCTGTTGGCGTCTCCAATTTTCTTTTTATGCTCGTCACTCAAATGTTTACCATCACACCATGTTTTACCACCATTGTCAAAATACCTCTTTCGAGCATCTTTAAGGGCTTGCTTATGATCTTCACTTTTTGGTTTATTTTTGCTTGCTTCAGACATTTTCTTCTTTGTATCTTCGCTATGTGTCCTTCCAGTAAAAATCTCAATAGCTCTATCACTCAACTTCTTTCGTTCTTCATCCGTAAATACATGATGGCGCATAGGGTTATTATCACCTTGCATACAAGAAACAAATGCTATTCTTGCTTCTTCATATTCTTCTGGTGTCGGTATATACCTCTCATTACCTTTAACAGTTATGCATCGGCTCATCGTCCACCAAGCAAACTGTAACCCCTTATCATGTGGGTTTTCTTGAGCAAGCAATCTATGCGCTTCATAATGTTCTCTTGCATATAAATCAATTAAATTTAATTCATCATCATTTCCGCCCATACATTTCGGTACAATATGATGCCGCTCTTTATATTCTCCTTCAGGAACACCAAATCGTCCACGAGTGTCTAATATGTTCTGAATAAACTTATTATAAGTCAGGCTCAAAAAATCACCTATAATTCATTCTCCGAACTACCATATATCCAAAGCGCCCAATCGCGCTCAGTTGGCTCGTACTTATCATCCCATACTTCTGGCTCTGTATCTTCCGATACATACCAGTTATAGCTCATTTCGCTCCACAATTTCTTACCACCTCCTTGAGCTTAATGCTATTATACCATATAATTGATTATTTGTCAATACTAAAATTTCTACTTGACAAAAATTGATTTATGTGATATAATCTCTTATATATTATAAAGATATTATACCATATATTACAGTATTTGTCAATAGTAAATATGTTCATAATTTATTAACATATAGTTCATAATATTGTAATATCTATATACTATACTATCTATTAGTATATATAATAATATATAATTACAATTTAACTATTATCTACTCATAAATTCGTAGATAATAGTTAAATTGATGTGAAAAATCAATTTACCAAAAATTATGCTTGACAAGTGCAAATCGATATGATATAATGCGTGAGGTGAAAATAAATACCAAGAACAAAGAAAATTAACGCCGTAGTCCAATATGGCGATGCTAGCTGGATAATCAATGATTGTGGCAATGGGCAATTCGAGCTATATAATATCAGCACCAAACAAATTTTAGCGAAGAGCAACAACCCATTAGATTTTGATAAGCATATAAACAAAATTTTTGGTAAGGAGGCAGCTAGACGTGTTCGAGATTACATTTCTGCACAAGAAAAAACAAGAACTTGAAAGAAAGATTTCTGCGCAAGAAGATTTGTCTAATGAACTAGACAAGACAATTAAATTATTGCAAGAAATAGCAAATAAAGAACAGGCAAAAGCCGATAATGCTGAAATTGCCGCAAAAGAAGCCCAATCAGTTCTTGATGCTCTAAATGGTAAAATCCATGTAATTGAAGAAATGCAGAATTATAATATCCCATATTATCAGGATTCATTGGATGAGCTTGAGCATAAGCGCTATGAGCTACAGAGCAAAATTGAATCCGCTGTGAATACTGGTTTATATCGCATCGAGCAAGGATATACACTTAATGATTCTGCTAGACGTGGTAAAGAAATGCAGGACGTGTATGGGAGAGGATTGGTTTATGCTATGTTAGGATATATTGATAGTAAAGAAAAATCTGTAACAACAGGCAATATTGTGAAAAGCAAAGAATTGATTAAGAATAAATTTAATTCTTATCAGTCTAAAGCAAATAAAGTCGGATTGGCGCTTAATACTGAATATGTCAAAGCGCGGCTTGATATGCTAGATATTAACTTAGCTATCAAGGTCAAGCAGAAAGAAGAAAAAGCGAGAATTCGTGAAGAAAAGCGCAGATTGAGAGAGCAAGAACAGTTGCTTGCTGATATTGCTAGAGAACGCGCTAAATTACTAGAAGAAAAGAAAGCAATGAATATTGCGTTTGATAAGGCGCTAACAGATGATGAACGTAATAGGATTAAATCTCAATTAGCTAGTATTGACAAGCGGCTTGATTCTATTGCTTATCGTGAATCACATAGCAAGGCTGGTTGGCTATATGTCATTAGTTCGCCTAGTTTGCCTGGATTGGTGAAACTAGGTTGCACCAGAAGATTGAATCCTGCATTGAGGGTGCGCGAACTCAGTTCGAGCAGCTTGCCAGAACCATACCATGCACATTGTTTTGTATTCAGTGACGATTGCTTTGAGCTAGAAAATAATATCCATAAATATTTTGACAAAGAGCGAGTCAACCCCGATAGAGAATTTTTCAGAATTGAGCCGAAAGAAGCTATTGATGTACTAAAAGAAATTTTTCATGTAGATGTCCATTTTGTAGATGAAGATTGTGATGAAAATGAGGAGGATGAATAAATGAGCGTATATGTATATGAAGGACACCTTGGCGGACTTTATACCTCAGATGATTATATCCCATATGACGAATTGTATTGTGAGCAATGTGGAGATAGCGATTATGAAATTGGCTCATTTAACACATTTGAAGAATTTCTCAGATATTATGCAGACAATATCTATCTTGACCCGTGGGATGGTGGGTATGGTCTTGATTTAGTTATTTCAGATGTGGGCTGTGCTTTTGATGATATCCTGACAAAAGAAGAAGCTTCAAATATTGTCAGAAAGGCGAAGAAAGAAATGGAGGATGAATAAATGATTATCTATACTTGCCCTAAATGTGGCGGCGATATTTACCATACTTGTATTTGCACATTGCCGCCTATTGATGTATGGGCTTGCCTAGATTGTGACTGGCGGTATGAAGAAAAAGACGGAGTTGAATATCGCCCATTCAAGCCAGTTAAAGTCAAACTTGATGAAGATTGGACGATGTATGAAAATATTGAAAATATCATGCTGAATGACTGAATAATTTACGGAGGATAAATGAGTATGACAAGAGAAGAAAAGGCTGAGATGCTTGATGAATGTTGTCACTTTTATGGTAAATGTGATAATTGTAAATTAAGAAAAAAATATGACAAAGAAACAGATGTGTTCACAGATGAAGCTGGATGCGTCTTTGATGAAATGAGCGACGATATGCTCAACAAATGCTATAACTGGTATAAAGAGCTTTGCTCAGCAACTTGTGAAAATGTTGAGGGTGAATGTTGTGATGCTGAGCCTGATGATCTCAAGTTACATATCGACCCAAAGGTAGCACGGCATTATGCAGTCTGCCAGAAACTTAATCAGATATACAAAGCAAAGAATCATGATTATGGAGATTCGTTTGGTGACACATACAAAAAACTCGGCATCATCAGTGCTGTGACCCGGCTTAGTGATAAGATGAATCGGCTCATGTCACTTGCTGTATCGCATGATGCTCAAGTCAAAGATGAAAAAATTGAGGACACGTTGCTTGATATGGCTAATTATGCCATTATGACATTGATTGAATTGGGATATGAGGTGAATGAATAATGGCAGTATATGTAAATCTGGATGATATGCTTGAACAGTTTGATAAACGTGCTTCAAAGCTAATGACGGATAGACGAGTATCAGTTGAAACGATGCGCGAATTTATCTGCAACAGACCAAGAGCAAATGTAAAAGAAATTATATATGCTCATTGGATTTGTAAGCCGGATTGTGGCGTAACAGTATGCTCGGCTTGTCATAGAAGTGTTGAAGAATGTGTTGACTATCCGTGTTGTATGTTTTGTGGCGCTGAAATGATAGAGGTTACAGAATGACTAATCGTGAATGGCTGATAAATCAATCTAAAGAACAAATTATTACAAATATGGCAAAGCCATGTCTTCATCATCATTGCCCTGATATTCTCAAATCATGTACAGAATGCTGGATTGATTGGCTTGATGAGGAACATAAAGAACCAGATGAACCAGAGAACTAAGCGTGGTATTGAATCGGCTTGTAGAGCAAGCAAAGAATCTGAATTTCCCAGATACCATCTTGGCGCAGCTCTGTATTATAAGGGTGTACTGCTTGCTACTGGATGTAATAGCACTAAAACAAGCCCGTTACAGAAGCGGCTTAATGCAGAACGTGAATTTGACCCTAATCAGAGCGGCGTGGTAAATTCGCTTCATGCTGAAATTAGGGCATTGAGCAAAGTAAAATATCTGGATATTGATTTTAGTAAATCGACGCTATATGTATATCGTGAATATGCAAATGGCAATAAGGCAATGGCGCGCCCATGTCCTGCTTGTATGAAATATATAAAAGAACTTGGAATTAAGCATATTTGCTATAGTACTGCTGATGGAATTGCTGAAGAAAGGATTGATTGATAAATGATTGAACTGAAACCGTGCCCGTTTTGCGGGGGAGAAGCATTTCTTGAACCGTATAGAGTAAGAAAAGGGTATGAAGCATCAATACAATGCAATCAATGCTTGTGTTCTATGTCCACCATAACTTATGACGAAGAAGAAACGGCGATAGAGGACGTTACGAAAGCATGGAACAGGAGAGTTGATAATGCGGCTGATTGACTTAGACTCTGATTATATCCAAGAGACAATATATCGGCGCGGATTTAAGACAAGACAAGATATTGAGGAATGGTTAAATAATGCACCAGCCGTTGATGCCGTTCCAGTTGTTAGATGTAAAAATTGTGATTACTTTGGGATGAATGACGAAAATGTACCATATTGTTTTAATAGATTCGGATTAGATGACCCTGAACCAAATGGATTTTGTAATTATGGGAGAAATAAAAATGTGGACTAAATTCAAACATTGGCTGATTAGAAAACTGGGCGGTCATGTAGCACCATGTATCAAATGTAATGAATATAAGCGAACTCTTATTGAAATAACAAGACCTGTTGAAATGATTAGATCACAATATTGTGTTGATTCTATTAGACATATCGACCAACAAGTTAGCATAGAACTGGCTAAAGCACATATTTTCAACGATTTGATGGAAGTCATCAAAGATGGAAATTGTATCAAATATGAATATGAGGATGATGGAATTTTGCGTGGAACATTGATGGTGGTGAAACCTATTTGAATACTAACGAAATCCCACTACAATACATCAAGGCATATTGTAAAGCATTGCGTGATGTAGTGGATTGGCTAGAGCGTCATGAACAGCAAATGAAAGCATATAGGCTAACAGCCGGAAAAGGATTATATGGCTTTTCTCAAGATGTTCAGAGATGCGCCTGATAATCTAATGGCAATGGGTGGCTTTGCAGATGAATATAGAGTACCTAATGAATGTAAGGATAAAGTAAAGAAAGTGATTGAGAAACGAAAGGAGAAAGAGCATAAATGAAATCATTGAATCAACTATCAAATGAATCATTGTCAGTTTGCGATGGATGCTCAAATTGGCGTATCTGCAAATTTAGCGAAGATGTGAAACGAGCCGAAGCAGAATATAAACAACTAAGAGAAAATGTAAATTTGCCTGAATGTGTAGAAACGACGCTAGGATGCAAATATAAGCAGTATATAGTAAATAGATTAACCAACTATAACGATACTGATTATGTAAGAACAGGTTGGCCGTCAAATGCTACAGTCAATTCAGATGGTACGCCGATTGGCAGTATTAAAATAACTTAAATAGAAATCTGCCCCAAGACCCTATATATGTAGGGAATAAATTGGGGCAGATTTTTTATTGTTTTTCACTAGCAACCAAATCTTTGAGCTTGTCGCTCTGCTTATTGTTCATATTGATGTCAACAAATTCGCGTCGCTGTTTGCCTGTGATACAACTAAGCTGACTGGTCTGAATAATCTTAGCACACGCCTCTTTATTGATCTTCTCAAAGCTAGGATAATGCTTATAGACATCTAATAGTCGATTAGCTATCCATTCCTTTGTGGCTGGCTTGATGATATAGACCTCTTTTACTTTAACATATTCGCCACTAAATGCTTCTTGAGTTAATTGAGCAAGCCGCGTCTCAAATGCCTTGTATTGTTCTGTTGACACATATGGCTTATAGACCCTATTATCTATTACTTTTCCCCAATTTGGCGGCATTATCTCATTGACAGCTTTAGAATAAATAGAAAGACAGGTCTGATGGTCTGGGCTATCTTCTGGTACATCGTATGTTTCGAGCCATGTCTCTTTTCCCTCTGGGTTGTACCGCTGCTTATAGAGCCGATAGCCCCTATTCAAGTCAATGACATAACGATTCTTCATGATCAACAATTTGCGCCTAGTCCATTGGGCAAGGATATTATATACAACGCCATTGACTAAGCTCATATAGCCATAATGCTCTGAGTCTGATACGGCTTGGCTATATGTATAGTTGAAATTATCATTGACCTCTTGGAACATTCTGAGTAGATTGCTGGTTGACGCATAGATGGTGGCGCAATTTGTCTTGAGAAAAATTTGATAAAGAGCGGCTTCAAATGCAGCTTGATATGAGTCTTTATCTAGCTCATTGATAAGCGCGTCGGCTTCAGGATAAACCTCTTGGACAATATAACGGGTTGGATGCTCTAGAGTATTTAGCTGGCAGTAGTTACGGATTTTATCTAGCTGAGATATTTTAGTGTTGCCACTTTTGGTTGGAATATCGAGCGCCTTGCATAGCTCTGGATATTTTAATTCGCGCCCTTCTATTTTAATGAGCGCATCAATTAGTTTATTGTCTTCGTTGGATGGTAGGTATTTTGGTTTGCTTGGCATATTTTCTTCCTTTCTATTTTTTGTACATTGATATAAAATTTTTGTACATTGCGTGACACTATAATAATACTAGCGTATTATATTAGTATCAGCGATTGTACAACTTTTTTATCATAATCTAATTATACCATATTCTAATCATCTATTTGTTAACAAATTGTAAATTATGAATAATTAAAGTTTTGTTTAATTAACTGGTAATAATGTGAATGTAATTAAAAATTTTGAGTGAATTTTTTAATTATGAGAATTGTGGAAATAAGATATGCTGCATGATTTGTAATAATGAAAGATGTGGTGTTACGGGTTGTGTGGTTTGTTGTGCTAAATGCCATTTTCTTCCATTTCTACCGTTTTCATCCAGAATCCACGCCCCCTTCTTGAAAATGCTACCAGTAGCAAAAACGCCTGAAAATAGCACTTTTGCACTGTATCGCCTTGTTTATCCACTTATCCACAGGGTTATCCACAGGCTGTGTATAACTTGGAAAAATTTTTCAAAATTTCTAGCTGTATCAATCGGCTAGTACAGTGATATATATACCACGCGTTACGTAGTATGCGTTTTTTGGTAAACATCATTTACACTCATAAGTAAACACAATTTACTCATTTACCCTACCATTTACAACTTTCCATTGATTACAATTATATCGATATTCAAATACTGTTACTACTATGTAATACATTGTAACCATATTGTAGCTATTATAATCAATACACTATAATAAATATCTATTCAGTATATACATAGTATAACTATACAATTATTCATTGTATTCTAGTATATTCTAACTTTTATCATGTATATCATAGTCATTCACCATGAAAATAGTGAATAATCAAACTGTATAAAACATGTATAACGGAATAAAATGATCAGGCATATATAAAAACACGGCTCGACCCGAAAATGGCGCTATGGGGCTTCAAGCGCCTCTCAGCGGCATTGTAGCTTTTGCTGCTGTTCAGCAATGACATACTATAATATATATAATATTCATTTCGTCAATTTGTATAAAATCAGCTTCGCTTTTTTGTGCAATATTTTTATGATGGACTGGTTGACTTTTTCGGTGTCCTGCGTTATCATATAATCATGCAAGGGAGGTGAAAACATGAAAGCGATTCTGGAGCGCATAGCAAACGCGCTTGAAAGAATCGCGGAGCTGCTAGAAATTATATCTCAGCAGTGACGCGGGAAAGCCGGTGAAATATCCGGCTGACCGCTAAAATAAACAAAAAGAAAACTTAAAATTTGTACAATATGCCGATTGACATTATAAAAAATATCGGTTATACTTAAGGCGCAAACAAAAAACAGGAGGAACAAAAAATGAAGTACAGAACCACTATTAAAGCAATCCGAGAAGGCGCTTGCAATCCCCGTTCGGTTGGCTATTGCGATCTCCAGTATTTATTAACTAACCATAGCCCAAACGCTTACACGTGCGGCGTGTACGGCTGGAATTTTGACGTCTATGACGTGTACGGCGTGACTATCTGCACCGGATATCGTGGGATGATTGGGCCGCGTTGCGAAGGTATCGCAGAGTATGAGAAAAAAGCGGAAGCTATTTTTCACAATGGAAAACTGACATATGACGAAGCAAGAGAAGCCATTGAAAATTTACTGCATGAGTTTTGTAAATTGAACGGCGGATTTTGAACATTTTCACACGGTTTTCTAGGCCGTTTTCCGTAAAAAAGCGGCACTCCATAACATTTTTTTGAAAAAAGGAGTGTAAAAAAATGAAAAACGATATTTCTAAAATTTCTGTTTCTGTTATTGTAAACCATACCGCCGAAACGACAACGGTAAAAATGTTAGGAGAAAAAACGCCGGTATCATTTGTTCAATCTGCTAATCAATCCGCATATCTTGCCGCGCTTCGTGATGCAGCATTCTATTTGCTAGATAAAGCATCAACACTTGATACAGAAAATCCGTACAATACACGGGCACAAATTGTTAAAATGTTTAACGAGCATCGCGGGTTTAATGAGAAGGAGCTTATTTAAAATAGGGAAAAAGAAAATATTTTGTCGTGTGTAGAAATTTTTATGTCACTGACGCCGGATATTATCAAGAAAATCCCAGTTAGGGTTTTCGTTCAAAGAGTCCTATTCCATGAACATTTTTAGAAAAAGGAGATTTTTTACAATGAAAAAACAGTATATTGCAATCGATCAATATGGGCAGACTTGGAAAAACTTGGAGCATCCGCGTAAAGATTTGATGGAAAAAATCGGATGCAGCCACGCCGAAAAAATGTACGTCGACGGAGAAGATGGAAAAGTGTATCACGTTGGATATATTATCGGCGGTTTATGGCTGAGCGTCTATGAAATTCAACCTATGATGAAGGAGGCTTAAAATCATGAAAAGATGCAAACGCCGTTTGAATCCCATTTACTGGATTTTCCAGTATTTGGGTGGTCTGGTAGCTTTTGGAAGTCTGTTTTTCATTCCTGCAATTATCTGTAAAATTTTGGGAGGTTGTTAAAATGAAAAGATTTGTTCTTGAGTATGCGCATTTTGAAAAAGCAAAACCGCGCGAATATATGCCGGAATGCGGGCGCATTTTGTATAATAAGGAACTGGACAAAATAGAATATTCGTATGTTCGCGGATTCATCACGGAAACAGAAGCCGTTAAAATGATACTAGAATCAGAAAGTAAAATCATTGACGGATTGCAGAAAGAAGGTATAATGTGATGCATACTGTAAAATATTGGGATTCCAAATTGTATCGTCTCCAGAAACTGGCAGATTCCATAAACTACCATATTGACAGTGATACAGATTATTTACAAATTTGTAAATTATTGCCAGTGTCAAGAAGCAAGCTAGCACCTGTCGAGATTCTGCCACTTTTTTGCAACGTGGTCGAACGGGTGCAAAGTGTAAAAATTGTAAATAATGGGGGATTTTACAATGAGAAGATATGAGCCACGCAAAAGAACGGCTATAGACGGGCGCACATATTGGTGTGTATATGATACACTCGAAAATAAATATTCTTCGATGCTGTGTTTTACAAAATATCGCACGAAAAAAGAATGTCAAATTGCGATAATTTTAGCGGGATTTTAAGGAGAATTTTACAATGGAAAAAATTAGGAAAATTCGTTGCTATATCAACGGGGAATATTGTTTTACTACGACAAAGTTTTCCAGTCAAAAAGCATTGAAAAATCACTTGAGAAGTGTAAAACATATAGAAATTGCGTCAATTCCTGTAAAATATGTTACAATTTACGACTATGACAAATTGACTTTCGAATACGTCTAAATAGGGGAGGATTTTACCATGGAAAAATATACTATTGACGAACTGCTGGACGTGTTACAATGGGCGCGGGATCGTGCCACATATTATCGCGCCTGTAATAAGCGGATGCCGGGCGCGTTGTATGCTGCTGATTGCAAGGCGGAGCGGGATACAGAAACAGAGCTATACCGGCGTGGATATTATATGGCTTGAAACGGCATAGCAAGCCTGACACGCCACGAACACAAAAAACATATAAACATACGCCGACGCGCTGAAAAGCTCGTAGCAAGGCGCTGAACGGCTGAGAAATGGAAGGAGTAAAATTATGAAAACCATTATTACTATTATCTGCATGATTGCATCTATGTTTACTGCATCGAATAAACCGGTTAAAATTTCTGACGTATGCGGCACTAAACTGTATGCAATGGGGGCGCGCTGCGTTTCCGTGGAAATTGTAGACGATAAGACTGACATGGTAACAGTAGAAAATTGCAACGGCTACCAATTTGCATTTGAGGCTTCGCGCTATGACTTCTTTGTAGGAGATGATGTATCGTGCATTGTATCTGATATGGGAACTGCGTCAATTCTGGACGATGCGGTTATTTCCGCCACGTATGACCGATATGACCTTCTCCAGCCTGTGGATTAAGTTCTACGGGCTTTTTCTTTGTGTCCCTATGTTCCTATATTCCCGGCACAGTTCGCGCCGTATACGTCCGCCAGCGCCGTTAGAAGGGCATTGTACAATATGTCCAACTGGCAGATACTCACATTATGCAATCTGTACAAATTCCAACTTTTCAGGCTATTTCTATTTTTTTTACAAATTAGTTAAGGCGCTCTAACTTGCATTTATAATTTGCCCAATTAAAGCAATAAATCAATTCCATTTTCTGGTCGTGTGTGTGCATTGCATCTTTTATAATTTTTCCCAAGGAATTTTCCATTATGTGCTAAAAAATTTTTCAGCCATTGCAGTTGCGCCTTACAAATCGATTTGATTTTTCCCATGTGTGTGTGCGTGTTAAGCAAAATAAAAATTTCCCACAGTAATATAATACCTATATATTATTGCGGCTTCAGCGCGGCTCAAGACAGGCGTGGTGGCTCGAATTGGCTATGGGTATATCTTGCCTTGGGTGGATGTGAACTCGGCTTAGATGCTCACAGAGGGCGCGACATGGATGTAAAGCAATCTGCACTCACAGCTTGCACGTTTTATGTCATATAGGCAAACTACTAACCGACAGCTGCACATTATTTTACGATGGAAAAATGTGTGAATGTACAAAAATCTCCTATGAAAAAATGTGAAGATGTGAGCGAATATTCATGTGAAAAATGTGAATGATGTTGACTTTGATACTAATATAAATCGCGATATGCGCATGAAAGTAATGTTTCTATTGATAGACATAAAGCTGCGTATTGTCTGTGAATATATATCTATATCATGCGTATTGCTATCTGTATCATTTATGCGCATGATGATGTAGATGTATCTGCATATGAATATGTTAATGGATATGTATATAGATATTTATGTATGTACGGGCTGGAAAATGAAAATTGATTTGCGAGATTGTAAATCTATTTCAAAAATGAAAATCCAAAATCGGAATTGATATTTACAATCGTGGAATGAAAATTGAAAATCGCTATTGACAAATCAATTTATATGTGTTACAATCCTGTTACAAATTTGATTTCCAGATAGGAGGTATAGATAAAAATGGAATTTGAATTTGCTAGTTTAATATGGGAATCAGAAATTGAATCTTGGGTTTGCTCATGTGGTGCTTGCTATCACAGACCAGACCGACCTCGCCCCTCATATTGCATGAGATGTGGTAAGGAATGGATTAGGAGGATTGTAAAATGAGAATTAACGGACGCAAATTGATAATCATTATTATTTTTATTTTAGCCGCTATTGGCTGGATAGGTTGGTTTGAATGTAAGGTTGACGCAGAGAACGTAAAATGTAAAACGCAAAAGCAGAATGTAGAGATTAAGACAACGGTTGTTGAGCCTGAGTCTGTGATTGAAAACGATATTCCAGAGATTGAATTAGAAACAGAAATCAGTCCGTGGATTCCAATTTCGGAATTTGATGCCGCGCCTGTTGAGCTTGAAACAAAAGCATATACTAATTATAAGGTAATTGGTAAAAGCGGCGATTCTGCCCAAAGCAAATATATCTATAATCATTTAACAGTGTGTGATGATGGCTATCTGCGTGACAAGGATGGCTTTATAGCTGCGGCATTGGGTTCTTATTTTGGTGGTTATCATGCTGATTCAATCGGGACAAGATGGGTTTTTGTATGTAAGGACGGCACAGAAATTCCGATTGTAAAAGTGGACGTAAAGCAGAACGAGCATACTATGGATGTCGAGCATAAAATTGGAATCATCTCAGGCAGATATGATAATCATGGCAATTCGGTACGAACTGGTGAATATATTGAATTTTATGTAGATGTAGATAAAATCAATGGTCTAGTATATACAAATTCAAATCCATGTATCAATACAACGCCCGATATGGATGGGGTCATTGTTGGTTGGTATCAGGTCGAGCGCGAAAAAGAGACTGAATCAAAATCTGAAATTGAATTGAATGATTATGACCGCTGGTTTATTGAATGTGTGGTAGCCGGTGAAGCTGGTGGTGAGCCGTATGATGGTCAACGAGCAGTAGCACAGTGTATCTACAATGCAATGCTTAAAGACGGACTAACGCCCCAAGAGGTTAAAATCAATTATCAATATGCAGGATGGAAAGAGGGACTATATGACGCAGATCGTAAAGCATGGCAGAGCGTACATGATGCTGTGAGCGCCGTATTTGACAATGGTGATTTCGTGACGGATGAGCCGATTTTATATTTCTATAATCCATCTATTGTATATAGTAGCTGGCATGAATCCCAAAATTATGTAATGACGATTGGTGGACATAAATTTTTTTCTCTAAAAAATTAAAATTCCCTATTGACAAACAGCGCCACATATGATAGTATGTAGATACAACAGATGAATGGAGTAAATAAAAATGAAAAAATGGAATATTGCTGGATGGATGGGAACTGCTATTATCAGCGCGGTATTCATCTGGACTGTAATTTCTGCATTTAATATTATCATGTGTGGCGCTTGGGATGTACCAATTTGGTCATTCTTTCATGCACTGTTGGGATGGTGAGTTGATATGTATGTACTCTATAACAATAAATACTATTTAATGCAAAATGCAATTAAGCAATTTGTCCCAACAACTGAATTGAATGAGGCGTTTCAATTTTTTGATAAAACCAAAGCTGAAAATGCGCTTGCTAATTTACCAAAGCAAACGCGCAATCTTGGCTATTTTGTTATCCAAATTAGCAATACAGATAAACCTGTCGATTTCGACCAGTTTACAGATATTGAATTGGTAAATTATGATTCAGCATTGGCGCAAATTAGCTCGTTCTGTGATTTATACGACCAGCTTGTAGCAAGAGCACCATGGATAGATCATAAATTGACTGAAGTGGATAACAAAATTCAAGACGTGCTTCATGCTATTGAGTTCAATTCATACAATGCTAGAGATGGATATAAGATATATAAGTTGCTACATGATTTACGGCTTGAACGGCGCAAATATAAGGATGAGATTTTCATTCGTGAATTGATTGATGATAATATCCATAGCGTAGATTGGAAAAAATTTAGAAGCCGAGTCAAAGATGTGAAAGACAGACAATATCATGTTAGAGAAATGGAGGAGTTGTTCAAATGAATATTGCAGATATTCTAGGCGCAATTCTAATCGTTATGGGAGCATTGCTTTGTGTCTTGCCATTTTGCTAATAATATAAAGGAGTAATTGAAGAAATGATTGAAACAAGAACTTACAAATGTGAATATTGTGGCGCAGAATTTGATGATGAGTATGAGGCGCATTGTCATGAATGGGTATGTAGATATAAGGATGTAAAGAAGTATAGAGGAAGTTGTCTTGGATTTTATAGAGAAAATGGGACAGAAATCAAATTTGATATACAGGCTGTCTATAATGAGTTAGACAATGTGGTAGCATTTATTGTTGGAAATGATTCTGACATTAAGTTTATCGAGGATTTGTTGGGTTGGATTGGCTATGATGATCCATTCAGCGATATTAAAGATGAGAAGAATCCAAGTTACTATGGACTCTGGTGGTTTGATCCAGACCTACGTTGCGGTGAATGGGTGCGTGTAGATGACCAGATTAAAAGATGGACGGATATTAAAAATAAATTTGAAAAGAATGCTTGACAAATCCAATTTTATATGGTATAATCCAATTATCAAATGAATGGAGATGATAATATATGGGGTTAGATATTAGAATTTATCAAATGAGGCCAGTTTGTTGTCCTCATTGTGGGGAATTGGTTGCATATAAGACGGTTGATGCCGTTGACGGCTCTGGTGGCGTATGGTACGAATTTCTTGCATCAATTGGTTACTATAAGCCATATGTAAAATGGCAACAATATAATCAAGATATGTATGGCATGGACATGACGTTGACCGATGAACAGGTGAACGAGTTGTCTAAATTTGCGGATAAGACAGAGTTAAAGGACTGGTATTATATTACCAATGTTAAAGACCTGATAGAATCGGCTCGTATTAATGGAGATAAAATTGTAATCAATGCAGATTGGTGAGGATGAGGATTAACGTATGTTAAATACCTATTTCAAAATTGGCGATTTCATTTGCCGTGTTGACCAATATGACAGAGAAACTGGACTATGGGGTTATAGCTGTGATGAAATCCCAGTTCTCAATGGCTGGACTTGTGAAAAATTTATTGAGATGAATAAAATTTGTTCTTGACAAATAACTAATTGTGTGATATAATATAATTACCAAATGAAAGGATGGGAAATATTATGGATAAAAAATTAGTCAAGTTTCTTGAAGAAGCATATCAAATGGCAGCCATGTGCAATGACTACTTTGATGTCAGATTTTATGCTGCTCAAGCCACTGGTGCTTGTTGTTACGAATATGAACGGTCTGGGGATATGGATGCAATCAATATTTGGCGTGATGAATGGCGAGAAAAATTTGAAAAATTAGCTTGACAAACAGCAAATCTTATGGTATAATACAGATGTAATTGAGAGATTGGACAATCTCAATTACAGTTCTTCATTGTGAACCTCCTATAATATAGTCCTGAGCATGACGATAAAAGGCTCAACAAAAAATGGCGGTGTCGGTTAATGGTAAGCCAGCTGGCCTATACCCAGTTTAGTCCTAGATTGGGGCAAAATCAGAGTTCGACCCTCTGCGCCGCTACCAAGGTGATCGCAGTTAAAGCAATTTCAGTTAACACCTAAACAAACAGTTGAAATTGCGGGTTATGATTGTATGAGCCAAAAATCAATTCGTTCAGAAATCAATCGTTAACTGACCACAATTCACCTATGAGTGTATAAAGTAGGGGTCAAATTTTAAGGAAACCGTTTATAAGACATTAGATAATAATAAACGGAATCAATTATCAATGAGGTGAGAATATGAAATTGTTCAAAGTATGGGTTGACAATGTTGAATATGACGAATACGATTCATTTGTATGTATAGCAAGAAGCGAAGATGAAATTTGAGATAGCATTAAAATCACTAAATGCAATCAAAGAGTATTCCAATTAATGGATGACGAAGGATTCATGGATAGTGTTCATTTTGATGATTTTCAAGGAGAAATTCATATTGAAGAAATTAACCTTGACGAAGTAAGTGTGCCATATATTGTATTGACTAGCTATAATGCTGGATGAGAATGAGGTGATAATATGGAAAAATCTCCATTAAAAGCCATCAGACAACATTGCTTGGAATGTAGCTGTGGCTCGGCTTATGAAGTCAAGAATTGCACTATCCATGATTGTAATCTATATCCGTTTCGCCTAGGCAACAATCCGTTTCGTACCCGCTCAATGACCGATGAACAAAAGCAAGCAGCGGCTGAACGGCTCAAATCAGCTCGTCTGGCTAAGAAATCATTGACTAATAATGAAGAATTTTCAGATTAGTTGATTAAGTAGTATAAGTTGTAGGGTTAGATGTTCAGGAAAATTTATTGATTATTAGTGTATGATTATTCTATTATCTTGTCTAGGCTCATTTGCGGGTGGCATTGCAGTTGGGATGCTAATTGCAAAAATAATCCTTGACAAATAAAATCAAATATGGTATAATTAAGAATATAAAGATGATGGTGCTACGAAGCCTAGGTACGTTGCAATCGCGAAGCAACAAAGCCGGGAATACAGGAGCAGTAGTAAATGGAGTGAGATGAACAGCCATCATTATATAGGGAACGTGCGTAAAATAAATGAGATAAGCATAAATGGCGTAATTGCCTAATGCCAAGTAGGGTGTACCAGTCAATCTGTTCGGCATAATGAAAGGGATTGGGATTGACAAACAATATAATATCCGACAAGATTTGAAGATAACCGTCAAATCTATATCACATCTCACTGACATAGAGACAGGGTAGAGTTTGAGACATCACCTGATAACGAGTAGACATTTGCTGTAGCTGGCAATAGTGTTCCATTGGCACAAAGACGCAATGGTAAATGTGATATAAGGGCAAAATAACATCATTCACGAGCCGATGCTAGAAATAGCTATGAGGTGGGAAGTCGGCTTGAGATAGTATGGGTTGATAGCTCAGTAGGTAGAGCAATGGACTGAAAATTCATGTGTCGTAGATTCGATTTCTACTCAACCCACCAATAAAGCGCCAAGTGCCGATATGGGCGTATAGCAAGGTGATTGAGGCTAGTCCTTGCAAGATGGTTCTAATGGGTTTATCCTTAAAGCCCATTTACAGTAGTTATGGTTTGTTGACCATTGTTTGGATTACTAACCAATCGATACCTAGGGTCGATAAAAACAAATCAATGGCGGTTCTGGTAGGTTGAGCCTAAAGCCTACTACCATATGACCGCGTCTCCTAATTGGTAATACTCTCTGTCCATAGCAGTTGAGATGTAGGTTCGAATCCTACCACGGTCAAAACGTCTATCATGCCTCTACTAGCATTGTAAGCATACTTGATAGCCGTCTGGAGGAAAAGCTGAAAATCCTAGCTTTGTAAGACCGTCCTCAAGATTTGGTCACTGCGGACAGTCTAGTTTATAGGTTGTAATGCTAGTTGCTGAATGGTTGATGGCTGACCACTTGATGCTATGAAGCAACGCCGCCACACTCTTGATTTTAAGATGGTTGCGCAACTGTAAACTTCACGCTAACAGTGGTTTGTAGGGAGTGTGGCAATTCTAAAAATCCTTAGTAAATAACGTACGTCACTGCTAAGGTTGGCTGTTGGTCGAATCTCATCTAGTACCATCCGAAGAGCAAAACTGGAAAATGTGCTCATAGTGCGGTGATAATCCTATTCCGCGCATTTATCGAAAACGTCATTAAGTCCAAGGATAAATGACGTGCCAAGCTTGGAGCAAAACAATATAGGGCTTGGGTAAGATGACCCTGTAAGTAGTTGATAGTGGAACAATAACCCTAATGGGGCTTAGCGAAGTGAGTGCTTGTAAGTAGTTAATAGTGCGACAAAATAACCCCATACATCAAGTCAATATGCGCATGAACATTGCGACTTGTTTTAATAAAATTTTATTAGAAATTGAAAGGAAATTAAAAGGAATTTATGACCAAGAAAGAAATCGTCAAGTTTGTAGCTCAGTCAACAGACAATACAATTAAGGATACTGAGGAAATTGTTGACGAATTTATCAACTATGTAAAGAACAGCCTAGTCCAGCATGAGGACGTAGTGATTCATGGCTTTGGCAAGTTCACAACAAAGCTACGTGATGCTCGTACTGCGCGTAATCCACAGACTGGTGAAACCATTGAAGTTCCTGCTAAGTATGCTCTGACGTTTAAGCCGACAAGCACACTAAAGGCAGAAATCAATGAGTAAATAATCCTCCTGTTAAAATCCCTATGGTCGAAAGATTATAGGGATTTTTCTAAAAATAGGTGTTGACAAACCATTCTTTCTGTGATACTATATAATCACAGAAAGGAAATGGAGGAACAAACAATGAGTTATAGATATGAGGTTGTAGTATATATTAATAATGTAAAAGTCAAAAGATTTATTGGTAACAATATGGAATATCTTGTTGAGAAGTTTGAAAGATGGTTTGTCAGAACAAGTTATGATAGATATGATTTGAGATTATATAAAGGAGAGATTCAACACACTGGTTATTAAAACAATTGACAAGTCACCCCTATGATACTATACTTAAATCATCAAAAAGAAAGAGGTAATGAGATGTATATTGCCAAAAATGAATCGAGCATTAGATTTTATAATAAAGACAATGATGTACTTGTTACAATCAATGGTAGCGTATTTAGCGCTAAATGGCATCCAACAATTACTGAAGGTATTGAATCAGTTCCAGTATTATATGACGCATGGATTAACTGCTTCACCAATACTATGACACTAATAGCGGAAGATAAGTCTATTATTGCTGAAATTCATGACCCAGTATTTGACGAATCTTGCGAGATGCCAGATGAGCACATTGAAAGGATTAACGCGAAATTCACTAAAAACTAAAAATAACTTTTGACAAATCGCCGTTATGGTGCTATACTTAAATCATCAAATGAAGGAGCTGAACATTATGAATGAACTGTTTGTTATGAGCCTGAGAGCAAAGCACCGTAGCGAAGGTACTATTCGTGAATACGCTAAGGCCATCGATAATTGCTTGGAATATGTCAATAAGCCTGAAGCCGAAATCAAGCCGATTGACCTTGAGCTGTGGCAGTCTAGTATGAGCAATCTTAGCTCTGCATCTGTTGCTCAGAGAACATCGGCGATTCGTGAATATTTCAAGTTCCTGTATAGAAATGAATTTATCAACCGCAATCCGGCTGAGACGCTTGAAGCGCCGCAGATTAAGAATAGAGAGCAGTCAGCTCTTAATGGTGAACAGGTCAGAGCAATGGTCAATGCGGCGACTAATAAGCGTAATAAAGCAATTATTATGATGCTTGCTCAGACTGGATTGCGTATCCATGAGCTTGCTAATATCACGCTTGAGCAATATGAATCTCGCAGTAATAATATTCTTGTCATTCGTGGTAAGGGTGACAAGGATAGATTAGTTGGTCTGGCTGATGAAACAATCGAGCTGATTGATAGCTATATTGCCAATGAGCGCAAAGATGGTTGTGAATATCTGTTCGTTGGCAATCGTGGCAATAAAATGGACGGCAAGAATACCAGCGCCATGCTAAAGGTATGTGCTAGAAAAGCTGGTATTGAGAATTGGGAAGAATTGCATATCAGCAATCATACGATGCGCCGCACATTTGCTACTATGATGTCTGAGGCTGATGTGCCTATTGAGGTCATTAGCAAGGCAATGGGTCATAGCGGAATCCAAATTACGTCCAGATATGTTAAGCGCACCGAGCAGAGAGCCGTTAATGCAATGAGCGTTGTTAATTTTTAATTGAGGAGGATATAAATGATGGTTGAAAAGGGAACGAAATTTACGTTTAATGGAAAGCTGGCAAAGGCATTGGAGTATATGCCATTTGTAGGTTTGTGGTTTTGCGTATATGAAGAAGATGAAGGGTATTTTTATTTATTCCCAGAAGAAATTGAGAAGTCAAGAAAGGAAGCTGATAAAGACATGAAACTAGAATACAAATTTTATGAAAAGAATCTGGCACCTAAGTGGCTAGAAGGCGATTATGACCTGCATATTGAGGGCAATCGCATGACGATGATGAGCAAGGACGGTAAGAAGGTCGAGACTCGTTGCCATCCAGACGATGATTGGCGGCTACAGATCGGCATTGATGAACTGAAGGGAAGAATGAATGAAGCAAAAAAGCCAAGAGAAATTAAGGTTGGGGATAAGGTTAAATTCAAGCATGGTGCTGTTGATTGGTATTATCCACATACCGTATCTGATTGGTGTAAGACAAATCATATCTCAGTTGATGATATAATGACTGCATATGCTTCTGATATTATTTTTAACGAACGTGACTATGAACTTGAAGATTATAGATTTAGAGTTGTGACGGTAGCTAAACATAAAAATCAGACGCTTGTTTATATCATGGATGTAAATAACCACTATAGCTTTATTGTTGATACGGAATGGTTGGTACTAGTATCATGAGCGATATGTACGATGAAGTTGTAGAGGCTGTTCTGGGCTATTATGATAGCAATCAAGACATTGCGGCTGATTGTCTATTATATCTAGCATCACTCAAGGATATGCGCCTAGCATATGCGGCAACTAGAGAGCTAGAGGCGATGGAGAGATGTCCTGAATGTGGCTCTAAGCTAGAGTCATACACGCATCAGGTATATCATAGTGAAGTAGATGAGCCGCCATGTTATGAGCCAGTGACAGAAGTGTATTGTCCAAGATGCGACATTAAAGTAGGAGGGAATTATGGATGACAACAAGCTGAAAGAAATTATTGCTGAGAGTATTGAAGAAAAGCTGAAAGAACATTTTAATCGCGGCCTAATGACGGGATGGGATGCTTGTATTTATGAAATTGATAAGTTGACAAGCGGATTGACATCTGCTAAAGCAATTAGAGATGTCATCAAGCGCAAAGTAACGGAAGCCAATTCAAGAGGTAAAAAGAATGGATGATATATGGCGGCTAGGCGTGTGCATGTTACTATGGTTCTGCTTAATGCTATATGAAATCAAGAAAGGCGATGTATGAAAGAAAAGAATAATCTATTACCACTATGGATTGCTGGTGGCTCGATGTTATTTGTATCAGCCGCTATACCATTGGTTGATTCTGTGGTCACATGGATTTCATCTGCTATCAATGCTCATATCAACCGTATGCAGATCGATTTAGAACTTGACCAGAGAGAGGCACAAGCTGCTGCTGAAACGATTAAGCCAACACCACAAATGACGCAAGCTATTGGCTTTGACGTTGGTTCTGAGCCTGAATATGAGGAGGAATATGAATGAGTCGTAGACCTCAAAAATTGTATGAAATTCCTTGCAACCGTTGTGATTATCAATCTGATTGTGACAAATATGTAAAAATCGACCCGCGCATGACAGCACAACGCGATAAAATGTGGAACGATGCCGATTTGAATTGTATGGATTGTGTGCTGAGAAATGTGCTGAAGATGAGGAAGGAGGGTAAGCCAGCTTAATGGAATGGATTGAAAAAATTGTGTGGCATGATGTTGTGACTAGACCGCCTACGGAGGAAGAAATTGAAGGATTTGATGAATGGGGATTGTCTAAGGATGAATACCCAGCCTATATGTTCGATTGTGAAGTACCTGATATTTACTGTGATATTCTAGTGTTAGGGGAAAACGGTTATGTATGGCAGGATACTTGTATGTCAGATGATGGATGTGCTGGTTACAATTCATTATATCTTGACAATCATGGAGATTGGGATGATGTTGTAGCATGGGCATATATGCCTACGGGTAAAAAGGACGAAGAGGCGGCTAATGCCAGCTAAATCATCTGAAGATAATGCTTTACATTTAATTGATTCTGTGGTATAATATAATAGAGGTGAGAAGTAGGTGCGCACCTACGATCTTTAAGGGAAGGTTGCTTGTCTCAATCTTCCCTACTCTAATCAATTAAATTCTTAGACAAGGAGAATATGAGTATGAAAAAATTTGGTAAAGAACATCCCAATTTCAAGGGAAATGAATGGCGTATCGAGGGTGATGTTGCAATAGGCATTGATGATAAAGGGAATGAATTTTATGTTGATATTGCTGATATGGATACTGTAAACAAACATCGATGGAGCGGGCAAGACAAATCATCAAGGCGTGCTTTAGGTGGTATATACTTTTGTGCTAGAATGTCGCGCACTGCTCTAACTGGTAATAAGATGAAGATGTTACAGAATTTCATATGGGAACTACATAATGGTGAAATTCCATATGGATATAGAGTTGACCATATAAATACAAAACCATATGATAATCGCTATTCTAATCTACGACTGGCTAATAAGAGCGTTAATGCTTTTAATGCGCAAAGGGTGAATAAAGTAAGTAATTGTGGTGTTGTTGGCGTTATGAAAATAAAAGATAACGCAAAGTACAATGCTGGACAATACCGTGCATACATTTCATATGGTGGCAAACGTCATGAGTTAGGATATTATAAGAATATGGATGACACGATTGTCAAACGACTCAGAGCAGAACTTGAGCATTTTGGAGAAATTTGTCCAAATAATAGAGATCTATATAAAGAATATGAGGATAGAGTAAATGGTTAATAAAGGCGTAGTTAAACCATATGTTAAGTGCATTGGTGCATCTGCCGTAAGCGTAACACAATCGTGCTACATTGTTCGCTTTCAAAAATATTGCATTATGCTAGATTGTGGCATTTATCAAGAAAGTGACATTCTAACCAATTATAGACAAAATCAGGCATTGCTTAAAAAAATTAAACCAAGGGAGGTGGATTGGCTCGTCCTACATGAGGCTCATGCCGATCACACCTGTCTCGTTCCTGCGTTGTATGCTAAAGGATGTCAAGCACATATCATATGTCCCAAAGGGACTACAGCTTATCTCAAGGTGTTGTGGGAAGATTCTTGTAAGATTATGACACAAGATTGTCAAAAGATTACAAATAAACATGGTATTAAAGCTGCTTCGTTATATACACCTAACGACATTGTGACAGCTCTAAGCAGATGTATTGAAGTTGACCCACTAACTCAATATAATCTAACGCCAAATATCACTCTAACATATTATCCAGCTAATCATATTATCAATTCGTGCCAGTTATCACTTGTTATGACACAAGGGTATCAACGTAGGGTACTTAATTTTACTGGTGATATTGGTGATAAAACGCCGCAATTCTATCTTGAGACAAGAGTCAGCTTGCCGTTCTGTGATGTATTGCTTGGTGAAAACACCTATAACGCTATTGAACGAAATAACAAACCATATGATAGGCAGAAAGATTTAGATAAAATTGTAGCCGTCCTAAATCAGTCTAAACGAACGTTGTTCCCAGTATTTGCATTGGGTAGATGTCAAACTATCTTAACTGTACTATATCAACTATGGAAAGATAGCAAAATACCGCATGATATTCAGGTATATGTAGATTCACCTATGGCACAAAAGATATGTGTATTATATCCAGACGATGATGAATTATGGGATGAGGTGTATCATTGGGAAAGGTTACAATTCGTGCCTGACCATGCGGCTACATTAACACTACAAAATACAAAGCAAACCTGTCCTATGGTAGTGCTTAGTTCAGCAGGAATGTTATCTGGAGGAAAGAGCGTATCGTGGGCTAAAGCTCTGTTGCCAGACCCAAACTCTCATATTATGTTCTGTGGTTATAGTTCTGAAAATACTCTTGCTTCTAAGATTAGATTTGGAGATAAAAAGATTAACATTGAAGGCGATGTGGTTGAGAATAATGCCAATATTACAGAGCTTGTGTCGTTCTCATCTCATGCTTCGCGTGATGAACTGATAGATTATTATGTAAATACATTGCGTTTCAACAAACTCTGTCTAGTACATGGTAACTATGAGAATAAAGTAGAATTTGCTAATACTCTCCAAGATGAGCTAATCAAACAAGGTAAATCAAGTAGGGTAGTAGCAACTCAGCAAGATCAACGCATCTATATTTAAGAAAAATTAAATAAACCCTCTTGACAACCGCTCCAATCTATGATATAATTCAAGTATCAAATGAAAGGGGCGGTTATTATTATGAAATTCTGCTTGAATATCACATCGATTGGTTATTCATCTTATGCTGAAGCAATTAAAAAAGTATCCTTGTCTTGGGGATGAAAAGTATAAGATGTACATGACACGAGTACGGAATAAGAGTAATAATGGCGAATGGGATATTACATATATTGATATTTCATCTATGGCTAAACTAAAAGAATTGATAGATGAAACTGGACATGAAGTTATAATTGCGCCACCAAGCGAATGGAGAGACGAGAAGCATTATGTGCTTGAAATTTATGACGATTATAGGGAATAAATAATTATGGATGAAAAATTCAAACTACCAATTCTTACAGAAGAACAATTTGAGGATTTGTGGAATAGATTGCATAGTTACGAATGGTTTAATGATATGATAGATAATATCATGCCGAAACCATCACAGCATTTTGACCCTAATGATAGAGTAGTAGATTTTAGAACTGATAAAAAGGTAAGGAGTAAATAAGGAGGAATAAAAGGATGGAATACAAAATTGGTGACATCATCAGGTTCAAGAATGAAGCCGGTGTATTTAAGGTTGAACTAAAGCGGAAGATGGAAACGATTGATGTTATTCGTGGGACAAATGATAAAGACCTGTTCTTTGAGGGATTCATGCGGCTTGAAGTACACCACAGAGATTATGGTGAATATATTATTACCATGACAAGCCGTGAAGAATCCAATGATACGGGCAAAATCATTGTATGTTGGCTTTGATACTTGTAATGATGAAGTTGAATATTATCTTGGGCAGATTGTTCAGTATGAAGAAAAAGAAGATGTATTTGAGTTGATGAAGTGATGAACTACAAACTAATGTTTTATGACTTTGAGGTGTTTAGATACGATTGGCTAGTTGTGCTAATCGACTACACTTCAAAGCGCAAATGTATCATACATAATGATGTAGACCGATTACGACAAGTATATGAAAAATGTAATAAGCTGGGTTATATATGGGTTGGTTATAATTCTAGAAACTATGATGCGCCATTGCTTAAATCACTATTGTGTGGCAAAAACGCATATGAAGTGAACGACGCTCTAATCAACAGAGGATTGAAAGAGCATCAAATTTTAACCAAAGAACAAAAAGAGCAATATCCTTTGCTTAATTTTGACATCAGTGATAAATTTCATAGCCTCAAGCAATTTGAAGGATTTATGGGTCAGCAAATCAAAGAGTCCGATATTGATTTTACTATCGACCATCCGTTGACTAAGGATGAGCTTGAGCAGACAATATATTACTGTACCCATGATGTTGAGCAGACCATTGAGGTGTTCGACGCAAAGCATGAGGAATTTGATAGTCAGGCATCATTGATTGAGGCGTTCAATTTACCGCTTGAGGATTTCAATAGAACTAAGGCGCAGCTTGTCGCTAAAATTCTAGGCGCTGTCAAGCAAAAGCATGATGATGAATTTGACATCATTTACCCTAATACATTGATTCTGGATAAGTATAGATGTGTGCTAGAATGGTTTCAAGACCCAAAGAATCATAGAGTAGATAAATCGCTATATACCACCATAGCCGGTATTCCACACGTTATTGGATGGGGTGGCATACATGGGTGCATTGATAATTTTCAATATAAAGGCAAGATTCTATGTGCTGACGTAGCTTCTCTATATCCATCCATTATGATTGAGTATGGTTTACTTAGTCGTAATGTCAAAGACCCTGATTTGTATAGACAGATTAGAGATACGCGCCTAAAGCTAAAGAAAGAAAAGAATCCAATGCAGAAGCCGTATAAGATCGTTCTAAATTCAACTTATGGGGCTTCTGGTGATGAACACAATCCGCTCTATGACCCAAGAATGTGCCGCTGTGTCTGTGTAACAGGTCAGTTATTGTTGCTTGACCTGATTGAGAAAATCGAGCCGTATTGCAAATTGATTCAGTCTAACACAGATGGTGTATATGTTTATTTTGAGGATGAAGCAAACGAGCCTATTGTTGAGCAAATCATGCATGATTGGGAAAAGCGAGTGCGGCTATCTCTTGAATTTGATTACGCTTCAGCTATTTGGCAAAAGGATGTAAATAACTATATCTTAGTTGAAGAAGACGGCCCGAAAAGCAAAGGTGCGTATGTAAAGAAATTGAGCAAGGTTGATTATGATTTGCCCATTCTTAACAAAGCCCTTAATTCTTATTTCATCTCAGGTACACCCATTGAAGACACAATCAACAACTGCAACGATCTGATTGAATTTCAGAAGATAGTAAAGATAGGCGGCTCATATATTCATTCTATGCACGGTGATATGGTTCTCAGAGAGCGCGTTTTGCGCGTGTTTGCATCAATAAGAGAATCGGACGCTGGTGTATTCAAGGTGAAAGATGGCGGTAATCCTGAAAAGATGGCTGGCACGGCTGACAAGTGCTTTATCTACAATGAGAACGTCATAGGTGTAAAAGTACCAGATTATCTTGATAAGCAATATTATATTGATGAAGCCAATAAGCGGCTTAACGATTTCTTGACAGGTAGAGGTCAATCTAAGGTCAAGAACGAAATCAAAGGTGTGGATAACGAAATCAAGAATGAGGTAGAATTGATTGGTAAAGAAAAGCCCTATCCATCATTTCTTGATTTGCTTGATGATTTGCCCAATCTAAAATGCGGTTATTCGCAGCTTGATAAATTGATTAAGCTAGGTTATCTTGATTGCTATGGTTCCGCTAAAGCATTGCTAATTGGTATTGATGTATATAAAAATTTTTCAAAATGCAAGACAATTAAGCTTGACAAATGGGTTGAAATGGGTTATAATATAGAGATGCTTGAGCCATATGCTGGTAAGCTAACAGAGAAAACAGCTAGTCAGCTTGATAATCGCGGTATTATCTTATCAATCCTGCGTTCAATGAAAATGCCTAAGACCACTATTGTTGATAAGCTAAAATGGCAAATTGAGCTATTAGGGTATGTAGATGGTAGTGACCCCAATTCAGACCCTAATGATTGGCTAGTGCTGGATGTTAAGACAACAGGATATGGTACGGTTTATGTAAAAATTTATAATTTGTGCTTTGGTATTGAAAGAACACACAAAGTAAATCGCCAATATTATAGTAAGAATCCAATAAACGTTGGCGATTGTATTAAAGCTGTCATTCAAGAAAAAGACAAGTATAAAAAAAGTGAAGATGGTGAATGGATAAAAACAGGAGAAAAAGAAAATATTATAAAATGCTGGAAAATACTTGACAAGTGAACAATTTTATGGTATAATATAGTAGAGGTCAAAGCTGGGTTGCAAACTGGCTTGGTTTAAGAGGGTTGCCTATATCAACCCTCTACTCCAAATAAATCTTATATAGGGAGATTGATAAAATGAATAAATTAGTAGATATGACTGGGCAACGATTTGGGCGTTTAACCGTTATTGGAATTGGGGGTCGCACGAAAGAGCCAAGCGGAAGGTCTAGACCATTATGGAAATGTATATGCGATTGTGGAAACGAAGTGTTAGTACTAAGAGACAATTTAATTCACGGAAGAACACAATCTTGCGGGTGTTTCCATTTAGAACAAAAATATAAAGCTCATAAAAAATATAACATTTATGAATTTGATGGAGATACATGCAAGGGAAAGTTGTCAAATTCTGATGAGTATTTTATTATAGATGCATCTGAGTATGATTTAATAAAAAATTTTTGTTGGTTAAAGTCAAAAAATGGCTATGTTGTTTCTCGTGATGGGAATACAAAGAAGTTGACATATCTACATAGGCTAATATTGAGTAATGCGCCAAATAATATGGACATAGATCATATCAATAGAAATAAATTAGATAATAGGTTAGAAAATTTAAGAATTTGCACACATGCTGAAAATATGCAAAATTGTGAGAAAAATTCGTTTGAATTAACTAAGGCGGGAGTAAGATTTATAGAAAGAAACACGCTACATCCTTGGATAGCCACGATTTGTTACAAAGGAAATAATATGTATTTAGGTTCTTACGAAACAAAAGAAGAAGCTGTATTAGCAAGAAAAAGAGCAGAAAAAGAAATAAAAGGAGAATTTTTTCCAAGATGAAATGTTGGAAGAAATTGGAGGCGTAAATAATGGATGCTGTTGAATTTTTGAATGAAGGCACTAGGATGTGCAATAGTTATGAAGCATGCGATGGTTGTCCTATGTGGGAAACGGATGATTGCTGTATGGTTTCTATGAATCTTAAGCAAATGATAGATATTGTAGAGCAATGGTCAAAAGAACATCCTGTAAAAACGAGACAGAGTGAATTTTTAAAAATGTTTCCAAATGCCAAGATTGGTGATGACGGACACCCAGGCGTTGCTCCGTGCCAGCTTTATAAAAACATGGAAGAAAAGGATAAAAATGGAGTTTGCTGTAAAAACTGTGGGTGTGCTGAATGTCGCCATGATTTTTGGCTAAAAGAAATTGAATAAGAATGAGGAGGATTAAGTAAATGTTCGGCTTGATTTCAAAGAGGAAATTTATTAACGCTGTTGAAACTCTGCTGAGAGATAGTGCAGATAGTAATAAAGCAACCGACAAGAACGATCTGTATTGGCGGTTTGGCAATGCTAATGCTGTGAATTATATCTGCCACAAAGTTGGTGTTGATTTCACAGCGATTGAAAAGAAGATTGATAAGGGGGATTAAATAAGTAAATGAGTAAGGCAATTATGATTCTTGGAGCAAGCGGTTCTGGTAAGACAACTAGCCTAGAGCATCTTGACCCAAAGCTAACATTCTATATTGATGCAGATGGCAAGGGGCTAAGTTGGAAGGGATGGCGCAATCAGTACAACAAGACAAATAAGAATTATTTTGTATGTGATGACCCTAATTCCATTTATAGCCTAATGCAGCAAATCAATGACAAGCAGAAGCAGATTAAGTATCTTGTGATTGATACGCTCAATGGGTGTATGGTAGCTGATGAGTTTAGGCGTAGTAAAGACAAGGGGTATGATAAGTGGCTTGATCTCGCAACAAGCGTCTACAATATTGTGGATTATGCAAATAAGATGCGCGATGACCTAACGGTGATTCTTATTGGACATACTCAGACCAGTGATGACGGCTTTACTTGTATGCTCACTAATGGGCGTAAGCTCAATAAGATTTGCCTTGAGAGCAAGATGACAACTGTGTTGCTTGCAAAGGCTGAAGATGGTAAATATGTGTTTGAAACACGTGCAAGAAATTCTACTGCAAAAACGCCAAAGGGTGCGTTTGATACAGACGAAATTCCCAATGATATTATGCTGGTCATTGATGCTCTGAAAGATTATTAAAAATAATACTTGACAAAATTATATCTTTGTGGTATAATTAAATAGAGGTTGATAAGAAGTTGCAAATTCTTATCACTTAAGGATGGTGCTTATCTCACCATCCTACTCTTAATATAATTCTTAGATGAGGAGAATATAATATGAAATACACAAAGAAATCAAATCCAAGAGAATATCGCATATGGGGAGCTATGAAAGCAAGATGTTATGCTCCATGCAATAGCAATGTTGGTCATTATCAAGAGTGGGGCATACAAGTGTGCGATAGATGGAGATATAGTTTTCAGTCATTTATGGAAGATATGGGAGAATGCCCAGATGGATATAGTATTGATCGGATAGATAATCATGGTAATTATGAACCGTCCAACTGTCGATGGGCGAGTAATGATGAGCAAGTTAGAAATAGAAGCTTGACTAGATTCTATACACATGATGGAAAGACAATGTGCTTGAAAGATTGGGCGGATTATTTTGGTATTGATTATAATACACTTCACCATAGAATGATAAATGGTAGAAATTCTTTTGAGGATGCTATACGTCCAGATTTTGGGAAGATTACAAAAAGTAATACGTCAGGAATTGTTGGCGTAAGCTACCATAAAAATAAACAAGCATGGCAAGCATATGGTAAAGTTGTCAATGGCAAACAGATATTTTTAGGTACATTCAAAAATAAAGATGATGCTATTGCAGCTCGTAAAAAATATGAAGAAGAGTCAAACAAATCTACTACTCCAGCTAAAAAAGCTGAGTAAGATATAAAATTCATTAAATTTCAGAAAGGTAAATAATTATGAAGAAAGTTGATCTAAGCAAAGTTAAGGAAGCAGGAAGCGGCAGTTATAAGCGACTACCAGTTGGAGGCTACATCCTTCGCATCTTGAAGGTTGTAGATGTACCTGAATATAACCGGCTCGATTTCTACTATGACATCGCAGAAGGCGAATACAAGGATTATTATAATGAGCGGTATAAGGCAAACACAAATGAGAATAAGAAGTGGGGTGGCAGATTCTCTAAGTCGTATGATGCAAATAACGAACGCGCCCTTCCATTCTTTAAGCAGTTTGTAACCGCTGTTCAGAATAGTAACAAGGGATTTGTTTGGGACGAGGAGCATGAGCAGCAGTTTGTGAAGAAGTTGGTTGGCGCAACATTCCGTGAAGAGGAATTTGTAGGACAGAATGGCAAGGTCGCTGTTAGCTGCAAACCAGACATGTTCCACAGTGCAGACAAGATTCGTAGTGGTGATTTTACAATCAGAGAGATTAAGAGATTGACTACCACCAAGGCTACAACCGCTCCTGCCAATGACCCAATTCCTGATTTTGGTGATGTGTTCAATACAACACCTACCGATACGCCTACTCCTGCTGAATCAGAAAATCCTTGGGATGATTCTGACGAGAATCCATTTGGCTAATCTATAAAAATATTAAAGGCGGGGCTTGACAATCCCGCCTTTTTATTATATAATAGCTGTGAGGTGATAAAAATGAAGTTAACTATCGAAAATATTGATAAAGATGTTGAGAATTTATTTGAATATTATAGACAAACAGGATTCCCGAACTATAATAAATTAAAGTATTCTCTACAAAAAGAAATTGACAAGCTAATGAATACACCAAATTGCATTGATGAAAGAAATAAAATCATAAGGCAATCTATGGTTGGATGCGGCGTTCTGTGGACATATTTTCCCCATTGGATTGATGTTAGATGTAATGATTCACCGTCTGTGTCAGATGTGTGGAATGATGATGAAAAGCTAAAAGCTCTTATTCGTAAAACATACTTGTGGAAGTTAAGACATAATGAACTAAATTGGACAGACAATCGCATTAGGCAAAATGCTAAAGTGTATGGGGCAAAACAAAGCGTCAGCAATTTTAGACCAACTGTGGCACGAGATATTTATAATAAATTTGGCACAAATAATGCAAAAGTTCTTGATATGTGTAGTGGATTTGGTGGTAGATTGCTTGGTTTTGCGGCATCTAATTGTGCTGAATATGTTGGAACAGACCCAAGTACAAAAACGTATAATGGACTTATTGAACTTGCGGCAGATATTAAACAAATCTTATCGGATAAAAAGATTACAATTTATAATCAACCGTTTGAGGATTTAGATGTGCCGAAAGATTATTTTGACATTGCTTTCACATCGCCTCCATATTTTAATACAGAAATATATTCTAATGAATCAAACAATAGTTGTAACCGATATCCTACATATAAAGAATGGTTATATGGATTTCTTAAACCCATGATTTCCAAGGCGGTTTCATCTGTAAAGCTGGGTGGATATATCATTATCAATATTGCGGATGTAAAAAATGCGCCGTCTTTGTCCAAAGATTGTTATAAACTAATGGAGCAATGTTCTGATAATATTAACATTGATATGTATTATATGGTGTTAAGTAGCATAGCCGGCAAAGGCGTAAAATATGAGCCAGTATTCGTTATGAAGAAATAATTAAAGTAGGTGATGATGCTTGAATAGATTTCTATGTGTAGCTCAACTACAAGAGCTGCGAATCGATTTATATCAGACCCATATGAAAGCCAAATTCAGCGTCATCACCAACAATCAATGCTTGACCATGAGTCAAATATTAAGTCGCAAATGGAATGAGCCGCAAATCAAATCATGGTTTAATATGGCGCAATATATCCATCCACGAATAGACAGTTATATATATGTCAAAAATAAACATTATTATACAATGAAAAAATCGGATATACCTACTAGGCTATTGGTATCAGGCAATATCAATGAATGGAAAAAATCATTGTATTATAATGTACAATATTGCCGCATAGTTAAAGATAGTGCGCCTGATAGCATAAATATAGAAATGGATGGACAATGGCTAGATTCAAGCCGATTCTTGAATATATGCGGCGATTCGCCTAGGGTATTTAATATCAAGCGTCCTGACGGCTGTGAGGGCTGTATATGCCGATTACAACTTGAATATGATGCTGGATATAGCATAGAGCAAAATCGGGTTATAACACATCCTAGCGGTCTTAGTGTGATTGATTACAAGAGAACAGATGCGGCTATGAGCCAAGAAGAAATTGATAAGTGGATGTTAGAATATGAGATAATTTCCTCTTGACAAACTCCTATTTCTATGCTATAATTAAGTCAACAAATGAAACAGGAGGTTGTTTTATGAGCAAACCACCTACAATTAAATGCCGTCAATGCGGTAAATCAACGCCAAAGCAAGACGCAATAGAATATAAGCCTAAATTCTATTTCTGCTGTGAGCAATGTAAACAGGATTATATCAATGCTCATACTACCAAGCCAAAGACAGAATCAAAAGATGATAGGCGCAAATTACTTGATTATATACGGCAAGTCGCCCCTGATGCCAATATGCGGCTTGTGGCCATTCAGCTTGCTCAGTTGATGAAAGACAACCCCGACATGACATATGGCGGTATTGCTTATACTATCAGATATATCCATAAAGAGCAAGGATTGGATATATCTAAATCGCCACTTGGACTAGTCAAGTATAAATATGATGAATGCAAAAAATATTATACTTGGCTAAATCAAGTCAAACAAAATATACAGCAATGGCAAGCTGAAGATGGGGTTGAGACGATTGTAAAAAAGAATGATGAGGAGGATGTGTTTGGATGAAGCAGTTTGTCAATGGATACGATGAGGCTCTTGACGCTTTAACCAGCTGTATGTTTGATACAAGTGACATTGAGCCGTATATGGGCGCTATTGTTGCAGCACTAAAGAAACAGATTCCTGTTAAACCAGGATCAACGCCTATTAGTAATAAAATGTTATATTGGTATCATTGCCCAATTTGTCATAGTGGAATTACTAAATATTATCCATATTGCGGAAGTTGTGGACAGCTACTAGATTGGGAGGATGTGTGATGTGTCCTTATAAAGATGGTGCTAAATGCACCGCTCCTGATACAGATTGTCCACATTGGCAAGGTACATTCTGTGAATTAGATGAATTGAGCAAGGAGGAATAATCATTGCTCTATGACCAAAATTCTGTTAGGTTGCTA
>ERZ1034928.219-NODE-219-length-35341-cov-11.446494_pt1 | contig 35341 bp, 48 predicted proteins | sample MGYA00520627_ERZ1034928 | MGnify/ENA primary metagenome ERZ1034928 (study PRJEB33766, sample SAMN09781755) | gut metagenome | biome: gut microbiome | host: Homo sapiens | place: Madagascar | study: EMG produced TPA metagenomics assembly of the PRJNA485056 data...
CAGTATAGTGTTCTGTTTTAGTGTAAAAATATATTGCATCTTTACCTATATAGTTTAGTACTATTTCTGTAATGGTATGATTTTCTCGGTCAGTTGTCATCTGCGGTAACTCGCTCAACTCTTCAAAAGGGATTTCTTTACGATTTAAGTAAAATTTTATATCTTTCATTTATATTTCATTTATCTCCTTTAATAACCAAGTATTAGTAGTATGAGCACTATTATTACCCAAACTCCCACTGCAGCCGTTGCTATTATGACACCAGGTTCAATGTCATGCTCTTTCTTTTGCTTTTTCATTTGATTTTAACACCAAAGAGCAATGCTTCGGGAATGAACAACAACATCGTTAACAACCACCAGTCGTGCACATTGTAAATATGTGCATTACCTATGAACATTCCAAATTTTTCGATGTGCAATTGATATTGGTAAATGCTTGCTATAACTGCACCCGAAAGTGCGGCGAGATTATAAACAACCAGTAACACGATAAACAGTATCGTTTTCAGCTTTTCCTTTGTCATACTTCCCTCCAACCATTTTTCTGAATAATCCTTCTCATATTTTCTCTTCCGACTGGATTTGCCGTATGAAGATGGAAGGTCACGTTATCTCTGATGTAATTACGCCATTCAATATCTCTAAGACATTTTTGCTCCAACCACTCAAGAATCTTAATATAGTCGCCACCAAACTGAACATAGTCGCCAGCATCATGATCAAGCGAAATCTCTAATACATCATTAAAGTGATACCCTTGCTTTATGTAAGCGATTGCATTATTTACAGTACAAGACTGATAATCGTAACCATCAGGCATATCACGCACATCATCGACCCAAATTTTTGCCATCATATCTATATTTTCTCCACTACGCCTACTATATTATATTCATGGTATTCAATAAGCCCAAACTGTTTATCGAATTGTCCTCTCGGAGTTCCAAAATCAAACTTTTTTGGCACAACCGAAATTGAAATTTCTTTACAGAATGGTTTAAACTTTTCTTCGAGTTCAAGTCTGGTATAAAACTGACCCTCGAATACATACTGTCCATCTGTACGACGATAGACGTCAACCAAATGGGCAACATTATATGCCTCGGCATCTTTGAATTGAATTGCCATAATTTTAGGCTCTTCGCATTCAAGTATCGCATTAATACTTTTACCTATTTCAACTATAAGGTTTGTTTCAAAAACATCTTTGCTTGTTCCTAATATTGTGGTTCTGATCTCCATTTAATTTACTCCTTATCTGTTTCTACAACCATTCTATCACAAAAAGAAAAGACCGTCAAGTATTTTAACGGTCTTTTTTGCAGAATTTTTAATTATTGGGTAATCTACCCCAACTAATATGCATCGTGATTGCTCCGTTTTCATCGTGAATAAACGACACATCAAACCCCTTGTCTTTAAGTTCAAGCTGAACTTCGTTTATAATAGCAGGATCAACACCCACCGTTACACAATCGTCCTCTGAGAACATATAGACATCCGTGCAAGAATGAACGATACAATATTCCCCATTCTCTGCTGCTTCGCGAATACGCTTATAAATCAAATTTCTAAACTTCGATTCGCCAGTCGTATACATTAGTTTCACTGCTTGTTTTGCGTCAAGGTTTACTTTTTCTGCCATAAGATTTTTCTCCCGCTCTAAACGCCTAGTCTACTTATGTCCGACCGCGAGGCGTAAATTTTATAATAACTCGGAAACCCGAATTATTGTCAATAAGGAAAGTTGACTTCTGTCCATAGGTCATGATCGTCGTATTGCCATAGTTCAAAATCGACATCCACGCCGTACCAACCATTAGATTCACCAAGCCAACGAATGGTGTCGTATCCCTCATTTGTGGTCAATTTATAAAATGTCCATCTAGAAATACCATATTCCGCACCACCATCTTCACTTGATGCTCTTTCGATCTTACACCACTCACAATCGGTGTAAATATCAGCATTATTTACCTCACTATCAACGCTCTCAATTTCTACGCTTTCGCAGCACTCTTGGTGGTGGCACATTCTTATTATATAACCATCTTTGCACCAAAAATCCACTTCGGAACTGCCAGCAAATAAACCTTTGACCATAACCAAACCCGTAAGCAAATGAGCATTGATGTTGTTGAGTTCTTCATTATGAAGCTCTCCCCGAGCATAATAATCATCTATCAATTTCATTATCGCTTCTCTCCTTTTTCTATAAGAGACCTATTATATTTAACCAATTTCTCTACAATCAAATCCTTTGGAAGTATGCCACGGCAAAAATAAGCCGATGCAAACGGTGAACCTTCTGTAGGTGTTTGCATATTTTCAGTTGAATGGAATCCAATACGCTTGTCAAAAGCAAGAAGTTGAATGCCATGCGAGAAGACTTCGTAGCGTGTTTGTCCTTGTAAACTATTAAGAGGAAGCAAAATCGCAAACGGTTTGCCGAGTTCGTCGAGACGTCTAAGCATTTTGTCTTTTAATGAAAAAGGTGGGTTTGTGATTATGACATCGTATGGTTCATCGGGCTCATATTCAAAGAAGTCTTTCCCTTCTGCCAACGAGCTTCTAATCACAGTATAACCGTGTTCTCGAAACAACCTAACGTAAGCGGACCACTCTTCGTCGCAAGGACACCAGATTTTCCAATCGTTTGGAATATACTTCAGAAGTGGCTCACACGCGTAAAAAGGCGTATACATTTCGTCACCTTCAGCCGTGCGGTTACTTGTTAAAACTCCTATGTTAATTGCCATACTAATCTAACCACGAAAGTGCCTCATCGATTTCCGCCATCGCTTTCGCGTTTGCCTCCTGCCCTTGTTTAATTTCTTCGTCGTCTAAAACCGTCTTTGTCAAAAAACTTTTTGTCTGTTCGTAGCATTCTCTAAACTGCTGCTTTGTTTTACAAGTGCATTGCCCCCTGTGCCACTTACTATAATGGCAGCAATCAAGATACTGCATTATCTCTTGATGGGTTGGCTCAATCGTTTTCATTGATCTTTCTCCTTTATCTAAGAACAGTATAACACAGATTGGAAAGGCTGTCAAGCATTTTAACAGCTTTCCCCAAAATAAACTATGTTTTTATCAGCTTTTTATTGCTAATATTATGCTAACCACTACAGAAGCAAGGTTTGTAATTGCTGACAAGATTAATATAAATTTATTCCAATCTATATTAATAATCAATGCTTTTTCTAGGCATCTAATAATATCTTGTTTAATTTCCTCGTCCGAATTATCAACATTATATCGAATATCGGCTCCGCAGTTATAATATATTGACATTTTTGTTTTATTCCAAAATTTTTCTTTTTGGGGCTGACATTCTTTTTCTCTACATATTTGCAAAAATTTCTTATAAGCATCCTCTATTTCTTTGGTGACTTTTCCACTTTTATAATCATCACCTGAGAAGTAATTTGATGAATTACTATTTTCACACCACTTTCGAAACTCGTGTTCAATATTGTTATATGCTTTATTATTCAAAACATCTTGAAAACTATCTGGATACCCACTCTCATATAAAGGTTCGAACTCCTTTCTACTAATTTTATTTTTCCAATCTTTTATAATTTTTCTTTTTGTTTTATACATTATCGTTCTCCTCTACGTATTCCCAGTGATAACCGCCAGCCATTACATTGTTTCTTATTCCTCTAGGAATACTTGTAATTTTTGTAATTTCCATAGCTTCTTTTAAAGATTTGAATATTTGCCCAGTTTCTAAACATTTTATTTGTCTACGAGGGTGTTTTTTTCTTCTTTCTTCGATCTTAATTATATATTCTTCATTTGACACATGAGATTTGCGGAAATCATCTAAATATGCCCAATGACAACCATTGCATATACAACCTTTACCGCGACAAACATTATCTACCCCTTGTATTTTTAAAACATTCATCGCTTCACTAGCAGAAGCAAATATTTGATTTGATTCTAAACATATTACTCTTTTAGCATTAGCAGCTGGTTTTGTAAGAAAAACCCCCAAGGCTTTTGCTCTTGATTTTATGCTTTCCTTTGTTCTGCTTGGAAGCATTGAAACACATTCTGTTCCTAAGCTTGAATAATATTTTTTAATAATTTCGTCTTCTTCTTTTAACCAAAATTTTATATTTTCTATTTTAGATAATCTTAATGTCTTCATCCTTGCTTTAACAGAAGCGTCTGTTCTATATGGATATTTGTTTCTAAAGATTTTTACTACTTCCTCTCTTTTCCCTTCTTTGTCTTCAAAAATAAATCTTAAAAATTCATCTTCTTCTTTTGACCATACGGCCCAAGACATTTTGTCTTTATAAACTATTTTTTCACGTTTAGCCTTCTGTGCAATTTGCTCCGTGGTATATCCTATGTCTATCAACTCTGTAATATTGCGTCCGTACAATGGATATTTTTCTCGTAACAACACCACATCATTTTCTGGCCAAGGCTTACACAGCATTGCCTCCGCAGACATTTTTAACCCTAAGCTATAAGCCTTTGCCGCAATGCTACGCCAATTACGCCTATTCAATCTTTCTTTAATTAATCGCCCTTCTTGCGCATAATACTCGCGAAGTATTTCAAGTTCCTCTTTGGACCAATGCTGATTTTCAACCTCTTTGATTTCTTTAATGCATTCGACAATATTTCTCGTTTCATCGGCTACAATAATTTGTCCTGATTTAAACGCTTCTGTTTCTTTAAGTCGGTTTGCGATTTTACAAATTTCATGTTTTTCTTTTATATCTTTGGAAATATTGTCATATTCAATATTCTCAATATTGTTAACCAAGTCAAATACAATAGCATGAGGGTCTTGATTTTTAGTTAGTGTAATAATACGTCCAAGTTGTTGCGTGAATACAAGGTAAGAACTTGTTCTTCTAAACATTATAATGGTGTTTACGCCATTATAATGCGCACCTTCAGAGATCATATTGACCGCCAACAAATATCCCTCATCGGTCTCTTCAAACCATTTGCGATTTGCCTCTACTTCTTTTTGAGGCATTTTAGAATGGATAATTCTCATCTCAACGTCGGGATAAACATCCTTCATTATATCCACAACATTTTGTTCGTCTGCAATCTCTTGAATAAATACGATGCCCTTCCTCTTGTTATTCGGCATATGTTTCCTAAATATGTCTTTAACAGTCGGAGTATTGTTTATCGCAAGATCAAGTTGTCCAACAAGCTCTTTGTTTTCACAATCGGAATATTCTTCGGCAATACCATTTGTGTCATAATAAGCGGTCACATAAGAAAACGGGTGAATAATACCCTTCTCAATACCGTCCTCAACCGCAAATCCTTCACAAACGCAGCCTTCGAAAATGGTGCTTCCAATATTTATCTTATCACTTCTTTCAGGGGTTGCAGTTAGTCCAAGAACTTTTATGCCATTATCAATTATATATTTAATCCCCTTATTCCAAACAGCAGCACCCTTGTCGGTATCTTCGTCATAACCGACGTGATGTGCCTCATCAAGAATGACGATACCATATTGAGAGTAGTCGATTTGTGAATAATTATTTGCAAACGTCTGATAAGTTGTAGTATCGCACCAATCAGAATACTCTTCCCAACCGCTTTTTATGAGATTATTAGGCCCGATAACAAGAGCGCGACATTTATGTTTCCACAAATACTCGAGAGCCGTTGTAGTCTTACCAAGGCCAGTGCCAATTACTACCAGCGCTTTGCCCTTTTCTTCAAGATATTTCTCAGCTTGAAGATACACAGAAACGTTATGCTCTAATGCGATTTGAGTAGCGCTCGTTGCTTCTTCACATCTTTGTACAAGAATATCAAATGTACATTTATCTATATTTTGATAATATTCTTGTCCGTAAACAAATTCGTTGTTATCAAAATATTTATTGAGTTGAGGAATTATATAATTTATAGCGCCACCAAGACCCAATGCTTTACGCGCATCTGTTTGTTCGCCTATAAGTATATGCAGAAAGAGATGCTCCAGAAAGTCACAATAAGTGATAGTATTTCTCTCTTCTTCTGTAGCAGTGCTTTGCACAATGGGGTTAGACAAATTAGCCTTAACATTTTCAAACGTATGGTGCTTAAACAAACCGACTTTAGAAGTTTGCTCATATTTGTTGGTCAAATATTCACAGTATTGTTCGTAGCTATAACTTTTAACGCTTTGATATTCGGCGTAATTCATAATAACCTCCCTTGATTACGCTCTCATTATACCATATAAAAATAACCCCGTCAAGTGTTTTGATGGGGTTATTTCAAAAAATATTTAATCGGAAAGAATATCCGAATTGGTTTTATAAAGTTCTTCTCCGTCAGCTTCAAACTTGTTGGCGTCCACTTCATAAATCTCTTTCTCGTAAATTATATAACTTGGAACGTCTCTGCCTCGCAATTTTTCCAGTGCCTCTTTCAAATTCTTTTCATTTCTGTCTGTATCAGCTTTGATATCATCTAAATCTCTTAGCGGTATCCAGCCAACGAAAAAATGACTAGCTAAGGCTTCGCTGTATTCACCTACCCAATAATCAAATCCATTGTTACAAACAAACTTCGCTAAAACTATTTGACTTTTGTCAGAGTCTTCCGCTCCTCCTCGAATAACAGGATAAAATTTAATCATAGCTTTCTCCTTATTCAACCTTCATTTCCATCGAATATCCATCTTTGTCTTGCAACATCCTTACCATCATATAATCTCCTCTAAAATATATGACTTGTACATTATTTGCCGTCATATAAATGGTAGACAAAGAAGCGCCGTTGAGACTTCTACCTCTGACTACTGGCATCTTTGCTTCTATTTTAAGAGTAGGCCACTCATCTGCATCTTTAAATTTTTCGCAGAAATCAATCTGAAAAGAGGTTTCTCTAACCCAAATCGTTCTTTCAAATTCCCATGTAGAAAGAGCGAAGTCAACGGTGGAAATATGCCCCTCTCCAGCCTGCTTCCACTTATCATTTTCATTATAATAAAAAGTAACAATGCCTTCGCATAATTCATTACGATCAACGCCAAGTTGATCCAAGTCTTCCGTATACATCCAACCAACAGCGGAGCGCTCTGCCACCACCTTATAATTAATTTCGGAGCTTTTAAGTATTTCATAATAAAAGGTTATCGTATTGAAAAGATATGGTTTCTTAAATCTTACTAAGACCATTTTGTCTTCGTCGGGAAATTTGTTTTCAAACGAAATAAATTTCATAATACCCCCTAATAAAAGATACGTTTCATTTAACATTTTTCTATCATTATAACATTTCAAATGTTAGATATCAAGAAAATTTGTTATTTTGCATTATAGCCATCTTCTATACCGTCATCATAAGCGGCATCAAAAACTTCGTCATATAGTTGCTCAACTGCTTGCAACTGATACTGTTCGAGTTTGCTTACGCCAAATAGTTCTTTAATCTTATCTACGAATTCCCACTTTGTCATTTTAAGTCCTCCTTAAATTTAGTTCTAAAATCACACAGTTCTTTGATTTCGCTTTCAGTCCACTTAGCCTTACTTTGCAAACAATCAAGAAGCTCATCAAAACTCTCGTCAGACAAATCTCTTATGGTTTGACAAAGAAGTTCCCCACAATATCCCTCGGGATCGCGAAGCACTGGCAATATATATTCCACCTGCACATACTTATTGCCATCGGAATCAATAGAAAATCCAAATGGCATCATCTCTACTTTTGCACCACTCATATCTCAAACACCTCATCGTCTTCATTCGCTGTTTCTAAGGCTTCTAATTGTTCAAGCTTCTTGACTTGAACAAAGTGCTTATCCATACCAAGCCAAGGAAGCCTGGTTGCTCTGTATTCATACTTTTCTTGAGTTGAAAGATTGTAATAGGGACAAAGATTGTGCCCTTCAGGTTGCTGATTTGGGTTATTGTTACTAAACTCACACCACGCACACAAGATGGATGGACTAGGCTCATAGATACGATCATCGATATCACTCAATAGTTCCACAATCTTTTTGTTGCCTCTCTGGATAAATCCTTTGTTGCCAGCGGGCTGATAGCACCCGCCATCTGCAAACGGTAAATCATAAGCACATTCAAATGTGGCGATTTCGCCATATTTAGCTTGCAAAGCATCAATATATACTACAAACTGCAATGGCGTAGGTATATCTCGCTTTTCATCAAACTTCTTATCTTTCGTTTTAATGTCGTGGACAATATAATGGTCGGTGCCTTTTACTCGAAGCAAACGATCGATGAATCCCGTAAATTCATATTTATCAGCAAAAGTAAAACTAAACGGAACTTCGCACCCAACTATTTCATAATCGGGATGCTCTTCCATATATTGTTCCAACCGATAAATACCATCCATTGCGAAGTCAAACGCTTTATCTGCATAGGTCCTGCCAGCCTTTGAGCGTGTGTTCCACTCTTTGGGATATTTCTTCGCAAGAAGATTAGCTCCAAGGACATCCTCGCCCTTTTTGCCATCCTCTGTTTTTGTATGCAAATCAATATCCCAAAAATCATCGATTAGTTTGTCGTAGGGAATTGGGTCGCCATCTTTTATACAATTTCCTATGGTTTCGTAGATGTAGTGAACCAAATTTCCGTACTCGGCTGCGAGCATAGGCCCAGAAATAAAATGCTTTTGTTCATACTTCAAAAAATATTTAAAGGGGCATCCCTTATAGGTTTCCAGTTTGCTATAAGAGAATCTCTCTTTTCGTTTTCCAGCCATACTTACGCTCCTTCGCGAATTGAATACCAATCAAAGAAGTCTTCATACTCGCCAGGAATCTTTTGCCATTCTTTGGTCTCGGGGTTCAAGCGACTTTTTTGCTTTGACGTCAATCCATATGTTATAATCATTCCCTTTTCCACGGGATTCATTTGATATTGTTTTTTATACATCTTTACTGTTTTGGTTACACCAGTATCAAGGCAATATATTGTAATCTTTGGCGAGTACTTTGTGTCTACTGCTGTAATGTATGCCCAATTACGTTTGCTTGGAATTTTCGTACTGCAATAAGCCTGAAATTCTATTTGGGCATTAAGTTCATCAGATAATGTAAACGGTTTTGATTCTACATTATTACACATATAAACTAAGAACCCTTGGGGATCTGTAAGTTTATATTGCTTCGCTGTCTCTGTTGCAAATTGAGACATTATTTCTGGTGCGGGCAAACCATCCATATCTTTAGAAAGAGTCTTGCGACCACCCCATTTATTATAAGCTTCGACTAGCGCAAGAAGTTGTCCAGGAGCGCCAAACATATCGAAATAATTAAGCCTTATGAGTATGTCTAATTGACGTGAGTCGCCAGGAAAATCGGCAAGCAGCTCAAGGAATGAGTTGTAAGTTTTAGTTTGCGATAGTTCGTAAAGTTTGTTTGCGGTGTCGGCCGACATATACTTTATCGAACTTAATCCTTTATAAACTTTATGTTCTTTTGTATCGGGAACATAAACATCTTTTGAGTGACCAAATTTAGGAGGCAAAATTTCAATACGTTTTGTATTTGCTAGATCTGTACCCATCTGTATGTCGTCGTCATTATTCGCATTGTTAAGATATGCCGCAATAAATTCTGTCGGATAATAATAACGCAAATAAGCGCACGTATAACCAACCATACTATAACCAGTACTATGGTTAAATCCAAATTGATAGTTCGCAGAATCTTCGATGATTTTAAGAAAAGCTTTCGCCTCTGCTTCTGCTTCCGCACGAGGTTTGTCTGATTTTGAACAATATCCTTCTAAAATTTGCGGCAAAGCAGCGTCCAATCTATCTTTCTGCTTACGTCCAATTGCACGACGTACATTATCTGCATCGCCGCCACTTAATCCACAAATCTTTTGCAGGAACGCAATAGTATCTTCTTGAAATACTAGGAATCCATTATTCTCTTTTAGCAAATCATCAATAATTGGTGATGGGTTCTTATTTATTTCGTGCGCCATTAATCTATCTCTATATGACGCTCCAGATGGACGTAATGCGGCATTTATCAAGCTCATATGCACGATTTTATGAGGAACAAACTGTTTCAACATATCAAAGGCATACCCACCTTCAAACTGAAAAATACCAGCGGGAGTTGTAATCATATCCTTCCATACCGCCTCGTCTTCCCAGTTTATAGTATTTGATTTAGGATATGGTATTCCAGCAAACTTGCAAGTATCTTTAATAATCTCTACGTTCTTAAGTCCCAGCAAATCATATTTATTAAGTGATACCTCATGGCATTCTTCCATATTAATTTGAAGTATGCGCTTTCCGTCAGACGACCAAAACATTCCGTAATTATCATACAGTGTAATAGGACTTACTATAATTCCAGCAGGATGCATCGATTGTGAAATCGCAGTATTAAGTAACCCATCAAAATAGTAAAATAGTTCAGGATGTTTCTTTTTTGTTGCTTCGGCATCTTCGTCATACTCGTTTTTAATATGAGCTATATTAGTCAGACTAAATGGATTTTCCATATCAGAACACTTATGTTCTCTATCCCATTTAATTGAAAGCGCTCTACCAATTTCATCTATTGTACCTTTATCAGAAATGGTACCGATAGCCAAAATATAGCCAGTATAATCTATACCATACGTATCAATAATGTGTTGATATACCAATTCTCTTTGTGACGGGCTGATATCGACATCAATATCCCCGAGCTCTGTACGGTTTTCATTAGCGAAGCGAGAAAATACAGTGTGCCAAACAACAGGATCTACATCGATAATATCTATAAGATAAGCAATTGTTGAGCCGCCAACACTCCCGCGACAAAAACCAGTAGGAATTCCATTTTGCCAACACCATCCAATTAGATCGGACATAAACAACATAAAGCCCATCATTCCAATCTTTTTAAAGACACGCAATTCTTCTCGAGCATTTTCTATATATTGTCTATTTGGTTTAATAATTCCACGAGCGATTTTATCTTTATAACGTTCATTTATACGACGTTTAAGCTCATACTCGTCATCGTCATAGCACTTTGCGTATTTAAAGGTTTTATCGAGTTTGAATTCTTGTACAGACTCAGCCATACGATTTGTATTTTCTATCGCTTCCAAATATACACTTTCTGGAAGCACACCCTGTTGCCTAAACATCTCACACAGCTCATCGTAGCTTTTATATGTTAAATCAAACTCATCTTCATTGGTAAATTCAATCTTTTTGGCGAGCTGAAGGATAGAGCGACACTCCGCCTTGTATGTATTTAAGCTATGAGTATCTGTGCCCGCTATAAGCGGTTTATGATATTTTTTAGACATTTCGTATAGCCACACGTTATATTCTTTTTGCTCACTACTATTTATATGAGGTTGCACCTCCAAATAATCATAATATTGAATGAAGCTTTCATCGCGTAATTTATTAAGCGGAGATGCAAGACAAGCACTTATCTTAATTACATGTTCTGAAGATATTTGTTTAAATTCTTCAAAAGACAAACGAGGTTTGTAATAAAAGTGCGACGGCTCAGTAGATAGGCTAAAAAGAGAGTTGATTATTTTCACCCCTTCATAATCCTTTGCAATAAGAATCGTGTGATAATTATCACGAATTTTGGGCTCAAGATTTTGAGTAAGATAAACTTCTATACCATGTATATATTTTAACCCAAGAGATTCGCAGTATTCTTTCTTTTCAACCCAATTATAACAATTTCCATGTTCTGAAAAACCAATTGCTGTCTGTCTTAACTCTTTGGCTTTATCAGAATAAAGCTTATGGTTTGTACAGCTGTCAAGAAGACTGTCTTCAGTATGAAGATGGTAACATACATAATTTTTATTGCTCATTTTTCTATCTTAACTCCATATCTCTCAAACAATTCTATTTGTGGTTGCATTCCAGCATAATATTTATTTTCAGCTTTTAAACGAGCGATCACCGCATCTTCAAACGAGTCAAAATATCCCAACTCTATTCTCTTTCCCTCATAATTTATATAAGTACGCCAACGAGACAGTGAATTACTCCAACTAACACCAGTTACACCGCTAATATTATTTGCTCGTAACCCTGCATTTATTGAATTTAAAGATTTGTTTACTATTCTTAAATTACTCTTTCTGTTGTCTAACGGGTCTCTATTTATATGATCTACAATATCTTTTTTATTGTACGCGTCAAGTATATAGCGTTGCATCATTACGCTGTCCCCGTCAAGCATGGCCGAAGCATAACCCCATGTTCCCAGACTCCACTTATGTTCGATTATTTTATCAAGATCTTCTGTATCTATTTTACAAGTGGCGATACGTTCATTTTTACTATTTCTAATATAAACATAGGTTATGTCACCGTCTATATCATATTCATTTCTATCAAAAACTGTTATTGGGCGCAATCCACCAAGGTTCTTAATTTGCGAATAATGTCTCAAACAATAATATTTCCCTTTATGATAAATCACATGATGTACTGAACCACAAACATCGCAAACTCTATCTTCCTTTTTAACATGTGGAACAGGAGATGGATCTAAAATTTTCCCCTTGGTTCTTAATTGAGTGTAATGTTTTGAGCATACTTCTTGTCCATCATATTCTCCACCACCATGCCAAATTTGATATTTGCAAGATTTTGTATCACCACAAATCGCACAAACACGTTTCAAAATACCTCGTGGAATAGTGTCTATAATTTTTCCATGCCGATACATCTGAATGTAATGTCTATTACACAACATTTTTGTTTTATAGAAATGAGAGTCTTCTTCTGCTAATTTTCCGCATATTTTACATCTATATTCTACAATTGTCTCTGTCATCCGACTTCTCCTCGTATCCCACACTTTCCGAATTGTTTACAAACCAAACATACACTGTCCTTGCTGGAATTCTTTTTTCAAAATCCTTTGTAAGAACATTACTCATCTTCTTCGCCCGCTTCTTCATAAGCTTGCCAATTCAGCACATACGCGCTGTAATACGCATCGATATCCACCTCTTGCTGGTTGACAAACCCCCAAACCTCGTTGATTTCCACGCCTACGATATTTCTCGCTTGTTTCAGCTCCGTGAGTTCCTTTTTAACCGCCTCGACTTTGCAACCCGCCTTTCCGATAAGGCAACCTGCATGGTCCGTGTAAATCAGGACGCGATAACCCCGTCGCTCTTCGTCGTATTTCAACGTAATCCCGACCTGCATAACTCCGCAATCTTTAAGCCAGCGCGAAATCACGTTATAGGTTTCGGGGTTTAAAGAGACCAAACTCGGCTGCGTAAGTTTCTCGACTTCGCGTTCCAAACCGCGAGCCTTTTTCGTCGCTTTTTGGTATTTGGTGTAAACTACAAAAACCCCAATTGTCAAAGCCACCTGAACAACCGCCAAAATGATTAAAGCTACAATTTTCATATTTCTATTCTCCTTAAGTATATTAAAACCATTTTTTAATTACATCCATTCTTAAGCCAAAACCATACTATTCTTGCCAAGACTCCTTTCATCCAACTTTTCCATTATAAGTTGTTTTGGTAAAAAGTTCCAACAATAATAAGCACTACTAATAGTTGCAAATCTTTTTCCATAAACAATTGTTTAGGGGCAGAATCATTTAGCCAGGTCAACGCCATCAGCAATGCAAAAGGGCGATCGAAGCTTAATGCTCGTTCAAACGTTTGGCGCTTTCCCCCAAATGGAGGATTACTTATGATACAGTCCCAATGTTCTTCTGGCTCCCAAAACATAAAATCTTGCCCATTTGCAATATGACTTGCGATAACTTTGTTTCCATTTGCTCGAATAAGTTTAACGTATTCACTCTCCTCCGTGTCAAAAGGACACCACACAACCCAATCTTTCGGGATATACTTCAAAATAGGTCTAACTCCATATGCTGGAGTATAACATTCGTCGTTGTTGCCCGCGCTATATAAAATCGCCTGACTATCTATCATTTTCTACTCTCCTTAAAGGTATCGATTTCGACACCTTTGAACTTGGTTTTATTATATCACACGAATAAAACTCCGTCAAGCGTTTTAACGGAGTTTTTTAAAATATTTTTATATTAAAACCAAATTTTTATCTTTTATTCTCCAACTTCGCGAGTCTTTCTTTTATTTCATCAAGCTCTTCTCTCAAGTCATCGTGCCATATTTTCGAGAACTTGTCAGAAACAGGTTCAGTGTTGAAATCTGCAAATTGATAGTCGGTAATCTTTAACTGACAACTATCCGTTTGATACGGCGTCCCGATAACAAATTCGGTTTTAGTTTTATCGGTTTTATTTTTCAGCACTTTAAAACTCTCTGCGAGCCTTCTCTTGTTTTCTTCCAACTCTTCTTCCTCATCGATAAACCGATAATCCCCAAAAATGTCGTATGTTTCAACTCGAAAATTACATCCACATTCTAAACACTCGCAACGCACTTTTATCGGCTCAGCTTCAGTGGGGTTTTGCAATTCGCCATCTTTGTAAATCGGGTCTGGCTTAATGGTAAAAGCCAAGGTTGTGAGATTAATACCAGAATTTTCTTTTACACGGAAATATGACTTTCCACATTTTGGACATTTTACTTTTTTATAATCAATCGTTGTCGTATCCATTTTAACCTCCAATAAAATATGTCCTGTTAAATTTCCTCTTCAAAACTATCTTTCTTCACATAATAATCATCAGCTTCGCAACAATTATAATAACAGTAATCCACATACTTAAATAATGCTGGATCTATAAGATCTTCTGGAATTACTTCACTAAATAGTTTCTTATACTTTTCTTGCTCAGAAGGTTTAAGCAATCTCGATCTGCCAAATTCACCGCTTTCAGCTCCGTAATCGCTGTCAAGCTCATAAGCTAAATATTTATTGTAGTTTTTTGTGCCGCTATAGTCAATAAACCCTTCGACCCCAAATTTACTTCCTCTTGGAAACTCAAGATCAAAAATATCGCTTATATTTAATCTATCTAATAGTTCTTTTGTTACTGGATACAAAACTTGTTTATTTCTTACGTAATCACTCATTGCTGTTTCCCCTTTTGATAGCTATCTGCCAGATTCCCCATCCGTACCTTGTCGAAACTTCTAATTCTCCCGCCTCAAGTTCTTTGAGCGCAATCTCGCATTCCTTCGGGTCTTCGTAATCGTGGAGACAATAATGGTCGTCAGGACCGCAAACAAATTCGTCTTCGTAATACCCACGTTCTGGGCGATAACAAACGTTATACCGTCCTCCGCGTTTATTCTTCTCGCAAATGCTGTAACGATAGGAATCAAAAAACGATGTTGTCATAATGAAATAATTCTCACTCACCGCCCTTACGGTAAACGGACGCTTCCAAGAGTTCACCTTTATGCGGTCTCCAACTTTAATCGTATCGAGAATTTCCTTAGTTAATTCAGTTTTAGGATATATTTCGTATTCTTTTTTCATTTTTCTTGTCCACCATTCACTGTGCAAGTTATCTTCCATGGGTTTTTCTGACACCACTGGCAAGGACTATCACCTACATATGGTGTTTTGAGATATTTCGGATTGTTCGGGCAACCTTCGCAACCGCTCCAATTATCCGATTTCGTTGCCCAGTCGGGAAGTGTAAAAGGGCGATAAACCAAATCATTGTATGGGTAAGTCCCATGAGGGTTGGTTATTGTGCCGTATCCACCGTTTGTTGGAAGCGGACAGTCGTCAACTTTTCCAATTATACGTTGCTTTGCATCCAATATTGCCCCACAACAAGGACAATTCACTATACTTTCGTGTACATCTTCGTTTTCGTAGGTAAACTCGCAACCGCAAAACGGGCAAGTCATGTTGAATTCTTTTACACCTTCTTTAATTATTTTTATTGCCATTTTTTATCTCCTTTTATTGGTGAAATTTAGGTTCATCAATATATGCCCAAGCTTCGATACAATAATTCTCGCTGTTAAAATAATAATTTGGCCAGATATCATATCTACCATTATTATATTCCCCGATAGAATAGCCTCCCTGCAAGTCGGTAACAACAATTATCTTATTCGGTTCTGGTGTTTTTTCTGTCGTTAAATACCACTTCATTTTTCTCGCTCCTTTTATTGGTGAAATTTGGGATTATCGCGCTCATATTTCAAACGGGCTGCCCACAAAGTATCTACCAGTTTATCAAATCTATCACCAAACATAATTTGGTCATAAACATCAATCTTGGCTTCATTCTTGAAGATTTGTTTACCAATGTGATAATCGGCAAAGGCACTCCAATCCAATTGACTATAATCATCCGTCACGTCAATTGTTGCCTTTTCAGGGTCTCTGCAGCCACACCAAGGCGCAAGCAAAATTCTTCCGTCTTCAGCTCTGATAACAATCAATTCGTGTTCTGCCTTTGACCAATATCTCCACATAAATTCTCTACGTAACATTTCGGCAAACTCGGCTTTCGTTGCGCTTTTTTTCTTAAATTTTTTGATATCATCTTCGCGATACTTCAATACATCGAAGTCTTCTATTGCTTTACCGTTGACATTAAATTCTTTAACAAAACATTTAATCATCACGAACGCCTCCCTATCGATTTGTCGCTGTGTTCATCAGATCGGCCACATGCTGAGCCGCCTCTTTGCTTGTAGACCAAACATATACCTGCCCCGTTGTTACGCGATGAATCGGCATCAATTCATACTCCTCATAACATCCGTTATGATCGTTGTAGTCGTATACAAGCGGGATTCCATCTTCATCAACCTGCAGTGTATTTGCGCATTCTCTGATTCCATATCTTGCCCAGCAACCAATGAGATAAATTTTAGGCAGGCTTTCTACATAAGTTCTGTTTTCGGGGGTGCATTCCAAATACTTTTTAAGTCTTGCCATTTTAATTTCCTCCGCTATACATTATAGTACAAAAGTTTCCGCCTATACGAATAACTTGTTCGATCTGATAGCCCGCTCTGTATAAAAGATTCACCGTATCTTCTGTAAAATAATTCATACAATCTTCGGAATGGAACTCGTCGGGATTAGCCTGCTTCCATTCGTCATCTATGGTATAGGTTTCAATATAATACTTTTTCATTTCGTTTCTCCCATTTTGTAGACAATGCTTGCCACCGTAAGCGGACCAACGCCACCAGGAACAGGACTAATGGCATAGCACTTATTCTTTACATTTTCGAAATCTACATCGCCACATAACTTGCCGTTTTCATCACGATTGATTCCAACGTCTACTACGACAGGGCAGTGATCTCCAATACATTTCTCAGTGATAAATTTGGGTTTTCCGACTGCGCTTACAATTAAGTCCGCATTGCGCAAGTAAAAATACAAATCATCATCGCTGGTATGAGAATGACACGTTGTAACCGTACAGTTTGCTTTAAGAAGTAATTGCGCCATCGGTTTGCCAACAATCTCCGATCTACCAATTACAACTGCTCTTTTACCGTCAAGCCAATCAAGCCCGACGTAATAATCAAGCATCTTCATAATACCAAACGGAGTACAAGGTGTCTTGAACTCTGTTGACAAATCACCGCCAAAAGCATCAATGTCCGCGTATGGTATCGCCTCAAAAAATCTGTTCAATATAGTCTCATGTTTTTTAAGCTGTTCAGGCAAAGGCTTTTGAATAATAGCATAAGACGTCTTGCGATGGTAAAGTACGATGTCATAAAAAATTTTTGTTACATCTTCTAAAGTCGCATTTGAAATATCATACACTTTGCAACCTACTCCAACTTGTTCGCATTTCTTTTGTTTGTTGCGAACATAAGTTGCGCTGGCAGGATCTGCCTGATTGGAAAGAATATATAATGTTTTGTTTGCATCCCAAACACGATTTTTCAACATATGTTCGGCAACTTCTGCCCCATACATAATCATTGGTTCCATAAATTTCCTCTTAATTAACAAATCATAATACCGAGTTCTTCGTCTTCTTCAACTTCGGCAAAAGGCTTTATTTGCATATCTTCGTCTGAATATTTTGCGATATCAGCACCACACTGTGAACTAACCGAAAATAGCAACGCTTTTCGTAAATCTTCTTTGGTAAAATCACCAATTGAATCAAGATAATCCCTCAAATCTTCGTCCGACATTGTAATCTCTACACCATATCTAATTTTTGCCATATGATACTCCTTAATCCCAAAGATTGTCGTAATACTTCACGAACAAACTGAAAAACTTTTGTTTGTATTCTTCTCTTTTTTCAAAAGCTTCTTTGTTTATTCGCCGTATTTCTTCTTGCGATTGTGTCCGATCATAATCGGGATAATCCCAGTCTTTCAAATTTTTAAGCGCGGAAATCATTTCGTCGATAATATCGTTCCACTTTTTCTCGCAAGCATTGTTGTACTCTTCGCTAAAATAAACTTTATCGGTTATTGACGAACCCCATTCTTCCTCATCGATAATAGTGGGATAACCGCACATATCTTTGCGATATCTGACTAAAACATCATACATTGTGTCTTCAAACCAAGAATTAACTTCCCAAGTTGCAACAGGGGAATAGCCGTGTTCTCTTAGAAATTTTTTACGCTCTTTAAATATTTGTTTGTCTTTTTTATCATAGAATTTGCCCGTACTATCAACCAAGCCAAACTCTATGTTATTCAGTCCTGGATTTTTAACGATTTTCTTATATTTCTTACTCATTATTCCCCCCTATTATATTCAACTAATTGCTCTCGCATAATCTCGTTAAACTTATCTTTGCCAAGATCGCAAGGGCTGTTTTTAGTATCTTTCAATGTTTCATCTTTGGTAGTGTCCCAATATAACAATTTAACACCGCTAAATGCTGCAAATGATTCAATGAGATCTAAGTTTCTCTTAATATGCTCAAAATCCATACCTTCATCAAGTGCCATTATAATACGTTTAGGATTTAATTGCAACAACAATTGGGCTTGCTTTTCCGACAAAGAACACGAACCTAATGCAACCACATTACGATATCCAAACGAAGCAGCTTGCAATACGGATTTTTCTGCCTCAACTACTAAAACATCGGAGTTGTATAAAGATCCATAATTTTCTGTATATCCATACAACGTCTGGCTCATTGGTCCCATTTCCAAGAACAAATATTTCGGGTCTCCCTCTTCGTCTGTTTCATAATTTCGTCTGCCTTTAACGGCAATAATTTGCCCAAATTCATTTCGAATTGGAAATACAATGCGTTGGCTTTCGACGTCATATTCTATGCCAAATTCTTCTTGTACCGATAAGTCGATCCCGTCCTCTATCCAACGTCTTGCTCCAATTTTAACATACTTATCCATCGTTGATTCGGGATAAGTCTTTATGATCGTTTCCGCTTTCTTTTTAACAGTGTCATAAACACCACCAAAAAGGCTTACGCGCTTTTGCTCTTGCCACGTATCAGAAAGATTTAATATCTTCTTGATTGCGCCAAGAACCGTCTTGAAGTCAACATTTTTTTCCTGCATAATATAGGAAATAATATCTGTGTTTATGTTACGCGCATAATCTTTTACATAAACACCATCATTATTATCAAGACGTATTTGAATATTGTTTGCACCGCCCTCATTATCACGAGCAAAACGAAGCTCCGTGACACGGGCTGTTATCTTTTCAAACCCGAACTCTTCAAGTAATTCGATGAGCGCATCGGTATTTGTAATTAACTTTTCCTTAACATCACGGAGCAAAACGGTTTACCTCAACTTTCAATAATTTTACAGCTCTTCCAGATCTTTATCGCATTTAACTTCGAACTCTTCACAAGCCTTTACGACAGCTTCTACCAATTCAGCAGGGAGAGAACTGTAACCGCTTACAACATTGGTTTGAGTTTCTTCGGACTTTATATAACCTATTGCATATGTTGTTTTGCCGTCTTCTGTCTTACCAATGTTAGTAATTACTTGTTTCAGCCAAGTGGCTCCGTTTTTGCTTGCTTCGATTTCTTTGATCTTTGCCAAAGTTTCTTTAGTCATAACCTTTAAGTCTCCTTTATTTTTTTTTATTTAGATTATATCATACCTTGATTTGTCTGTCAAGGATTTTAACGCTAATTTTTTTAAAAATCATGTGTTTTATATCTGACAATTTCATTGGTTATATTTTTCTCATAAAAGTCAATATATCGTTCACGAGAAATCAAGTTTTGTTTTATTGCTTCTTCGCCAAAAATGTAGTGCTTCTTTTTGACAGTCTTTTGTCTTCCGCTGCAAGCACTCGTAATCGTACATTGCGCTACTCCAATCTGTTTTGCGGCGGCAGCAAGTGATTTATATAACTTATCATCTTCTACGCAATAAACTATTTTAGAACATTGCAACCCACTAATAACTGGACCTTTTTTAGCAACCTTTTCTCTATTATATTCGCATAGCCCGACGTTTGTAGCTTTATGCAAATAATGCACCACGCTTGTTACGTCCATTTTAACTTCTTCTGCAATTTCTCGTATAGTTTTCTTTTCGTTAAAAAGCGTTGCTACTTTCCAGGTGAGTACATTATTGTCAGCCAAAGAAGATATCGTTTCCCACGGTATATTCTCTAATTCAATATTTAACTTCTCTAATAAACCAGATTTAATAATTGACCTTTTAATATACTCTGCCGAAGAAATCATACAATCAATCTCTAAATAAACAAGACCGTTGTCTTCACATAATTCTTTCTTTAATATGTCATTTAAAACTTCTTTCTCAAACCAATTTTTATCCGTCGAGTCAAATGTAACTTTGTCTGAATAGTGCTGTTTTCCATGTGCTTCTACTGCCAAATTAAATTGCGGTAAGAAAAAATCATAATATTTCTTTGAAATTTTCCCATTGTCTTTAACGACGCAACTCCAAGGAAATGTTTTCTGGGTTTCAAAAGCAATGTGCATTAATTCAAAAAATTATACAGATATCTTTCTGGATAACTTCTACCGACCCCACATACATCACACGAAAACCCACGGCTGGTTAAATCTCTTGCCGTGCCTAATTTTGTTCGATGACAAACTGGGCAGCGTAATAATATTTCTTTTACCGAATATTCCCTGACTGCATCGGCATCTTTTGGGTTCGCAAAATATTTAATCAAATCGGGACGACGATTTGAAAGGGCATAGTATGGTGTTACAACTTTCCCACAACACGAAGCACACCCATTGTTACCAGCTTGTAACGAACGAACAACCACACTTAAAGCTTGTTCCCATTTATATCCACATATCGGACACACAAACGAAACTGTTTTATTGCTATACAAAGAATAGTCCGACGGAACACCTTCATTTTCGCTCCAATCCCACATTTGATTCAATTTAATTTCCAAACCTCGTGGCATTGGGTTCTTGCTGGCTTTTGTCTGTGCTTCTCGTTTGCCATTTATAATTCTACTACATTTTTGACAAACATGAAGACACTTCTTAGTGCGAAAAGTTCCCCATTGTGTTTCATATTCTTCTCCACAAATACCACATTTCAATTTAAGCCAAATTGTTTTTCTTCTTACTATCTCGACTAATTCAGTGCCGCTCTCACAACTTGATACAAAATTTTTTATAGAAATATTTGTGTTTTCTATTCTTTTTTTCATCATATTTTGTCTATGTTACCATGTTTCGGGCGACAAAACGCAGACTCCCAATGTAAACAGTAATCTAATTGCTGTCTCATCAACAAAGCACATCCATTTCCCTGACTATCTTCGCCGCGCCTATTTTTTTGAATCTGTATAACCAAATACTGTTCGTTTGAACGGGGTTCAAATGCTTCTTCATACCAAGCGCCATTCGCGTCTTTCTTCCGACGAAACGCACCTATCCAATAAGGACTGTCAGGAATTAGTTCGGCTTCGTATGTTTTTCTACACAACAATAGTGTGGACATTGTTTCAACTATTTGCTTGCTACTAGACAGACAACTCGCATCCAGATATAGCTTACCAGATATAGCAGACATTGATAACTGTACTGTCATCAACGCAATTAAGTCATATTTAACCGCCATACATGTATACTCTCTTACATCTTCAATCAAATCCAGATAATAATTATCTTTTGCACCGTTTTGCATCGTGAGCTTAAAGGTGTCAATAAGAGTACAGGTGATGCCACTTCTCAACACCTCTTTTTTTATAATTTGAAGAGTGAGTTTCATATCGGCATCGGCCAACGTTACTATCTTTATGCTCTTTGCATATTTTTCACGCCATACCTCTCTCGCTTTGTGAATCATTTCGAGATCTTCGTCGGTCAAAGACCCGTTTATAAGACGCTTTTTTGTGAGCTTCCAATAATTAAAATATCTTGTAAGTATCCACTCAAGAAATAGCACCTTATAATCCGACATATCCATCTCATTATTTACAACAAGAACTTTTTCTCCTTGTGCCACCATCGCAAATAAGAAGGATACACAGAGTGTCGATTTACCAGTACCACTACCTGCAGCAATTCCATGAACCGCGCCTCGTTTAAACCCATTAAGTATGTTTGATAAGTATGGAAACAATCGGATTGTTTCGCCGCTGCAATCTTTTCCGCAATCTGCAAAACTCACACCTAATTGTTCGCCATTGCGAAGTCCATTTATAAAATCGTCATCGAAATCAATATAGCCTTCCCCAGTAATCATGTCAGAATGCACGTCAGTACTACATTTAGCAACCAACTCTTCAAAATATGCCAACACTTCTGCCGACGTCCACTTTGAAAACATTTTTAAAGGAATGACTTTTTTACCATTCTCCAGCACAACTTCTTTAAGTGGGCTAAAACCCTTGTCATAAAGTCTTAAAATTACGTTAGATTTATTAAGAGCGTCAATAATAGCATCACTATTCTTGTCCGATACCACATCCATAAGATGTTGTACAACTTTAAATCCACCCATGTTATCAACTTTGTCTTTCATTTCGGCATTAGCATTTGCCAAAAATGATACTTCGTCTACTACCGTGAATCCTTTACTTCTTAATGTTTTCGCCAACGAAAACAAAAACCTACCGTCATAAGTAAGCATGCTATTATAATTAATATCCGCACCAATATCGGCAAACAAAGTTAAGTCTTTTAGCAACAGACCGCAAAAGTTGCCCTCTATCATTACTCTATCTTCAAGTAATTCGAGGGGATATTTTTCACATACTGGTGCAACAAAAAGCTCTTTATTAATCATCGTCTTCGACGGCCTCCAATTCTAATTGTTCTAAACTTCTCCGTTTAGATACGTATGAATTTTTAATCTCTCCACCATTATAAAACTCTGCTTCATAAGGCTTTATAGTAGAAGAATTTACAACAACCTGTTTTGATTTCCAATCTTTTTCGAGTATTTCTCTTTTGATAATTCCCGAAATATAACGTACTTCAAAATAGAAGCTTTCAAACGGTCCGTTAAGTTCTATCTTCTTACGAACAGTCGCCCTCAGTCTGTCTTTGTTTTCTTCGACAAACGCAGCAATGGTTTCGATAGGAATCACCTTAAGATTATCGCCAATCTCTCTCGCAACCAACGTATAAGGCGGTTCGGCATAATCTGTGCAATATTGATAAACGCCCGCAATCTTTCCGACCATTTCCTTGCGGTCGCTTTTAGCCTTTTTGTCTGCAATATATTCCTGCTCAGAACAGTAATATTTATTCGCCGTACCATATTTAATTGAATAAGCCTGCGATTGCTCTATGAGTTTACCGCATATTTGGCATTTAACCATTCTCATTGAATAAACCTACCTTTTTACAGTTAGATTATACTACAATCTTTTACAACCGTCAAGTATTTTAAAGGCGATTTACGAAAAAATTTCGCAATCGCCTTAATTTAAAATTACTTAAGTAAATTCTCGATTGTTACCAAAACACTCTCGGGCAGGCTCTCATCAAGTTTGCCAGTTTCAGTGTTTTGCAACAAGATTTCGCGAATAGCCTTTTTGGTTTCTTTGCTCGCCGTAGCAAACGCCGTGCGAATACTCGTCAAACGATCTGCAATGTTATTCGTCGAAGTAACGGGCTCTTCGTCTACAATCACAGGCGCTTCGTCTTCGGAGAGAAGCGAGGGTTCGTCTGTATCGACATTAACAGAAACATCTTCCGAAACAACACTTGTGGGTTTAACTTCAACCACTTCCTTTGCTGCCGCAGTCGGTTTCGCAGTGAAGCCATTCAATTTTGATTTTTCCATACCCTCTTCGCAAGTCTTAATAAAGTCTTTTGCCATATTGGGCTTATCGAATACAAGATATTCAGGAACAGTGCCATCGGCGAAACGACCACCCGCATCAATCATCGGAGTACCACGGAAGTACAATTTGCGAATTGAATCGGTTGCAACTTTCTTGTCGCCCTTATCTTCAAGGGCGCGGTCAATTACGCCAGTAAGACAAACATCCATACAATCACCAAACGCCGCCTCATAATCTGCAGACAGGTTTGACGTCAGCTGTTGATAGCCATCCTCTTCAAGACCACCTTTATCTTTGATGGTCTTAAGTTTGGTGTGGGCAATAACCCAAACGCCGAAGCCTTCACGTTGCAACAGCGAGATAACGGGTTTAATCAGTTGGTTTGCAGAATACTTTTCACCAGCGGTGAAACCACCAAGGGCCGCCTTAATTGAACGTACCTTCTTTGTGGGGTTATCTTTATTATGCAAAGCAACAACGGCACGGTCAGCAAGACCAACAAGTTCGTCGCCCGTATCGAATGCAACCATTTTAATATGATGCTCTTTACCCTTTTCAGCGATAAGCCACTCAACCAGTTCCTTAACATCTTGCCAAGAAGTAACCTGAACAAAGTTCAAATTATCAAGAAGTTTGTAACCAATTTCATCGCCACAACCTATAAGCAAACCATAACTGGGATCGCCATACTTTTCAAGGATAACGTCTCTAAACAGAGTCGTTTTCCCAAATTTCTTCGTCGAACGAAGATAAATAGACAATTTTGCAATGTCGGGTTTAATAGTATTGATTTGCGGTTTAACAAATGCCATAATTTATTTCCTCCTTATTAAATATCAAACGGCAAGTCGTCATCATCGTCGCCATCGGTAGAAATTGTATTGTTTACAATACTCTTTGCCTCTTCGGCTTTTTCGTGTGTGGGCAGGTCAAAATCAACGTCCTTGTATTCAGTATCTTCGGGTGTACCAGCGGTTTTGTAAATACGGAATTCAGTAATACGATCGCCGTACACTTTACCGCCATGTGCCTTTTTAATATCTTCGAAATCGCGCAAACCGCAAGCGATATCTTCTCTTTCTTCTTCACTCAAGTCATCCTCGGTAATTTCAGTTACTTCTGCACCGTCTACGTATTGAAGTTCCAATTCCCATTGACGATATTGAGTACCTTCTCCAAAGAACTTTTTGTCAAATCTCTTGACGAGAACGGGGAAAGCAGGAGTTCCTGCGTGAAGAGTAAGAACCAACGGACATGCTACCCAACCCTTGCAATCTTCGGTTTTATATTGATTGTCGTAATATCTTACAAATGTATTTGCAAGATAATCATTCGTTCCTTCGATGGGTTCAAGAGCATCCTTACCATAAAGAACTTGTCCAAACAAGAACATTCCGTCTTCGTGTGCGAATTCACCAACGGAAATTTTGTTGGGTCTAAATGTCTTATAAAATTGACCTTTTTGTTCACTGTAACGAATAGCGTATTCGCCAGTCACACGAACATGTTTGCCATCAAAAGCACCATCGTTAAGCATTGCGATAAGTCTTTCGACGAAATCACCTTCATAAATATAACGTTTCTGACCAGCTTTCGCACGATTAAATGCTTGAATCGCATCTTCATGGGAATAAATACCATATCTCGAACAAGATTCGTCGCTGGGATGTTTACCTTCTTCGTATACCTTAACAATGTTTCTGAGATGGTTGTATTGGGCTCCGTCGGCATCAATAATGTCAAACGTTTTGAAAAACGGTACTTGACTTACATACTTCTCATTGAAGCGTTGATTGTAAGGAACCTTCAAAAGGTCTTTGTCCAAATTAACCGTATAAACTTCGTTCTTTTCTGAGTGATTGCCTTGCTTATCACCCCAATAACCGTGGTCAATGGAGAACGTGTAACGAGAATTGCCGCCAAATCCATTAAATTTCAACGTCTTAATACACCAACCCGAATCAAATGTTCTCAAATCTGTCGCTTTAAAATTTTCCGTTTCTTTAATTGCTTTAATCGTTCCATAAAATTCAAATCTCATCTTTTTGCTCCTTTTTAAAATTTCCTTTTAAACTAAGATTTGGCGATTGTTCTCACAATCGTAGTTGCATTATACTACTTTATTTTCACCCTGTCAAGTATTTTAACAGAATTTTACAAAATCTTTTCTACCTTTGTACGAGGGTCTTCTTCGGGATTTTCCTCTGCTTCGGCAATCATTTTGTCTTCGATGTCTGTCAGGTAAACCCATTTTCCATCCATTTGATAAAGCAAATCAGCATATGTGTCGAAGAGCCATTTGTTTTCATCTTCTGCCAACCCGACCAAAGATGTGGTTTCTGATTTATCTTCATCACGTTTAATATGGAATACCTTGTCCTTGTTTTCTTCAATCCAAGTCAAATATTTCTGCGTCTTATCTTTCGTCGGACCGCTCATAATACGTTCATAATTGAGCATAACTTCCGTGCCATCAGGCGCAAGATCGGGGTTATCAATATGAATCATATTGTTAAACAACTTAATATCGCGCATCTCTTTAACATCAAGATTGCCAGCTCTAAGCTTTGCCCACAATTCCATATTAAAAAACTCTTCTTTGGTATAATTGGTTTTGTTCTTTTTATTAAACTGTCTTCTTTGTTGCCTATTCATAATTATTCCTCCCAAACAAAGAACTCCCACTGAGAGCCGTAATCAAATTTTGTACATCCACTATTTGTTTTAAACTCTCTGATATACACTGGGTCAATTCCCATAACATCGAGTTCTTCCCGAATAATTTCTCGCGCCTCTTCTATATCGGACGCCTCTGCAACCACTTCTCTAATGCCGTATTCGTTTTCGAAATACACAATGCCGTTCACTTCTTGTTCTTCTCCTTGTATAAACTTTCTTCAATCAGATAGTCATATAGCTTGTCTACCGATGAAAGATCAATGGTTTTACCTTCTGGCAATTCTATGGCATGCGAAGAAAAGTCCGCTCTGCCGAAATCAAGCTCATAGCAGAAATATTCAATATCGTTGAATTCATCTTTATTTCTCGCTTCAAGCCCCATGGCCGCCGAAAGTAAATCAATTATAGAAGAAATAGCGTCACTGTAAATAAAGCAGTATCCATCTAACCCCATCTGTTTGATCGCTTTGTTAAAAATTTCTTCTCTTTTCTTTAAATTCCTAATGTCGTCAAATGTTTTACGAAATTGTTCCCTTGTAAGCATCATAATCCTCCTTACTGTAATAAGTTTTGTAAATTTCTTCCTTTATATTCCTCTTGGCAGATTTTCCTTCATAACAGCTGGCGTAGAATTTAGCCACTTTAAAAACCTCCAAGTAATTGTAAATATTAATTTCTCCTGGCACTTCGAATACAGCAAATGCTGATTTCGGAAACCAGCGCTCTTTTCTTATTGTGATTTCGCCATTCATACTTTCATACTCAACAAAGCATAAAACCGCCTTTTCACTTTGCCTGATAAGATCCATTTTTGCTATTTCCAATTGTGTACCATCGTCAATAGCCTGTTGCGTGTATTCTTCTTTTACAATTTTCTGTAACCACCAATCTTTGAATAGATATTTGGCTTCTTTCATAATACTCCTCCTATATCTTCAATGGTAGTATACCACACAATTTAATCGTTGTCAACTAAATAACACAAAAATTTTTCACATTTTTTTTGACAAAATTACTCTTTCACTTCTCTATCTTATTTTAGCGTAAAAAAAGGTTGGTGTCAAGTATTTTAACACCAACCTAAAAATTTTTTAATATCTTCTTTCCACTCCGCCCCATTTGTCAGCCCACTTTTCGGTGTACAGTGAGTAATATGAAATACCATTCTTGCGACGATATTCCTCAAAACAAGCTGCCCAAATAAGCGAAGGTAAACCGATTACCAACAAGTACAGAGGGCCAAGTAACATTGATTGCAGAGTATGTCCGAATTCATGGTTTTTAGTATTATCGCCCGCGTAAGTAGACACAAACGTAAAATAGCCAAGAGACAAACCACTACCAAGACCCCACAAAGTCATTACTCTACCACGATAAATTTCGTGTTCTCTTTTCTTGCAAGCGCACACCAAATAAATGATACTGCCGACAAGATTTTGGGGCAACCCCCAAACAACAAAGAAGATTATTTTAACGACTTCCCAAATCTTTTTTAAAATTGTCATTTTAATTCCTCCCAACCTTTCTTTTTGGGTTTTCTAATCGTTTTTTGTCGCGCAGCCTCTTCGGCAGCTATGCGCGACAATTTCGATTGTTTAAATTTTATTTCCTCGCATTCTTTTTCGTAAGAGTATTCACCCTCAACAGCGTATTTACAGCCTTCGCGAGCATCAAGACAACGCCATTCACATTTTTTATTATCACAAAAATGGCAACAAAGAAAATGTGCCTTACAGAGAGTATTATAAATCGAACATTTCATAATTTAAAGTAACTGTGAACTTAGACCAATCTTCTTTTTTTCTATTCCACTAACTTCATTACCATAATAATTAAATATTCTTAACGACATACTATCACCTACTTTACCTATGTGTCCACAGCAAGGTTTATAGACAGATGTGTAACCACCTGTTGCAAGCGACCTCGTTTCTTGATATCCAGTTACGGTAAAATACTTACCCGAAGTAAGTTCGTTAGTATTAGAGTACCAATCAAAATAATAAATATCTACAGATTGAGATGAGCTAGTAGGATTAGAAATTGGATTGGGATATTGAACCGTACATTTATATGTCGGTCTTCTTTCCGAAGGAATAATACCATCGCTATTCATCAATTGATACTTCCATACTTGAAAACCACCAGCAGAATTAGTACCTGTACCAAGTTGAATAGCGGTATTTTTTATATACTCGCTATTTTCAATTTTAGCTTCGGCACCAATAGCAATACAATTGTCTATACCTATATTCTCACCTTTAATTCCAAGAGTTACTCCGTATCCAATAGCAATATTCTTAGTCCCTTTACAATATGCACTGGCACCAAGAGCAACACTCTCAGATGACGCCTCGGCGGAATAACCAATTACGGTTGCATAACTATTTAAAGTTGGAATTTTTGTATTTATGCCGCAAGTAGTATTCCCATAAATTGAACCGCCTTGATTACTACCAAGTACAAGCGTTTCACCTCTGCCCCGATTAATTCTGTCAAACGGTATTTTCCCAGTACTCAAATCAAGCATTTGATGATTACCAACCTGAAACGACATTGCCGTTTCATTTGTGCCGCCGCCTAATTGAATGGAATTGGTCCCAGCCGAACTGACGACAGCATTGACACCCAGCGCAATACTGGAATAACCACCTGCATTCGCACCGCTACCAATACCGATGGCGTCTGTTGTTGAATTAGAACCCGTAAGATATAATCTGTCATCAATAAATTTACCTACGCTCGCTGCCAAACCAACGTTTGTTGCAGTACTATTTAAGCCATTAACGAATAGCTCGCTTTGATTCTTTTTGGCAATCTTAGCATAAGTATATTCAACACCATCAATTGTTTCTGTATAAGTGCCGCCAGTACCAACAAATAGATCCCCGTCTTTGCTTAACAAATTTGTATTTGCTATGCTTGCACGAATTATTTTTGCAGGCATCCCCGTAGAAAAAAGAGGCGTTGGATTGTTGGCTAATGTATTCGCTGCATAAACCGCAGCAGTTTCATCAACTAAATTTCTTTTATTTATTTCTGCCATTTAATTTTATACCTCCTTTATCTTTATTCGATCGTGGTCACTGTATCCGTAAATTCCACATTTGTAATATTTTGAAATGCTGTATCAATAATTATGGAACGTGTAGTGCTTGATAATGCAGACAATTGTAACTGTGCTTGTAAAACGTTATCCGAACCCGTAATATCTATAAGACGAAGAGCGTAACTGCCAGCTCCGCCAACACCACTACATAAACATCTGATTGTTGTTTTGGCAATATCAGAAAGTTGAGTATATTTTCTTCCATCTTTATTTATTATTTCAAAATATATAAAAAAACTTTGAGTTGTACTGCCAGCGCCTGGTGCGTTTCCTTTTAGCCCAATACAGTGTCTATAATAAGGCGTAATTCTATTGGCTATTATATAGCCATCCGTACCCATCAAAGGATATTTACCGACATTAAACAAAAAAGTTGATTCTGATGTCCCGAGTTGAATGACCTTCTCATCAGCTACAGCTAAAGAACCAATGGCAATACCACTTATACTGGCATTAGCAGAAACGCCAATGGCAACACCACTTGCTTCAGCAAAAGCACTGTTACCAATAGCAACACCGCCATTCATAACTCCCACAGCATCACCGCCGATTGCGATACCAGTACCTCTCGCCACAGCTTGTGCACCAATAGCAACACCCTCCCGCCCAGTTGCCAGGGCTTGCGGACCAAGTACAACAGTTCCGTCATAAGACATTGTGTAACCAGTTTGTCCATTGCTTAAAACCAACCCTGTTTGTTCATTGACGGTAATCGTAGGCGAAAGAGCACTCAGTGGTATCTTTCCATCAATAAGCATGGGGGTGTTCCAAACTTGAAATGAATAAGGAGTCGTATTTGTACCATTCCCCAGTTGAATGGAGCTGTAACGACGTGTGCCCGTTTGCGATATCCGTGCTCCATTTCCGATTGCAATACAATCCGTTGCCCCATCGATGGACGCACTATTGCCCAAAATGGTAGAGAATCCAGTATCATTACCTTCTATCGCATTACTGCCGATAGCAATACTCGAATTATATTTGGTGCTCGCTCTAGCTCCCATCGTAATTCCAGGCGTTGCCTTAGCTTCTGAAATATGAATTTTACTATCAATATCATATCCAACTTGTGCGCTCAAAACCTTGTTGTCGTCGTTGGTAGTTAAATTATCAACAACATTGGTCCAACTCAGATTCCCATCACCATCATTAAACAATACCGATTTAACGCTGGTCGGATTTAGAGCCTTCACTTCCGCATACTGATAAGTCTCTCCGCCAATGGTCGCATCCTTTGTGAGAGGGTTGCCAGTTCCGTATAATATACTTCCTTTTGTACCTAGTAAGTTAACATTTGGAATACTCACTCTAGTTGCTAATGCAGGCGCTGACCCCCATTCGACTAATTGAGTGGCATCCTTTATTAAATCAGCCATAAGTTTTCTCCTATTTAATTTTTAGCGTCGGTAATACCACACTCAATTTCGGAAATAAGGTCCGACAAATTAATATTGATTGTGGCATTGCCACCGCTATAAGTTCCTACTTCAACCCCATTTATCATAATGGTTAAAGTACCACTTTGCATAAAGCCTTGCAAATCTTCTTTGTTGACAATATCTTTATTGTCGGTCCTTGTTCCGTAATTTTTCATAAAAACCTCTTTTTATTAACCAGTTACTACCACTCTAAAGCTATCGGTTGTAGCTGGAGCTTGCGCAAATTTAATGATTACATTGGTCGTTGTAAGGATAATATCGGCCATCACCATTTCATAATTATTGCTATCATTGAGTTTATATAGACTTACCGTGCATTGATTGGTGCCTAATTCATGTTCGTATGAAAATTCAAGATTGGTATTATTGCCAGTAAAATCTTTAACAAATTTCTTAACGGTTCCTTGAGGAATAGTCAACGTGGTCCAAACGGGCGATTTATCTGCGCCTTGTGAGACCATCACTTGACCAGCGGTACCAACAACACCGCTCACTTTTATTGCGTTAGTAAACTCAGTCGTAGCAGAAAATGTTTTTGCACCAGTGATTTGTTGCGGAGTATCAGTAGTAACATAGCCCTTCAGAGCATTAGTAATATCATCTGTAACAGCAATAATACCTGACTTTGAAGGTAATGTTAGAGTACTTGAACCATGCACAATATTATCTGCGTTGTATTCAGTTATAACGCCTTTTTTTAGTAACTTATAACTTCCCGTTTCAGAAATGAAGGCACAATTTTGAGTATCGCTCCCAAGTTGTAGTGAGCTCTTAATTGCTTGCGGTTCAGTTACAGTTTTAGAAACATAATCACTTAAATCAAGATCGCGTGTATTACCAAGAACTTCCCACACATACTCATTGGCGCTGTTTTTGATTGTTAGATATTCATCATAGCCTTGTTGAGCTTCTGCAGCGGTATGTTTGCAAGGTACGAGATAAATAGTATATTCGGTGGTGGCGCTGGCCTTCAAAGTACCAGTAATTTTTGTACTTTCTGTAGCACCGCTATACCAAACAATACCTTCTGGAGTTGATGCCGCATCGGTGGAAACTTTATATTCGAACTGATCAATTTTGCCAAGTTCAGTAGTAACATAACTATAGACAGCTTTAGCAGAAGGATATTGAGTGTCAGTGGACGAACCATCTATTGTGGTAACTTTTTGTGTCGTGTCTTGCAATACTATTGAACTAAACGCATATGCGCCGCTCGGTTGTATTGTTATAATGTATGCCGTATTTCCGAGAACTTTTTGATACTTCATCTCGCCACTTGACGAAGTGTACGTCTTTGTGAGTTTAAACGCAGGTCCAGGATTATACAAAATGTAGCTGTTATCGTCGGCTTTTAGTGCGTTGTACTGTTCTGGTTCGAGATTACCACTTGTACTAGTCAGCGTAATATGATACGTAGATTCAAGCGCCACGATACCTTGTTCATTAACAATACTTGTGCCATCAAGCGTTACATCCTTAACTTTACTTACTTGACCTTTAACATATTCAATTACTGCACCAGTGCTGGGATATTGTACCTCGCTCCCTTCGCCTGTGATCGCAGTTACCTTGTTGTCGGTACGTTCAAGCCCACTTATACCAGCCTCGATTGCTGTCGCAATAGCAGTATCCATTTGACCTTTATTCACGGCATCTGCGGCAACCGCACCTGCAGCAACTTGTAATCTACCATTTGCGTCTCTAAGAACAACAGTATCTTCAGTGGCCGCGCTGGTAGCATTTATCATTTTTTGTGTACTACCCGTGACGGCATAAACCTGCGTTTTTGAAGCATCGGTTGTTTGTTTGTCAAGTTTTTTATTTAACCCATCGTTTAATTGAGTTGTCGTGACATAGTTAGACAAGTCTATATCGTTCAATGCTACCCATGCTGTATTGTTATAATAATACAACTTCTTGTCAACCGTGTTAAAGTACATTTGTCCCTGTTTAGCGGTTGCGGGCGGTTGCTCCAATGGATGCATTACAGCCTTTTGAAGCTCATTTTGATTTAAATTTATATTATTAAAATAATTCATTTATAACTCCTTTAATTCAAATAGGCTTTACCGCCAAATGCAGCGGAAAAATTTATTTGTAAATTATTTTTATCTATATATTTTACGTCTCCATATACTACGTTATCTCCGCTATCTATAACAGTAACGCTTGGATATTTATTAAGATTATGTTTAACATTCCAAGTGTCCGAAGACGCATCTTGATTGTGTATATAAGTAGCAGTTTGAAGTACGTTGCTGTTCATTTGCAGAGTACCATTTAATGATATTTCTCCGCTTGCGCCTCCAAGTGATGTGACACCAGAAGTAACTACAGTACCTCCACCACCACCGCTTGAAATAATATTGTTGATAGTAGTATTACCACTGCCAACAACAAGAGGTTCGTTTGTCACTTTATTGAAAATAAACGCATTATTAAGAGCGTTGCCAATCTTATACAATACGGCGTAATCGCCACTTTCAAATGAATACCCTGAACCATTTGGAATATTATATAAAATCGTACTTTCATCAGACAGCAATTTGATATTAACTGTGCCGTCAGAATTGACAGAATCAACTTCGCAAATAACCGATCTGTCAATTCCTCTGGTTTCTTCTTTTACTAATTCTCTAATTAAATTTATTAATTGTTCGGGAGTTCCCATTTATCTACCTCCCACCACAAACGGCAAATTCCGTGCGTTTGTCAACGACAAACTCATCGTTCCGCTTGCATCAAGTGAATATGACAGACTTTGTATTAAAAATTTCTCTTGCTCAAAACCATAAAACTCATCAGTGATGCCAACCATATTATTCACCATTAACAACGGATTAAACATTGTGGTGACACTCGCAGTAGTTTTGAGTATAAGTTTTTGGCGCAATTCATAATCGGCACGTTCCTGCGCCAAAATGTCGGACGTTATGTTTGTATCGTTGATAACATCCGCAGTTCTATAACCAATGCGCTGATAACACATCGGAGAAGACGGATCGTCATTTAAAGCAGTCGCTCGACATACACCACCGTTTACAGTTGCACCAGTAACAATAACCCTGTTTACAATATCGCTCATTCCGAACGACAAGTCATTATTGTTAAAATCACCCTCGACATCATATAACTGATAAATAATGGGCTTATCGATATCATCACTGGTTTCATTTATCGGAACCCAAGTTAAATTGCCAAGCGTGTCGTAGAAAACTTCGGCAGACAATTGTGTTGCTAGTTCATTAAACACTTCCCCAAAATTTGAACCAGCTTCTTTTGTAATAGTAGCCTGAGTTTTCTTATCTAAGAATGCCGAATTATACACCATCGGTTTTGGATCTAAACGCGTACCGTCACCTCTATTATAATTCAAAATATCTACAATAATATCTTGAATTGTAATACCAGGGCTAATACTATACGTGGTCTCAAAAGTACCACTTCGACCTTCAAATATCGAATACTTATCTGTTAAATCAACATTAACAGTCTTACCGCCAGAAGAATTAGAAGATGTAACATTGGAAACGATATAAATTCCCTTTGGAAACCATATTACTTCTCCGCCATCTATTTCGATACCAGATTCAAAAGAGAATTTAACACTATCCCAAATACCATTTATAGACGGAGTATATCTCTTATCTTCATTATGCAATGTCAAAGATATATTTCTTCTTTGTCCGTTTTGATAATTTTCATTATAACTACCACTAACGATGTCCTCCATCGGCAAAATATCTTTGACCGTTTCGTCCTCATTTAGCCAATGAAGACGAAATCTTGGTCTTATAATTGGTTTCGACAATTCATTTTTTATTGCCGAAATAGAAAGCGGGGTAGACAGCGCATCATTATAATATGACAAGATGTCTCCGCTTATATTTTTCGTTTTATAGATTGCCACCCCTACCCCTCCTTTATATTATACTATATTTTTTATTACAGGTCAACATTTTTAAATAATTTTTATAATTATTTTGAACTTAAAA
>ERZ1034928.222-NODE-222-length-34901-cov-49.009327_pt1 | contig 34901 bp, 52 predicted proteins | sample MGYA00520627_ERZ1034928 | MGnify/ENA primary metagenome ERZ1034928 (study PRJEB33766, sample SAMN09781755) | gut metagenome | biome: gut microbiome | host: Homo sapiens | place: Madagascar | study: EMG produced TPA metagenomics assembly of the PRJNA485056 data...
CCTTTGCACACGCAGGGAAATTTTTCGGGGGAATGAAATTTGGGGAAGGGCCTGCCAGGCGTGGCGCTCGGGCGGGCAAGGATATTACCGCGCCTGCGGCATGGGCGGGGCGCGCCCAGGCGGCGCCAGAGCGCGGCGCGGATGCATGGCGCGGACAGGATCACGGAGGTGCATCATGAAACAGCCTACGGCACTTGAGCAGATCGCCATCAGTGAGCTCAGGCCGAACCCCGATAATGCGAGAACTCACTCAAAGCACCAGGTGGAGCAGCTGCGGAGGTCTCTGCGCGAGTTCGGCGCGGTGGCGCCGATCCTTATTGACGGCGAGAACAACGTCATCGCCGGACACGGTCGTCTGATGGCGGCGCAGGCCGAGGGCTGGCGGGAGTTCCCCTGTGTCCGGATCGAGCATCTGACTCCGGAGCAGCTGCGGGCCTATGCGCTGGCAGACAACCGGCTGGCCGAAATGGCTGACTGGGATATGGCGCTGGTCAGCGCTGAGCTGACGGCGTTAGAGGAGGCAGGGTTTGATATCTCTCTGACCGGCTTCCGGCGCGAGGACGTGGCCTTTGGCTCGTCCTCCGACGTGGAGGAGGACGATTTTGATGGCGCTGCCGAGAGTAGCGAGTCTATCGGCCGCAGCGGGACGGTCTGGGAGCTGAGTGCCCACCTGCTGGTGTGCGGTGACGGCACTAGCGTGGAGTGCGTGAATCGCCTTTTGGGCGGCGAGCGCGCCGCCTGCGTGGTGACGGACCCTCCGTACAACATGAACTATGTCGGCGCGGGTCGTGGAAAGCGAGACCCGATCTTGAACGACAAGATGCCCGATGATACGTTCGCTGCTTTTCTGACGTCGGCCTACGCCGCAGCGGCGGATGCCCTGGTGGATGGCGGTGCGCTGTATGCGTTTTACAAAGAGCTGGGCTCCGGCGTATTTGTGACCGCCTTGACGGCGGCTGGCCTCACATTCCGGCAAGAGCTGGTGTGGGTCAAAAATCAGCCGGTGCTGGGCGGCGCGAAATACCAGAACATGTACGAACCGCTCGTGTTTGCCACTAAGGGCAACAGCTACGCCGTGTGGAATGGCGGGCGCAGGGAGCGATCTGCAATGGAACGGGTCGATCTCATGAACGAGGAAGAGCTGCGGGCCGCTCTCAAGGCATTGCTCGACCAGGAGGCGACGGACGTGCTGCGGGAGCCGAAACCACAGAAAAGTGACCTGCACCCCACCATGAAGCCTGTGCGGCTGTTGGCGCGGCTAATCCGAAACAGTACGGACGAGGGCGACATTGTCCTCGATCTCTTCGGCGGCAGCGGCTCGACGCTCATGGCCTGTGAGCAGATGGGGCGGCGCTGCCGCATGGTGGAGCTGGATCCGGCGTTCTGCGACGTTATTGTCCAGCGCTGGGAAGCCTTTACCGGCAGAAAGGCGGTGCGGCATGAAGCGTGATGTACCCCCCCCCTATGGCGCCCAGGTACCTGCAGGCGGCATTGAAGCAGCGGTTTGACGAGCTGGCGCCAAAGTGCGTGGCCATGGGGACGCTGTCTCATCTGGATGTGGACGTGCTGGCCAAGTACGTGCTGGCGGAGGATGAGTATCTGGTGGTTACGCAGAAGCTGCAGCGGGCGCTGAACGACGGCGACGCCGACAGCGCCGGGAAGTGGCTGAGTTTGCAGGGCGGCGTCGCCAAGCAGTGTCTGACGCTGGGCGCGGAGCTGGGGCTGACGCCGGCGTCCAGGCGGTCACGGGGACTGATCGTCCCGTAAAAAGCATGCCGGCGGGAGTGTGCCGGGCGGCTGACCGGGTTCGGGGCCGGGCAGTTCGGCCATGGATACCTCCTAGTCGGGCGGCGCTGGGTGCGCCGTCCGGCAGACTCCCGCCGAGGGAATACGGTGCCCGAATTGGGTACGGAAATGAGGTGATGGCGTGGCGAAGGAAGATACCTACCGGCAGGAGCTGATCCGGTTGGGGGTGTGGCAAGACGCTTTTGAGGGGGAGCTGCACCAGCTGTGCATATTGGAGCGGGAGCTGAGCCGCACCATGAAGGCGTGGAAGGCCACGGCCGCAGACGGCAAAAACCCCAGCGTGCTGGATCCTCACTACAAGGTTATCACCCAGCAGCGCAGCGACATCCTGAGCCACCGGGAAAGCCTGGGGCTGACGCCCAAGGGCCTGCAGCGGCTGCGGAAATCCTCGTCGGAGCAAGGCAGCGCCGGAGACGGCATCGGCCAGAAGCTGGACGACCTGATGGCGGCCGTGGGCGGCTATGACGTGGTGGGCGGCGGATGAGGGCGCCCCATCTGGACCAGGTGCTGGCTTACGCCAGGACTACGGCTGCGGATGAGGGCATCTGCGAGCTGACGCGGCTGGGCTGCCAAAGGTTTCTGCGTGATCTGGAGGATCCCCGGTTCGTGCTGGATCCGGCGCTGCCGGAGTTTTGCATCGGGATCATGACGAAGCTGTTCGCGTTCATGCAGGGGGAGCGGCTGGACGGCACGCCGCTGCGGGGCAAGCTCTTTGAGCTGATGCCCTGGCATATCTACTGCACCTACGCCGTATGCGGCTTTCAATGGGCCGACACGCGGCTGCGGCGGTTCACGGAGGCGGACATCTTCGCCCCGCGGAAAACCGTAAAGACCTGCTTTTCGGAAGCACTGCTGTTTGCCATGTGCCTGTGGTACAAGCGCAGCGGTGCCAAGGAAAAGACGGTGGCAGGCTCCATGAAGCAGGGTATGGAGGGCTTTGAGTTCCTCAAGTACAACCTGGTACGGCTGGGACTGGCCGCGCCGGACAACCCGGCGGGCGTGCCGCTGCGGATGCTGGACAGTTCGCTGGGGCACAAGTTTTCTGGTGAGCTGGGCGGCGGCTTCCTGGACATGGAGACGCTGGCCTACAAGCCCGACCTGTTTGACGCGTTCAATGCCATGTTCGTCCACCTGGACGAGCTGGAGCTCTATAAGGACGCCCGGCCCTACACCCGACTGCGCGACGCCATGAAGGCCTACACCAACAAGCTGGTGCTGATCACCTTCACGGCCGGCGACGACGGGACGGGCTTTGCCGCCACCCACCGGAACTATCTGGAGGCGGTGCTGCGGGGCACCATCAAGGGGCCGGACGCCGACCGCACCTTCGTGTTCATGGCGGAGGCCCCGCGAATGGAGGACGGCGAAGTGGACTACACCAATCCGGCGGTGCACCGGGCGGCCAACCCTAGCTACGGCATCACCATCCGGCCGGACGATATGCTGGCGGCATCCTTGCAGGCGGAGCGAAATCCCACACTGCGGAAGGAATTCCTGACCCGCTCGCTGAACGTGTTTGTCAGCAGCTTCAAGGCGTGGTTTGACGTGGCGGAGTTTCAGCGCAGCGACGGCCGCTATGGCTGGAGCATGACGCAGCTGGCTAAGCTGGTAAAGAACTGGTACGGCGGCGCCGACCTGTCGAAGCTGCACGACCTGACGGCGGCGGCGCTGGTGGGCGAGGTGCCCGCCAAGCTGGCGGCTACGGAGGACTGGACGCCCCCGGAGGACGTGCTGGTGATCGTGCCCCACTGCTGGTTTCCCATCACGGCGGCAGCGGAAAAGGCAGACCAGGATCGTATCCCGCTGTTTGGCTGGAAGGAGGATGGGTGGCTGGACATGCCCAACGAAGCCAGCATGGACCCCACGGAGCCGGTGAAGCAGTTTTTGGCGTGGAAGAAGGCCGGCTTCCACATCCGGAAGGTGGGCCACGACCGGAAATTTGCCCGGAAATACTATCAGGCCATGAAAAAAGCCGGGTTTTCCGTGGTGGATCAGCCCCAGATGTACTTGCAGAAGTCCGAGGGATTCCGCTACATCGAGCACAAAGCAAAAGTCGGGTGCCTGTACTACTGCCACGCGGAGCCCTATGAGTACTGCGTGGCCAACGTGCGGGCCCAGGAAAAAGTGGATGACGCTGTGCAGTATGAGAAGATCGGGCCGACGAGCCGCATCGACGTGTTCGACGCGTCGGTGTTTGCCACGATCCGGATGCTGATCGACAGCGAGAAATTAAATCAGGCCGCCAGGTGGTTTGGCGGCGAGGAAGAGGAGGTGTGACCGATATGGGGCTATTTGGTAAGCGAAGGCAGAAACGCTCCGCTGTGGGGGCGATTCTGCTGACCACGCCGGGCGTGGTGCTGCCTGCCGGGTATCACCGGTTGGCGGACACGCCGGAGGTGGCCGGGGCCGTGTGGTGCATCTCCGATCTGATCGCCAGCATGACCATCCACTTGATGCAGAACACCAGCAACGGCGATATTCGGGTTCGGGACGAGCTGGCCAAGAAGGTGGATATCGCGCCGTGGCGCATGGGTACCCGGCAGACGCTGGTAAGCTGGATCGTGACCACGCTGCTGCTGGAGGGCGACGCCTTCGTGCTGCCGGTGACCTCCGGCGGGTATCTGGAGGATCTGGTGCCCATGCCGGACGCCTACGCCATGGCGCAGCCGGACGGGCTGACCTACACCGTGCAGTGGCAGGGTGTGGTCTTCGGGCCGGACGACGTGCTGCATTTTGTTCTGCACCCGGATCTGCGGCAGCCCTGGCGGGGCACAGGTCTGCAGGTGCAGCTTCAGGACGTGGTGGCCAGCCTGGTGCAGGCCACGGCCACCAAGACCGCCTACATGAGCAGCGAGTACCGGCCGCCGCTGATTATCAGCGTCAACTCTGACAGCGATCTGGCGGACGAGGGCAAGCGGGAAGCGTTCATTCGAGAACGGCTGACTCGGAAGAATCGGGACGAGCCGTGGATCTTCCCGGCCGACCTGATGCATGTGGAGCAGGCCAAGCCGTTAAGCCTTACCGACCTTGCAATCCGGGACGGCGTGGAGCTGGACAAAAAGTCTATCGCCGCGGTGATCGGCGTCCCCGGCTTTCTGGTGGGCGTGGGCGAGTTTCATCGAGATGAGTATAACACGTTCATCCGGCGGAAGGTACTGCACGTGGCCCAGATCGTTGAGCAGGAGCTGACCAAGAAGCTGCTGTTGAGCCCGGAGCGGTATTTCCGACTGAACAGCCGGTCACTCTACTCCTACGACCTGAAGGAGCTGAGCGAGATCGCCGACGAGCAGTACACCCGCGGGCTGATGACCGGAAACGAAGCCCGGGACTGGATCGGCCTTCCGCCCATGAAGGGGCTGGATGAGCTGGTGATTTTGGAGAACTATCTGCCGATCGACCGGATCGGCGACCAGAAAAAGCTGAAAGGGGGCGGCAAAAATGCCGACGAATGACAACGACCGCCTGGCGCGGCAGGTGCGCTCCTGCGGAGCGGAGTTCCGGACCCGCGACGAGGGTGGCCCGGTGATCGAGGGGTATTTCTCCGTTTTTAACCGGGACTATGAGCTGTGGCCCGGCGCGGTGGAGCAGGTGGCTCCGGGCGCCTTCCGGGAAACGCTGGGGGGCGACATCCGCGCCCTGGCCAACCATGACACGCGGCTGGTGCTGGGCCGGACAACCACCGGCACCTTGACGCTGCGGGAGGACGACAAGGGTCTATTTGGCACGATCAAGATGAACGAGCAGGACAGCGACGCCATGAACCTCTACGCCCGCGTCCAGCGGGGTGACGTGAGCCAGTGCTCGTTCGGTTTTGATATTCTGGACGAGGAATTCACGGAGCGATCCGACGGGAGCGTGCTGTGGACGATCCGGAAGGTAAAGCTGTACGAGGTGAGCGTGGTGACCTTCCCGGCCTATGTGGAAACGGCGGTCAGCGCGCGGAAAGCGGAAGTGGACACCATCCGGCGCAGAAGGCTGGATGCGTGGAAAAACGAGATGAAGGAGCGAATGAAAAAATGGCATTGAAAATTCTGATGCTGCGCAAGCGGCTGACCGAAGAAGAGAAAAACAACGCGGCCCTGCGGGCCAAGCTGGCACCCTTTGCCCAGCGGGAGAAGGAGCTGGAACGCTCTATTGAGGAGGCCGCCTCTGAGGAGGAACGCAGCGCCGTGCAGGCGGCTGTGGAGGCCTTTGAGAGCGAGCGGGACGCTGCCCAGCAGGCTGTGACCGCCAGCGACGCGCTGATCAGCAAGCTGCGGGGTCAGATCGAGGCTGCGGAGCAGGAGCAGCAGGCTGCCGCCAGCAACGGCGGCGAGGGCCGCGGCACCAATCCCGGCCTCCAGGGCGGCGGCATGGAGCTGCGGGAAGCGCAGGAATTCCAGCGCACCGGCCGCCATGTCTACCGCGATGTGCGCAGTCTGCTGCGGGCTACTCCCCTGCTGACCAGCGCCACCGGCGTGGTGGGCCCCACCGGCGTGGACGGCATCAACGACGGCTTCGTGGGCGTGAGCAGCCTAGTGGATCTGCTGAAGGTCACCGACTGCACCGGCATGGCCAACTACAAGGTGGTCTATCTGTCCGGCGACGCGGCGGACGCTGCGGCCATCACCGAGGGCAGCGCCCCCACCGAGGGCGAGCCCACCTTTGGCAGCGTGGAGCTGACCCCCAGCAACTACGGCACCATCGGCTACATCTCCAACGAGATCGCCAAGCAGACGCCGCTGAACTACGAGGAAAAGGTACGGGAGAGTGCTCGCCGCAGCCTGCGCCGCAAGCTGAACACCGTGGCCGTGACGGCCATTCTGGCATCCAGCCTGAACAACTCCATGGATCTGAGCGCCGCTGCATCCGCCACCACCGGCGCCGCGTTCTTCGATGGCGCTCTGCTGAGCAACATCATCCTCAGCTACGGCGGCGACGAGGACACCGGCGGCGTGGGTGTTCTGTTCCTGACCAAGGAGGATCTGAAGGCCTTTGCGGCGGTGCGCGGCAAGAACGAGTACCTGCCGGTGTACTCCATTACCCCCAATGCGGCCAACCCCAGCACCGGCATCATCAAGGACAACAACGGCCTGAGCTGCCGGTACTGTCTGAGCAAGGACATCAAATCCCTGTCCACCCTGACACTGGCTACCACCGCCGCCAAGACCATGTTCTACGGCGTGCCCTCCAATGCGGAGCTGGCACTGTGGGGCGGCTTCGACGTCCGCGTGGACAGCAGCTACAAGTTCGCCGAGGGCCTGCTGGCCATCCGCGGCGAGGTGACCGCCGACGTGGACGTGACCGTGAAGGGCGGCTTCACGGTGGTGACGGCCAAGAAGGCCGGTAGCTGATAGCGGCCAAGGGGCGGCGGACTGAGCGGGAGCAATAATCAGTCCGCCGCCTTGCGGCAGAAAGGAGCGAAACGCCATGGACATGGAAATTTTGCTGACACGACTGAAGCTGAGCCTGCCGCTGACGTCGGACGCCTATGACGAGCTGCTGGAGGGCTTTTTGCAGACGGCCATCGACAAGTTCGGGGCCGACGCGAAGGACGAGGGCGACCAGACGCTGGTGATCCTCTACGCCGGGTGGCTGTGGCGCAGCCAGAAGAACCCCGGTTTGCAGAAGCCTCCGGCGCTGCAGATGGCTATCAACGACCGGGCGGTGCGGAAGGCGACGGAGGGCGGCAATGTTTGACGTGCTTTACCTGATCGTTCCCGATTCGGGCACGCAGGATGAGATCGGCGTTTTCCGCAAGACCGGTCCGGAAGAACGGCGGCGGGTGCTGTGCGAGGCCGGAGGCGTCCGGCGTAGCGAGTGGGCGGCTGCCGGCGCGGCCGGGCATAAACCGGAGCTGGTGGTGACCGTGCCCTTCGTGGACTACCAGGGCGAGACCGAGGCTGACTACCGCGGGCAGCGGTACAGCATCTACCGCACCTATCCCGTCAATGACGGGTGGGACATTGAGCTCTATCTCGAGATGAAGGACGGTGTGCGAGGATGAGCGGAAGCATCAACATCGACCAACTGGCGGACGCCGTGATGGGCGCGCTAGAAGAATACCGGGACGTGACGCTGGACGTTATGAAGGAGGCTGTGGATAAAGTGGCCAGGGAGACCGTGGCCGAGGTCCGCAGCGATATCCCTGCGGCTGGCATCGGTGGCACGGGCGACTATCGGAAAAGTTGGGCGTCCAAGCAGGATGCCGGGGCGCGCGGGCGGTACGCCTACGCGAAGGTCGTGTACGCCAAAGCGCCCCACTATCGGCTGACGCACCTGCTGGAGAAGGGACATGACCTGATCGTCCGGAAAAAGCCGCTTGGCCGCGTCAAGGCGTTTGTCCACATCCGGCCGGCGGCGGACGCCGCGGCCGACAAACTGGAACAGTACATCAAAGACGGCATCGCGCGGAAGGGAGGCGGCTGAGCATGACGCTGGCGCAAGTAGACGCTGTGCTGAAGGGCACGGGGCTGCCGGTGGTTTATCACCAGTGGCGGCAGGACAATGCCAGAGGGCCGCGCCCGCCTTTGCCCCGGATCACCTATCAGGTGAAAAACGACAACCCGTTCTATGCCGACGGCGTGGTGTACTACACCTGCCCGGCCATCGAGGCGGCGCTGTATACCGCCGAGAAGGACACGGCCCTGGAGGCCGCTGTGGACACCGTACTGCAAAGCGCGGAGATCGCCTACACCAAGACAGAGGGCTGGGTGGAGGACGAGAGAGTATACGCAATCATCTATGAATTTGAGGTGTGATTATGGAAAACGAAAATAAAGTTCAGTTCAACCTGAAGAACGTGCACTACGCCGTGCTGACGGAAACCAAGGTGGGCGGCACTTCCAATTACAGCTGGGGCACGCCGGTGGCGGTGCCGGGCGCGGTAAATCTGAATCTGGAACAGCAGGGTGAGATCACGAAGTTCTACGCCGACGGCATCGTGTACTACCAGAGTCCGGTGAACAACGGCTACGAGGGAGATCTGGAAATGGCTCGTATCGTGGACAAGATGCTGCAGGATGTGTGGGGCATGACGCTTGGCACCACCAGTAAGGTGCTGACGGAGAACGCCAACACGGAGGCCAAGGCCTTCGCACTGCTGTTCCAGATCGATGGTGATGCGGATGAGGACTGCTACGTCCTCTATAACTGCACGGGCACGCGCCCGGCCATCGCCGCCAAGACCAGGGAGAACACCAAGGAGCCTCAGACCCAGAGCAGCACCATTTCCGCCGCGCCGCTGGGCAACGGCAACGTGATGGCGCGCACTACGTCCGAGACGCCGGAGGTCACCAAGAGCGGTTGGTTTAACGAGGTGTTCGTGGAGGGCGCCGCGTAATGGACAGGACTGTGACCATTGACGGCAAGACCGTCACGCTACGGGCATCGGCGCTGGTTCCGCGGCTCTATCGCCATCTGATTGGACGAGACATCATCCGGGACATGGCGACGCTGCGGAAGGCCTATAATGCCGCGCTGGAAGCCGAGAACGCAGGCGCGGACGAGGAAGGCCAGAATGTGGCCGCCATGACAGCCATGGATCTGGAGATCTTTGAAAACATCGCATGGGTGATGCTGAAGCACGGTGCGGAGTTTCGGGACACGGAGTTCGGTCGGGTGCTGATGAACGGCGACGTTATGGTAGGCCGGAGCCCGGATGAGTGGCTGGATCAGCTGGACGGCGTATTCTCTGTCTACGACGTGTTGCCGGTGATCCTAGAGCTGTGGGACGCCAACCAGAGAACCACCAGCACGCCGGCAAAAAAGTGAGACAGACAACCCGGGAGCCCAACGGGGCGCAGTTCATGCTGCGCTGCGCTCAGTTGGGGTTGTCTGACGAGGCTCTGACGGGGATGACCATGGGCATGGTCTACGATATGTGCACGGAAAAGGCCAATGACCAGCACAAGTATCCCTACAAGGCCACGCAGGCCGATATCTACGCATTTTTCCCCAAGTAAGGAGGTGGGCGCATGGCGAACAACAGCCGGGTGAAGGGCATCACCGTCAAGATCGGCGGCGACGTGTCCGGGCTGGACAAGGCGCTGCAGAAGGTCAACGGCGAGATCAACGACACCCAAGCCAAACTGAAAGACGTCAAGCGGCTGCTGCGGCTTGATCCCGGAAACACGGAGCTGCTGCGGCAAAAGCAGGAGCTACTCTCCAAGGCCGTGGGCGAGACCAAAAACAAGCTGGAGCAGCTTAAGGACGCCGAAAAGCAGTTGAAAGACTCGGGCGTTGATGAAAATAGCGCCCAGTTCCAAAGCCTTCGGCGGGAGATCATCGAGACGGAAAACTCGCTGGATGATTTAGAGAGGGCCGCCAATCAGTCCAACGCCGCCCTTGAGAAGATCGGCGCCACCGCGGACAAGGTGGCCAGCGGCGCCCAAAAGGTAGCCGACGCCACGGCGGGCATCTCCCGTGCGGCGCAGGCCGGGCTTGCCGCCGCCGCTGCCGCGACCGTAAAAATTGTGGACAGCTATGCCGACTATGAGCAGCTGATCGGCGGCGTGGAGACGCTGTTCAAGGGCGACGCCAAGACGCTGGTGAACTACGCGAACAATGCCTACAAGACGGCTGGCCTGAGCGCCAATGCCTATATGGAAACGGCCACGGGTTTTGCCGCGTCGCTGGTGAGCAGTCTGGGCGGCGACACCAAGAAGGCCGTGGAAATGGCGGACATGGCCATCACGGACATGGCGGACAACACCAACAAGATGGGCAGCGACATCCAGAGCATCCAGAACGCCTATCAGGGCTTTGCCAAGCAGAACTACACCATGCTGGACAACCTGAAGCTGGGCTTTGGCGGCACGAAAGAGGAGATGCAGCGGCTGCTGGACGAGGCGGAGAAGCTGTCCGGCGTGCACTACGACATCGGCAACTATGCCGACATCGTCAGCGCTATCCATGTGATCCAGGAAGAGATGGACATTACCGGCACCACGGCCAAAGAGGCGGAGGGGACAATTTCCGGCTCCATCTCCGCCTTTAAGGCATCCGTCAGCAACCTGCTGGCGGGCATGGGAGATGCAGACGCCGACGTGGGCCAACTGACGGACAATGTGATCGCCGCATTTCAGACCATGGCGGACAATATCATCCCGATTTTGCAGAACATCTGGGATCATTTGCCCGGTGGGGCGAAGTTCGCGCTGGTTGCCGTGGGTGCTGCAGCAGCCATCTCCCCGGTGGCTGGTGCGATTAGCAACATTTTCGGGGCAGTGAGTACCTTGACGCAAGTAATTCCGAAGATTGGCGCGGCATTCAGCGCAGTAGCCTCCTTCATCGCGGCCAATCCCATTGTGTTGATTGTTGCGGCCATTGTGGCCTTGGTGACGCTGATCGCCACCAAGGGCGACGAGATCCAAGCGCTGCTGCAGAAACTGGATGACTGGCTGCAGGGCATCTTCACCAAGGACTGGACAGAGGTCTTTGGGCCTGTGCTGGGTGAGATTCTGAACGGATTTTTTGCCAACGTAAAGAACATCTGGGACAGCATCAAGCAGGTATTTGACGGCATCATCAACTTCATTCGGGGCGTGTTCACAGGAGACTGGAGCCGTGCTTGGGAGGGCGTGAAGCAGATCTTTGGCGGTATATTCCGCGGGTTGACTGCTCTGGCGAAGGCCCCCATCAACGGAATCATCGCGCTGCTGAACGGAGCCATCAATGGAATCAATATGATGGTTGATGCACTGAACAGTCTCAGCTTCACGATACCGGACTGGGTCCCTCTCCTGGGAGGAAAGGAGTTTGGCCTGAATCTGCGTCATGTGGGGAATATCCCTTACCTGGCTACTGGCGGTATCCTGTCTCGCGGTAGCGCTGTGGTGGGCGAAGCCGGGCCGGAGCTGCTGACGTTAACAGGCGGGAAGGCTGTGGTTCAGCCGCTCTCTGGCAACAACAGCGTAGTTAATAACCGCAATCTTGGCGGTATTAGTGTCACAGTGTATGGTGCCCCTGGGCAGGATGTCGACGAGCTCGCGGACGTCATTATGCGCCGTATGCAGCATGAGGTTGATCGAAGGGAGGCGGTTTTCGCTTGATCGGTGAAAATCAATTCTATCTTGACGGTCGGAGTTGTATGGACTTTGGCGTGGTATGTTCCGGATCCGGGACATACGGCGCACCGGAACGTGACACAGAGGCCGTAGAGATCCCGGGATTGGACGGAGCCGTCCTGCTGGACAACGGGAGGTATAAGAATATTGAGGTATCGTATCCGTGTTTCATCTGCCGCGATTTCAAGTCGAACATGATGGCTTTCCGCGCATGGCTCCTGAGCCATAAAGGTTACCGCCGCCTAGAGGATACCTATGACAGAGATCACTTTCGCCTAGCCTATGCGACTGGGGGGGTAGATGTCGAGACTTCTCCCCTTAACCGTGGAGGGAATTTCAACATTGCCTTTGACTGCAAGCCGCAGCGTTGGCTGAAAGCTGGAGAGGAAAACCTAGCGCTCGTTTCCGGCCAGCCCCTGATGAACCCAACACTCTTTGAGGCGCTGCCCCTTATCACAATCCGTGGTACGGGGGCTGGGGCGCTGGATGTTGGCGGTACAGTGGTAACCATCAACAGCATGCCTGACGGCGTCCTGATTTTGGATTGCGAGGAGCAGAACGCCTACGGTCCGGATGGCGCTAACCGTAACAATACAATCTCTGCCCCGGAGTTCCCGGTGCTGCCGGCAGGAGAGACGCCGATCAGCTGGTCGGGCGGTATCGGCGCCGTTGAAATCGTGCCGAGGTGGTGGACGCTATGAGGCCTGTTCTCTATCCGCCAGCCGAACGCGAATTCGCGGACAACGGGCTGGGCGCACTGGCCGATGCGGCGTCCTGTCTCGTGTCGGAGCAGCGCAACGGCAGCTACGAGCTGACGATGCAGTACCCGGTATCCGGGCTGCACTACGCCGACATCGGCTACAGGTCCATCATTCTGGCCAAGTCGAGCCCGGACGGAAGGCCGCAGCCGTTCCGGGTCTACCGCATCACGCGCCCCATGGGCGGCCTGGTGACGGTCTTCGCCCAGCACATCAGCTACGACCTGTCCGGCGTAGCCATGCCGCCGTTCTCGGCGCAGGGGATCTCCGGCGCGTTTTCTGCAATCGGTAGCAGCGCCATTCCGGCCGACAACGGCTTCAGCTTCTGGACCGACAAAACGGGTACTCAGGTAATCTCCAGCACGCTGCCTCTCTCTGTCCGGTCTCTGCTTGGCGGAATCCGCGGCAGCATACTGGACGTGTTTGGCGGGGAGTACGAGTTCGACCGCTTCACCGTCCGCCTGTGGAGCCAGCGCGGCGCCGACCGGGGCGTAACGCTGAGGTACGGCAAGAACATCACTACGCTTGAGCAGGACGCCAACTGCGCAGCCGTCTACACCGCGGTGTACCCCTACTGGACCAACGAGGAAACAACGGTGGCGCTGCCGGAGAAAATAATTTCCGTCCCTGGCACGTTCGACTTCACCAGAATCCTGCCGCTGGATCTGTCCTCCGCGTTTGAGAGCCCTCCCACCGCGGATCAGCTGCGCACGTCGGCGCGATACTACATCGCCGACAACAAGATCGGCGTCCCCCGCGTATCGCTGAGCCTGTCCTTCGTGCAGCTGGGCGGCGAGCGCCTGGATCTGTGCGACACTGTTTCCGTCGTCTTCCCTCGCATGGGGATCAGCACCCGGGCGAAAGTTGTAAAAACCACCTATGACGTGCTGCGTGGCCGATACGAGTCGGTAGAGATCGGCGACATTAGGGCCAGCATCGCGGACACGATTGCCGGTCAGGCGCTGGACATTGGTTCTATGCCTACCACGCAGGCCATGCAGAAGGCGATCCTTAACGCCACCGGTTGGATCACCGGGACCGGCGGCGGCTATGTGGTACTTAAGCGCAACGACAGCGGGCAAGCGGTAGAGCAGCTGATCATGGATTCCCCGGAAATGTCCACCGCTCAGAATGTTTGGCGCTGGAACTTGGGCGGCCTTGGCTTCTCGAGAAAAGGCGTCAACGGCCCATACGAGACCGCCATCACCCAAGATGGTTCTATTGTCGGCAAATTCGTCACGGCTGATGGATTGCAGGTGTACGCAGCCAATGTGCTGGGCCAGTTGACCGCCAATCAGATCAATGCCGAGAGCCTGCACGTCAAGGCCGCCAACGTGGATGGGACGTTCTCGGCGGACAAGATCGTCGGCGGAAGCATCGATGCCGATCAGATCAATGTCAAAAACCTGAACGCAGATAACATCAATTCCGGATCACTGAAAAGCGCCTACCTGGCGGATGGCGCGGTGGTCAACAGTAAGCTGGGCAGCTACGCGGTAGAGGGTGGCAACGTGGCAACCGATGCCATTATCAATCGACACCTGAGCAGCGGAAGCGTTAAGCAGACAACGTGTTCTGCGAGCCTTCAAAATCTGATTGCGGAAGGCATCACTGCAAACAGCATTCTGGCCGGCACAGGATCCGCCAACGACTTAACGGCCGATATTCTGAGGGTAACGACAACGTTCCGATTTGGAAGCTTCTCAAACCCGCTTACGCTTTACAACAGCTCGAATTTGCCGACCTATGTGCTCGGCACGAAATAAGGAGGTACGCCTATGGCTCAAAACCCAACTGTAACACTTGCCGATGGGACGGAGCTGCCCTGCGATTTTTTCGGCTACGCCGCCAGCGTCGGGCTGCAATATATCGATGTCCCAGGCATCACGGTCGTCAAGGCAGCTCGCCTTTTCGGGGATGAGAAGAAAACTGAAAGAATCACGTTTGCGGGTGGCGATGAGACTATCGTAAGAGAGGGGTACACCGTCTGCGTTGGCATCTCTCTCGGAAGCGAATCAGTCCGCGTCACGCTGCGTAGGCCATTTGCAGAGCCGGATACGGCTCAAGCGCTGGAATCCTCGCGCCACGAGGCCGAGCAGTACCGCCTGGCATTGGAAGAGCTTGGCATAAATACCGAGGAGGTGGTCTCTTGAACATCAACCAGACGGCGGCACTGAACTTGTCCGAGTCTATCGCGCCGCCGACGCTGCGAATGGCGCAGGACGATGCCAACACACGAACAATCAAGGCTTCTCTGTGGGACGGAGCTCAGCCGTTTTCCATCCCCAGTGAGTGCGTCTGCATGGTGCGCTTTGGAAAGCCGGATGGCACAGGCGGTCTCTACGACACCACCGAGAGCGGACAGAAGGTCAGTTACTCCGGCAATGTAGTAACAGCGCCTGTGGCGGCGCAGATGCTGGCTGTGGCTGGTATCGTCAAGGCACAGATCGACATCTACGGCGGTGGAAAAGAGCAGCAGGCTGAAAAACTGGCCACCTTCCGTTTCCGTGTGGAGGTCGAGCCGTCGGCCTATGCAGATGCCAAGATCATCAGCAGCGATTATTACAATATTTTGTCCTCTCAGATCGCCGCGGCAGTTGAGGCTGGTGCCAAGGCCGACCAGGCTATACAGGCGGCGCAGCAGGCGACCGAGGCAGCGTCCTCGGCGTCTCAAAGCCAGACGGCAGCTGCATCGTCTGCGCAGAGCGCCTCCCGGTCTGCGCAGGCGGCTTCAAGCGCAGCGTCTTCGGCGACCTCCGCCAAAACTGCCGCAGAATCGGCACAGGAGGCCGCACAAGCCGCCAAGGAATCCGCCGCGTCCTCGGCCAGCGCTGCCGCCCAGGACGCACAGAGCGCCACTCAGGCCGCCGCAGCGGCCATGCAGGATGCGGATGACGCCGAAGCGTGGGCCATTGGCAAGAGGAATGGTGCCGATGTACCATCCACCGACCCAGCCTACCACAACAATGCGAAATATTACAAGGAACAGGCGCAGGCCGTTGTCGGTGACAAGGTGGATAGCTTCAATGGCCGAACCGGCACCGTTACCCCTCAGGAGGGGGACTACACGGCGGAGATGGTCGGCGCGCAGCCGCTCTTGACCCCCGGCGATAACATTTCCATCACCGGCAGCGTGATCGCTACCAAAGCGTTTCCCTGTAACCCAAATCTGTTGGACAACTGGTACTTCGGAAAACCGGTGAATCAGAAAGGACAGACGAGCTATGGGCCGCAGACAAATGGTGGGTACACTATTGATCGTTGGATGTCCACAGAGGAGGTATCGGTCAATTCAGCCGGATTTGTAACCTCTAAGACCCTCGTTCAAAGGATCGAGAGCGCCGAACTACTTAATGGGAAGATCTTAACGTTCTCGGCGCTAACTGCCTCTGGGGAACTTCTGACCGGCTCCAAGGCTTTAGACGCCTCTGCCGGTTGCGTTTTTGCCGACGTGGGGGGGAGGGTGATGCAGTACTCTGCGTACTGGAAGGGATTTCAGATTTACCGTGACGCCGCAGCGCTTGACCTCCTCGCCGTCAAGCTGGAGCTTGGTTCCCAGCAGACGCTAGCACATCAGGAGAACGGTGTGTGGGCGCTGAACGAGATACCTGACTACGGCAAACAGTTGAGAAGGTGCCAGCGGTATCTTCAGGAGATTCAGCAGTATTCCGCGTACCCAGCGGCGATTGATGTTAATGGAAATTTGCTTGTTGCAATCGTGCTCCCAGTTGAAATGCGAATCAGACCTGTGTTTTCTAGGGCGAACATAGGCAACAATATTATTGATGCTTATTTTGCTACTGGTGGGCGTACGGGGGTCGCAACCACACCAGCTGTTGGTGGTTCACCAGGATTTGTAAATCTGAATTTCAAAAGCATTGCAGGTAAAAAAGATATGGGTGTCATAGCTAGATTCGTCGATAAGGTCTTTTTATCCGCTGATCTGTAAGGAGGTAGCGCAATGGAAAATCTGAAATCAAAGGTCTACGTCCTGCTGGACGAGAGAAGCCGCGTTCTCCGCTGCGAGGGCGGCTACACCATGAGCAACATTGACGACGTGAGCAAGTGGACGTACATCGACGAGGGCACGGGGGACAGATACAACCTGTGCCAGAGCCACTATTTTGACGCGCTGTACACCGAGCAGGGCATCCCCCGGTATAAGTACGAGGAGGACGCTTGCGTGCTGCGGAGTGATGCGGAAATCGCGGAGGACGTGGCAAACCTGCCGCCTCCTGCCCCTGCGGAGCCAACGTCTGCGGAGGCAGCACAGTACAAAGCTGCCCTAAAAATCCTTGGCATCGAAACGGAGGACTGATATGAGAAGTGATATTTTAGAGCAGGCCAAGGCGCTTCGCGCCAGTATGGACGCTGCAGCGGCTGTCCTGACCGATGAACAGGCGGCAAAAGCGCCGATGATCTACCGACCGTGGAGCGGCGACAGCGTGGCCTACGCTGCCGGTGACAGATGCCTGTATAGCGGCGTGTTGTACAAGTGCTTGCAAGGGCACACCTCACAGGTGGACTGGACACCGGAGGCCGCTGTCAGCTTGTGGGCAAAGGTGCTGATCCCCGATCCTGCCGTGATTCCCGAGTGGCAGCAGCCGGAGAGCACCAACCCCTATATGAAAGGGGATAAGGTGACATATCAGGGCAAAACATGGCAGTCTACCGTTGACAACAACGTGTGGGCGCCTGGCGTCTATGGCTGGGAGGTGGTTTGATATGTGGCAGTACATTATCCCGGCCATCAGCGCTATCGTGGTGGCTGTGGTAGAAGCAGTGGCGGCGAAAGACCGCAAGCGAGCCAAGAAGCGCGAAGAGACACTGAAACGCCATGAGCAGCAGCGGGCCGAGGAAACCCGCCTTGCAATGGCAATGAACTCCGCCACATTGCAGCTATGCGTGGTGACGGCCAACGCTCTGACGGGCGGTCACAACAACGGCAACGTCGAGCGTGCCCGCCAAGCGGCGCGGCAGGCAGAAGCGGAGTATGACGCATTTGTACAGCGGCTCGCCGCCAATCAGGTGGCAAAGCTGTGAGCCGCCTGAAGAAACGACGCACGCCCACGACAAAAAAGATACTGTGGTTATGTCTCGTCAACGGCATTTTGTGGGTATGGTGCAGCTACGCACTGGCGTTTATCGGCATGTTCCGGGAGAACTACGCCGGGGCAAGTATCGCGGAATCACTCAGCAGCGCGGCCATTACGGAGATCATTGGCGTGGTGCTGGTGTATTGTTTGAAATCGTTGTTTGAAAAGCGGAAAGACTTCGGAGAAGTCGGAAAGGATGACATGAAATGAACAATCTGAATTGGGTGGAAATCGTTGTCAGCATTTTGAGCGGTCTGGCGGTGTGTATTCCGCTGGTGGTAAAGCTGGTGCAGACCGTCAAGGCGGCGGTGCAGGAAAAGAACTGGTCTCAGATCGTGGCTATCGTGCTTGACCTGATGCAGCAAGCCGAAGGGCTGTTTGCCGAGGGCGCTGCTCGTAAGGCGTGGGTCATGGCAGGCGTGCAAAGCGCCGCCAAGAGCGCCAACTTTCCCTATGACGATGTGGCGGCACAGAAGGTCAGCGACATGATCGACGCCATCTGCGCGGCGGCAAAGGTGGTCAATGGCGAGGTGAAGGAAGATGCAGCTGATTGAAAACTTCCTAACGCTGAATCCTTGTTATAACGCCAACATGGCAAACGCCGATGACAGATATACCACGTTCCAGCGGAGAGGGCCGCAAGGGCTTGTTCTGCATTCGGTAGGCGTGGCGCAGCCGTCGGCAGAGGTGTTCACCAAGCGGTGGAACAGCCCCAGCTATGACCGGGCCTGCGTCCATGCGTTTATCGACGCCAACACGGGCAGTGTGTATCAATGTTTGCCGTGGAACTTCCGGGCATGGCATGTGGGCGGCTCTGCCAACAACACCCACGTCGGCGTGGAAATGTGCGAACCCTCCGCCATCAAGTACACCACGGGAGCCAAGTTTACCGTCACGGACAAGGACAAGGCGCTGAAGCAGTGCGAGACGGCCTATAAGGCCGCCGTGGAGCTGTTTGCCATGCTGTGTAAGAAGTACAGCCTTGACCCGCTGAAGGACGGTGTGATCCTCTCTCACTACGAGTGCGGCAAGCGGGGCATCGGTTCCGGCCACGTCGACCCGGAACACCTGTGGACGGGGCTGAATACCGGCTACACGATGGCAGGGTTCCGCAAAGACGTTAAGGCGGCCATGAGCGGCGTCACGGTGGTGCCCACCACACAACCGGTCGTCGAGAAAACCATCACCGTCAAGGTACGGCAGCTGTCGCGCGGCATGGAGGGCACCGATGTCAAGACCCTGCAAGCGGCGCTGAACGCCAACGGCTTCAACTGCGGCAGCGCTGACGGAGATTTCGGCGCGAAAACCGAAACGGCGCTGAAACAGTTTCAGACCAAGTATTCCCTGGGCGCTGACGGCATTGCTGGAAACGGAACGTGGGGCAAGCTACTGGGGAAGTAACGCACATCTGAGCGAGGCGTGAGGCTACGATCCGCCGCCCTCCGCCTCCGTGAATAGCTCCGCAAGCTCACGGCGTGGGAATCATCATGAATCCGACACATCGTGATATCCGGGCAAAGCTACAGTCTATGGCACCCCAGCGGGCGGTGGCGTACATCGCCGGGCTGGAGCTGCCGGGTGATGAAGCGTACTGCATCATCGAGTGCGACGTGCGCCGCAAGAGCTACGCCCACGTCGCCAACAAGCTCCACTTGAGCGTGGACGGCCTGTGCAAGGTGCGCCGCCGCGCTTACCAGAAACTCGCAGACTACGTTAAGAACACATAAGCAACCCGCCAAACAAAGGCCATTTCTGGGCGTTTTGTTTGGCGGGTTTTGCTGTACAATTTTATCAACAAGGAGGTGCGGACATGGCATATTTCAATCCCTATCAGCCGATGGGCTACGGCAGCCCTTACGGATACCCCTCTGGCGGCCCTCAGAACGCCGCAGGAGGCCCGCAGGCTTATGCAGGGCAAATTACCCGTGTGAATGGAGAGAACGGCGTAGACGCGCTCAGGATGGCTCCGCGTAGCGAGCTGCTTGCGATGGATATCTCCCGCACCGATGCGCTGATTGGCTGGTATGTCAAAACGGACGACGCCGGGTACAAGTCCAAAACACCGTACCTGCTGACGCCGTACGAGCCGCAGCCGGCGCAGGGCGCTGCGGATCTGAGCAGCATCGAAGAAAGACTGACGAGATTGGAGGGCATCATCAATGAACAATCCCTTGTTAGACAGCCTGATGGGAAACCGCAGAGCGGCAAGACCGAATAATCCGCTGGCGATGGTGGCGGAGTTTCGGAAGTTCGCGGCAGGCATGACGCCGCAGAAAGCAGAGGCGGAGATCAACCGCTTGCTTTCCTCCGGGCAAATGAGCAAAGAACAGTTTGCAAGCTTGCAAGAACAAGCAAAGATGTTTGCACAATTTCTGAGATAAGCCGGGTCGACACGGATTATCATATAAATTTTGATGGAAGGAGCAACACACATGGGTGAGAATATGAGCCTGTCCGATATCGCCGCCGTCACTCGCGGCGCGGACAATGACGGCTGGGGTTCCGGTTGGTTCCTGATCGTTGTGCTTTTTCTCTTTATGTTCGGTTTCGGCGGAAATAACTGGAATCGTCAGGGAGAATTTGGCCAGTACGCCACGGCGGCCAGCCAGCAGGAGATCCTCTTCGGCCAGCAGTTCGGCCAGATCAACGACCGTCTGACCAATATTGGCAACGGCATCTGTAACCTCGGCTACGAGATGCAGGGCAACATTGGCCAGCTGGGCAAGGAAATGGCACTGGCGCAGAACGGCACCAACATGACCATCATGCAGACCGGCAACGGCATTCAGGCGCAGCTGGCGGAGTGCTGCTGCACCACGCAGCGGGCTATCGACGGCGTGAACGCCAACATCGAGGCCAAGTTTGCCGCGCTGGAGAAGTCCCAGCTGGAGCAGCGGATCGCGGAGCAGTCCGCCCGCATCGCCAGTCTGGAGATGGACAACCGCATGTACGGCGTAGTGCGTTATCCCAACGGCTACACCTACAACGCGGGCATGTCCCCCTTCTGCGGCGGTGGCTGCGGCTGCGGCAACGTGTGACATCGGATCATGTTGGTGACACCACCGATATGATAACGCCCTTTCAGGCGAGGCAAGCGGGGCGGCAATAGCTGCCCCGTTATTATGTTAAGGAGGAATTTATGATGAGCAAATCCGCTATCTATACCACCAACACCAGCAAGCCCACCGTGGCCGTGGGCGGTGTCGTACCTGTCGGCGTGACCACGCGCCGGTTTGGCTGCAACGTCAAGCAGGACGGCAACACCATCACCTTGTGCGGCCAGGGCTACTACCTGGTCAACGTCAGCGCCACCGTGGCCCCTACCGCGGCAGGAGCCGTCTCCCTGACCGCCCAGAAGGACGGCGTGGAGATCCTCGGCGCGACCGCGACCGAGACCGCTGCCGCCGCCAACGACGAGCTGGCGCTTGCCATCACGGCGCTGATCCGCAACGCCTGCGGCTGCGAGAGCAGCATTTTGTCCCTGGTCCTTGGCGGCACCGAGGCCGTGGTGAATAATCTGGCCGTCACGGTCGAGAAGCTGTGAGGTGCGGCATGAAGCTGATTCAGAAACTGTCTGAGATGGTCGACGAGGAGATCGGCGATGCCCACAAGTATGCAAAGTGCGCTCTTGAGTACAAGGACACCTACCCCAATTTGTCGAAGGTGTTCTTCGACCTGTCCGGTGCGGAGATGCAGCACATGACCATTCTGCACACCGAAGTGGCCAAACTAATCGAGAAGTCCCGGCAGGAGAAGGGCGAGCCGCCCGAGGGCATGAAGGCCCTGTATGATTATCTGCACAAGAAGCAGATTGACGCGGCGGCGGAGGTCAAGACCTTGCAGGGGATGTATCGAGGGACGTAACGAAAGCCTCGTGAGTAATTCGTGAGTAATTGCTTCGCCAAAAGCGCAAACGACCGGCCTAAAATCGGCACGGTAGGCGGATAATGCGAAGCCCGAAACCCCGTATGAATACAAGAAAAACCGGGGAACCGTTGCGGTTCCTCGGTTTCCTGATTTGGCGCGGAAGGAGGGATTTGAACCCTCCGAGAAAACGGCCATGCGGAGTGATATCACTTACCATTTTCTCATTCGTGAGTAATTCCGTGAGTAATTTTTCCGGCGAAGTAGTCGTTGATGGCCTTGTTGGCGTCGGCCTTGTCGCTGTCGAAAACGTAGGAATAGGTCTTGCGGTAGGTGCTCTCGCAGCTCCAGCCGCCGCGCTCCATGGCGTAGCGGTCGTCAATGCCGGCGGCCTTCATCACGGCGGCGTTGGTGTGGCGCAGGCCGTGGACGGTGGTGTCGGTGATGCCGGCGGCGGCGCAGGCCCGGTGCACGTGCTTGCGGATGGTGTCCGGGTGCATGGGGAAGAGTCTGCCGTCGGCGCGGCGGGGCAGCTGACGAATCTTGTCCATGATATAGTCCGGGCAGTCCACAGTGCGCTGACTGCTGAGGTTCTTGGCGGTGTCTTTCTGCACCCACTTATTGTTTTCGTCCGGGACGACCGCCCGGCGAATGTGCAGGAGGTTGTTGTCCAGATCCACGCAGTCCCAGCACAGCCCTGCGATCTCCGACCGGCGCAGGCCCAGCCAGACCGCCAGCAGGATGGGCACCTCGCAGCTGTCGCCCTGGACGGCCTGGGCCAGCTTGCCGATGTCCTTGGGCTGCAAATATTTCTTGACCGGCTTTTGCACCTGTGGCAGTCGGACGCCGAACACGTCTACGCCACACTCCTTCAGTACCGGCCGCACCAGCCCGTAGGCGTTTGCCACGGTTTTGGCGGACACCTTCTTCGCCTCGGCGTTGACGGCGATCTGCACGTCCATTTTGGTGATGGTGCGCACGTCCCGGCCCATCAGGCCGGAGAAACGGTGTTTCTGCGTCGTTTTGTAGCCCCGGATGGTAGCGGGGGACAGGACGGCGCTTTTGCTTTTGATGTATCCGTCAATGGCCTTGGTGAGCGTCAGCGCCTCCGGCTCCGGATCCTTCGCCTGGATCGCGCCGCTCTTAAGAGCAGCTGCTTGGCGTTCCGCCTCCTTCTTGGTGGCAGCGGTGATGGAGATGCGCTGCCCGTCGATCATGATACTGAGCCGCCAGTTGCCGGAGGGCAGCTTGACGGCCTTAGGGACTTTCATTGTGCGCCACCTCTTTCCTCCGAGGCGATGCGGCGGGCGTAGCGCAGGGCGGAGAACAGCGCCGAGATCATGACGCCGAAGGCGATGGCCACCAGCGTGATGATGACCCACGCGCCGACGCCCACCTCGCCGCCCTGAATCAAGCCCGCGTCCTTGATGCGGAAATCCACCGCGATATAGAAAATCAGCGCCACCGAAAGGACGGCACACAGAAAGGACAGGACAAGGATCGTCGACAGACGGCTTTTGTCCAGTTCTTTCCGCAGGCCGTTGACTTCGGTCAGGCGCTGATTCTCGCTGCTCATATGATCTTCCTTTAGCTGCCGGCGCAGCTGCGCTTCGGTATCCTCGGCAGGGATAATCCCGAAATAATCGTCCAGCGAGACGCCCAGAAATTTACAGATCAGCCCGGCGCTGATGGCGCTGGGCGCCTTGGACGTGGCGGCGAAAAAGTTCTTGATGCTGGACAGAGGGATGCCGGTCTCGTCGGCGATGTCCTGATTGGTGTAATTTAGGCGGTCTCGCGCTTCTCGGCATACTTCTTGCAAGCTCTTTTCCATTTTCTCCCTTTCGACCCCTTTCTGGGTAGGCCCGGCCCGAATTTTGGCCGTCGAGTTTTGTCGACTACCCATATCTGGGCTTGACCTACCCGACACGATGTTGCTACGCTGGACGTGCACCCGGCAAGCGATGGTGGCGCGGGCCGGATGCAAGGCCCCGCCGGCGTTGCGGAGACGGCGGGGCCTATTCAAATTATTTTGTGCCCAAGTTGGGCACGGCTCAGCCGCCGCACACACCGCAGGCAGTGTAGCCGCGGGCAATAGCGTCGTTGATGCCAATCTTGGTACAATCGCCCTTGATCGTCCGGCAGGTCTTCTTGTGATACCGCTCCCCCGTGGGCGTGATGTAGACCATGCGCTCCTCGTCCTTGAATTCCTCCTGTTGGACGGGCTGTTCCTGCTTGGGCACTTCCGGCTGCGTGGCCGTCTGCGGCGTATCCTGCGGCGTCTGGGCGTCGGGCTGGGTCGTTACCTTCGTCTTGGACTCGGCGGTCTCCTGCGGTTTCTGTGCGGGCTTCGGCTCGTCTACCACGACGACCGGTCTCTGCGTCTTGGTCTCCGGCTGCACCTCGGGTATCTCGGCCTGCTGTTGGATGGCGGGCGGCTGGTCGACGTCAGCGACGTTGTCGCCGGCCTTGGGCACCAGGGCGCAGACGAACACAATGCCGAACAGCACGGACAGCGTCACCTTGACTCCGTTTTTCCACTGGGGCATATAGCGCCACATGAGATAGATGCCCAGCGGAGCAAGCAGCAGCAGGCACAGAATGATCACGCCGGGCCGCTGGAAGAAGGGCGGTTTGTCCCCGCCGCCAGAGGGCGCGCTGCTGCTGCCGCTGCAGCTGCTGCTGTGGTGCACGGGCGCGGCCTGGCTGTTGCCAGAACTGCCGGAACTGCCGTACTCTTTGGTGTAGGAGAGGCCGGTGCCGGGCAGGGACGCGGTGACGCGGCTGCGGCCGGAAGTGTTCTTGCTGACGCGGAAGCCCTTGACACCAGTGGAAATGCCGACGCCGGACTTGCTGAGGTTCAGCTTCGTGCCGCCGCCCAGTTTAATGCTTTTACGGAATCTCATGCCCATGGTTGACACGACCTTTCCAATAAATTTTTACGGAGGAGTAGACATGGAGCAGCATAACAGTACATACCTGATGGCAGAGGCCCTAGAGATTTTCTCCGCACTATCCCCCGAGAATCAACGAAAAGCTATTCTTTACCTCGCAGATTTAGCAGTTTTAGATACGCTTCCAACTGGCGATCTGGAGGCAGACTCTTGTACAGCTCCATAAAAATATCTTGGCTGCCGGCCGGTTGGTCGGCGGCTCTTGTTTCACCCAGCAGATCGCTGACGGTACAGCCGAGATACTGCGCCAGCTGTTGTACCTTGGCGACAGACGGAATCTGCCCGCGGTTTATGTCGCTGATGAAGCTGGTGCCCACGCCGCTTTCACGACAAGCCACCGTGGGTTTGACGCCTTTCAGCGCACAATAAATTTTTATGTTTTGCACAAAGATTTCCTTATCCATGGTGCCCTCACACTATATGCAAATTGTGCATCATTACAAATAATCTGTAATTACGCATTTTTCTATTGACAATCCGTGATTACGGATTTATGCTTATACCATCCCCCGGGCGGACAGGCCCGCGGGACGCGCAGTACCGGATTAGTTCTCCTTTAGGCCTCATCACTGCGACCCCATATCCCACAGCAGAGGAACCGCACGAGGGCAAGCGCCCCTGTGCAGCCGGGTGACGCCGGAGCGCAGACGCGGATGTGTACGATGGTTTTCTTTACTCATTTTCCCTTCCCATTGTACCATCCGTTTTTGCGTCCTGTCAAGTAAACCAAGGTTAAAGGTAGGTGACAACATGCAATTGAGCAACAACATCCGCTGGCGGCGGGAATCCAAGGGGCTGACGCAGTCGGAGCTGGGCCGCCAGTGCGACGTGTCGGCGGCGGCCATCAATCAGTTCGAGGGCGGTCTCAAGGTTCCGTCACTGGTGACGGCGGTGGCGTTGGCCAAGGCGCTGGGCTGCTCGCTGGATGATCTGGTGGGCGGTACGGCCAGCGCCTAGGTCAAGCATAACGGAAGGAGGGTTATTTGTCCATGCCGGATAGCAGTAGAAATATCTATCAGACCGCCAGAAAAGCTGCCGGTCTGACGCAGGAAGCGGCCGCGGAACGGCTGGCGGTGAGCGTGGAGAGCGTCCGCGCTTACGAGACCGGCCTGCGCGTGCCGGGGAACGACATCGTGGCCCGCATGTGCACGGTCTACGACGCCCAGTATCTGGGCATGCAGCACGTGCAGCTCTCCGGCGCGCTGCTGCCGGAGTGCCTGCGCGAGGCCCGGCCGGAGCGGCTGGAGACGGCCACCATCAAGCTGGTGCGGCGGATCATGCGGTTTGCCGAGAGCCACCGGGACGACCGGCTGTTGGAGATCGCCGAGGACGGCGTGATCGACGACGAGGAGCGGCCGGAGTTTCTGGCCATCACGGCGGAGCTGACGGACATCATCAAGGCCGCGCTGGCCCTGATGTATACGGAGGAGGTGTAACCATGCCGAAGGTCAATCTGCTGCGGGATGAGGGCCGGGAACGGGCCAAGGTGAGGCGCACCCTGATCCGCATGAAGTGCGCGGAGCGGGACATCCCGTCCCAGGCGGTGCTGGCCCGGAAGATCGGGCTGAACGAGTCCACCATGAGCACCAAGATCAACAGCGGCGCATGGACGGCGGACGACCTGCGGGCGCTGGATCGGCAGCTGCGCTTCAGCGCGGAGGAGTTGGCCCGGTTCGTGCGGGCATGAAAACAGCCGCCAGAGGGCGGCAGGAAGGAGCATGTGAAGGAGGTGAGACGTGTGGGTGACTTCATCCTTTACGCGGCGGTTGTCGTGGGCGCGTGGACGATGGCTTCGGCGACGGTCACGCTGGCGGAATCGCTGGGCAAAAAGAAAGACCGCCTTTCGGCTGGCACCGAAAAGCGGTCATGCAGAAGTAATTCTGCCGATTGAGAACACTATCATTGTAGCAGGAAATCAACGAACTGGCAAGGGGGTATTTGCAAAAATGGCAGAAAATTTAGAGCGTCCGGCGTACTGGGCGGTGATCCCGGCCGACGTGCGCTATGACGATGACCTCCCCGCCAACGCCAAGCTGCTCTACGGCGAGATCACGGCCCTGTGCAACAACGAGGGCTACTGCTGGGCCTCCAACGAGTACTTTGCCCAGCTGTTCGGCTGGGCCACCAAGTCGGTGACCCGGCTGGTCTCCGCCCTGCGGGACGCCGGTCACATCGAAGTGGAAATGGCGCCCTGCGGCGGCGGTACCGAGCGGCGGATCTACGCCGGTGTAGCTGTGGGGGGTGTCCGCAAAATTGCGGAGGGGGTCTCCGCAAAATTGTGGAGGGGGTCTCCGCAAAATTGCGGAGTCTATAATATGTTGAATAATACAGAGAATAATACCCCCCTTACCCCCCAAGGGGGAAAGGCCCGGAAAAAGGCGGAATGGGAACCGGAACGGTTTGAGGGGCTCTGGAAGTTCTACCCCGTGATCCGGAAGGCGGACGGCACGTCTACCAGCAAGGGAGACAAGAGCGATGCCCGGCGCGCATGGAACGCGCTGAGGCCCTCCCCTGAGCTGATCGATACCATGGGTGTGTGGCTCAAGGCGAAACTGAAATACGACGAGCAGTACGCCAGGGGCTACGGCGTCAAGACGGTCTCTGTCTGGCTCAACGGTATCCGCCGTAACGGCGGCGTTCTGGAAATGCCGGAGATCCCGCAGGAGACGCAGCCGCGCCCGGATAGCCGCGTGGTGGAAAGGGCGGGTGATTACGAGATATGAGCAACCTGCAGCAGGACCCTCAGGTGCAGCGCCTGATCGACGCGCAGGCCGCCGTTCTCGGTTCCATGCTGATCGATGGCGACTGCATTGCGGACGTGCTGGCCAAGGTCAATGCCCAGATGTTTGTCTCCGGCACCTACCGCACCATCTACGGCGCGATCCGGGAGCTGTTCCACGCCGCCAAGCCGGTGGACATCGTGACGGTGGGTGCGCAGTTGCGGGAGAGTTCCGGCACATCGGACTACGACAAGGTGCTGGTGCAGCTGGCGGAGATGACGCCGACCAGTGCCAACGTGATGGCTTATGCGGAAGTCCTGCGGCGCGACAGCATCGTGTATCGACTGCGGGAGATAGGCCGGGCATTGACAGAATCGGAAGACCTGGGCGCGTGCGAGGAGCTGGTGAGCAAGGCCAACGCCGCCATGAGCGCCAAGTCAGGCGTGGAGATCTGGGGACCGCGGGAGATCTGGGACAGCTTCGTGCGGCGCCACAGCGGCGAAAAAGCCGCCGAATACATAGACTGGGGCTTCAACTTCATCAACGAGCTGGTGTTTACCGGCCGCGGCGACTACTGCGTACTAGGCGGCTACTCCAGCGCCGGTAAAACCAGCTTAGGCCTGTCCATGGCGCTGCGTATGGCGCAGAAGTACCGCGTGGGCTTTTTTAGCTACGAGACGGACAAGGACAAACTGTCCGACCGAATCATGTGCGCACGTGCCATGGTGGACTCTGACGCCATCAAGAAAAACACGCTGAGTGAAAAAGATTGGCAGGAGCTGGCCTACGCCGCCAGCAAGCTTTCGGATGGCGGGCTTGAGATCATGCAGACTTCCGGATTTACGCCGGCAGATATTCAGTCGCTGGCCATGAGCCGGCACTATGACGTGGTTTTCATCGACTACATCCAGCTCATCGAGCCGGAGGGCCGGCGCGGATGGTCGAGGCCCGAAGAGGTTGGCGCGATCTCTCGCAGCCTGCAGCGCATGGCCCACGAACAGGGAATAACGGTGGTCGCCCTGAGCCAGCTGACGCCTGAGTCCGGAGGAAAAAAGAACGAGGCGCCGACCATGTACAGCTTGCGCGAGAGCAAGCAGATCACGCAGGACGCCGATGTGATATTCCTGCTGTATCTGGAGGACTCGGAGGATCGGAACTCGCGCCGCGTCCTGAAGTGCGACAAGAACAAGGACGGCCGGGCCGGCTGGTATAAGAAAATGGTTTTTCGCGGCAATATTCAGACCTTTGAGCCGGTAGCGGCGCCTGTCTCGACGTGGAAGAAGCCATTGCCGGATCAGGTTACCTTCAGAGAGATCGAGGACGACGGCACGACGCCGTTTTGAGGAGGCAATGGATGCAGATCGGTGATACGGTTCGCTTTGTGCCCGCGGCGCTGCGGTACAGCGCAAAAAAAAACGAGACCCGCGCCGGCCCTGTGCCGGGACGGGTGGTGTGGATCCATCCGGAGCTGCGCTTTGTGGTGGTGGAGCGTAGGACGGAATATTATACATACCGGGAGACGGTTCGCCTGACCCGGGCAGAAAAGAGGACGCTGAATGAGAACAATGAAATCTATCGCAATCATGAACCTGAAAGGTGGGGTCGGGAAAACGGTCACGGCTCTCAATTTGGCCGACGTGCTGCGTCGGGCCGGTAGGTCGGTGGTGCTGGTGGACTGCGACGGCCAGGCGAGTCTGACGCGGTTCTATCTGCCGGAGCTGGCGGAGGACGCCGCCACGGTGGCCGACGTGCTGGCCAGGGACTGCGAGCCGCTGTGGAGCGACAACGTGGTGCCGGTGGATCCCGACGGGTTGGTGCGGCTGCTGCCCGCCTCGTCGGCCCTGTACCGGCTGGACGTGCAGTATTACCTGGACGCGCCGCAGGACATCGGCGCGCTGAGCGACTTCGCCGAGGCGGCGGGCGAGGACGGCGTGGACTATGTGATCTTCGATTGCCCGCCCGGCTTTACGGCGGCCAGCATCGCGGCGCTGACGGCGGCTCAGGAGGTGGTGATCCCCATGCTGGTGGACGGGTTCTCTGCCTGGGGCGTGCGGGACATGGCCGACCAGCTGGCCAGCCTGCAGCGGGCCAACGACGCCATCCGCGTGGCGGGTGTGCTGATCACCCAGTGGCACAGCGCCGACGTGGTGCGGCAGGGCGAGGCGCTGATCCGCAGCCTGGACGTGCCGGTGTTCCGGACGGTGATCCGCCGCACGGACAAGGTGCCGGAGTCCACCTTCATGCGGCAGCCCATTGCCGACTACAGCAGCCGCAGCGCCGCGGCTCAGGACTACCGGTCATGGGTCGGGGAATATCTGGGCGAGGAGGTGACGGGCTGATGCGACTGATAGATGCTGATGCGGCGTATGAGCGCGCGCAGGCCGACTCGCGCAGAGGGGCACTTGAGGATTGGGAGTTCGACATGATTGTCAACCTTCTGGACAGCGCTCCGACTGTCGATGCGGCGCCGGTGGTGCGGTGCAGGGACTGCAAATTTATGCTTCCGGACGTTCTTCCCTATGTTGGCAAGACCTACGCTGTCGGACTCAAGTGCGATCTCCGTGACGATTACAGCATCTGTGAAGGCGATTACTGCAGCCGAGGGGCTCGCAGAGGAGGTGGTCCGGATGGCCGGTAGAGCTTCCAAAAAGTTTGATCTGGGCGAGCTGACCCGGGCGCTGGCGGGCGATGTTCCCGATCCGGGAACGGAGGGCCACGAGCAGATCGAGTACATCGACATCGGCCTCATCGACAGCGACCCCGGCAACTTCTACGAGCTGCGTGACATCCCCGATCTGGCCGGGGACATCGAGACGGTGGGCCTGCAGCAGCCGCTGCTGGTGCGGCCCGGCGAGGACGGCCATGTGGTGCTGATCTCCGGCCACCGGCGCAGGGCGGCGCTGCAGCTGCTGGTGGACGAGGGCAAGGAGCGATTCCGGCAGGTGCCGTGCATCCGGAAGACGGGCGGGAACGCCCTGGTCTACGAGATGCAGCTGATCTTCGCCAACGCCCACACCCGCGTGCTGACCAACGCGGAGATCGGCAAGCAGGCCGCGCGGCTGGAGGAGATATTCTACCAGCTGAAGGAGCAGGGTTATGAGTTCCCCGGCCGCATGATCGACCATGTGGCGGAGGCCTGCAACATCAAGCGGGCCAAGCTGGGGCGGCTGAAGAAGATCGAGGCCCATCTGGCTCCCTGCTACAAGTCCCTGTGGGATGCCGGCGATCTGCCGGAGGACACCGCCGACGCGCTGGCCGGTCTGCCTCAGGAGGTGCAGGAGCGGATCAAGCGGGTCTGCCCGAAAAAGGTGCCAACGGCTCGAAATATTCGCAGCATGGGTGAGCGGCTGGAATCCAAGCAGCGCGACTACTGTACGGTGGACTTTCGGTGCCCCGATGGCTGCGCCTGCACTCATCAGGACAAGTTTTTCCGGCATGATCTGATCCGTGACAGCTGGTTGGCACCTTGTAGCGGTGGCAAGTGCTGCGTGAAGTGTGGGAGTGGCGGTGCACATAGTCCCAACAGCTGTGATGCGGCGTGCGCGGAGATGTGCGCCAAGGCTCGTGCCATCTACGAGAAGGCCAAGGCAAAGCAGAAGGCCAGCGAGGAGCGGGCGGCCGCCAAGGCCCGCAGCAAGGCCGTGCAGAAGGCCATGGCGGACGCGGCGCGGATCGTCCGGGCTGCCGAGGTGGCTGGGCTAAGTGGTGGTGTACGTCTTAGCAGCTGCTACGGCGGCGGCTTCAGCATTGACGAACTGCGCGGCATCGCTCGCGGAGACGTACCGGATAAAGTGCGTGACTTTGAGCTGGGCGATCTTGTCCCGTATAGAACGGCGGAACTTATTAAGAATGCCAAATTCCTGCACTGCTCCACCGACTACCTGCTGGGACTGACGGATCAGCTGCGGCCGGCGGATGCGGAGCCGGGCCAGATGACGCTGGCGGCGTGGATGCCCGGCGGTCTGACACCGCCCGAGCCGTGCGAGGTGGTGGCGGACGTGGATGTCGGAGACGGCGTGGGTCTGCGGAGACTGCTCTACTGGGACGGCATGGCGTTCCGTTTCAAGAAGGGCGGAGTCGACATTGAGGTATCAGTGATTCGGTGGCTGCGGCTGCCGGAGACGGAAAAGGAGGAGAACGATGCTTAAACTTACAGTTGACAATGAGCATGTCCATCAGGAAGTCCGTGGAACCGCGATTGACATTGCTATTGATGCCGTCCGCGCGATCGCTGCCATCTACCGCAGCCTGGAACGCCGGAACGCGCTGGGCGCGGCGGTATTCCGCGGCTCCGTGACTGCGCTTATTGGTAGCGCTCCCGTTTGGGCCACCTCGCGCGAATCCGGAGGTGTCAGCGTCGACATGGTTCCCGGCGCGGATGAAGTGATCAAGCGTGTGCTTGAGGGGGGGCAGCAGCGTGACGGCGATTGATCTGACTCGCGACCAGTGCGCCGCGCTGGCCAACTTCCTGCGGCGGACGGTGGATCGCGGCATGGACAGCGGCTACGACGAGATCGAGCTGCTGGTGCTGGCCCAGCGGGCCCTGCGGGACGCCGCTAAGCCTGCCGTCCATGTGCCGTTATGCGATGTGCCCGAGTCGGGCACGCCGGAAGGGGGGGGTACGGTGAGCGCTGCGCGTGAAGCTGCGCCGGCCCGGCCCTCCGGCGCGTCGGAGGCGGCCCGGTTCAAGCGGGAGACTGCCGACCGGCTGGTGGCCTATCGCTCCAAGTGGGGCCCGGGCTGCATGGGCCGTCTGGCGGCCCTGTGCGGCGGCGACGTGAACGCCGACAAGCTGACCCGGATGTGTGGCCGGGAGCGATTCTCAATCGAAATGTGGCGGCAGGTGGCCGCCGCGCTTGATAAGCTGGAAGGAGGGTGTGAAGATGGCAGACAGAGTGAATAGCCTGCTGGCGGACTTGAAGCGGCTGAAAGTGGAGACCGGCTCGCTGACCTGTATGGGCTGCGGGCGCGAGCATAACTGCGGCGTCCATGGCTGCGCCGTTCTGCGGGAGGCCGCCGACGTGCTCCAGGAGTACGTTGACCGCAGCAAGCGCTACGCCGATGAGATCATGGCGCTGCGGGAGCGGGTCAAGCAGGGCATGAGGGGCGATAAGTACTATGAGATTTGGGCGCTGTGGGCTTTCTGCAAGCGCCAAGATGTTCCCACAGAGATCGTGCCGCTGTTTGATGGCTGGAAGCTCGTGTTCCCGAATGGTGACGACTTCGTGCAGCACGAGTTCTCCTATATGGGGGATTCTGGCGCTCTGGAGCCTGCCATAGGCTGCGAGGATGACTTCTCGCCGGTAATGCTGAACGAAGCTAAGGTGCTTGTGCTGAAGCACCGGCAGCGGTTGGCGGTGCCGCGCGTGGAGTTGCCGCACAAGCCGGGGGTGAAGTGCGATGGGTAAGCAGAGCGGCTTCCTGCGGAAGGTGCAGGAGAACCAGCGGCAGAACATGCACCTGCAGCGGCTGTTCACCATTCAGCAGTGCGAGGACATGGCGCTGATCACGCTGGGACAGGATTTCGGCTTTGGCGAGAAGCGGGCCACGGAGTTTCTGGAGAAGTACCGGGAAACCTTTGAGGCCTACGCTTCTCTGTGTCTGGAGAACGCCAAGGGCGACGCGAATATGGACTATACCAAGGGCTGCATCGACCGGGAGCTGGAGCGCATCATGGGAAGTGCTTTTCAGCCGTGGGAAGTGCGGTACCCGGAGAAAGTGTTTGGTGGAAAATGACCCGAAAACGATACATCAAGCTGCTGATGGCCTATGGCTACACTCGGAATCTGGCGCAGGCCCGGGCGGCCATTGACCTTCTCAAATATGGCAGCTATGCCCGCGCATTCGCGGCTCTGGATCCATACCTTCGGGCCAGGGGCGCGCTCCGCGACATGTGCGCCAGACTTGTGAACACATGGAGGTCTATTCAGCCGCGGCTTCGCCGCACGGCTCAGGACATTATAGACGCACTGGCAGCGGTCGGAAAGGAGGGCGAGAAATGACACGAAAGCGATACATCAAGTTGCTGATGGCGTGTGGCTACAGCAGAAACCATGCCGCCCGGAGCGCACGCTATGTGCAGGCATACCGCGCTTCGTACCGTGGCGACCTGGTTTGCTGGTTGGCGGCATTCCAGGGCGGCGCCTGGTATGAGTCGGCGAAAGAGCTTCGGCGGAAGGTCGGAATCCTCCGCTATGCCTTGTGTGGCGAGGTGGCCCATGAGTGAGGGCCCTCGTCTGTGTGTGGTGACGCAGCGGGCGGGTCCGCTGACCAAGACCTATACCACCGACCGGATCAGCCGCGTGGAGTGGGCGGCCCGGCAGCAATGCCGCGGCTCGCCCTCCTCCGACCCCATGATCTGGGGCAAAAGCGAACAGAAGCTGGAGCTGTACTTGGCTCTGTTCGGCTTCTCCGGCACCCACTATGTGCTGACGTTCCGGGACGCAGATCTGCCGCAGGATTTCGACGGCGCCAAGCGGCGGCTGGCGGCCTTCGTCAGGCGGGTGCGCCGACGATATCCGGAGGTGCGGCGCTACGTTTACGGTGTGGAGGCGGGCCATGAGCACGATCGCTGGCACCTCCATTTTGTGGCCGACGAGCAGGAGCTCCCGCTGGACACGATGACAGAGCTGTGGCGGTACGGCTTCATCAATCCGGGCTATCGCGAGTACCCGGTGCTGTGTCAGGACGACGGGTACCGGCGACTGGCGCACTACCTTTGCAAGCCCGACAGGATGATTCCGCTGGGGCGGCACCGGTGGGGCGCTGCCAAGGAGATGCGCCGCATGATCCCTCCGCCGTCGGTGCGGGTGCAGGCACGGCGGCCGGGCGTTCCCAAGGACGCGTTCTGGACGGGCTTCGAGGCCGCGCCGGTGCGCAAGGTGGGCGGCCAGTCCAGCCCGCTGATGGAGTACTCCGACTGGATCGCCGCGCCCAAGCCCGGAACGTACCAATTTCTGGAAGCTGACGCGAAAACGTAAGCGCTTATTATTAAATCAAAGAAATTATAATTATACTTCTACTGTTAGTAACTACTTGTAACGCTACGACTTATTTATGGACAAAGCGAGAAAAGGAGGCGAAAGGCCTTGCGAGTCACATCGCAATGTGGTAGACTTGATGTAGATAGCCGAGGATTTGTCACTTGCCCCAAATGCGGCAACCCGCGGCTCGCGAGGGTGAGACGGGACACCATCGCGGATAACTTCCCGGCGTACTGTTCCCGATGCAAAACGGAGATCCTCCTGCATATCGAGGGTAAGACCAGAGCGCTTGACGCCAGAGTCCAGAACTGAGCCATGATGGCTTGTGTTCGGATTCTGGCGTTTTTGTTTTGTCTGGAGGTGGCTCATGGGTTTTGATTATTCCGGCCGCAACAAACGGTGGCAGGCCGTCCGGAAGCTGGCGCTGAAGCGTGACGGGTACCTGTGCCGGGAGTCGGCGCGATACGGCAAGGTCGTCGAGGCCAACGTGGTGCATCACGTCTGGCCCGCGGAGGACTATCCCGAGTACGCCTACGAGCCGTGGAACCTGCTGTCGCTGTGTCAGGCGCAGCACGACGCGATGCATGATCGCATCGCGCGGGCGCTGACACCGTTGGGCGAGCGCTGGCGGCGCCGGACGATACCCCCCCCTCCCTGAGGCCGAGCCTCTCTGCCTC